>BFBZ01000005.1_pt643 | contig 25342 bp, 25 predicted proteins | sample 1888401 | NCBI WGS metagenome assembly BFBZ01 (sample SAMD00112614, study PRJDB3348) | symbiont metagenome | host: Chara braunii
TCGGTCGCCTCCGATTTGGAGCGCCCCAGCACCTTCATCGGCGCCAGAGTGAGGTTCTGCAGCACCGGCAGATGCGGGTAGAGCTCGAAGTGCTGGAACACCATGCCGATGCGGCTCCTGAGCTTGGTCAGGTCGGTCCGGCGGTCGCCCACCGGCGTATCGTCCACCCGGATCGATCCGCTCTGAAAGGCTTCGAGGCCGTTCACGCACTTGAGCAGGGTCGATTTGCCTGAACCGGACGGCCCGCATACGACGACCACCTCTCCCTTGCGGACGCTCATGGAGCAGTCCGTCAGCACTTCGAACTCGCCGTAGGATTTCGACACCTGCTCGATCGCGATGGTGACCGGTCGTTCAGCTAGTTCGGGCTCACCGTTGCGCGTCGCGCGAGGATTCAGGCGGACGGGGACGGTCATTTGCTCACCATGGATTTCTTGAGCAACTGGACGGATTGGGAGCCCGTGAAGCAGAGAACGAAGTAGACGGCGGTCGCGAACAGATAGAACGCGACGAGATGACCTTCGCGATTCGCGGTGACCGAGATCGCGGTCATGAAATCATGCAGGCCGACGACGTAGACCAGCGAGGTGTCCTGGAACAGAGCGATGCTCTGCGACAGCAGGATGGGTGTCATCTTCCGGAACGCCTGCGGCAGGATCACGAAACGATAGGCCTGCAGCGGGCTCAGGCCGGATGCCGCGGCGGCCGCCATCTGTTGTTTCGAGACGCTCTGGACGCCGGCCCGGATGATCTCGGCGTAGTAGGCCGCCTCGAAAATGGTGAAGGCGGCCAGCGCCGAAGTGAACGCCCCGATCGGCCGGCCCGTCGCCAGCGGGATCAGCAGATAGAACCAGAAGATCACCATGATCAGGGGGACCGAGCGCAGCCCGTTGACGTAGCCGGCGGCGAGCGCGGCGACCGGCTTCGACCCGGCGATCCGCATCACCGCGAGAATGGCGCCGAGCACGATGCCGCCCGCCATCGCGAGCAGGAGAAGGAAGAAGCTGGTGCGCAGGCCGTCCCACAGAAACGGCAGTGTGGCTGCGATGAGGTCGGGATCGATGCCGCCCATGCTCAGGCCCGCACCATGAAGCCGGGGATCGCAATTGCGCGTTCGACCGCGCGCAGCACCACGATCGCCGTCATGGTCAGGACAACATAGATCATGGTCGCGGCCGCGAAGGCCTCGATGCCGTGAAATGTCGCGCTTTCGATCTGCCGGCTCTGGCCGGTCAGTTCGAGCAGTCCGATGGTGAGCGCCAGCGACGAGTTCTTGACGATGTTGAGAAACTCGGACGTCAGCGGCGGCAAGACGTGCCGGGCGGCGACCGGCAGCAGCACATAACGGTAGCTTTGCAGCAGCGTCAGGCCGCTTGCCGCCGCCGCCATGGATTGCCCGCGGCCGACCGCCTCTAATCCGGCGCGAATCTGCTCGGCCACCCGGGCCGCCGTGAACAGGCCAAGGCTGATGACGGCGGTCCAGTACTCCGGCAACGGCAGGTCGCGCTTGATCCAGTGACCGATCGTGTCGGGCAGCAGTTCCGGCACGACGAAATACCAGAGGAAGAGCTGAAGCAGCAGCGGAACGTTGCGGAATGCCTCGACATAGGCGGTGCCGGCCATCCGTGCGGTTCGGCTCGGCAGAGTCCGCAGGATGCCGACCGCGACGCCCACGGCCAGTGCCAACGCCCATGCGGCGGCGGCGACAAGCAGGGTCCATACGAGGCCCGAGATCAGCCAGCCGAGATAAGGCTCCGAGACGAGCACCCCCCAGTTCCAGCGATAGGTCATTGCGGCAAGGCCTGGATCGCAAAGGCGGTCTTGAGTTCGGGCTCGATGGCGATGCCGAGCGGTCCGAACCATTTCTCGTAGAGCTTTTCCGCTTCCGGCGAGCGGAACGTGTCGGCGAAGGCCCGCTTCACCAGCAGCGAGAAGTCGAGGTCGCCACGCTGCATCATCGCGGAGTAGGGATCATAGGTGAGCAGTCGCCCGACCACCTTGAGCGACCCCTTGGGCTGCGCCTTGGTCGCCGCGAACACCTTGATCTGGCCGCCGTCGGCGGCGAAGCCGTCGACCCGGTCGTTGGCAACCAGCAGGGCGCCTTCGCCCAGGTCCTTGGCATAGACCAGATCGATGCCGAGCTTTTCGGTCTCGTTGAGCGCGCGCAGCGACTGCTCGTTGCTCGATCCCTGCAACACCGCGACCCGTTTGCCCTTGAGGTCCTCGACCTCCTTCGCGCCGCTGGCCGCCTTCACCAGTACCTGGGTGCCGGTGATGTAGAAGATCGGCGAGAACTCCACCTGCTCCTGCCGGGACAGCGTGTTGGTGGTGGTGCCGCACTCGAGATCGATGGTGCCGTTGGCGACCAGCGCGATGCGGTTGGTCGTGTTGATGGGAACGTACTTGACCTCGAGATCGGGCTTTTCGAGGCGGACCTTCACGGCCTCGACCACCTTCATGCAAAGGTCGATCGAATAGCCTTCCACGCGCTGGTCGCGGTTGATGAACGAGTAGGGAGCCGACGCCTCGCGGTGTCCGATGGTGATGGTGTTGCGCTCGGCGATCCGCTTCAGGACGGGACTGTCGCCAGGACCGAGCGCCATGGCCGGTGCGGCCAGGGTCAGAGCCCCTGCCAGCCCCACACCTGTCAATCCGAGAATGGAGCGACGCGAAAAGCCTTCGCCTTGCATGGACATCTCCCAAAGGATGGATTGGTCGAGCGTCATTGCTCGCCGTTCCAGTGCGAAACCGGCGTCTTGATCGAGATTGCTTAACGTGAGGTCGTGCGCCCGGTCGGACGGCGATCGGCGCACGGGGACCATGAGAAGGCTAACCGTCGCGGATTGCCCGCGCCAATGCCGATCGCTTGGATCATGATGCGAAATCCGCATGATGCGCTGGCGGAACAGCGTGTCATCATTCCGGCATGGATCATGGCATGGCGGTTGCAACGCTGCCGGTTCCGGAGGGCGTGATGCTCGACATCCGTTGGCTCGAAGATTTGATTGCCGTCGCCGAGACCCGCAACATCACCAGGGCGGCGGAGTTGCGCAATGTGACCCAGTCCGGTCTCAGCCGCCGGATTCAGTCGCTCGAACATTGGGCCGGCGCGCCGCTGATCGACCGCCGCCGCACCCCACTCGATCTGACCGACGCCGGCCACAAGCTGCTCGACGTGGCGAACGAGGCGCTCGGACGGCTGCACGGTGCCCGCCGCGCGATTCGCGAGGACCAGGACGAGCGTCTGCGCAGCATTCGTTTCGCCGCTCCGCACATCCTGTCGGTGACCTTCTTTCCGCGCTGGATTTCGGCGATCCAGGCGCGGCTCGGGTCGACCCGTCTGTCGGTGACTTCGGACAATCTGCCGGGCTGCGGCAACCTGTTCGACGACGGCGCGGTCGACTTCGTCGTCTGTCTCGTCGATGCGGAGGGCGCTATCTTCAGCCGCGCCGGCCGTCAGCTCGCCTTCGAGCGCCGCGCCTCGATATCGATCGGCAAGGAGCGATTAATTCCGCTGTCGGCGCCGGCCGCCGATGGCGCGCCGCTGCATCGGCTCGATCTCGGACCGCGCAACCCCACCTCCTACCTCGCCTACAGCCGCGAGTGTTCGCTTGGATGGGCCGTCGAAGGCCTCATCGCCCGCCGTGTCGATCTGGCACAGCTGAACAGTCTTTACGACAACTCGCTGGCGGACGGCCTTCGGACGATGGCGCTCGCGGGATTGGGGGTCGCCTGGCTTCCGCTCACCACCACTCACAACGACATCATTCGCGGCAAGCTCGTGCGCACCGGTGATCCGCAACTCGCGATCGATCTCGACATTCGTCTTTACCGTCCCGCGCACAGGCTGGCAAAAAAAGCCGAAGAGCTGTGGACGCGACTGACCACCGACGGCCTCGGCGCGCTGTTCTCAACCGGGGGGCTGCCGTCCGAAACCGCCGTCGCGATGCACACTGAAGATGCGCTGACGCTCAAGCAATAGGCGCTGCGGTGGTCTCGCGCAGCGTCGCGCGAGAATCTGTCGGTGTTTCTCGCCTTTCTCTCCTCTCGACGTGATCGGTGAATCAGTAGCGCTGCTACCGGCGCTGGCCTGCAGGCTGACGCATGACATCAGTCTGATTGCGCATGATGCGAAGTCCTCATCATCGAATTCGTCTTCGGAATTGGACAAATTTTCTTGCGCCGCAATAATTCCCGTAGTGCAAGTGCAGCATCAACTGCAGCGTCACGGGGCTGAGGGCAWTGCTCGATCGTCGTGGGTTCATGTTGACGGGGGGGGCGTTGGCCCTGGCTCAAACGGATGCCGCAGCGGCTCCCGCAGCCGATGCGACGCCCGATCGAAAAACAGACGAGATGCCGAAAGGCGCGGCTCCCGAACCACTTCTCGCTCTGACGCCGGGCGAAGCCGAATGTCTCACCGCTGTCGTCGATGCCTTCATTCCCGCCGACGAGCTGTCGCCCTCGGGGTCGGACTGCGGGGTCGTCGTCTTCATCGACCGCCAGCTGGCCGGATCGTACGGGGCCGGGGCGCGACTGTATCAGGACGGTCCCTTCTACGACAGCAGAGGGCAGGGCCAGTTCGGCCCGCAGTCGCCGCTGGCGCCGCTTCCATTCATTCAGCTCGGCATCGCCGAACTGAACGCGTGGTCGATCGCGCATGGCGGCGTTCCGGTCAAGCAGCTTGCGAAGCCTGATCTCAATGCCCTGCTGAAGGATCTCGAGAGCGGGAAGATCACGCTCGCCCGCATCGATGGCCGTGCGTTCTTCGCAGCTCTGCTGCAACTGACGATGGAGGGTTTCTTCTCGGATCCGATCTACGGCGGCAACCGCGACAAGGCGTCATGGCGAATGATCGGCTATCCCGGCCTTCCCGCCACCTATGCCAAGGCGATCAAACAATACCGGGGGCGCCGATATCAGGCCGAGCCCCAATCGATCGCCGACTTCCTCTGAGGCGTTCCTGAACAGGTGAGGTCAAACGTGGTGCAGGTCCTGAAATCGACAGATGCGGTGATCGTGGGCCTCGGTTGGACCGGCGCCATCATGGCTCGCGAACTGGTTCGCGCCGGCCTCAACGTGGTGGCGCTTGAGCGCGGGCCGGACCGCGATGCCGCCGAGAGCTTCGCGTTGCCCTCGATCCGCGACGAGTTGCGCTACGCGGTCCGCCAGGAGTTGATGCAGGATCCCAAGATGGAAACCGTCACCCTGCGTCATCGTCTCGATGACGAGGCGCGGCCGGTGCGGCGTTTCGGGGCCTTCCTCCCCGGCGACGGCGTTGGCGGGATGGGCACGCACTGGAACGGCAATACGTTTCGCTTCCTGCCCTCGGACCATCGCCTGCGCAGCCATCTCACCGAGCGCTACGGCCGCGATAAGATCCCGCAGGACATGACGATCCAGGATTGGGACGTCAGCTATGAGGAACTGGAGCCGCACTATGCACGCTTCGAGGCCCTGTGCGGGGTCTCCGGGAAGGCCGGCAACATTGCAGGCAAGATCCAGCCGGGAGGGAATCCGTTCGAGGGGCCGCGCAGCGGCGAATACCCGAATGCACCGCTGACCCCGTCTTATGCGAATGAACGCTTCCGCCAGGCGGCCACCGAGCTCGGCTTCCATCCGTTTCCGGCGCCGGCGTCGAATTCCAGCGCGCCCTACGTCAATCCGGAGGGTGCGCAACTCGGAGCCTGCCAGTATTGCGGCCATTGCGACCGGTTCGGATGCGAGGCGAACGCGAAGGCAACGCCGCTGAGCACGCTCGCTCCCGCGCTCGGCAAAGCGTCCGGCTTCCGCAAGGTGACCAATGCGTACGCGACGCGCGTGTTGTACGACGCGAAGGCGAAGCGCGCCACCGGCGTGCGCTACATCGATCTGCGCTCCGGCGAAACCTACGACCAGCCGGCCGATCTTGTCGTGCTCTCGGCCTGGGTGTTCGGCAATACGCGCCTGATGCTGCTGTCGGGGATCGGCGAAGCCTATGATCCGCGCTCCGGCAAAGGTGTCGTCGGCAAGAACTACTGCTACCAGATCCAGCCGACGGTGCAGCTGTTCTTCAAGGACGAGGAGTTGAACCCGTTCATGGGGGCCGGTGGCCTCGGCATGGTGATCGATGATTTCAACGGCGACAATTTCGATCACGCCAAGCTGGGGTTTTTCGGCGGCGGCTATATCTCGCAGAACAGCACCAACGGCCGTCCCATCTCGTTTCGCCCCACGCCTCCGGGCACGCCGGCATGGGGCAGCGCATGGAAGCAGGAGACCGCGACATGGTATCGCCGGACCGCGCAGGTGCTTTGCGAGGGCACCAATTATGCGAGCCGGACCAACGCGCTCGATCTCGATCCGACCTATCGCGACATGTTCGGCCAGCCGCTGTTGCGGATGACTTTCAACTTCACCCAGAACGATCGCACCATGGCGGACTATCTTCTCGGCAAGGCCGCCGATATCGGCCGGGCGATGAACGCAACCGTCGTCGCACCGCAGCCGCGCAAAGGCGACTTCAACGTCGTCTCATATCAGTCAAGCCACAACAGCGGCGGCACCATCATGGGGCGCACGCCATCCGACAGCGCGGTGAACCGTTATCTGCAGAGCTGGGATGCGCACAATCTCTTCGTTCTGGGGTCGTCGGTATTCCCGCAGAACGCCGGATACAATCCGACCGCGGCAGCGGCCGCCACCACCTACTGGTGTGCCGATGCGCTGGTGAAGACTTATCTCAAGGATCCCTCGCCGCTGGTGCAACTGTGAGGCCGTCGCCGATGTCCGTCAGTCGTTTCGCTTTGGCCTTGCTGTGCGTGACGGCCACCACGCCGGTCGTGGCGGCCGATGTCGGTGCCGGCAAGGCGCTGTTCGAGCAATGCGTCGCCTGCCACGGCGCCGTCGGCGACGGCACCGAACAAGGGCCTTCGCTTCATGGCGTGGTCGGCCGCAAGGCCGGCCAGATGCAGAATTTCCGCTACTCCCGCGCGATGCAACGCAGCGGGATCGTGTGGAGCGAAGACACGCTGGTGCAATACCTGTCGAATCCACAGGACGTCGTGCCGGGCAATCGCATGCCTTTCGGAGGCCTCGCTACGCCGGAGGAAAGCAAGGACGTGGTGAGTTACCTCGAAAGCCTGAAGTAACCGAGTCTCTCAATCCGCTGAACACATGGCCGACGCAGATGGGCTGCGCCGGAGACGCTAACTCTTTGTCTTTTTCCAGAAGTTTGCCGCGATACGCACGGGTGTGCCGTGATCAACCAAAGGTGAGGCCGACAATGTCAAAGACTCTAATACTTGGATGCTGTTCGACGGGCGCGAAATACACGCCGCTTAATCACCACGCGACGGGAGACGCCGTGCTCGATCGCATCTGCACCGGCGCCGACATCGCCGTCACGGAAGACCAGATCGCGCGCGAGGTGGAAGACCTGACGGAGCTCGGCTGCCGCTACTATCACTATCATGGCCGCGATCCGCACACACGCGAGCAGACCACGGACAACCAGATCTATCGCAAGGTCAGCCTGCTGGTGCAGAGCCTGTCGCCCGACATGCTGATCAGTTTCGGCGCCAGCCGCAACGGTCCCGAGGTGATCCGCCGCATCGGCGCCTTCGGCGAATGGGAGCGGGTCAGCCATGCCGAACTTCCGCTGGAAGACGGCGGCGCGCATTTCATCACCCTGCAGGCTGCGATCGAATTGCAGATCGTCTGCGATCTGGAGAACCGGATCGGTCCGCTGACGCGCGAACTCGTCGACAGCGATGTGTTTCTGCGCGAGGTCGAACGTTACCAGCCATCGACCCGCCAGGAAGACGTCAAGATGAACACCAACTCGACGGCGAACGGCAACAATTACGGCCGCTCCTCCGCCGCCACCCAGCTCACGGCCTACGGACAGGCGATCGCGGCGCGCCGGCGGCTGCACCTGCTCGACGAGATCGAGTGGGTTCAGTTGATCCGCAGCTATGCGATGTCGCGGATGGCGATCGCGCGGCGCGATCTCAGCCTCGGTGGCGCCGATCAGCTCAACGTCACCTTGCTGTTCGGCTTTTCGCCGAAGTTGCCGTTTCCGGAAAACTACGCCCAGTTCCGTTCCGTCGTGTCGATGGCCAAGTCACTGGAGCGCGACGTTCCGGATGGCCCGCGCAAGCGGCGGGTGTCGATCACCGTCGGGGCCGCCATCCTGCCGCATCATGCCGCCCGCGAGGTTCGTGTGATGGACGTCGGGCCGGACGCTGGACGCGAGCTCGACGCGGTACGCCGGGTCGTGGGCTACGCGGCCCAGGACGACAGCGAGGTTGATGTGGTGCGGGTCGGCATGGAGGACACGCCGTTCCTGCTCGGCGCCGACGGCAAGATTCAGCCGACCAACAATGTGGAGCTTTGCCGCGTGGCCGCCGACATGCTCGACCGCTGCGGTGTCGTGATCCAGACCGATCCGTCGGGGATCACCGAGCGTCGCGCGCCGCTCGTGCGTGTCGCCGCGTGACCCGCGGCCCGCCGGGGGGCGCCGCCCGCGGTCCGGCCGCGGGAGGTGCGGCAAGCGATTTAGCGGGAAAAAGGAATGAGTCTGCATGACCGTGTCCGTTCTTGTTCCGATCTTCGCGCTGCTCGCCATCGGTTTCGCCGCAGCCAGGGCCGGCCTTCTCACCGCCGAGGGCAATGCCGGGCTGCTGAAACTGGTGTCTTGCTTCGCCATTCCGGCCTTGCTGTTCCGTTCGCTCGCGGACGGTCGCGGGGGCTCCGGCGGAGCCGAGATCGCAGTCGTCTATCTTTCGGGCTGCGCGGCGCTGCTGGTCGTGGCTTTTGTCTACGGACACATGGTGCTGCGTCTCAGCATGGCCGAGTGTGTGGTCTTCGGCATGGGCGTCATCTATTCGAACTCGTCACTGATCGGAGTGCCGATCGCCCAGGCGTTGCTCGGACGCGAGGGTGTTGCGCTGCTCAGCGAGATCATCGCCGTCCACACCCTGGTGCTGATCCCGCTGGCGACCTTGTTGCTGGCGTTCAGCGAGGGCGATGGACCGGGGCGCGGTTCGAGAGCTCTGGTTGCGGCGGTCAGCAATCCGATGACGCTGTCGCTCGCGGCTGGCCTCGCCTGGCGACAGACCGGTGTTCCCCTGCCGGCGCTGCTGGACCATATCGTCGGTCCGCTCGCCGACGCCGCGCCGGCTCTCGCACTGATTGCGCTCGGTGCGACGGTCGCGCGCGTGCCTTTGCTCGCGACGTCGGCGGCTCCGCTCGCGTCGTCCCTGCTCAAGCTGGTGGTCCACCCACTGCTGATCTGGACGATTGCGCGCAACATGGGTTTGCCGCACGATCAGACGCTGATCGCAACCGTTACCGCGGCGTTGCCGCCGGGCATCAATGTCTATGTGCTGGCCGCGCATTTCGGCCGCCATGCCGAGGATGCCGCACGTTCATTTGCCTTGGCGACGACGCTATCGGCAGTCAGTGTTGCGGTTGTCGTCCAAGCCTTCGCCTGGGGGTAGATCTGACTGAACCTGCGGTGCCGTGGAAAGCCACGGCACCGCGCAAAGCGAGGAGCCACACATGAGACCTACGATTGCGATTATCGCGGCGGGCGCGATGGGCAGTGCCGTCGCCGCGCGCTTGACGCGGAAGGGCGCCACGGTCCTCACCTCGCTCGAAGGACGCGGTCCCAAGAGCCGGGCGCGCGCCGAAGCCGCAGGCATGCGGCACGCCGACGACCAGCGCATCGTCGACGAGGCCAGCATGATCCTGTCGATCGTGCCTCCGGCCGAGGCGAGCGCACTTGCCGAGCGTTTTGCCGCCCGGCTCGGCGCCGCCGCGCATCCGCCGATCTTCGTCGATTGCAATGCAATCAGCGTCTCGACGATGATCGGCATCGGCCGCAGCCTCGAGGGCGCCGGAGCGCGGCTTGTCGATGGCGCGATCATCGGGTTGCCGCCAAAGGCCGACGGTCCCGGCCCGACGTTCTATTTTTGCGGCGATGCGGCCGGCGAACTCAGAGGCCTGTCGGACTACGGCCTGTCTCTTATACACATCTAGATGTGTATAAGAGACAGCTCAGAGGCCTGTCGGACTACGGCCTCGACGTTCGCCTGGTCGACGGCCCGGTGGGGGCGGCCTCGGCGCTGAAACTCTCCTATGCCGGGATCACCAAGGGGCTGGTCGCAATCGCAACCGCGATGGTGCTGGCCGCCGACCGGGCCGGCGCGGGGCCGGCACTGAAAGCCGAGCTTGCGGCCAGTCAACCCGAGCTGCTGGCGCGGTTCGCCAGGACGCTGCCGGATATGTACCCCAAGGCCTACCGCTGGGTGGAAGAGATGCACGCCATTTCCGAGTTCATCGGCGACGACTTTCCGGAATCGGTCATCTACAAGGGCGCAGCCGATCTCTACGAGCGCATTGCCGGTGATGTCGCCGGGGATCGTGCTGCCTGCCAGCGCATCGACGCGTTTTTCTCAAGCTAGCGCGTGACGCGTTGAGATTGAAACAGGGGGCGGCTCGTCCGTTCCACCCCCTGTTTCATCGGCCGGTCGTATCTGCAGGAGCTCAGGCGACAGAAGGTGCCTGCTTGAGAATGCTCCAATCGAATTCGCGCGCCCAGTCAGCGAAACTGTGCCAGCGGACCTCGGGGAAGTTTTTCTGCAAGGCGGCGATGTCGACATCATAACCGATGCGATCGAACCATTCCGACATCAGTGCGATATCCTCGCTCTGCTGGCGGATCGCGGCGATCGGGATTTCCTGATAGCTGATCGGGCGGCCGATGGCTTGCGACAGGATTTTCGCCTGCTCTTCGCCGGACAACTCGTCGCCGGCGAAATCGAAGCGTTGGCCGAATACCTGCTCGCGCCGCTCGACCAGGACTGTGACGAACGCGCCGATATCGGCCAGGGCCACCAGTTGAAGAACCCGCTTGGGAGGCATTGCGAAGGCATGCGTGCCCTGGCGCAGGGCGCCGAGCGAGAACGGCGAGACGGCGTTTTCCATGAAAGCCACCGGCGCGCTGATGGTGGTGGGGATGCCGAGCCCGGCGAGATGGCTCTCGACGCGATACTTGCTTTCGAAATGCGGAATGCCGGTCTTCTTGTTGGCATCCGCGACCGACGAGTAGATCAAATGTCCGACGCCGGCCGCCTTTGCCACATCGGCGGCAAGGATCCCTTGGCGGGTCTCCTGCTCGGCCCCGGCAGGGCTGCCCATCAGGAACATCGTCTCGACGCCGCTTGCGGCTTTCGCCAGGGAGGCCGTGTCGGCGAGATCGCCGGCCACGATATCGGCGCCAGTCGCCGCCAGCCGCCGCGCGGCATCGCTGTCAGGCTTGCGGGTCAGGGCTTTGACGCGGTGTCCGCGGGAGAGCAGGGTGCGGGCAACCGCGCCTCCCTGCTGGCCAGTTGCGCCGGTTACCAGAACGTTTCGTGGGGTGGTCATGGGTCTGCTCCTCTGTTTGCAATGAGGGAGACCTAAGGCCTGTGCTATTGATCCATAATTGGGTATAATTGGAAAACATAGTCCCATTATTGGATACAATGCTCGATCTCAACGATATCGCCGTGTTTGCCCGTGTGGTCGAAGCCGGCAGCTTCACCACTGCGGCGCGTCTGCTCGGGATGCCGAAGACGACGGTCAGCCGCCGCGTGGCCGCGCTTGAGCGCGAGATTGGGGTGCGGCTGCTTCAGCGCACCACGCGCAGCCTTAACATGACCGACGCCGGGCGCCTATATTATGAGCAGAGCAGCCAGGCCCTGCGCACGATCGACGATGCCAATCGACAGTTGGCCGAAGCGCGCGTGGAGCCGTCGGGCACGATCCGCATTTCGGCGCCTGTCGGCTTCGGTGGTCATTTCCTGAACGGCACGGCGTTCGAGTTTCTCGCCACCTATCCGAAAACCAGGGTTGAACTGGTGTTGAGCGACGACAAGCTCAACCTGGTCGAGAGCGGGATCGATCTCGCGTTCCGCACCGGGATCCTGTCGGATTCCACGCTGATCGCCCGCAAGCTTGGGTCCACGCACAGAATCCTGTGCGGCAGCCCGGACTATCTCGCGCGCTACGGTATTCCGGAAGGGCCGCCAGATCTGGCGCGCCATCACTGCGTCATCGCGGGGCCATCGACAGCCGGTGCGCACTGGGTGCTGGACGGGCCGCGCGGCCAGGAAACGGTCGTGGTGAGGGGACGCTTCGCCGCCAATGAAATGCAGGCAGTGATGGCAGCGGTGATTGCAGGCTGTGGCATCGCCCAATTGCCCCGCGGACCTGCCGAAGCCGCCATCAACAACGGCCGGCTGCGCCGTGTTCTCGACGGCTACACGACGCCGACCGGCGGCGTTTATGTCGTGTACCCGAGCAGCCGCCACCTCTCACCGCTGGTCAAGGCCTTTGTCGCGCTTGCTGCCAGCAGGATGAGCGAGTTCGGGATCAACGTGAATGACGAGGACGTGCCGGGCGGCTGAGGACACGGAACACATCGCGCGGTCGCGGCCGCAAAATAAAAAAGGCCGGGTGTGCCCGGCCTTTCCCAAATCGGCTTTCTCAAGCCGATGATATCAATGCAATCAGCTCGCCGCAGCCAGCTTCTTCTTCACGATCTGGCGCTTGAGCTCGAGCGCCTTCGGCGACAGCTCGTCAGCCTTCGCCTTGATCAGGAAGGCATCGAGACCGCCGCGATGATCGACCGTCTTCAGTGCGTTGGTCGACACGCGCAGGCGCACGGAGCGGCCCAGTGTGTCGGAGATCATGGTGACGTTGCACAGGTTCGGCAGGAACCGGCGCTTGGTCTTGATGTTCGAGTGGCTCACCTTGTGACCCACCTGGGGTGATTTTGCGGTCAGTTCACAGCGCCGGGACATGGCGAAATCCTCTGTCGTCCCCGAAGCGACCCAAGGCTCAATCCAGGGGCTGCACGGGGGTTTAAAGTCGCGTCCATTTCAGGAACCGCGGACCTATAGGGGGAGCCGGCGCGATCGTCAAGATAAAGCGCGCCATCAACAGCCCGGAAACCGCTGGAACCCGCGATTTTATGCGATTTCAGCGGGATTCACGCGGGCTCCGGAAGCGATCGTCCCTAACATATTAAGGACGCAATCGCCACCGCACTATCAACATGTTCCAGAATTGATATCTGTTTGACGATGCTTCGAATTTTGCCTTATCGGAAAAGGCTTTATCGACGGCCGCTTTGTTTGCAGGAAACGTCGCTTATATGGCGCCTTGAGGGTGCGGAACAGGACTTGCCGTCAGTGGTGGTTTTCAGGGCTTTTCAGCGTGGCAGCCGATCCGTCGTGATCCGGCTGGGAATGGCCGCAATGGTTCTCGCCATGTCTTCGGCGTGGACCCTGAGTGCGCGTGCACAGGGACGGCTGGATGCCCGCTACGAGGCGTCGTTGGCCGGAATTCCCGTCGGCAAGGGCTCCTGGGCCATCGATATCGCCGAGGATCAGTTCTCCGCCTCCGCGAGCGGCGGCTCGTCGGGCATTCTGAAAGCATTCGCCGGTGGTCAGGGGACCGGCTCGGCCCAGGGCCGCGTCGTCAGTGGCCAGCTGGTGCCGGGGAACTATGTGTCGACGCTGGCCACCGACAAGAAGTCCGAAACCATCCGGATTCAGCTCGCCGGCGGCAATGTGAAGGATTCGACCATCGAGCCGGAGCCGCCGCCGTCGCCCGATCGTATTCCGGTGACCGACGCGCACCGGCGCGGCGTCATCGATCCGATGACCGGCTCGCTGGTGCGGGTGGCGGGAACGGGCGACCTGCTGGGGCCTGACGCCTGCAAGTCCAATGCGTCGATTTTCGACGGACGGATGCGCTACGATCTGCGCCTCGACTACAAGCGGCTCGAAACCGTCAAGGTGAAGGGCTACCAGGGCCAGGTCGTGGTCTGTGGCATCTATTTCAAGCCGATTGCGGGTTACATTCCGGACCGGGCTGCGATCAAATACATTGCGGCGCAGCGCGACATGGAGGTCTGGCTCGCGCCGATCGCCGGCACGCGTGTGATGGCTCCCTTGAAAGTCACGGTGCCGACCCCGATCGGTCTGGCGGCGCTTGAGGCGACCCAGTTCGTATCCACGGCAACGGTACGCACCACGGCAAAAACACAGTAGTTCGGTGCGCGCGGCGATCCGGTCGTGCAGAAAGCTGCCGAAGGAATGATAGCGACGTGCAAGGAATCCTGTTGACTCTTCCCGCGAAGGTCTCGACTCCAAGAATTAACGATTGCGCTGGTTTCGCAGTCCCGCGGGCGCATGATGGGCTTGATGTAGTGCCGAGTCACGGGAGCCAGAGACGACATCTTGATGAGTCTGCGATACGCGGGGTGCGAGTCACCGATTCGGACGCGGTTCGTTCCGGACTCGTTCCAGAGCTTAAGTTCGGCGTCCCCGAGCGTCGCGTTATGAGACAAATCCCTCCTGTGATTGACGTTTTTCGAGCGTCATGAGCCGGGGGGCCACACCAGCCGAGAATCGCCCAACGCATGTCCCTGTCGTCATCTCTGCCGTCGTCTGCGAACGGGCGCGCCCCCGGCGCGGGCGTGACCGCTGTCCTCGGCCCGACCAACACCGGCAAGACCCATCTCGCGATCGAACGCATGCTGGCGCATTCGTCCGGCATCATCGGTTTGCCGCTGCGCCTGCTGGCGCGCGAGGTCTACAACAAAATCGTGGCGCGGGTCGGCGCGGCCGATGTTGCGCTGATCACCGGCGAGGAAAAGATCAAGCCGCCCAAACCGCGGTTCTGGGTGTCCACCGTCGAGGCGATGCCGCGCGATCTCGATGTCTCGTTCCTCGCCGTCGATGAAATCCAGATCGCCGCTGATCTTGAGCGCGGCCACGTCTTCACCGACCGGATCCTCAATCGCCGCGGCCGTGATGAAACCCTGCTGCTGGGCGCCGCGACCATGCGGCCGATCATCGAGAAGCTGTTGCCGGCAGCTAATTTCGTCACCCGTCCCAGGCTGTCGCAACTGATGTTCGCGGGCGATCGCAAGATCACCCGGCAGCCGCGGCGCACGGCGATCGTGGCGTTTTCCGCCGACGAGGTCTACGCCATCGCCGAACTGATCCGCCGGCAGCACGGCGGTGCCGCGGTGGTGCTGGGATCGCTGTCGCCGCGTACGCGCAATGCCCAGGTCGACATGTTCCAGTCGGGCGATGTCGATTATCTGGTCGCGACCGACGCCATCGGCATGGGACTTAACCTTGATGTCGATCACGTCGCGTTTGCATCGGACCGTAAATACGACGGCTATCAATTCCGCCGGCTGACACCGTCGGAGTTCTCCCAGATCGCCGGCCGGGCCGGCCGCGCCACGCGCGACGGCACCTTCGGCACCACCGGCCGCTGCGCCCCGTTCGAACCCGAACTGGTCGACGCGTTGCAGAATCACACCTTCGACAGCGTCAAGGTGCTGCAATGGCGCAATGCGAAGCTCGATTTCTCGTCCCTCGGCGCGCTGCAGGTGTCGCTGGCGCAGACGCCGGGACACGAGGCATTGACCCGCGCACCGGTCGCCGAGGATCTGCGCGTGCTGGATCATGCCTCGCGCGATGGGGATGTGCGGGCTATGGCACAGGGCAAAGCCGCCATCGAGCGGCTCTGGGAGGCCTGCCAGATCCCGGATTACCGCAGGGTTGCGCCGGCGGCGCACGCCGAACTCGTCACAACCCTGTATGGGTTTCTGATGCAGAAGGGGAGGATCCCGGACGACTGGTTTGCGGGGCAGATCGCTCAGACGGACCGGACCGACGGCGATATCGACACCCTGTCCGCCCGTATCGCCCAGATCCGGACCTGGACATTTGCGGCAAATCGCCCCGATTGGCTGGCCGATCCGGAACATTGGCAGGAAATTTCGCGTTCGGTCGAAGATAAATTGTCAGATGCGCTGCATGAACGCTGTCTCTTATACACATCTAGATGTGTATAAGAGACAGAGGCCCTGCAGGCCGCGGCCCTGAAGGCTTTGGCGGGCGAAATCGATACACGCGCGGAGAAACTGTCGAAGGCGCCGGACGATCAGTTCGTGCTGGCCTCCGACGGGACGATGCGCTGGACCGGCGACGCCGTGGCCAAGATCGTCGCCGCCGACGACGTGCTGCATCCGCGGCTGCGCATCATCGCCGACGAGCGCCTGACCGGCGCGCCGCGCGATGCCGTGCAGGCCCGGCTCGATCTCTGGCTGAAAACCCATATCGAGAAGCTGCTCGGACCGCTGTTCGAAGTGTCGAAGGCGGAAGACGTCACCGGCATTGCGCGCGGCATCGCGTTTCAGCTGGTCGAATCGCTCGGCGTGCTGGAGCGCCAGAAGATCGCGACCGAGATGAAGGATCTGGATCAGCCGTCGCGCGCCTCGCTGCGCAAATACGGTGTCCGCTTCGGGGCCTATCACATCTATATCCCCTCGCTGCTCAAGCCCGCCGCGCGTGGCATGGCTTCGCTGCTGTGGGCGCAGAAGCAGGACAATGTCGACGTCTCTGCACTGTCGGGTGCGCAGCATCTGGCGTCCAGCGGACGAACCTCGTTTCCCGTCGACAAGGCGCTCAGTCGCGACGCCTACCGCGTGCTCGGCTATCGCCAGTGCGGCGAGCGCGCCGTGCGTGTGGATATTCTCGAGCGCCTGGCCGATCTCATTCGCCCTGCGCTGGCCTGGCGCGAGAACTCGCCGGGTGTGAAGCCTGCGGGCGCCTTCGACGGTCGCGGTTTTACGGTGACCCAGGCGATGACGTCGCTGACCGGATCGGCCGGCGAAGATTTCGCCTCGGTCCTGCGCGCGCTCGGCTATCGCATGGAAAAGCGGCCGCCGCTGCCCGTGGTCCCGGCTGTCGTGGCCGATGCTGTTGCCGAGACGACCGCCCCGCTTGAAACGACCGCCCCGCTTGAAACGGCCGGCGATGCTGCTGCGACCGCTGGATCGGGCGATGCAGCCACAACAATCGATGCTGCGGCGCCGGACGCCGGTGAAACTGCCGACGTTGTGACCGCAGACGACGCAGCGGTCGAGAGTGTCGTCGCGCCTGAGCCGGAGCCCGCGTCCGAAGCCGCCGCGAGTGCACCATCGGCCGCGGCGCTCGCGAATCCTTTCGAGGTCTCGCCTGCAGAGGCTCCCTCTGTTGAGGCCTCTCCCGTTGAAGCTTCTCCAGTTGAAGCTTCTCCGGTAGAAGCCTCGGCGGTCGAAGCGGCGCCTGTCGCCGAAGAGCCCGTTTCGGACCCGTCTGCTTCAGACGAGACTGCATCACATGACGCCGTCGTCGACAGCGTCAGTGCCGAGCCGGCAGAGTCGCACGCCGCCGATACACCTGGCGCAACAGCGGAAGAGGCTCCCGCCGCGCAAGCAGCCGTCACGGCGCCGGAGTTGGTCGAAGTCTGGCGTCCGGGCGGACGTTCGGAGGAGCGGCGTCCGCGTCATGATCGCAACCAGCATCGCCGCAATCAGCCCCAGGCTGCCAGCGCCGAAGCCGGTGAAGGCGAAACAAAAGAGCAGCGTCATGGACGTGGCGATGGCCGTGGCCGGCGTGACCACTTCCGCAAGCCTCGGTTCGAGGCTAACCGTCCGGCAGGTGCTCCCGCCGAGGCTGTCGCAACGGACGGGACGCAGGCTCGCGCCCCCCGCGACAACGATCATCGCAACAACAATCGTGGCCGTCCGCCGGAAGGCTTCAAGGGCAAATTCAGAGGCGGCTCCCAAGGACGCAGCGATGGCCGTAGCGATGGCCGAAACGACGGGCGTCCGCCGCATGGCCAGCGCCATGGGCAAGGCAATCCGCCACGGGAGCGCGAGCGTCCGATCGATCCCAATTCGCCGTTCGCCAAGCTTGCGGCCCTGAAGGAGCAGCTCACGGCCGCGCGCAAGGACGGCTGAAGCATTTTGTTTTGACGCGTTTCCTTGATGCGAACCGGTATCCACTTCGCTCGGAAACGCTCTAGCAAGGACAACACCGCCGCGTGGAGCGCCAGCGGATCGACAAATGGCTGTGGCATGCGCGGGTGGTCAAAACCCGCGCGGATGCTGCGTCCTTGGTTGCAAGCGGTCATGTCCGTCTGAACGGGGTTCGAGAAACCTCACCTGGACATGGGGTCAAGCCGGGAGACGTGCTGACCATCGCACTCGACCGTACCGTGCGTATTCTCAAGGTGGCGGGCTTCGCCGAGCGCCGGGGCGATGCCCCATCGGCGCGTGAGCTGTATATCGATCTGCAAAATGGCGGCCCGAAAACGCCGGCTTAGTGCGGCGTGATGCGGGCGTCGAATTCGGGATACCGGGCAAGAAGTTGCTTGGGTCGGCCTGCGGGTTCCTGTTATGCAGCACTTCCCTTGCGGCAGCAGGCGTCCTGCGCTACGCCATCGCAACGATACTTGACCTGTTCCGGAGCCTTGGATGACTTACGTCGTCACCGATAACTGCATCAAATGTAAGTACACGGATTGCGTCGAAGTGTGCCCCGTCGATTGTTTCTACGAGGGCGAGAACATGCTTGTGATCCATCCGGACGAATGCATCGATTGCGGGGTGTGCGAACCGGAATGTCCGGCGGACGCGATCAAGCCGGATACCGAACCCAGCCTGGAAAAGTGGCTGGAGGTCAACGCGAACTACGCCAAGACCTGGCCGAATATCACTCAGAAGAAAGACCAGCCTGAAGACGCGAAGGAATTCGACGGCCAAGAGGGCAAGTTCGAGAAATTTTTCTCTCCGAATCCGGGTAGTGGCGACTGATTATTGCTGAAGTTAACGATCTGCTTTGCTGAGCAGGCGGCCTAACACGGCGGAATGATTCAACTTTTAACCCTAATTAATGAATGTGGCCTCATCCGCCACAATTGTTGCGCTGCACATAAGGCATAAATCATTGATTTTTGCGGGAAATGTGCTATTCTAGCCACATTCAAGAAGCAGGACCCCGTGTTGGCTGCGTGTATGGCCCCGCTGGGGTTTCCCCATAACCTTTGAACAGGGGCGTGGCGGTTCCACGCGCAAGTTGTGGCCAGCAAAACGCGTAACCAGAGTACCTCGAAAACCGCCAAGAAGACGTCTGCAGCCGCCCGCAGCGCCTCCAAGAGCCATGTGAAGAGTTCTGCCAAAAGCTCTGCCAAGGGTCCTGCAAAGGCACCTTCGAAGAAAGATTCCAAGGGAGCGGCCTCAAAAACGACTGCTCACAAGGCGACAGTGAAGCTTGCGCCTTCCAAGTCCTCCAAAAATACAAGAAGTGAAATGCAAAAAAACTCTGCCAAAACTGTCAAGGCTGCTGCTCCGAAGGCTGCCGCCCCGAAAGCTCCGGCGCCGAAGGCTGCCGTTGCCGCCAAGCCGCCGGTTGCTGCCGTCGCGGCAAAGCCGGCCGCCAAGCCTGTGGCTGCGCAGCCGCGTGTCGAGGAGCCGAAGAAGCCGCTGACGCAGCGCCAGGGCTTCAAGACCAACGAATTCGTGGTCTATCCGGCCCATGGCGTCGGCCAGATCCTCTCGATCGAGGAGCAGGAGATCGCGGGCGCGAAGCTCGAGCTGTTCGTGATCAATTTCATCAAGGACAAGATGACGCTCCGGGTGCCGACCGCGAAGGTCGCACAGGTCGGCATGCGCAAGCTGTCGGAGCCGGCGCTGGTCAAGAAGGCGCTGGAGACCCTGAAGGGGCGGGCCCGCATCAAGCGCACCATGTGGTCGCGCCGTGCCCAGGAGTACGAAGCGAAGATCAATTCGGGTGATATCGTCGCGATCGCCGAGGTCGTGCGCGACCTCTACCGCTCCGAATCGCAGCCCGAGCAGTCCTACAGCGAACGCCAGCTTTACGAAGCGGCGCTGGATCGGCTGTCGCGCGAGATCGCCGTGGTCCAGCATGTGACGGAAACCGAGGCGGTGAAGGAAATCGAAGCGTCGCTGGCCAAGAGCCCGCGCCGTGGCGCCGTCAAGTCCGAAGCGGATGCCGAGAGCGACGCGGAAGGCGATGACGCGGATGGTGAGGATTCGGTGGCTGCCGAGGACGAAGCCGCCTGATTTGCGGCGGTTCCCATCTGCAAGAATCAGCAAAAAGCCCGGCGGTGACGCCGGGCTTTTTTGTTGGTGATTGCGATCGGTAACCAGGCGGCCGGAGACGAAGGTATCCCACCCACCTACTGTCATCACCGGGCTTGTTGTCCCGGTGATCTCGCTTAGGGACGCACTGCCTTCCTAAGCGGGGGTTGTGTCAGCGACTTGGCGTAGCCAAGTCGCTGAGGACAAGCCCGGCAACGACAAGGGAGATCATGAGGAACGCGGCAAACGTAGCCGGCTCAGTCGACCACGATCTTGACCCTGTCGCGCGCCTTGATCGTATCCTTGGCATCGAGGCCGTTGATGACCCGGAAGCGCTCGGCCTGGTGATCCACGCCGGCCATGCGATGCGCCAGCGACTCCACCGTATCGCCGGGCTGCACATTGATGACCTTGATCCGCAGCGGCCGCGCGTCCTGCACTTCCGACAGCGTCAGGCGGCGGAATGAATTGACCGTGTCGCGGAAGCTCCGATCGGCTTCGTTGGTGCGCTGCCTGGCGGCGAAAATGAAACGGTAGACGTCGCTGCCGAAGCGCAGTGCATAAACCCGGAATTGCCACTGGTCGCCCCGCGCGACGGCGGTGGCCGCCGGAAAGCCGTTGACGGTGAGATCTTCGGTCGACGACTTGTCGACATTCTCCATCCAGCCGGAGTTGAGATAGTCGCCGAGCGTCTGTTCGGAGGGGACGCGCACCACGTCGAAGCGCATGGCCTGACTGCCGCCTTCGCGCACGCCGACCACGGCCTGCGCAGTGTTCTCCAGTGTGAATCCATCGGGCGCGGTGAAGGTGAAGCCGAGTTTGGGATGCAGGAAGCGGCGTCCGCGGACGAATCCTTCGCTCGGATCTTCGCCATAGACGATGTTGTCGATGGCGGAGAGATAGTCGTCGCGATCGCGTTGGCCGGTTTGCGGCCCCGAGTACTGTCGGGCATTGGCCTGCGCATTCTGCACGCGCTCCGGGGTTGCCGGATGCGACGACAGGAAATCCTGCGACCGCGGGTCCAGGCTGGAGCGCTGCGCCTTGAGGGCCGCATTGCGCTCCATCGCGCTGAGGAAGCGGGCTGCGCCGTACGGATCGAAATGGGCGCGGGCGGAGATGCCGACGCCGATGCCGTCGGCCTCGAATTCCTGGGCGCGCGAAAAGCTCGCCATCGTGAGTTTTGATTTCGCCAGCGCCAGGGCTGTGAGGCCGGGATCGTCGCTCATGTCCTGCACGACGCGGGTGACGAGGGCCGCCTGCCGGGCCTGGTCCTCGCGGATTGCCGCATGCTTCGCCAGCACGTGGGCCATCTCATGCGACAGCACCGACGACAATTCCGAGGTGTCGCTCGCCAGCGCGATCAGGCCGCGGGTGACGTAGAGTTGGCCGGTCGGCAGCGCAAAGGCGTTGACGGCGCCGGAGTTCAGGATCGTGACCTTGTAGGACAAGTCCGGGCGCTCCGACGCCGCGACAAGACGATCAACCGTCTTGGTGATCAGAGCTTCGAGTTTCGGATCGTCGTAGGGGCCGCCGTAAGAGGCCAGGATCCGTTCATGTTCGCGCTCGGTGGCCGGTGTCTGAACAACGGGCTTGGGAAATTTTGCGGTGCTGGAGACCGTGGGTGAGGCCTGAAAACGCGTGGTGTCGCCCCCGCAACCGCCGAGCCCGAGCACAGCGGCAAGCACAACGGGCGCCGCAAGCGCGCGGCCTGGCCTCCTGTGCTGGTAATGCTCCGGTCGTCGACCCGCCGCCGTCACTTTCGCCCGTCCTACCCACCTAAAATTCATGTGCCGGAAGCGCTCCGACCCGCCGATCCGAGACATCGCTGATATCGTTGGTATTTGCGCGCCGCTACTTTTCACCAACCAGTTCAATCTGCCCCACCTGGAAGATGTCGATTCGCGGACCTCCGCGCAGTTCCACCCATCCACGAACGCGCACGCGTCGATTCTCAAGCGATTTCGGCGCAAATCCGGCCGCTTCAAATGCCGCAATCATGCGCTTTGAAATAGTCGCGGCAAAGCCTTCTGTCCACCGGCGGCCAAAATTGACATAAAATGTCGTTCCGGCCTGTCGTACCGACAAAACCTTGCCTTCGACCACGACAAACTGCCCCACCAAGGGCAAAATATCGCCCGGTCTTTCCGCGTTTTTTAAGGCGGTTGGCGCCGCCCATACACCCAGGCGGGACTTTCTCGCCTCAGACTCCGCCTGCGTCATGTCCGTGGCGCAGGGCTTGTCGGTCATCGCGCCGGAAAACAGCGCTTGTCCCTTTTTGAGCAATTCGAGCTGCACGGGATCATCAGTATTATCGAGAAAGACAAGCGCTGGCTGTCGGCCGTAACGGTCCGGCGTGTCGTCAGGTCCCTGTAATCTGACGTCGCGGCCATCGATCAATTCGGCGAGCTGCGCCGTCGCATGGGGCCCGCCGGACATCGGCTCGATCGCGGCGAGACGAATCTCGCGGCCATCCACCAGACGAAACGTGCGCGCATCAATGATTGCACTGACACGTCCTTCGCCCTGCGGCTGAAATGCGCAGGTCGCGTCGGCCGCTGTTGTCATGAGCATGACAAACCCGGCAACGAGCAGCAGGCCATATGCGCCGCGCCCTTGCATCAAGCCGTATCCTGACATTCATCCAAGATGCACGCAGTCATTCTCCGACATGTCGCGCAGTGTGTCGAGGCGTCGTGCTGATTGCACGACGCAGCCAACTCTATGCGTGATCGCGCGCAATGACTATTCCGCTTTGCGGAAATTCAGTGTGTGCCGTCGCTGCGATCCGCATCTGCTTATTTCAAACAAGTGTTTGGCTTGCTGCTGTCCCGCCGATGCGGCATGATCCGCGCAACAAAAAACGGCGCGGGCCCAGCCATTCTCGAACAAGGCCGCTGCCAAAGGAGGAGGGGTCCCATGTTTGTGTTGTCCAGGTTGACGTTGCGCGTCGTGAGATCGTCGGTCGCGCTCGCATCGCTGCTGCTGCTCGCCACAGGAGTGGCGCAGGCCGAGGACAAGCCACCGCTGAAGCTCGGCGCCATTCTCGACATGTCCGGGCTCTACGCCGACATCACCGGTGTCGGCAGCGAGACGGCGGCGAAAATGGCGGCAGAGGATTTCGGCGGCCAGGTGCTCGGGCGCAAGATCGAGATCATCGCAGCCGATCACCTCAACAAGGCGGACCTCTCCGCCAATATCGCGCGCGACATGCTGGACAATCAGGGGGTCGAAGCGATCGTCGATGTCGCGGCCTCGGCGACGGCGCTCGCCGCCGCTGAAATCGCCAAGGCGCGCAACAAGATCATCATCTTCAATGGTCCGGGATCGATCCGCCTCAGCAACGAGGCCTGCGGCCCCTACACGGTCCATTATGTGTTCGACACCTTTGCGCAGGCCAATGTCACGGGGCTCGCCGCCGTGAAGCAGGGTCTCGACACCTGGTTCTTCCTGAGCGCGGACTATGCCTTCGGCGCCGATCTGGAAAAGGACACCACCAATGTGGTGGTGAAGTCGGGCGGCAAGGTGCTGGGCAGCGTCAAGCACCCGCTCAATACCTCGGACTTTTCGTCGTTCCTGCTGCAGGCGCAGAGCTCGAAGGCCAAGGTGATCGGGCTGGCCAATGCCGGCGGCGACACCATCAATGCCATCAAGCAGGCCGCGGAGTTCGGCATTACCAAGGGCGGCCAGAAGCTGTCGCCGCTGCTGGCGTTCATCACCGACATCGACAGCGTCGGCTTGCCGACCGCGCAGGGGCTGCTGCTGGCGGAAGCGTTCTACTGGGATCTCAACGATGACACCCGCGCGTTTTCGAAGCGCTTCATGGAGCGGACCAAGCGGGTGCCGACCTCGGCGCAAGCCGGCGTCTATTCGTCGGTGCTGCATTATCTGAAGGCGGTCAAGGCGGCGGGCACGACGGATTCGGCCGCCGTGATGAAGATCATGAAGGACACGCCGGTCAACGACATGTTCGCCAAGAACGGCCGGATCCGGGAGGACGGCCGGATGGTGCACGACATGTATCTGTTCGAGGTGAAATCGCCATCGGAATCCAAGGGCCGCTGGGACGACTACAAGCTGCTCGCCACCGTTCCCGGCGACCAGGCATTCCAGCCGCTGTCGGAATCGCGCTGTCCGCTGGTGAAGAAGTAAACCGGTGCCGGTTGCGCCGGCGCACCGTCCAGACTCAACAACAAGAGAGACTCTAAAAAAGGAAGTATTGCATGACCGACATCGTGCTCCAGCATCTCGACCGCGGGCTTCTGACCATCACCATGAATCGTCCGGAGCGGCGCAATGCGCTCAATGCCGAGATGACGCAGGGGCTGGTCGACGCGGCGCGGCGCGCCGCCGACGACAGCGATGTCCGGGCCGTGTTGCTGAAGGGCGCGGGCGGCACCTTCTGCGTCGGCGGTGATGTCAAGGCGATGGCGAGCGCGACCGAAAACCCGTCGCTCGAGGCCAAGGTCACGCGGCTGCGCCGCGGCATGGAAGTCTCCCGCATCCTGCACATCATGCAGAAGCCGGTGGTGGCGCAGATCGACGGTGCGGCAGCCGGCGCCGGGCTTTCGATCGCCCTGTCGTGCGACCTGCGCGTGGCGTCCGCCTCGGCCAAGATCACCACGGCGTTCGCCAAGGTCGGCTACTCCGGTGACTATGGCGGGACGTACTTCCTTACCCAGTTGCTCGGCAGCGCCAAGGCGCGCGAGCTTTATCTATTGTCGCCGGTGCTGACCGCACAGGAGGCGCTGGCGCTCGGCATGGTGACGCGGGTGGTGCCTGATGCGGAGATCGATGCCGCGGCCCATGAGCTCGCCATGTCGCTGGCGCAGGGACCGTCGGTGACGCTCGGCTACATCAAGAAGAACATCAACAATGCCGAGCATCTCCCGCTCGAGGCCTGTTTCGATGCGGAGGCGCTGCATCATTCGCGCTGCTCGGAGACGGCCGATCACAAGGAAGCGGCGAAGGCGTTCGTGGAAAAGCGTGCCGCCGTGTTCAAGGGACATTGAGCGTGACCCCCGGTTTGCGGCTGCGCCAGATCTGTCTCGTTGCGTCCCACATCGAACCGGTGGTCGGCGACATCGCTGCCATCATGGGGCTCGCGGTGTGTCATCACGATCCCAATGTCGGCAAGTATGGACTGGAGAACGCGTTGCTGCCGGTCGACAGCATCCTGCTCGAAGTCGTGGCGCCGGTCCGGGATGGCACCGCGGCGGGGCGTTTTCTGGACAAGACCGGTGGGCGCGGTGGCTACATGGCGATCTTGTCCTGCGACGATCCGGAGGAGCGCCGGCGCAACGCCGAGCGCCTTGGCGTGCGGGTGGCGCATGTGATCGACCATGCGCCGTATTACGGAGTGCAGCT
>BFBZ01000138.1_pt1 | contig 25284 bp, 23 predicted proteins | sample 1888401 | NCBI WGS metagenome assembly BFBZ01 (sample SAMD00112614, study PRJDB3348) | symbiont metagenome | host: Chara braunii
CGCCGAGGCCGGCGAGGACGCCATCGTCTACTGCCCGACCAGCGACTACGCGGCCAATATCGAGCTGGCCGAAGGCCTGGCGCTGACCGCCTCGCGCGGCGCGGCGACGCAGGCGCTGGCCAAGACGCCCACGCCGGGCAAGAGCACCTGTGAGGACGTGGCCGCGCTGCTGGGCCTGCCGCTGGCGCAGACCGTGAAGTCGCTGGTGCTGGCCACCGACGAGCTGGACAAGGACGGCGTCGTCACCAAGACGCAAGTCTGGCTGCTGCTGGTGCGTGGCGACCACGACCTGAACGAAGTGAAGGCCGGCAAGGTCGAAGGGCTCAAGGGCGGCTTCCGCTTTGCGACCATGGGCGAGATCGAGTCGCGCTTCGGCTGCAAGCCGGGCTACCTCGGACCCATCGGTGCGAAGGACGTCAGGATCGTGGCCGACCGCACCGTTGCCAACATGGCCGACTTCGTCTGCGGCGCCAACGAGCTGGACTTCCACCTGACCGGCGTGAACTGGGGCCGCGACCTGCCCGAGCCCGATCTCGTCGCCGACATCCGCAACGTCGTCGCGGGCGACCCCTCGCCGGACGGCAAGGGCGTACTGGCCATCCAGCGCGGCATCGAGGTGGGCCAGGTGTTCTACCTCGGCACCAAGTATTCGGCCGCGATGAACGCGAGCTTCCTCGACGAGAACGGCAAGCCCGCGCTGATGGAGATGGGCTGCTACGGCATCGGTGTGACCCGCATCCTCGGTGCCGCCATCGAGCAGAACAACGATGCGCGCGGCATCGTCTGGCCGGACTCGATCGCGCCCTTCACCGTTGTCCTCTGCCCCATCGGCATGGACCGCAGCGACGAGGTCAAGACGGTCGCGTTCAGGCTCTACGACGAGATCAAGGGCCTCGGCATCGACGTGCTGCTGGACGACCGCGGCGAGCGCCCGGGCGCGATGTTTGCGGACTGGGAGCTGATCGGTATCCCGCATCGCGTCGTGCTGGGCGACCGCGGCCTGAAGGAAGGCCTGGTCGAGTACCAGGGCCGGCGCGACGAGGCCGCGACCAAGCTGGCCGTCGGCGAAGTCGTCGGCCATCTGAAGGGCCTGCTCAAGCTTTGATGAAGCGGCGCGTCGCGGTAGCCAGCCTGCTCGCCGCGCCGCTGCTCGCGCGGGCCGGCGCGCAGATCGAGGAGCCGCTGGCGGATGCGGTCCGCTCGGCGCTGAGCGCTTCCATCGCCCAGGCCGCGCCGCCGCGGCCCAAGTTCGGCAACGAGATCGAGGCCCGCATGGCCTATCTGCGCTGGCTGGGCACGATGAGCGAGAAGCTCAAGAGCCGCAAGACCGAGACGCAGATCCGCATCGAGTTCCTCGAGACCGTCTGGTACGAGGCCAAGCGCGCGGGCCTGGAGCCCAGCCTGGTGCTCGGCCTGGTGCAGGTCGAGAGCGGCTTTCGCAAGTACGCGATCAGCGTGGCCGGCGCGCGGGGCTATATGCAGGTCATGCCCTTCTGGACGCGCAGCATCGGTGACGGCGACGCCTCGCGCCTCTTCCATATGCAGAGCAATCTGCGCTTCGGCTGCGTGATCCTGCGCCATTACCTCGACGTCGAGCGTGGCGACATGTTCCTCGCGCTGGGGCGCTACAACGGCAGCCGCGGCCGGCCGGAGTATCCGAGCGCCGTCTTCGCCGCACGGCGTCAGTGGCTGCTGCCGGGCGAGAAGTGACCGCGGGCTTTCCCGCCGTGGCTTGTGGCAGAGGCGATCGCATCCGTTAGGCTGCGCGGCTTCGTCCACAAGACAGGCCCTCCATGCCCGCCACAAGCCGCCTCGCGCCTTTCCTGCTTTCCACGCTTCTCGCTTCCGGCCTTGCCTGGGCCCAGCCTTCCGACAACCCGCTGCTCGCACCCAGCCCGCTGGCGCTGCAGTATCCGCAGTTCGACAAGCTGCGCGACGAGCACTTCGCGCCCGCGCTGGACCGCGGCATGGCCGAGCAGCTCGCCGAGGTGCAGGCCATCGCCGACAACCCCGCGGCGCCCAGCTTCGACAACACCATCCTCGCGCTGGAGAAGAGCGGCCGCCTGCTGTCGCGCGCGACGACGCTGCTGTTCAACCTGATCGGCGCCGACGTGAACCCGGCCCGCCAGCAGCTGCAGACCGATTACGCACCCAAGCTCTCCGCGCAGCGCGACGCGGTGCTGCTCAACCCCAAGCTGTTCGCCCGCGTCGAGGCCCTCTACGCCGCGCGCGACAAGGCCGCGCCGAACGCGGAAGCCAAGCGCCTCATCGAGCGCTACCACCGTGACATGGTGCGCGCCGGCGCGCGCCTGAACGACGAGCAGAAGGCGCGCATGAAGGCCATCAACGCCGAGCTGGCGACGCTGGGCGCGCAGTTCAACAAGGCCGTGCTGGCCGAGGTGAACGACTCGGCCGTCGTCGTCGACAGCGCCGAGGAACTGGCCGGCCTGAGCCCCGCGCAGATCGCCGCGGCGGCCGATGCGGCCAGGACGCGCGGCCTGGACGGCAAATACCTGATCGCGCTGCTGAACACGACGATCCAGCCCTTCGAGACGGAGCTGCAGAATCGCGCGCTGCGCCAGCGCCTGCACGAGGCCTCCGTCGCCCGCGGCGCGCGCGGCAATGCCAACGACACGACGGGCATCGTGTCCCGCGTGCTGGTGCTGCGCGAGGAGCGCGCGGCCCTGCTCGGCTATGCCACGCCCGCGGCCTTCGTGCTGGAGGAGGAGACGGCCAAGTCGACCGACACCGTCAACGCGCTGCTGCGCCAGCTGGCGCCGGCGGCCGTGGCCTCGGCCAGGACGGAGGCCGCCGAACTGCAGAGGCTCATCGACGGCGACCAGGCTGCCAAGGGCCAGCCGGGCTTTGCGCTGCAGCCCTGGGACTGGAGCTTCTACGCCGACAAGCTGCGCGCCACCAAGTACGGCTTCGACGAGAGCCAGCTCAAGCCCTATCTGGAGATCGGCAGCGTGCTGGAGCGCGGCGTGTTCTTCGCGGCCCAGCAGCTCTATGGCATCAGCTTCAAGCGCCGCACCGACCTGCCGGTCTACCGCGACGACGTGCGCGTCTACGACGTGTTCGACACCCACGGCAAGCAGCTCGCCATCTTCATCGCCGACATGTATGCGCGGCCGAGCAAGCGCGGCGGCGCGTGGATGAACTCCTACGTCAGCCAGAACCCGCTTGAGGGCACGCAGCCCGTCGTGGCCAACCACCTCAACATCCCCAAGCCGGCGGCTGGCGAGCCGACGCTGCTGACCTGGGACGAGGTCAATACGATGTTCCACGAGTTCGGCCATGCGCTGCACTACATGTTCAACAAGGGCCGCTACCCCAGCCTGGCCCGCGTACCGCGCGACTTCGTCGAGTACCCGTCGCAGGTCAACGAGGTCTGGGCCGACTGGCCCAGCGTGCTGGCCAACTACGCCAGGCACTACCAGACGGGCGCGCCCATGCCGCGCGAGCTGCTGGACAAGGTGGCGCGCGCCAAGCGCTTCAACCAGGGCTATGCGACGCTGTCCTATCTGGGCGCCGCCATCCTCGACCAGCGCCTGCACCAGCTCGGCGCGGGCCAGGCCCCGTCGGCCGACAAGCTGATGGGTTTCGAGGCCCAGGTGCTGAAGGAGGAGGGCGTCGACTTCGCGCCGGTGCCGCCGCGCTACCGCACGCCCTATTTCAGCCACATCATGGGCGGCTACGCGGCCGGCTACTACGCCTACATCTGGAGCGAGGTGCTGGACGCCGACACCGTGGGATGGCTGAAGGCCCACGGCGGCCTCAAGCGCGCCAACGGCGATGCGCTGCGCGGCAAGCTGCTGTCGCGCGGCGGCGGCGAGGACGCGATGCTGCTGTTCCGCAACCTCGTCGGCCACGAGCCGGACATCAAGCCGCTGCTGGAGCGGCGCGGCCTGGTCGTGCAGAAGCCCTGAGACGCTACAGCCCGGCCCAGCTCTTGGGCTGGGCGGCCGCGATGCCGGCCAGTTCGAGCACGCGCTCGACGGTCTCGTCGACCATCTCGTCGATGGACTTGGGGTGGTGATAGAAGGCTGGCAGCGGCGGGAAGCAGATACCGCCCATCTCGGTCACCGCGACCATATTGCGCAGGTGGGCCAGGTTGAGCGGTGTCTCGCGCACCATCAGGATCAACCGGCGGCGCTCCTTGAGCGTCACGTCGGCGGCGCGGGTCAGCAGGTTGTCGCCCAGGCCATGGGCGATCGCGGCCAGCGACTTCATCGAGCAGGGCGCGACGATCATCGCGGCGGTCGCGAAGCTGCCGCTGGCGATGCAGGCGCCGATGTCGCCGGGCGCGTAGGCCCGGGTCGCCTCGGCCTCCAGCGCCGAGCGGTCCAGGCCCAACTCGTGGTGGGCGTTCAGGATGCCGGCCGGCGTCGCGATCAGGTGGGTCTCGACGCCCAGCTCGCGCGAGCGGCGCAGCAGGCGCAGCGCATAGGCCGCGCCGGTCGCACCCGTCAGACCCACCACCAACCGTTGCGTCATGTCATCGAACCTTTGAAGCGCCCGCACGGGGCGGCGGAGTGCCCGACCGAGCGACTGCCGTGGAACTGGCTTTGCCAGGCCACTGGCAGTGCCCCCTTGAGGGGGCGCGAAGCGCGTAGGGGGTGGGCCGATTACGCAGCAGTCAAGGCTTGCTGCAGCTCACCCGACTCGTACATCTCCATCATGATGTCCGAGCCGCCGATGAACTCGCCGCCGATGTAGAGCTGGGGGATGGTGGGCCAGTTGGCGTAGTCCTTGATGCCCTGGCGGACTTCCTCGTCTTCCAGCACGTTGAAGGTCTTCAGGTCGGTCGCGCCGGCGGCCTTCAGGATCTGGATGGCGCGGCCGGAGAAGCCGCACATCGGGAACTGGGCCGTGCCCTTCATGAAGAGCATGACGCGGTTGGACTTGACCAGGTCGGCTATGCGTTGCTGAACGTCGCTCATTGCAGTTCTCGGAAAGGCAAAGCCGTGATTATCCGAGACGCGAGCGGGTGGGCTTCAATAGCTGTACGCCAGGCCCAGTTGCAGCAGGGGCTTGAAGCGCAGGTCGCGCATCGCGTCCTCGAAGCCCTGGGCGCTGCTGCGGCCCAGGCGCACGCCGTAGGAGCCCGACATCAGGCCGAAGTCGGCACTGAAGGCGAGGCCGCTGTGCTGCACGCGGCCGGTGTAGCCGATGCCGACATAGGACAGGTTGGCGCTGGGCTCCAGCGAGTAGGCGTCCAGCCCGCTGGCGGCCAGGCTGCGCCGGCCGGCCGAGACCGGGCCGTTGCCCAGGGCCAGGCCGCCGCTGGCCTGCGCCATGGACAGGGGTCCGAGCAGCATGCCGCCGGTGGCGCGCAGGCCGCCGCGCAGGCTGGCGAAGCCGGAGTTGGTCAGGTAGTAGTCGCCCAGCAGGTTGGCGCTCAGCACGCGCGAGCCGCCGAGGTGGGGCTGCTGCGCATCGCCGCTGCCGTCGATGCTGTTGAGCTGCAGGCGCGCCTGCCAGTGCGGGCTGGCGTCGCCGTCGGCCCAGGCCGGCAGCATGAAAACGGCAGAGAGGCTCAGAACTGCAGCGCTGGCGAGGCGGGTCATGACGTTCTCCTGCACGGTGCAAGGGCTGGCACCGGGATTCGATACTACGCCGGCAATCGTTTCCCGTGAGTGAAGAACTGGGCGCAAAACATCACGCAAACCGGGTCGGCGTGCGTTGCCGTTCAGCCCGCCCAGCGTCCGCCACTGGCGCGGGCGCGGCCGCCGAGGTCGCGGCGCAGGCCCAGCGCCTCGAATCCGCGATGGGCCAACTGTTGCGCCACCGCATCGGCCTGGTCCCAGCCATGCTCCAGCAGCAGCCAGCCGCCGGCGTTCAGATGCTGCGGCGCCGTATCGATCAGCGCCTGCAGGTCGGCCAGGCCGTCGCCGCCGGGCGTGAGGGCGGTGATGGGCTCGTGGCGCAGCGCGGGCAGGTGGGGGTCGTCGCCGGCGATATAGGGCGGGTTGCTGACGACCAGGTCGAAGCGCCGGCCGGCCAGAGGCTCGAACCAGTTGCCGTGGCGCCAGTCGACGGCGAGGCCGAGGCGCTGGCCGTTGCCGCGGGCCACGGCCAGCGCGTCGGCGCTGAAGTCCACGGCCGTGACCTGGGCGCGCGGGCAGGCGGCCTTGACGGCCAGCGCGATGGCGCCGCTGCCGGTACCGAGGTCGACGACGCTCGGCTCGCCGGGCAGGGCCGTTAGCAGTTCCAGCGCCCAGCCGACCAGCGTCTCGGTATCTGGCCGCGGGATCAGCGTGGCCGGCGTGACCTGCAGTTCCAGGCCGTGGAAGGGCTGCCAGCCGGTCAGGTGGGCCAGCGGCTCGCCGTCGGCCAGGCGGCGCAGCGCGGTCTCGGCGCCGGCGACCGGTGCGTCGCCGTGGGTGACGAGCCAGGCGCGGTTCTGGCCGCTCAGGTGGGCGAGCAGCGCCTGCGCGTCGCCGCGCTCGACGCCGAGCTGGCGGGCCAGGGCCAGCGCCTCGTCGACCGTCATGCCCGGCCTTCTTCGAGCTGGGCGAGCTGGTCGGCCGCCTGCGCGGCGAGCAGGCCCTGGATCACGTCGCCGAGGTCGCCGTCCATGATCTGGCCGAGCTTGTAGAGCGTCAGGTTGATGCGGTGGTCGGTCAGCCGGCCCTGCGGGAAGTTGTAGGTGCGGATGCGGTCGCTGCGGTCGCCGCTGCCGATCAGGCCCTTGCGCGTGGCGGCTTCCTTGGCGGCGCGTTCGCTGCGTTCCTTTTCCTGGATGCGGGCCTGCAGCACCTGCAGCGCCTTGGCCTTGTTGCTGTGCTGGCTGCGGCCGTCCTGGCATTCGGCCACGATGCCGGTGGGCAGGTGCACCACGCGCACGGCCGAGTCGGTCTTGTTGATGTGCTGGCCGCCGGCGCCGCTGGCGCGGAAGGTGTCGATGCGCAGGTCGGCCGGGTTCAGCGTGATGGTCTCCGCCTCGTCGGGCTCGGGCATCACGGCCACCGTGCAGGCGCTGGTGTGGATGCGGCCCTGGGTCTCGGTGGCCGGCACGCGCTGCACGCGGTGGCCGCCGCTCTCGAACTTGAGCCGGCCGTAGATGCCGTCGCCCTCGATGCGCACGACCAGTTCCTTGTAGCCGCCGAGGTCGGACGTGCTCTCCGACAGGATCTCGGTGCGCCAGCCCTGGCTCTCGGCATAGCGTAGATACATGCGCGCCAGGTCGGCGGCGAACAGCGCCGATTCGTCGCCACCCGTGCCGGCGCGGATTTCCAGGAAGGCATTGCGCTCGTCGTCGGGGTCTTTCGGGATCAGCGCGAGCTGCAGTTCCTGGTCCAGCGCGGCCAGCGCCGCCTCGTTGCTGGCGATCTCCTCGCGGGCCATCTCGGCCATTTCTGTGTCGGCCAGCATCTCGCGCGCGGCGGCGAGGTCGGCCTCGTGGGCCTGGTAGCGGCGGTAGCGTTCGACAAGGCCGCTCACCTCGGCCTGCTCCTTGGTCAGCGCGCGGTAGCGCTTCATGTCGGCGGCGATGCTGCCGTCGGCGAGGAGGGCGTCGAGCTCGGCGAGGCGGAAGCCGAGGCGGTCGAACTGCTGGCGCAGGGAGTCTTTCATGGCGGGAGCGGGCGAGGGCAGTCAGGGAGTCGGCGCAGCGCGCCGGGCGGCAAGCGAGAGAGCCGCTAAGACTGCTTGCCGCGCAGGAACAGGCGCGAGACGGTCTGCGCCAGCAGCAGGCGCTGCTCGCCGTCGCTGGCATGCAGCTCGGCCAGCGTGCCGTGCAGCAGCTTCTGCGTGAGGCCGCGGGTCAGCGCGTCCAGCACCTCGTCGACGTCGGCGCCCTTGGCGAGCTGCTTGCGGGCGCGGGCGATCTCGGCCGCGCGCCAGTCGTCGGTCTGGGCGTGCAGGGCCTGGATCAGCGGCACCGTGTGGCGCTGGTCCAGCCAGTGCATGAAGCTCTGCACGCCGGTCTCGACGATGGCTTCGGCCTGGGCGACGGCAGCCTGGCGCCTCTCGCCGGCGGTCTGCACCTGGGCGGCGAGCTCGTCGACGGTGTAGAGGTAGACGTCGTCCAGCTGGGCGACCTCGGGCTCGATGTCGCGCGGCACGGCCAGGTCGACCATGAACATCGGGCGGTGCTTGCGTTTTTTGAGCGCGCGCTCGACGGCGCCCAGGCCGATCAGCGGCAGGCTGGACGCGGTGCAGGACACGACGATGTCGAACTCGTGCAGGCGCTCGGGCAGGTCGGCCAGGCGCATGGCCTCGGCGCCGAAGTGGGTGGCGAGCTTCTCGCCGCGCTCCAGCGTGCGGTTGGCCACGGCCATGTGGCGCGGCGTCCTGGCGGCGAAGTGGGTCGCCGTCAGCTCGATCATCTCGCCGGCGCCGACGAAGAGCACGCGCGTGCGGGCGAGGTCCTCGAACAACTGGCCGGCCAGGCGCACGGCGGCGGCGGCCATGCTGATGGAGTGGGAGCCGATCTCGGTGGAGCTGCGCACCTCCTTGGCGACCGAGAAGCTGCGCTGGAAGAGCTGGTGCAGCGTCGTGCCCAGCGCGCCGGCGTTCTCGGCCTCGCGCACCGCCTGCTTCATCTGGCCGAGGATCTGGGGCTCGCCCAGCACCATCGAGTCGAGCCCACTGGCGACGCGGAAGGCGTGGCGGGCGGCGGCGCTGCCCTGCATCACATAGGCGTGCTCGCGCAGCGCGCCGCTGTCCACGCCGCCGGTCTGGGCCAGCCAGGCGATGGCCGGCTGCACCTGGGCCGGCGGCGCGGCCACGTAGACCTCGGTGCGGTTGCAGGTGGACAGGATGGCCGCCTCGGGCGCGCCGGGCAGCTTCTGGCGCAGGCCAGTCAGCGAAGGCGCGAGTTGCTCAAGCGTGAACGCGAACCGCCCGCGCAGATCCAGCGGGGCAGTGTTGTGGTTCAGGCCGAGAGCAAAGACCGACATGGCTTGAATTGTAGGATTCACCGCTTTTCCGCCCCTGACACCGGTCAAGTCCGCATGAGCCCACTCGACGCCTTCTGGCATCTCGCCAACCTGTTCGCGCCCGCCTGGGGGCTGGCGGCACTGCTGGCGCTGGCGATCAAGGGGCTGTGGTGGCGTGAGGCGAAGTCCCTGGCGTGGCGGCGGCTGTGGGGCTGGGGTGGCGTGGGTGGCACCGTGGCGACCATTGCCGCCCTGGCGCTGCTGGGCCGTGACGGCCACATGGCCGGCTACGCCTTGCTGCTGCTCGGCGTGGCCTTACCCCAGTGGTATTTGCTCAGCTTCAGGCGCTGAGCACCTCCTCGGTTGTGACGACCTCGCCGCGCAGCGAGTGCGCGAAGGCCGTCGTGATGCGCACGTCGACGAGCCGGTTCATCAGCCGCGGCGAGCCGGCGAAGTTGACGATGCGGTTGCACTCGGTGCGGCCCATCAGCTCGGCGGCGTCCTTGCGGGCGTTGCCGGTGACGAGCACCTTCTCGACCTTGCCGACCATGCCCTGCGAGATGCTCAGCGCATGCGCCTCGATGGCGGCCTGCAGTTCCTGCAGGCGCTTGACCTTGGTCTCGTAGGGCGTCGTGTCTTCCAGCGCCGCGGCCGGCGTGCCGGGGCGCGGGCTGAAGATGAAGCTGAACGAGGCGTCGAAGCCGACGTCGTGCACGAGCTTCATCAGCCTGGCGTGGTCTTCGTCGGTCTCGCCGGGGAAGCCGACGATGAAGTCGCTGGCCAGGCGCAGGTCAGGGCGGATGGCGCGCAGCTTGCGGACGATGCTCTTGAACTCCAGCGCCGTGTAGCCGCGCTTCATCGCCATCAGGATGCGGTCGCTGCCGTGCTGCACCGGCAGGTGCAGATGGTTCACGAGCTGCGGGATCTTGCCGTAGGCCTCGATGAGGCGGGGGCTGAACTCGTTGGGGTGGCTGGTCGTGAAGCGCAGGCGCCGGACGCCGGGGATCTCGGCCGCGTACTCGAGCAGCAGGGCCAGGTCGGCATGCTCGGCCGTGTCGCCCATCTTGCCGCGGTAGGCATTGACGTTCTGGCCCAGCAGGTTGATCTCCATGACGCCCTGGTCGGCCAGGCCGGCGATCTCGGTCAGCACGTCGTCAAAGGGCCGCGAGACCTCCTCGCCGCGCGTGTAGGGCACCACGCAGTAGCTGCAGTATTTGGAGCAGCCTTCCATGATGGACACGAAGGCCGAGGCACCCTCGATCTTGGCTGGCGGCAGGTGGTCGAACTTCTCGATCTCGGGGAAGGAGATGTCCACCTGCGGGCGGCGCTGCTCGCGGCGCGCCTCGAGCATTGCGGGGAGGCGGTGCAGGGTCTGCGGGCCGAAGACCACGTCGACATAGGGCGCGCGTTCGATGATGGCCGCGCCCTCCTGCGAGGCCACGCAGCCGCCGACGCCGATCATGACGCCCTTGGCCTTGAGGTGCTTCACGCGGCCGAGGTCGCTGAAGACCTTCTCCTGCGCCTTCTCGCGCACCGAGCAGGTGTTGAACAGGATGAGGTCGGCCTGCTCGGGGTCGTCGGTGGGCGTGTAGCCCTTGGCGGCGCCCAGCACGTCGGCCATCTTGTCCGAGTCGTACTCGTTCATCTGGCAGCCGAAGGTCTTGATGTAGACCTTCTTGCCCGCCGTCTCTTCCGCGCCGCTCATGGCTTGCTCCAGGTCTGGTTGCCCGGGTTGAACTGCCAGTTCGCGGACTCGGCCGGCGTCGCCGGCCAGGGCTTGTTGGCCAGCTCGGCGGCGTTCAGCACCCAGACGTCCAGGATCAGGCCGCTGCTCTCGACCGTGTAGTGCACGATGAGCTTCTGGCCCGCGAGGCCGGCGGGCGGCACCCAGAGGTTGTTCTCGTTCTTGACGCGGGCCCCTGGCGCCATCCGGGCCGGCTGGCCGTTGAGCAGCACGTCGGGGAACTGGGTCACGACCAGTTCGCCGCGCAGCGCCTTGGCGGGGAAGAAACGGTGGGTCTGCGCATGGGCGACCACGCAGCTGGCGGCCAGGGCCAGCGGGAGGACACAGCGGTACATGGTATTTGTCCAGTGGCTGCGGAAATGAAGACGGCGCGAGGCTCGCTCGCGCCGCTCGGGGCTCCGCGGCGTTCGGGCGTCTGCGGGACGCCAAGTTTACCTTGGCCGGTCGCGCCCGCGGAGACCGCAATCCTGTGCGCGCAAGCCCCTCAAGCGTGCGGTGTTGCTGGCCGGTGCGCCGACTATCTTTGTTGGCGCGGCGCCGCCGACGGCTTCGCATGAGGAGACGAGCATGGCTTTGCGGCGTTCATGGCCCAGCCTTCTGGCTGCATTCATCCTGGGAGTCGGCCTCGCGCCGGCGCGGGCCGATGTGATCGGCGACTGGAACCAGACCGCCTGCGAGGTGGTGGCCAAGGCAGGCCCGGGGGCGCCGGGGCACCGCATGATGGCCATCGTGCAGCTCGCCGTCTTCGAGGCCGTGAACAGCATCGAGCCGCGTTATGCGCCGTGGATGCCGCAGATGACGGCGCCGCCGGGCGCTTCGGTGGACGCCGCCGTTGCGGCCGCCAACCGTGCGGCGCTGGTGGCGCTGATGCCGGCCGAGAAGGCCACGACCGAGGCGGTCTACCAGGCCGCGCTGAAGGCCCTGCCGGACGGGGCCGCCAAGTTGGACGGCATCGCGACCGGCGAGAAGGCCGCGGCCCAGGTGCTCGCCCGCGCGGCGGCCGACGGTGCCGGCGGCGCCGACAACTACCAGTGGCAGACGGCGCCCGGCCGCTATGTGCCCACCGTGATTCCCGCCGTGCCGACCTGGCCGCGGCGCAAACCCTGGGTGATGGCGCGCGCCGACCAGTTCCGTCCCGGCCCGCCGCCCGACCTCGCCAGCGACGTGTGGGCGCGCGACCTGCAGGAGGTGCGCGCGCTGGGTGCGAAGAACAGCACGACCCGAACGGCCGCGCAGACCGACATCGCGAGGTTCTGGGAGGAAACGAGGCCGCTGGTCTACTACCCCGTACTCAAGGCCGTCGCCCAGATGCCGGGACGCAGCGTCGTGCAGAACGCCCGCCTGTATGCCGCCGTCGGCCTGGCCATCGACGATGCGCTGATCGCCGTCTTCGACGCCAAGTACGCCTACAACTTCTGGCGCCCGATCACGGCGATCCGCGTCGAGCATCTCGCCGGCGGCAGCAAGACGGTGGCCGACCTCGGCTGGACGCCCTTCATCGCCACGCCCATGCATCCCGAATACCCTTGCGCGCACTGCGTCGCATCGGGCGCGCTCGGCGCCGTGCTGCGCGAGGAGACGCGCGGCCAGGCCGTGCCTCGTCTCGGTTCGGCCAGCCCGACGCTGCCCGGCATCGCGCATGAGTGGGACAGCATCGACGCCTTCATGGCCGAGGTGAGCATGGCCCGCATCTACGACGGCGTGCATTACCGGAATTCGACCGAGGTCGGCAACCGGATCGGCATGGCCGTCGGGGCGCTGGTGCAGCAGCGCTTTGCGGCGCCTCTGGCGACGGCACCCGCGCGAACCGCGGAGAAGCCGGGCCTTTGAAAGACCTGTTCGTGCCGGGCCGGTGACGCGGCAAATGAAAACGGGCTGCCTCGTGTGAGGCAGCCCGTTGGCTTTTGGTGGCGCTTCAGGGATTCGAACCCCGGACCTGCGGATTATGATTCCGTCGCTCTAACCGGCTGAGCTAAAGCGCCTAAGCCCGCCATTCTAGCGGGGTTTCGGGCGAGAATGCAAGCCATGTTCAGTTTCTTCAAAAAGACGCCGCCGGCCCCTGCCGAAGCGCCGGCGCTGCTGCCCGAGGGCTGGGCCGTCAGGCCCGTTTCGGCGCCCGCGCCGCGTGCCGCGGAGCCTGCTCCCGTCGTCGTGGCAGTGCCCGTCGCCGATCCGGCGCCAGCGCCGGTGGCAGTCGTTGCCCCGCCGCCGCCCGTACCCACACCGGAGGTCGCGCCGCGCCAGAGCTGGCTGAACCGGCTGCGCGCTGGCCTGCGCAAGACCGGCAGCAGCATCGCCGGCGTCTTCACCGGCACGAAGATCGACGACCAGCTCTACGAGGAATTGGAAGAAGCGCTGCTGATGGCCGATGCCGGCGTGAAGGCGACCGAGTTCCTGCTCGGCGACCTGAAGCGCCGCGTGAAGGAGGCCCGGGCCGCCGACCCGCAGGCGGTGCGCGCGCTGCTCGTCGATGCGCTGGCCGAGCTGCTCGCGCCGCTGGAGAAGGGCCTGGAGGTCGGCCGCCACACGCCCACCGTGATGATGGTCGTGGGCGTCAACGGCGCCGGCAAGACGACCAGCATCGGCAAGCTGACCCGCCATCTCGCCGAGGCCGACCAGCGCGTGCTGCTGGCCGCGGCCGACACCTTCCGCGCGGCGGCGCGCGAGCAGTTGGGCGTCTGGGCCGACCGGGCCCAGGTCGAGATCGTCAGCCAGGAGGGCGGCGACCCGGCGGCCGTGTCCTTCGACGCGGTCAACGCCGGCCGCGCGCGCGGTGCCGATGTCGTCATCGCCGACACCGCGGGCCGCCTGCCGACCCAGCTGCACCTGATGGAGGAGCTGAAGAAGATCAGGCGCGTCATCGCCAAGGCCCAGGAGGGTGCGCCGCACGAGGTGCTGCTCGTCGTGGACGGCAACACGGGCCAGAACGCGCTGAACCAGGTCAAGGCCTTCGACGAGGCGCTGGGCCTGACCGGCCTCGTCGTGACCAAGCTCGACGGCACGGCCAAGGGCGGCGTGCTCGCGGCCATCGCGCGCGAGCGCCCGGTGCCGGTCTATTTCATCGGCGTGGGCGAGCAGCTGGAAGACCTCGAGACCTTCAGCGCACGCGAGTTCGCGCGGGCCTTGCTGGAGTGAGCGGGCGCTGAGCCGGCGTCAGTGCGCTTGCGGCACGTCGGCGAAATAGCCGGCGCCGCGCGGCTTCGTGAACAGCATTGCGCGCAGCCGCTCGCTGCTCTCGTTCTGCCAGTCCCGCTCCCACTGCGTGACCGACAGGTCCGTGGCGGCCAGCACGCGCAGCAGCCGCTCCCGCTTGCGGCCGTGCCGGGATGGGTCCTCCGCGGCCGGCATGACGATGACGGCGCGCGCATAGCCGTGCTCGTCGCACAGCGCGAAGTCGACGGTGAGCAGGCCGGTGCGCGAAAGCCATTCGCGGTAGGAGTGGTGCTTGGGCACCCGCACCAGCTTGTGCAGGGGCACATGCGCGAGCAGGAAGCCCTTGGGGTGCTCCAGCGCCAGCGCCTGGCTCAGGCATTTGTAGGCATGCCGCTCCGAACTCATCAGCACCCGCGCCGCCGTCGGCGGCCAGTGCATCACGGTGTCCGGGGCGTCGTTGGCCGGGCGGGCGGGCTGGCCGGTCAGGCGGCTCAGCCAGGCGCTCATGGCGCGGGGGAGGTGGAGGTTGCGCATGCGCCGCACGCTAGCGGGCGCATGGGGGCTTGACCATGGCTGGGCGTCCCCGGAGCTGGGGACTGCTCACGAGGGAAGTGTGAGCAGCTGTGTCCGCGCGCGGGCTCAGCCCATGCCGGGCAGGCCCTTGAGCCCGCCCATGCGCTTCATCATCTTCATCAGGCCGCCGCCCTTCATCTTCTTCATCATCTGCTGCATCTGGTCGAACTGGTTCAGCAGGCGGTTGACGTCCTGGATCTGCACGCCGGCGCCGGTGGCGATGCGGCGCTTGCGGCTGGCCTTGCTCTTGCCGTCCATCAGCAGCGCGGGCTGGGCGCGCTCCTTGGCGGTCATCGCGCGCAGGATGCCTTCCATGCGCTTCATGTCGCGCTCGGCGCGGTCCATGTCGGCCTGGCCGGGCTGCTTGCCGCCCATCATGTTCTGCGGCAACTTGTCCATCAGGCCGCCGAGGCCGCCCATCTTCTTCATCTGCGCGATCTGCTGCAGGAAGTCGTTCAGGTCGAAGCCGCTGCCGCTCTTGAGCTTCTCGGCCATGGCCTGAGCCGAGGCGAGATCGACGCTCTGCGTGACCTGCTCCACCAGCGCGACGATGTCGCCCATGCCCAGCACGCGGCCGGCGTGGCGCTCGGCATCGAACACCTCCAGGCCATCGATCTTTTCCGACACGCCGGCGAACTTGATCGGCGCGCCGGTGATCTGGCGCACCGACAGCGCGGCGCCGCCGCGCGAGTCGCCGTCCAGCTTGGTCAGGATGACGCCGGTCAGCGGCAGGGCTTCCTTGAAGGCCTTGGCGGTGTTGACCGCGTCCTGGCCCTGCATCGCATCGACGACGAACAGCGTCTCGACCGGGTTCAGCGTCGCGTGCAGCTCCTTGATCTCGGCCATCAAGGCCTCGTCGATGGCCAGGCGGCCGGCCGTGTCGACGAGCAGCACGTCGACGTAGTGGCGGCGGGCGTAGTCCAGCGCGGCCAGCGCGATGTCGCGCGGCTTCTGGTCGGGCGTGGACTCGAACCATTCGGCGCCGGCCTGGCGCGTGACGGTCTTCAGCTGCTCGATGGCCGCGGGGCGGTAGACGTCGGCGGAGACCGTCAGCACCTTCTTCCTGCGCTTCTCGATCAGGTGCTTGGCGAGCTTGGCCGTCGTCGTCGTCTTGCCGGCGCCCTGCAGGCCGGCCATCAGGATGACGGCGGGCGGCTGCGCGGCGAGGTTGATGTCGGCCACGCCCTCGCCCATCGTCGCGGCGAGTTCCTTGTGCACGACCGAGACCAGCACCTGGCCCGGGTTCAGCGAGCCGACGACCTCCTGGCCGAGGGCCTTGTCCTTCACGCGGGCGATGAAGTCGCGCACCACCGGCAGGGCCACGTCGGCCTCCAGCAGGGCCATGCGCACCTCGCGCAGCATGTCCTGCACATTGCTCTCGGTGATGCGGGCCTGGCCGCGCATCGTCTTGACGAGGCGACTCAGGCGGTCGGTGAGGTTGGAAGCCATGGTGGGAGGGGGAAGTCCGGCAGAACGCGCGGAGCCCAAAAGTACACTGCAGCCATGAGTTTATCGCCCGCTCCCCTCGGAGGCGCCGCTGCCGCCGCGCAAGGCGTCGAGCCCGGTCTGGCGTTGGCGATCGCCAGCGCGTTGGCGCTGCTTGGCTACATCTGGATCGGCCTGCTGCGCGCCCGCGTCGTCGACGGCGCACCGGCCGCGCGCCGCCCGATGCGCTCCGTGCCGCCGATGGCCCTGGCCTGGACGGCCCAGTTCGTCGCCCTCTACCTCGACATCAGCGGCTACGGCCTGGCCACGCCGGGCGCGCGCTTCGGCTTTGCGCCGGCGCTGTCGATGACGATGTGGCTGGTGCTGACGGTCTATCTGGTCGAAAGCCGCTTCCTGCCGCTGCACAGCGTGCGCCGCGTGCTGGCCTGGCTGGCCGCCGCGGCCGTGCTGCTGGCCTGGAGTTTCCCCGGCGAAAGCCGGCCGCTGGCGGCCTCGCCCTGGGCGCCGCTGCACTGGGTGCTGGGCCTGGCCTCCTATGGCCTGTTCGGCGTGGCCGTGCTGCACGCGGCGCTGCTGAACCGCGCCGAGCAGCAGATGCGCCGCAGGCAGCCGACGCCCGGCGGCCTGCCGCTGCTGCAGCTGGAGCGGCTGACCTTCCAGTTCGTCGCGGCGGGCGTGGGCGTGCTGTCGCTGGCCATCCTGCTGGGCTGGTGGTTCACGCCGCACTGGAAGTGGGACCACAAGAACCTGCTCGCCGTGCTGGGCTGGCTGGTGCTGACCGGCCTGCTGGTCGGGCGGCGCCTCTACGGCTGGCGCGGCCGGCGCGCGACGCGCTGGCTCTATGCCGGCGCGGGCCTGCTGCTGCTGTCCTACGCCGGTTCGCGCTTCGTGCTCGAAGTCATCCTGCAGCGCGCGGTGGCCGGGGGAGGCGCATGAAGTTCCTGCTGATGCTCGCGCTGCTGGCCGTCGTCTTCTTCATGCTGGGCGCCCGGCGCGGCCGGCCGAGCGAGCCCGAGGCGCGCAAGCCGCCGCCGCCCGCGCCGCCGCAGGCCATGCTGCGCTGCGCCGAATGCGGCATGCACCTGCCGGCCGACGAGGCCTTGCCGGGCAAGGGCGGCGTGTTCTGCGGCGCCGCCCACCGGGCCAGCTTCGAAGCCCGCCAGGGCCGGGCCTGAGCGTGACCGGCCCGGGCAGCTGGTTCGTCGAATCGCCACCGGCCGAACCGGCCGAATCGAGCGCGTCCTTCGACCGCCTCTACCGCGCCTTCCTGACGGCGCGGGCAGCCCTGGGCCTGGCGCTGGTCGTGGCCCAGCTGATCGCCGCGTCGCTGAAGACGCTGATGCATTCGACGCTGGTGCTGAGCGCGTCCTACGCGATGGCCGCGCTGGCGCTGTGGCTGCTGCCGCAGCTGCGCCGCGGCGCCTCGGCGCGCAGCCTGGCGCGCATCAGCAGCCCGCACTGGTGGAGCGCCATCGGCGTGGACCTGCTGCTGTTCGGCGTGCTGCAGGCGCTGGACACCAGCGGCGTGAACTACGGCGCGCTGTTCGTGATGCCGGTGCTGATGTCGGCCGTGCTGTGCCCGCGCCGGCTGGCGCTGGCCACGGCGGCCATCGCGGCGCTGGGCCTGCTGCTGGCGGCGGGCTGGTCGCAGCTGCTGGGCGAGATGTCGAGCGTGAAGCTGACGCAGGCCGGCCTGGTCGGCGGCGGCCTGTTCGCGGTCAGCCTGCTGGCCGGCGAGCTCAGCGCCCGCCTGGCGCGCGAGGAGAAGGCGGCGCGCGGCAGCCTGGCGCTGGCGCGCCAGCAGGAGCAGCTGAACCGCCTCGTCATCGACGAGATGCAGGAGGGCGTGCTGGTCGTCGACCGCCGTGGCCGCGTGCGCGCGATGAACCCGGCCGCGCAGGGCCTGCTGGGCGCGGCCAGCGGCGAGCTGAGCTGGCAGCTGCGCGGCCGGCCCGGCTGGCAGCCCCTGGTCGCCGCGCTGGAGCAGGCCCATGCCCAGGGCGGCAGCGCCGAGCAGGACGTGACGCTGCCGCTGGCCGACGGCGTCAGCCGCAGCCTGCGCCTGCGCCTGCGGTTCACGCGCCAGCGCGAAGGCAGCGAGGAGCTCTGCGTGCTGTTTGTCGAGGACAACCGCGAGCTGCTGGCGCGCACCCGCCAGGAGAAGCTGGCGGCGATGGGCCGCGTGTCGGCCGGCATCGCGCACGAGATCCGCAACCCGCTGGCGGCCATCGCGCAGGCCAATGCCTTGCTGGCCGAGGACGTCGGCGGCTCGCGCGCCGAGCAGCTGACCCGCATGGTCGCGTCCAATGTGCAGCGCCTGAAGCGCCTCGTCGACGACGTGACCGAGGTGGCGCCCGGCGTGCAGCCCGAGAGCCTGCTGCTGGACGCGAGCCAGCTGGTGCGCGAGGCCTGCGCCGACTGGTGCCAGGTCAACGGCGTCGCGGCCGGCCCGCAGAGCCGCTTCGGCCTGCAGATCGAGGCCGCCGGCCTGAAGGCGCTGTTCGATGCCGAGCATCTGCGCCGCGTGCTCGTCAACCTGCTGGACAACGCCTGGCGCCACGCCGACGCCGCGGCCGGCGCGATCCGCGTGACGCTGGCGGCGGACGGCGACGCGGTCGAGCTGGTCGTCCGCAGCGCCGGGCCGCCGGTGCCGCCGGAGATCGAGCGCCATCTGTTCGAGCCCTTCTTCTCGACGCGCAGCCGCGGCTCCGGCCTGGGCCTCTATATTTGCCGTGAGTTGTGCGAGCGCCATGGCGCCCGCATCGATTACCGCCGCGCCGACGACGGTGCGGCCAACGAGTTCTGCGTTCGCCTGCGCACGCCCACATCTGCATGACTGCTGCTACGCCCTTGCGCCTGCTGGTCGTCGACGACGAGCCCGATCTGCGCACGCTCTACGAGCTGACGCTTCTGCGCGAGGGCTACGAGATCGACAGCGCCGGCTCGGTCGCCGAGGCGCTGGCGCTGCTGCAGGCCGGCCGCTACAGCGCCGTCATCACCGACATGAAGCTGCCCGACGGCTCGGGCCTGGCCCTGCTGCGCTGGCTGGAGCAGGCCGGCCGGCCGGAGAAGGCCCTCGTCATCACGGCCTTCGGCTCGGCCGAGAACGCCGTCGAGGCGCTGAAGGCCGGCGCCTACGACTACCTGACCAAGCCGGTGGACCTGCGCCAGTTCCGCCTCGTCGTCGGCTCGGCCCTGGGCCGCGTGGCGCCCGAGCCGGTGCCGGTGGTCGAGGACGCCGCGCCGGCGCCGGCCGCGGCGACCGCGCTGCGCCTCGTCGGCGAATCGCCGGCCATCCGCGCGGTGCGCTCGCTGATCGACAAGGTCGCGCGCAGCATGGCGCCGGTGCTGGTGCAGGGCGAGTCGGGCACCGGCAAGGAACTGGTCGCGCGCGCCATCCACGAGCATGGCGCGCGCGTCAAGCAGCGCTTCGTCGCGGTGAACTGCGGCGCCATCCCCGAGAACCTGCTGGAGGCCGAGTTCTTCGGCTACCGCAAGGGCGCCTTCACCGGCGCGAACGAGGACCGCGAGGGCTTCTTCCAGGCGGCCGACGGTGGCACGCTCTTCCTCGACGAGATCGGCGACCTGCCGCTGGCCATGCAGAGCAAGCTGCTGCGCGTCATCCAGGAGCGCTCGGTGCGCCCGGTCGGCGCGACGGCGGAGAGCCCGGTCAATGTGCGCATCCTCAGCGCGACGCACAAGGACTTGGGCGCAGAGGTCGCGGCGGGGCGCTTCCGTCAGGACCTGTTCTACCGCCTCAACGTCATCCAGATCCGCGTGCCGCCGCTGCGCGAGCGGCTGGAGGACCTGGGCCTGATCAGCAACCGTGTGCTGGCCCGCATCGCGCAGGATGCCGGCGTGTCGCCGACGCCGCGGCTGACGGCCGGTGCGCTGCAGACGCTGTCGCGCTATGCCTTCCCGGGCAATGTGCGCGAGCTGGAGAACCTGCTGCATCGCGCGCTCGCGCTGGCGGGTGGCGAGTGGATCGATGCGGACGACCTCGGCCTGCCCGATGCGCTGCTGGACGAGGGCCGCAGCGAATCGCAGTTCGCGGCGCTGGACACGCCGCTGCCCGTGGCGCCGGTGTCCGAGGGCCTGAGCCTGCCCGAGCAGTTGCCGAGCGACCTGGCGCGCTATCTCGACGAAGTCGAGCGCGCCATCCTGCTGCGGGCGCTGGAGCAGCACCGCTTCAACCGCACGGCCGCGGCGGCCAGCCTCGGCCTGTCGCTGCGCCAGATCCGCTACCGCATGGCGCGGCTGGCAATCTCAGCAGGGGAAAGTTGACCCCTCGTCCGGTGTGCCGCGCTGGACGCGGGCACCCCAGTCGGTCCCCCAAGGGGACGGCGATGCATGCGGCATCGAGCCGCATGCACATCGCCCGGCGGGCCGGCTTGGGGGCGGCCCGGCGCTCGGCCCGAAAATTCGCGCGTTGTCGGCTTCTCGGGATTTGCCCTGCTTGAATCCGGCGCGGCCCGCATCGCGCGGCCGTCGCGGGCGCTCGCGAGCGAGCAGCGGCGCGGCCTGGCGCGGGGTTTCGGCCTGCGTGCCCAATGCCCATGCGGGTTGCGCGGTGCGAGGCCCGTGTTGATCGGGGCGGCGCGCGCGTAACACCGTCTTCCAGCGCGTGGCGGGGCCTGGGTTTCACACTATCCCTAGTGCTTGAGAGGGTGGGTTGCCACATATATAGTGTCCTCTCGTGCTATCCTTCTGCCCCAGTCGATCCCCCATGACCATCTCCCCGGACGCACTGTTTGACGTGGCTTGCCGCCAGAGATGTCATACCAGACGACGCACCGGGGAAGCGCGCCGCGCAGCCGGCCGAGTCATGGCCCGGCAGGGACGAAACACCCCGTCTGAAGCCCCCCACGATGCGATGGCCCGCCGCCCCCGGGTCGGTGCCGCGCATCGCTTTGCAGTTTTTCGATAAAGGATTCCCCATGCAGCAAGCCGTCTCCGGTCAGGCCTCCGCCTCCGCCGCACCGGTCGCGTTTGAATCCGACGCGCCCGCCGCCGCTCAGGCCTCCATGCCGTCGAGCTACCAGGCCTACCAGATCATTCGCCGCAACGGCGCCGTGGTCTCGTTCGAGCCGAGCAAGATCGCCGTGGCGCTGATGAAGGCCTTCCTGGCCGTGCACGGCACCAGCGGCGCGGCCTCGGCCAGCGTGCGCGAGACGGTGGAGCAGCTGACCCAGAACGTCGTGCGCGCGCTGCTGCGTTCGCGCCCGAGCGGCGGCACCTTCCACATCGAGGACGTGCAGGACCAGGTCGAACTGGGCCTGATGCGCAGCAGCAACCACGAAGTCGCCCGCGCCTACGTGCTCTACCGCGAGCGCCGCGCGCAGGAGCGCGCTGCGCAGGGCGAGGCCGCCCGCGCCGCCGAGCCGCAGCTGATGGTCGTCGACCGTGGCGAGCGCCGCCCGCTGGACCTGGGCGCGCTGAAGGCCCTGATCGCCTCGGCCTGCGAGAACCTCGGCGCCGACGTGAAGCCCGAGCCCGTGCTGGCCGAGACCCAGCGCAACCTCTATGACGGCGTGCCCATCGACGAGGTCTACAAGGCGGCCATCCTGGCCGCGCGCACGCTGATCGAGAAAGACCCCGGCTACAGCCGCGCCACGGCCCGCCTGCTGCTGCACACGATCCGCCGCGAGATCGTCGGCGGCGAAGTCACGCAGGCCGAGATGCAGGCGCGCTACGCCGACTACTTCCCCGGCTACATCAAGAAGGGCATCCAGGCCGAGCTGCTGGACGAGAAGCTCGGCCAGTACGACCTCGCCCGCCTGGGTGCCGCGCTGAAGGCCGAGCGCGACCTGCAGTTCGACTACCTCGGCCTGCAGACCCTGTACGACCGCTACTTCCTGCACATCGCCGATGAGCGCATCGAGATGCCGCAGGCCTTCTTCATGCGCGTGGCCATGGGCCTGGCGCTGAACGAGATCGACCGCGAGGCCCGCGCCATCGAGTTCTACGAGGTGCTGTCGAGCTTCGACTTCATGTCCAGCACGCCGACGCTGTTCAACAGCGGCACGCGCCGCTCGCAGCTCTCGTCCTGCTACCTGACCACCGTGGCCGACGACCTGGACGGCATCTACGAGGCGCTGAAGGAAAACGCGCTGCTGAGCAAGTTCGCCGGCGGCCTGGGCAACGACTGGACGCCCGTGCGCGCGCTGGGCTCCTACATCAAGGGCACCAACGGCAAGAGCCAGGGCGTCGTGCCCTTCCTGAAGGTTGTCAACGACACGGCCGTGGCCGTGAACCAGGGCGGCAAGCGCAAGGGCGCCGTCTGCGCCTACCTGGAGTCCTGGCACCTGGACATCGAAGAGTTCCTGGAGCTGCGCAAGAACACCGGCGACGACCGCCGCCGCACCCACGACATGAACACGGCGAACTGGATTCCCGACCTGTTCATGAAGCGCGTCATCGAGGGCGGCGACTGGACGCTGTTCAGCCCGTCGACCTGCCCGGACCTGCACGACAAGTTCGGCAAGGCCTTCGAGGAAGCCTATGTCGGCTACGAGCAGAAGGCCGACCGCGGCGAGCTCAAGCTCTTCAAGCGCATGCCGGCCAAGGACCTGTGGCGCAAGATGCTGTCGATGCTGTTCGAGACGGGCCACCCCTGGATCACCTTCAAGGACGCCTGCAATGTGCGCAGCCCGCAGCAGCATGTCGGCGTCGTGCACTCGTCCAACCTCTGCACCGAGATCACGCTGAACACCAACGACAGCGAGATCGCCGTCTGCAACCTCGGCTCGGTCAACCTGGCCCAGCACCTGAAGGACGGCGCGATCGACCAGGCCAAGCTGAAGAAGACCGTGCGCACGGCCATGCGCATGCTCGACAACGTCATCGACATCAACTACTACGCGGTCAAGAAGGCGCGCGACTCCAACCTGCGCCATCGCCCGGTGGGGTTGGGCATCATGGGCTTCCAGGACGCGCTCTACCAGCTGCGCACGCCCTACGCCAGCCAAGCCGCCGTCGAGTTCGCCGACCGCTCGATGGAAGCCGTCTGCTACCACGCCTACTGGGCGTCGACCGAGCTGGCCGAGGAGCGTGGCCGCTATTCGTCCTACAAGGGCTCGCTGTGGGACCGCGGCATCCTGCCGATCGACTCGCTGGACCTGCTGGCCGAGGCCCGTGGCGGCTACGTGGACGTGGACCGTTCGACCTCGATGGACTGGGACGCGCTGCGCGCCCGCATCGCCGCTCACGGCATGCGCAACAGCAACTGCGTCGCCATCGCACCGACGGCCACCATCTCCAACATCATCGGCGTCGACGCGTCCATCGAGCCCTGCTTCGGCAACCTGTCGGTCAAGTCCAATCTGTCGGGCGAGTTCACCGTCATCAACGAATCCCTCGTGCGCGACCTGAAGCGCCTAAGCCTGTGGGACGACGTGATGGTCATGGACCTCAAGCACTTCGACGGCTCGCTGCGCCGCATCGACCGCGTGCCCGACGACATCAAGGCGCTGTACGCGACCGCCTTCGAGGTCGACACCGTGTGGCTGATCGAGGCCGGCGCGCGCCGCCAGAAGTGGATCGACCAGGCGCAGAGCCTGAACATCTACATGGCCGGCGCATCGGGCAAGAAACTGGACGAGACCTACAAGCTCGCCTGGCAGCGCGGCCTGAAGACGACCTACTACCTGCGCACCATCAGCGCGACGCAGGCCGAGAAGAGCACGGTCACGCGCTCCGGCCAGCTCAATGCGGTGTCGTCCAGCGCCGCGCCGGTGATGGCCGCGCCCGCCGCGCCGGTCGCTGCCGTCGAGCCCGAACTGCCGGCGACGGACATGAAGTTCTGCGCGATCGACGACCCCGGCTGCGAGGCCTGCCAGTAATCGAAGCGGCATCGCCAACTTGTATATACAAGTTGGCGATGCATGTTTTCGATGCCCACGCGCAACAAAGATTGCGCGAATGACGCAAATAGCAGTGGCTGGTCCTTGTTGATTTGCGCCAGCACTGCGGATAATTCGGAGCGATAGGAAGCACACCATGCTGGATTGGGACGAAGACCTGAAGTCCACTGATMCCCCCGCCGCGAAACCCTTCGCGGCCATGCCTTCGGCGACAGCGTCGCGTGAAGCAGCCAGCATCTCGATGCCTGCTCCCCAACTGTCCGGCGAGTCCACCACTTCCGCGCGCCGCGGCAATGTCGAGCACACGACTGCCCGTCGTGTGCGGGCCGCCGACAAGCGCATCATCAACGGCCAGACCGACGTCAACCAGCTGGTGCCGTTCAAGTACAAGTGGGCCTGGGAGAAGTACCTCGCCACCTGCGCCAACCACTGGATGCCGCAGGAAGTGAACATGAGCCGCGACATCGCGCTCTGGAAGGATCCCAACGGCCTGACGGACGACGAGCGCCGCATCATCAAGCGCAACCTCGGCTTCTTCGTCACCGCCGACTCGCTGGCCGCCAACAACATCGTGCTGGGCACCTACCGCCACATCACGGCGCCCGAGTGCCGCCAGTTCCTGCTGCGCCAGGCCTTCGAGGAGGCCATCCACACCCACGCCTACCAGTACATCGTCGAGAGCCTGGGCCTGGACGAGAGCGAGATCTTCAACGCCTACAACGAAGTCCAGTCCATCCGCGACAAGGACGAGTTCCTGATCCCGTTCATCGACGCGATCATGGATCCCAACTTCGTCACCGGCACGCTGCAGGCCGACCAGACGCTGCTGAAGAGCCTGATCGTCTTCGCCTGCCTGATGGAAGGCCTGTTCTTCTACGTCGGCTTCACGCAGATCCTCGCGATGGGCCGCCAGAACAAGATGACCGGCGCGGCCGAGCAGTACCAGTACATCCTGCGCGACGAGTCCATGCACTGCAATTTCGGCATCGACCTGATCAACCAGATCAAGCTCGAGAACCCGCAGCTGTGGACGGCCGAGTTCAAGGCCTCAATCCGGGCACTGTTCCAGAAGGCCGTCGAGCTGGAATACCGCTACGCCGAGGACACCATGCCGCGCGGCGTGCTGGGCCTCAACGCCTCGATGTTCAAGGGCTATCTGCGCTTCATCGCCAACCGCCGTGCGGTGCAGATCGGCCTCGAAGCCCTGTTCCCGAACGAAGAAAACCCCTTCCCGTGGATGTCCGAGATGATCGACTTGAAGAAGGAACGCAACTTCTTCGAGACCCGCGTCATCGAGTACCAATCGGGCGGGGCCCTGAGCTGGGACTGAACCCCAGCCACAACCCGATCAAGACCTGGCCAATGCAGTCACCGAGCGAAACCCGCATCAGCACCCTCGAGGTGGCGGGGCTGCATGGCGATCCCATTCACCGTACCGAGGCGTTCCTCCTGAGCGACTCTCGGACGGTGAATAGCCGTATCCGCACGGACCGGTCCGTGCGGGACGGTGTCTTTTCCACTTGATCAAGGAGAAAACCATGGCAACTGCGAAGAAAGCTCCGGCCAAGAAGGTCGCCGCGACCCCGGTGAAGAAGGCCGCCGCCAAGAAGGCAGCCCCGGC
>BFBZ01000012.1_pt148 | contig 25252 bp, 17 predicted proteins | sample 1888401 | NCBI WGS metagenome assembly BFBZ01 (sample SAMD00112614, study PRJDB3348) | symbiont metagenome | host: Chara braunii
CTTATACACATCTAGATGTGTATAAGAGTGCAGCCGTGTGGCTCGCCTCGGACCAATCCGATTATGTGGTGGGCACGACCTTGTTCGTCGATGGCGGGATGACGCTCTTTCCGGGCTTCGCGACCGGGGGCTGACGGGTGCCGGCAAATGAACATTATGACGTGATCGTCATCGGCAGTGGGCCGGGTGGCGCATCCGTCGCGCAAAGACTTGCGCCGAGCGGCAAACGCATCCTGCTGTTGGAGCGCGGCGACTATCTTCCCCGCTCCCGCGCCAATTGGGATTCCCAGACGGTGTTCGTCGATGGCGCCTATCAGGCCAAGGAAACTTGGTATGGCAAAGATGGCAACAGTTTCCGACCCGGCTTACACTACTATGTGGGCGGAAATTCCAAGGTCTACGGTGCCGCCCTCTTTCGAATGCGCGAACGCGACTTTGACGAAATTCGCCATCAGGACGGCCTCTCACCCGCATGGCCGTTGAAATACGATGTGTTCGAGCCGTATTACACCGACGCCGAACACCTGTTCCACGTGCATGGGCTGCGGGGCGAAGATCCAACCGAGCCGCCGTCAAGCGGACCATATCCCTTTCCTCCTGTCTCGCATGAACCGCGGATTCAGGCGCTGAACGACAGTTTGGCAAAAGAGGGCCTGCATCCCTTTCACCTGCCTTTGGGCATTTTGCTGGACGAGAAGAACGGCAAAGCGACACCCACGAGCATCTGCATCCGCTGCGATACGTTTGACGGCTTTCCGTGCCTGCTGAACGGCAAGGCGGATGCGCAAATCATCTGCGTCGATCCCGCACTGAAGGCGCACGACAATCTTACCCTTCTCACCGGCGCTTACGCGGAGAGGCTGGAAACGAATGCTTCCGGCAGAACGGTTTTGGGTGTTGTTGTGACCCGGAACGACCAAACGGAGCGATATACGGCCGATATTTTTGTCGTGGCTTGCGGCGCGCTGTCGTCGGCGCTTCTGCTCTTGCGTTCGGCGAACGACAAACATCCCGATGGCCTGGCCAACGGTTCCGGCCAGGTGGGGCGCAATTACATGCGCCACAACCAGTCGATTCTGATGGCCCTTATGCGCGAACCCAACGATACCGTCTTCCAGAAGACGCTTGCGATCAGCGATTACTATTTCGGCGCTGACGACTGGGACTATCCGCTTGGCCTCATTCAGATGTGCGCGACATCGCACGGCGCGCAAATCCGCGGCGAGGCGCTGCCGGAATGGCTGGAATGGATGCCGCGGATGCCGTTCGAGGAGATGGCGCGGCATTCGATGGATTTCTGGCTCTCCAGCGAAGACCTTCCACGCCCGGAAAACCGCATTTTCTACAACGGAGATCGCGTGGTGCTGGATGTCACGCAAAACAATATGGAGGCTCATCGCCGCCTGAAAGCGAAGCTGGAAGAAATCCTCGCCGAAGCGGGCGCCCATCCACTGCTTTTGGAGCGCAGCCTGTATCTGGGCAAGAACATTCCGATTGGAGGCACAGCACATCAGGCGGGGACAGCCCGCTTCGGCCGCGACCCAGCAACCTCGGTTCTCGATCTCGACTGCAAGTGTCACGAACTCGACAATCTTTATGTTGCCGATGCGAGCTTTTTTCCGTCGATTGGCTCTGTGAACCCCACATTGACCATCGTCGCCAATGCGCTGCGTGTGGCCGACAAAATCGCTGGCCGATTGGGAGCGAATGGCGCCATTCCCGACAAAGCTTCCAGACTTACCCAATTGTAATCGAAACGGGGGAACTTTGGGTTCCATTATCTGTTCTCTTGATGGCAGGGTGGACAGCATTTCGCGGAAGGGGCACCCGCGTGTTCACATTAAATATCGGCGATTATGACTGTGACTTTCAGTTGCGACTTCGCTCAACCGGCAACACCGTTGCCGCACTCCTGGGAACACACGGTCGGCAGCGGCCATGCAACGCTCGCGCTACGCGCCGACTGGCAGGCGCAATTGAAGCGCGCGCATGACGAACTCGGCATGAAGCATGTGCGATTTCACGGCATCTTGTCGGACGATATGGGAACACTGATCTGCCAGAGCGACGAGCTTTTGTATTCGTTCTTCAACACCGACCAGATTTTCGACTTCTTGCTGTCCATCGGAATGAAGCCCTTCGTGGAATTGAGCTTTATGCCCTCGACACTATCCTCCGGCGGACAGACGGTGTTTCACTATCGGGCCAATGTGACCCCGCCCAGGGATCATGCGCAATGGGCCGTGCTGATCCGCAAGCTTGTGAAGCATTGGGTCGATCGCTATGGCATCGAAGAAGTCCGGCAATGGTTCTTCGAAGTCTGGAACGAGCCGAATTTGACAGCTTTCGGTAGCGGCAAACAGAGCGACTATTTCGAGCTCTACCGCTACACGGTGGACGCGATCAAATCCATTGATGCCGCACTGAAGGTCGGCGGCCCGGCCACTGCGGCAAACGCATGGATCGACGATTTCATCGGCTTTTGCACCGCCAACGATTTGCCGGCCGATTTCATCAGCACCCACCACTATCCCACCGATGCGTTCGGCCAGCCGGGCGACGACACCGAAATGCAGTTGTCGGAAAGCACGCGCAGCATCCTGCGAGCCGAGGCGCGCGATGTCCGGGCGAAGGCCGGTGACCGGCCAGTCTATTACACGGAATGGTGCACCTCTTCCAATCCGCGCGACCCCATGCACGACGATCCTTATGCCGCGGCCTTCATCGTCAAAACTGTCCTTGAAGCGAACGGCCTGGTGCAGGGCTACAGCTATTGGACCTTTTCCGACATCTTCGAGGAAAATTATTTTCCTTCGCTTCCGTTTCACGGCGGATTCGGTTTGCAGAGTATTTATGGCATTGCCAAACCCGCCTATCGCGCCTTTCAATTGCTCCACGAATTGGGGACGGAATTGCTACCCACGGCAGGGCAACATGAAACCGTCGATATGTGGGCCGTTCGCGGCGGAAAGGATGTAACGCTAATGCTGACGAATTTCGCATTGCCCCGCCACCCTATCGCTACGGAGACAGTCGCTCTTTCCTTAAAGATCTCGCAGCCGGAATCGGGGGTCTCGATCCGGCGGATCGACCTGGAACACGCCAATGCCAAGCGGCGTTGGGAGCAAATGGGCAAACCCAATTGGCTCACACCAGCGATGGTCGCCGCCCTAAACAATGCTTCACAGATGAGCAGAGAGCCGACGCCCTTCACCTATGAAGGCGGCATGCTCAATCTCGAAGTTGCAATGCCGCCCCAATCTGTGGTCGCCATACAGTTCGCCTGTTCCCGCTAGAGCCTGCCGTGGATGCACTTTCATCATTGCCGGACGAAGCTTTGATAGACGAATTGCAACGCGCGGCATTCAGCTATCTTGTGGAATACACCGATGCCGATACGGGCCTTGTCGCCGATACATCGCGTGATGGGTCGCCCTGCAGCATCGCGGTGGTCGGGTTTGCCCTCTCCTGCTATCCGGTGGCGGTGGAGAACGGCTGGATGGCACGCAAAGACGCCGCCGCGCGTGTTCTGAAAGTATTGCAATTCTTCTTCCGAAGCACACAAAGCGATCAGCCGGATGCGACGGGATATAAAGGCTTCTATTATCATTTTCTCGACATGAAAACCGGCCGCCGGGTCTGGCAATGCGAGTTGTCGCTGATCGACACCGCGCTGCTTGTCGCGGGAATGCTTACCGCTCAGTGCTATTTCGACCGCAATGACGAACGCGAAATCCACGAACTGGTTGAAACGCTTTACAGGCGCATCGACTGGCGTTGGGCACAGAATGGCGAGGAAACCTTATCGCAAGGTTGGAAGCCGGAATGCGGGTTCCTTCACTACGGATGGGAAGGCTATAACGAGGCAACGATCCTTTACATCCTCGGTGCAGGCTCACCGACACATCCGCTTTCGCCTGCGAGCTATTCGGGCTGGAGTGTGATCTATCAATGGGAGAACATGCTGGCGCGCGATGTTCTTTATTCGGGGCCGTTGTTTACCCACCTGTTCTCGCATGCCTGGATCGACTTTCGTGGTATTCGGGATACGTTCATGCAAATTCGGGGAAGCGATTATTTCGAGAACACCCAAAACACCATCGCCGTGCATCGCGAATATTGCGCTCACAATCCGGGCGGATATGCGGGATATGGCCGCGATTTCTGGGGCATCACGGCAGGCGACGGCCCCGGCGACAGCGAGATGCGCGAAAACGGAAGAGACCGCCGCTTCTTCGGCTATATGTCGCGTGGTGTGCCGATTGGGCCGGACGACGGGACAATCGCGCCCTGGGCAATGCTGGCCACCCTTCCGTTCGACGCGAAAGCCGCACTCGCAGGAACGCGCCATTTGCTGACGGCCTATCCGCAAGTGTGCACACGGAAGCGGTTTGCGAGCGGGTTCAACCCCACCCTGTCGGGCGCGGGAAGCGGCTGGGTTTCCGAAGGCTGGTACGGGCTCGATCAAGGGCTGCTTGTGATGATGATCGAGAACTACCGAACCGGCCTGATCTGGAGAATATTGCGCGGCTGCCCCTATATCCGAACCGGCCTCAAGCGCGTGGGTTTCGAAGGAGGGTGGTTGACGCCGCCATGACCGAAGGACCGACGCCGCTGCCGCCGAAATCACACAGCGAGAACAAACTTCTCGACTATGTGCGGCCTGTGGACTGGCACAATCCCGAACCGCGCAATCCCTATGACCTCGTCATTGTCGGCGCGGGGCCCGCGGGTTTGGCGGCTGCCGACCTGGCAATCCGGCTGGGCTTGAGGGTTGCCCTCATCGAACGAAACCGGCTCGGCGGCAATTCGCTCAATGCGGGAACCGTCCCATCCAAGGCAATCATTCACGCCGCACACGCCTACGCGGCGAAACGCCAGGCCGAGGAATTCTATGCCTCGGGCTTCACCGATCCGGGATTGAACTTCGGTGCGGTGATGGCGCGCATGGCTCGCCTCCGCACGCGTATTGCCGAGTATCATTCGGCCGGCCGGTTGCAGACTCTGGGCGTGGATCTTTTTTTTGGCGATGCGCGTTTTTCGGGGCCCTCGGATATTCTGATCGGCGGCACGCGGCTGCATTTCCGAAAAGCGCTGGTCGCGACCGGGGCGCGCCCCAAGCCCTCAAATATTTCCGGCCTCGATCAAGTGGGATATCACACCAGTGAATCGATATTCGAACTGGAGGAATTGCCGAAACGGCTGGTTGTGATCGGCGGCGGGCCGCTCGGCTGCGAAGTGGCGCAAGCCTATTGCAGGTTGGGGGCGCATGTGACGATCGTGCAGAACGATCCGAAATTCCTTCCCCGCGAAGAACGCGATGCTGCCGAAACCCTGTCGCGGTCGATGGCACGCGACGGAGTGGTTATCCGCCTGAACACAACCGTTGTCGGTGCCCGTCTTCAGGGCGGCACGAAATGCCTCGACACGCTGAACAACGAGGTCAAGGACTGCATCGAGGCAGATGTGGTTCTTCTGAGCATCGGCAGGGTNGCCTGTCTCTTATACACATCTAGATGTGTATAAGAGACAGGCCCAACACGGAGGCTCTCGGGCTCGACATTGCGGGGATAGAGTGCGATGGCGCACAAGGTATCACAGTCGATGATTTCCTTTGTACGACAAATGAGAACGTGTACGCGGCCGGCGATGTTTGCGCGTCGGACAAATTCACGAATGTCGCGCGATCTTGTGCACGCATGGCGGTTCAAAATGCGCTGGCGGGAAAAGAAAAACGCCAAAGCCAGTTGACAATTCCGTGGTGTACCTATTGCGACCCGGAAATCGCCCATATCGGGCTTCATGCATGGGAGGCGAAAAAGAAATCCATTCCAGCCAAGAGTTTCACCGTGATGATGCACGACGTCGATCGGGCGATTCTTGACGGACAAGACAGCGGGTATGTCAAGATTCATGTCAAGGAAGGAACCGATACCATCCTCGGCGCCACGATCGTGGCCTCGCGCGCAAGTGAAATGATCAACGAGATTTCCGTTGCGATGAGCGCTGGTCTCGGAATGCGCGAGCTGTCTCGTGTTCTGCACACCTACCCCGCCCAATCCGAGGCGATCCGAATGGCGGCGTTAGCCTATTGCCGCGAAGCTGCGTTCAGTTAAAGCTGCGAGCCTTCAGCAGGATAGACGATCGTTCCATCACCACGAACGATGGCGCCAGGTGTCATGCTCGCCTCATCTATGTTGAGCGGTCCGAGAATGTGACTTACGCTCTCCCCAGCAGCCAGGAGATAGTCGGCGATGATGCGCCGGTGGCAGCGCCACCAGACCGCTTCCGCGCACATGATCGCGCATCGTTGCCGGCCGCCCCGCTCCCGCAGGCGCGCGAAACCCACAGCAAAAAGCTCCGTCAGCGCATAATCCGCATAGTTTCGAAAGCCGCGCACTCGCCAATAGGCGTTGGGCGAAGGTTTCGAACTATCGACCTTTCCCCGATGGCCACCCAGTTCGGCAATACGCTCATAGTCGATGTGCCATGGCGCTAGCGCCAGGGGGAAGGTTTGCTCGTTGAATTGTGGATTGGTCCGTGAGCGCGGCATCGACCGCACGTCGACAACGAGATCGACGTCGGCCTCCCGCAAAAGGTCGGCAAATTCGATGATCGTCCTGGTCGAATGACCTATGGTGAAAAAGGTGCTCGTGACGGCTCCAAAAATAGAGGAGGTGCGACAGTCGCGTCCTGTCGGCTCCAAGCGTAAGCCTCCGTCTGCGAAATCCAAAGCCGGTAACGGCAAATTCATGCTGCTTTAGTCCCGATGGGGGCGCATGATGGCCGCAGAAGGCGCAATGCCTAGACCATCGAGGCCATTATGAGCCACTCGTTCAAAGTCGGTGATCGCGTGAGCTGGAACTCGGAAGCCGGACGGGTCAGCGGCACGATCATCCGCGTGCATAACCGCAACGTCGAGCATGAGGGCTATACCCATCACGCGAGCCCGGATGTTCCCCAATATGAGATCAAAAGCAGCAAGACGGACCACATCGCCTTTCACAAAGGTTCCGCACTCACCAAGCTTCGCGCCTGACCTTCTTGCCAGGCGCGATCGATGAAGCGATCGGCTTCTCCATGACTTCGCTACCTCCTTCGCCAGCAGCCTCAGCGGTGCGGGTGACCGCGTCCACCCTAATCACTGGATGCCGCCACAACAGGGAATTGCCCCGCGGATAAGGATCGACTTTGCCGGATACGACTGTCTTGAGCAGCATCGGAGTGGTGTCACCGCCACGATGTTCTGTCAGGCGACAAAGCTCGCCGGTACGCCGACTGCCTCAGTAACCATCAGTGCGGTTGATTTGCGCATGCGACATCATATTGCGAAACGGAAGCAGGGTTTCTGCTGTTCTGGGGCTGCTGTTCTGCGTAATGCGTGCCGGCTACACCATTTGGATTGAACGCTAAACCAGGTGCCGAAGCAGAATTACCAGGAGTGTTTGGTGCACTGGCACTTCCGCATGATTGATTGGGCTGGAAGCCGTTCGTGTCGATCGAAGCTCATCTGCAGAATGTTCAATATCTGACGTCTCATTGCCTCAAAGTACGCGACAAGAGCGATCCCAAGAAATAACTCATGCTTTCAACGGCGAAGGCTGAAGTGGCGAAAGCCAGATAGAACATCACGAAACTTAGTCGCAATGAAGTTGTAGTATGCGGTTTCTGAAGCGCAAACGCGCAGCCTGATATAATTCCGGCATAGCTCTCGAATGGAAGCGGCGACCGAGAGGTCGCCGCTTCTGTTCTTGGAGCGAATCTAAGATTCTGAGGTCAATGTGCCCGCACCGTTGGTTTCGGCCGCTAAGCTATTTCGTGGGTCGTATCTGGCCTGATGGATAATCTTCACCAGAGAACGCAGAAAAGAAAAGGCGGCGGATCGCGCCGCCGCCTTCTGAAGTGCCCACCCCCGTTTACTCAGCCACCGATTCCCAAACTGACGGTGGCAAATGGTCCGTAGAAACCGCGCATCTCCTTTTGCGAAGTCGCGATGCCGCCATCGATGGCACCGAAGAAAAAATCAGCGCGATAGCCAAGACTGACCTTGCCGTTCGGCAGCCGCCAGGAAAAACCCGCGAAGCCGCCGACGTTGGGCACGACGGTAGTGCGGTTGCGTACTGGGGCGGCGGTGGATTGAGCCAGAACCGTGCCCGAACTATCGTTTACGGCAAAGCGCGTGTTCCTTGTGTGCAAAGCAAGCGACGCTTTCTGCTGACCAAGCAGCACAGCCGCGTTCGCCCCCCAATCGAAGGACAGACCATCGTTGAGTGTGGCTACGAGTGGAGTAGAGCTGTCCCAGGAAACGGAAGGCCCAGCGCCTTTGTAACTGCGCACGAAAAGCGCATCGGCTTCGTGAGATATTTTGCCAGCGGCGTATTTCTTAGGCGCCGTCGAGAATGCCGTAAGGAACCCCTGAGCATGTTCGTTGAGCTGTGCTATGCGTACCCCGAAATGAATATCGGCTTTGCCACCGTGGAACGATCCCAGGCCGATATCCTTGCCCGCGCTGAAATCGATGATGGCGTGCGAGGAATAACTCTTGTCCGTTGAATTGAGGAACGCATAAGTTGTGAGATAATATTTGGCGTTCTGCTTATAGGTCTGATCGTGCGTATGTTTGGGGCCACGCTGGGCGCGGCCATAGCGCACCGATGCGGTGTATGACCATTCAGAGCCTTTCGGCTGCAGAGTGATGGCCCCTTCGAAATCGTAACCGATGGCCGGCAGCTTTCCGAATGGCTCGGGCGCGACGTTGGTAATGGGCGCGGGCAGATTGTGCGGCACCCAGCCGGTGGCATCGTGGCTGATCTGATCGAACGCGCCGCCGAGTTCGATCCAGAGTGTGGGATGATCAGCGTCCTCGGCCTTCGCCGACAAGGGGATGGCCGTTAGTGCAAGCGCGGAAACGGTGGCAAGCAGGCGCCAGTGCAGGTCGGCGCGGGACGTGCGTGTCGTGGTGAGTTCGCTCATTGTGAAATTCCCCCCGTGAAAGCATTTTGCCCCATAACCTTTCCTGTCATGGCCCGCGACTGCGGGCCATCCAGGTGGTGTTGCTCAGGCATCTGCGGTTTCACTGAAAACGAATCCTGTCTCTTCGAGCACCGTTCGGCGTCACCTGGGTGGCCCGCAGTCGCGGGCCATGGCAGATTTTTTTGTTCGAGAATGTGGTTCATCGCGCTCACCAGTTCTTCGTGATGCGGATGCCGATCAGGCGCGGATCGGTGACGAAGACGTTGGTAGTGAGCGCCGTGTCGTCGGAGTTCAGGAATGTGCCGGTGATTGCGGTCGTGTTGAACAGATTCTTGGCATAAGCCATGGCCTGCCAACCGTTCTGGTTGGTGAAGATGAAGGTGAGGTTCACATTGGTGTAGCCCCGCAAGCGATCATACGGGTTATCGTTGAAGACGCGGGCCCAGGAATAATCCTGCCAGTAATAGTCGGCGCGGATCGTGCCTGCCCACTCCGATGTTAGCGGCATCGAATACTGTGCGCCTAACGAAGCAGTCAGCGGAGGCGCATTGGGCAACTGGTTGCCGGAAAGACCCTTATCGAAACCCTCGCCATTGTTGGGAGCAGTTGTGGGATCGAAACCGGATGGCGGAAGATTAGCCGAAGACGGATGGCCATTTGCCGTTATGATCTGATTTGCCTGAATGATGGGATCCTGATGAAGATTGTAGGCGTATTCGCAGCTTGTGCCGAAGCCTATGGAGGAGATGAAATAGGCGGGATTGGGAACAAGATTGGCGCCGGGCGTGGAAGTGTAAAGGGGTGGATTAGCAATACCGGCCGCCAGCAATTCCGCCACGAGATATTGCGGCAGGATGCAGTTCGACGTTGAAAAGACTGATGGCTTGACCACCAGCCAATCGGAATGACCGGCGGTGCGGTCCATCAGGTCGATGGCCTGCGAACCGTTTGCCAGTTTGGTATCCTCCCAGCCGCCGGCGAAATTGAAACGTAAGCCCGGCACTGGCTCCCAAGTGGTTTCAACCTCCGCGCCACGCACGCTCGCATCGAAGTTGAGGTTGACCGATGTGCGGTCGACGATCTGCGAAATCTGGTAACCCTTGTAGTCGTAATAGAACACGTCGCCATTGATCGTCAGCGCACCATCCAGAAGTGTGTCCTTCGTACCCAGTTCGTAGGCGTTGACGAATTCCGGTTTGAACGTCAGCGGATGGGTTACCGAAGTGGGCGTTATCACGCCTGCAGTCGCACCCAGCAGCGGATTGGGCGGCGGCGGATTTGCACCGCCTGCCTTATAGCCGCGCGAATACGACGCGTAGACCAGCGTCTGGTCGGCGAAATTGAGTTTCGGCGTCCAGTTGACGACGGCGCGGCCGGTGAACTCACGCCATTCCTGATCGAGGACGCTCGAAACTGGATACCCCCATCCAGCATCAAGAACCTCGCTGGGAATTTCCACGAAATGTTTCTGGTCATCGGTCCAGCGAAGGCCACCCGTGAATTTCAAGTCTTTGAGAATTTGATAGTAGGCCTCGCCGAACCCGGCATAGGAAGTGAGCACATAGGGATTGGTGCTGCGGAAGTAATTGTGGCCCTGACCGTCGAATCCTGGCGTAAGGGTTGTTCCGTCCACATAGGGACAGCGCAACACGCCTTTGCTTGTGCCAAATGGCGAAAAGGCCTGTGATTGCGGCTGATTTTGGCAAAGTTCATTGGCGACGGCATTTGCGGGGACAGTATAGGGCAATTGATCCTGACTTCGGGCCAGGGCGGTGAGCACGTTGAGGAAGACATAATAGTCTTCCAGCGTTTCATAATGCAGGTAGTTGCCGCCAAAGCTGAAGTTGAGCGGCCCGCTGAAATTGGAGGTCAACCGAACTTCCTGGCTGATCTGCCACGCGTGTTCCTGGCTGAGGTCTTCGCCGACAAAACGATCCGAGCAACCGAGTTGTGGATCGCATAGGATACCGCCTGGCGTATAATTATGGCCAAACGCGCCCGCGCCATATCCTATGCCTCCATTCGGATCTGTGGCCGATGAGAAAAATAATCCCGGATTCGAATTGAAACGATTGAAATCTTCGGAGGATGCAAGGAAATCGTGATTGTAGCCGGTTTGCCAGGTTAGTTTCAGCGCAGGGGTGACATCGTAGTCCGCTGTGAATTCCACAATATCGTTCTTTGCCTTATAAAACGGCTGGATCGTCGATTGTATGACACGCAAGTTCATCGATTGCGTTTGGCTCGCATAAGGATTGATGCCTTTGATGAGCGTCCCACTAGCATCGCCAGCCAATTGCGCGGCAACAATGAGCGGTAACGCACCGCCATTCGGCGTCTGGTAGGACTCCGGCGCATAGAGCGAGGCCGGAAGGCAACCCTGGCTAATCACGGCTCTCGCTGCCGCGGAGAGATCGGTGAGCATATCCCCGGAATGGATGTTCAACGTGGGTCCGCCGCTATTTCCTGTCACCGTGAAGGTTTGGTTGAACGGTCCAACCTGGCTTGGCCCCCGATCGTAGTTACACAACTGCTTGGTGGAACGTTCGCGATCATCGTCTTCCTGGAAGTGTTCCCAGACGAGATAGGCTTGCAGGCGCTCCGTCGGCTTCATACCCAACGTCACACGGCCTGACCACAGGTCGCGGCCATCGACATGGTCGCCGGTGGTTTCGTTGAAAGTGTAGCCGTTGCGTTTGGTCCATTCGCCGGCGACGCGCAGATCGAGGCGGTCGTCGGTGATGGGAATGTTGATCATGCCTTCGAGGCGGCGCGAACTGTAATTGCCCACGTCAGCCGAGGCCATGGCTTCGAACTGGTCGGTCGGGCGCGCGGACACCACATTGACCACGCCGGCCGTTGCGTTGCGGCCGTAAAGCGTGCCCTGCGGCCCGCGCGCGACCTGCACCTGGCCTACGTCGTAGAATTCCTGTTCGAAGAAGTGGTTGCGGATGAACGGTGTGTCGTTGAAGGCAACAGCGACCGCCGGATCGGTCGTCCTGTCTCTTATACACGTGCCGATGTGTATAAGAGACAGGTTGTAACCGGTGAAATTTGTTTTCGAGAAATTGAGGTTGGGCACCTGGCGGATCAGATCGGGGCCGCCCGCGGTTTGCGAAGCCGTGAGTTGTTCCTGGCTGAGCGCAGTGATCGCAATCGGGATGCTTTGCACATCGGCGCCGCCGAGCTTGGACGAGGTGACCGTAACAGTCTCGACAGCCGCACGCGCCGGTGCCGCGGCTTGCGCCAATTGCATTTGCGGCAACTCGATGGAGGCTTGTGGCTTGCGCACCACCGCGATCACCCCGGACGCATCCTTGCTGATCGAGAAGCCCGTTCCATCCAGAATGCGGATCAATGCCGCGTCGGGGGAAAGTTGGCCATGCGCACCATCGCTGGAGACGCCTTTGACCGCTTGACTGGGATACATCAGCGACACGCCAGACTGTTTCATATAAGCGGCCAGCGCGCCACGAAGGTCGCCACGTGGGATGTTGAAATCCTGTGCCGCAGCAGCTCCCACCCACACTGCGGTGCCGACGCCGCACAACAGAAGTGTTTTAAATGCTTTCACTGTCCCCCCCGTTCTGTTTCCTAAACCCTGTTGCCTTTGGTCAGTGTGAGATCACGATGGTGTCGCCCTGGCGTTCGGCGTGCAGGCCAAAGATTTTCTGGGCCACGCGCACGAAGGCCGGTACATCGTTCTGCGGAAGCGTGGCACCGATGGTGATCTGCGCGGCCGACGGATCGGCGATCACGATCTTCTCGCGGTTGTAGCGGTTGAATTCGGCGGCGGCCTCGGCCAGCGTCACGTTGTCGAACACTAGCACGCCGCGTTGCCAGCCCAATTCGTTGGTCAGCGAGCGCTGCGTCTTGCGGCTGATCGAAACCGTGTTGCCCGTCGCAACCGCCACATCGCCCTGCTTGAGCAGCTTGGGCGCCCTGCCCGCCTGGGCACCATCGAGTTGCACCTCGCCTTCGAGCACCGCCACTTTCATGCGGGTTTCATCGCGGCGAATAACAAATTTGGTGCCAATGTCGGTGATGCGGCGGTCGCCCACCACCACCACAAACGGCCGCGCGGCATCGTGACGGACCTGGAAGAGCGCCTCACCACTGTCGAGCCATACGGTACGGCGGCCCCGCGTCATCTCTACACGCAGCGACGTGTCGGTGTTCAGTTCGATGCGCGATCCATCGGCCAGCGCCAGCGTCTCGCGTCCACCGACCGTGGTGGAATAGCTTTGGGCCGGGGATTTCACGAAATAGGGCGCTGCTGCAAAACCAATCGCAGCCACCACAGCGGCAGCGGCTGATATGCGAATGGCGAGCGGCCAGATCAACGCGGGGAAACGGCGGTCACGTCGCGAACCACTGAGCGCGGTAAACCGGTCAGCGCGCCTCCACGCGGCATCGACGCGCAGAAACGCAATCCTGTGTGCCGGCGATTGGGCGAGCCAGGCCGCAAGCGCGGCGTCATCCTCGGGCGTCCAGCCGTCGCGTTCGCGACGGTCGTGCCATTCGGCGGCGGCTAGCCGGATAGCGTGCGCGCTTGCCAGCACGGTGTCATGTTGGGCGTCGCTCACGTGGTCCATCCCGGATCGGATTTTCCGCCATAGAGAAGGTCGGCAAGTGCATGGCGGCCTTCGGTCAGGTGACGGTGCACGGTGTCTTCGCTGATGCTCATGCGTTGGGCGATTTCCTTGCGCGACAGGCCCTCGATTTTTTTCAGGATCACGGCCTGGCGGCAGCGCGGCGGCAAGGCATCGAGGGCGGACTGCAGGCGGCGCAATTCTTCTCGCGCCATGGCGTTGCGATCCGGCCCCGGTTCGTCGGCAGCAATATTGAGTGCATCAAGATCGCCAAAGCTTTCGATGGGCACGATCTGTTCGCGACGCACGCGATTAATGATGAGATTGCGCGCCACCGCGAACACAAACGGGCGCGCGGGATCTGGAATCTCTTTTTGCGCCGCCTCGTAAACCCGCACGTAGACCTCCTGGCACAGATCGTCGACATCGGCGCGGTTGCGCCAGCTTCGGCGGAGGAACTGCACAAGCATGGCTTCCAGCGGCAGCACTTCGCGCACGAACCAGGCATCTAGATCGGACGCGTTCATGCCCTCGCCTCCGGGGCGAGACCCGATGCCTTCACGATTCCCGTCCGATGGACTGGTCATGCCCCGTGCGTTCAGCCTTGGAAGCCAGAGCTTACGCCCTCACAGGGTAGAACAAGCGGCACGCGGCGATGGGCCAACGCGGGATTGGAAATTTTTGGGAAATTTTATTGCGAAAAGGCAAAATGCGGCAGGCTGTCGCCCACCGCCCACTCCGCTACCCGCCCGCGGCCCGCGGCGGGACCCAGTGCAGATGCTTCAGTTCGTCGTGGTTGCGGACCACACATATTGCCGCGACCTTCCCATTCTCAATTTCGAGCGCGGTCGTCGAAAATTCACCATCAGCTTTCAGCGTGATGAAACCCGGCAATCCGTTGACGAACCCGGCACGAACAAGTTGCGAACCATTTTTCCGGAAAAGAGTTAGCCAGGGCAAATTTTATCAGCGGCATCAGCAGCCGATTTCGTGACTGATTGGAGGCTTTGACTATGCGCTTCCATTCCGTCTCCGCTAGTCGTCTTTCTCGCGGTGGACCATTTCTCGGCTTAAATATAGTTCGAATAGGGTTGTCAGATAGCGGTACCTTCCATTCTGATATTGCCAACTCGAAAATGCGCTGAAGCAAACCAAGCTCTCGATTTATCGTGCTCGGTTGGACAATCGTCAGCCTTTTGTCTCTGTAGTTCGAAAAATCACCCGATGTCAGGTCTGCCAACTTTTTCGATGCCAATTCTGATCGCGGAAAAGCGTTGATTATAATCGCGTCGTTAGCACCGCCCTTTCGACTGGGACACATTTCGTCACGGAATCGAACGAACAGTGCGGAGACTGTCAGCTTAGTAAGTATGGTGCGGTCTACAATTCCATACCGATCAGCTTCGGCCTCCGCTTGCTTCGACCATTTCCACGCATCCGCCTTTAATACGAACGTGCGGCTAGTTGTTGGCATTCCTTGGCGTCGGACTTGAACCTGCCATTTGACGTTGCGTTGTCTGATAGTTGCCATTGCGTGTGTCTCGATGTGCCTGTGGTGTGACACGTCGATTTGCGATGGTCTTTTGAAGCGGTGCCCAAGTGATGTCCCCCTGAGGGATCAACTGCTTAGGTGGTGGGCGCGACAGGGATCGAACCTGTGACCCCTACCATGTCAACGTCCGACGAAGACAAGGAAAACCTATGGTTTCGGCCAATTTGGCCCGATTTCCCATGAGAACGACGGGCGAACGGGGGTAGAACAAACGGGTAGATAAACGCAAAGTTTTCGCAAGTTATCCCGGCCCGCCGAACGTCCCAACTTCGATCTGGCCTAGCTACTTCAAGAACCGCTCCGCACCAAACCGCTTTTCCGGTGTGACTTGTTCCCATTCCAGATGCAGTTTCTGACAAGCCTATCTGGCGCGGTCATGGTGAGGTTGATCAGCGCCAAAGTCCGAGCTTGCAAACGCCTGTGTCGGATAAACTTCTGTGTATTCTGTTTTTCCCTCGCGGTTTACGCCACGGGGTTCTACTTTTCTTTTCTCGCGCATCACGCGATGGGTTGAGGCAATAGCAACGCGGGTCGCCTCACAACGGAAGGAACGCGATGAGTACGCCAGCGCGCCGAAAACACTGGGACGATGTCTATGGCCGAAAGGCCGAGAGCGAGGTGAGTTGGTTTGAAGCCGCACCGTCACGCTCGCTGGAACTCGAGGTGGCAGCGACGTCCGGTTGTACTACCACCCAGCCGGCGTGACCGGCGGTACGATCCATCAGATCGACAGCAGACTGCCCATCGTCCACCGAACTGTCCTCAAGTCCGCCGGAGAAATTGAATCTCAGGCCGGGAATGGGCTCCCAATTGCAGGACCAAGGCCCCGCCTCGCGGCATGGTCCGACAGGATTTCGCGATTTTGGAATCAGTCAAAACTTAACAACACGAACCTTTGGCTCGCAGTAGTCCTAGCGCGATGGCGTTGATAGCCCTGTGCGATGTAGTGGTCGGTCCAGTCTGGAGGATAGGTCGGGATCAGCAGCGGTTGTCCGCCCTCCGGCAGCGCGAGAAACGCAAAGGCGAAGAGGTCAATAGGTGCGACGACCCCACTCACCGCGTCGCGAAACTAGTCCGGGTTGTGCACGTATTCCGATCTTTCCAGAAAATCTCGGACCAACTGATACATGCGCGTTTTCCGTCACACACAAGAGGCGGCGGATTGCACCGCCGCCTCTTCACCTTGACCCGCCCCCGGAGATGCTAGCCCCCCAAACCGATGCTGATGGTGGCGAAGGGGCCATAGAAATTCTGGTTGGCCGCATCGCGAGCATCGAGGCCCTTGTCGGTCGCATTGAAGAAGAAGTCGCCGCGATAGCCGAGGCTGACCTTGGCATTGGGAAACTTCAGGGACACGCCCGCAAAGCCGCCGACATTGGGAATGAAGACGGAATTGGAGCGATCGTGAGCTGTTGCATAGGCGTAATGTCTAACGACAGCGACGTTGACGTTGAAATTGTGATAGTTGCCGGTCGTGTGATGATCCTCATGCGTGCGCTGACGGCCGAATAGAGCTGCCGCGTTCACGCCCCAATCGAAATTGACGGTCATGCCGTCGCGATTCCCCACAACCGGCATAGAGGCGTTCCATGTCAGCGATGGGCCGATGGCATGTGTGTTGCGGATGCTGTGCACAATCGCGGTATAGGTCTGACTGTACGCATGACGGACCGTCCCATGATATTTGATGAGGGTATATGGGACGGGAGCATGGTAACCGAGGACAGGCCGCGCGTGGATCGTGTCATCCGAGCGCGACGTGAACTGCGCATATCTGACGCCCACGCTGACAACCGAACTTGCATTTACACCGAACAGGCCGAGCCCGACATCCTTGCCTGCCTGGAAATCCAACACGGAATCCGAGTCTGCGGAATGTGCCTGACTGTCGCCGAAGTTTCGTCTCGACGGGGTAACAACATTGCCTGCCGCGCTGACGAGACGCTCCCTGAAAGCAGGGATGCCGGGCGTTTCATAGTGCAAATGCTTGGCGCCCTTGACCTGTCCATATCTGATTGCGGCCGAGAAAACCCAATCGGTGCCATGCGGCTCGAAACTTATCTTGCCTTCCAACCCGGTGCTGTATCGCGAAGGCCGTTGACCATCGGTCAGAACGTCCAGAACCGAAGGGTTCGCGAACCCAAAGAAGGGTGGAGCGAAGAACGCTTGGGGCGTATCCAGCCGTTCGAGCTGGCCGCCGAGTTCGATCCAGACGGTGGGCTTGTCCTCATCGGACGCCGCCAGAACTGCGGAAGGCAGACAAAAAGCTCCCATCAGTGCCAGGATGGAAACATTGGTAAGAAGGCCGTGGCGGAAATTTTCGTTCCGCTTCTGGATGTGGATCAGTTCGCTCATTGGTTCCCCCTTACCAATTTTTCGTGACGCGGATGCCCATCAACTTGGGATCGGTCAGGAACACGTTGGTCGTGAGCCCGCTGTCATCCGAGTTGAGGAACGCACCAGTGATGGCCGTCGTGTTGAACACGTTCTTGTCGTAGAGCATCACCTGCCAGCCCGATTGGCTGGTGAGGATGAAGGTGAGGTTCATCGTGGCGTAGCCGTGCAGCTTGTCGTAGGTGAGATCGTTGAACACACGCCACCAGGAACTGTCCTGATAATATCCATCGGCGCGCACGGTTCCGGCCCAATCCGATGTCAGCGGCACGGTGTATTGTGCACCGAGAGAAGCTGTGAAGGGCGGCGCGTTCGGCAGCTTGTTGCCGCCTAGATCCTTCGAGATGCCGGCACCGTTGTTTGGCGCCGTCGTTGGATCGTATCCGATATAACCAGCGGGAACAGCAGGCACGCCCGAGGCGACCACCGTTGGATTCGGCGTATAGGGGAGCCCTGTGACGGGGTCGTAATGCAAATTATACGCGTAAGAACATGGGCTAGTCGCATCGCCCGTTTGAGAGAAATTGCCAACGGCATAAAATGTAATTGCCTGTGCAACATATGTGGGAAAGATACAGTTCGAAGATTCGTTGACGAAGGGCTTGTTGACGAACCAATTTGGATCGCCCGCTGTGCGATCTATCAGATCGACAGCGCTTTGACCTTTGGCGATCTCAGTGTCTTCCCAACCGCCGCTGAAATTGAACCGCAGGCCCGGCACCGGCTCCCAAGTCGCTTCTAATTCGGCACCTTTGGCATGTGCGTCGAAGTTCAAATTGATTGATGTCCGGTCAACAATCTCTGAAACCTGATAGTTCTCGTAATTGTAGTAAAACAGATTGCCGTTCAATGTCACCGCGCCATCAAACAACGTGTTCTTCGTGCCAAGCTCGAAGGCATCGATGAACTCGGGCTTGAAGGTCAAAGGGTGAATGGGCTGAGCACTAAGACCTGCTGCAACCGCGCTTGCATCCAGAGCTTCGGAATAGATGGCGCCAGGCGGATTGGCGCCACCAGCCTTATAGCCATGTGCGTAAGAACCATAGATCAGCGTCTGATCGGTGAAGGTCAGCTTGGGCGTCCAATTGGCGACGGCGCGGCCAGTGAACTGGTCCCACTGCTGGTTCACAACACCTGCAACGGGATAGCCCCAACCACTCGACACGAGCCAGCTCGGGATCAGCGGAAAGTGTTTCTGATCTTCCGTCCAGCGCAATCCCGTGGTCAACTTCAGATTGCTAAAGACCGTGAGATTGGCTTCGCCAAACGCAGCATAGGAATTCAGCACATAAGGATTCTTGCTAAGAAAATAGTTGTGCCCATTGTCGTTGAGACTGGAGAGCGGATTGGGATCGACATAGCCGCCGGTCAAATGCGCCGGCGCGGCCGGATTGTTGTATTGAAATCCATTTGAAAGGGATGCTGAATTGTCCGACACGCCCGGAATAAAGGGGTTGCTCGAATTGTTGATATCTATCAACGTGAAGACGTTGCTGAAGACGTAATAATTCTCCTGCGTCTCGTAATGAAGATAATTTCCACCAGCGCTGAAATTGAACGGACCAGAGAAATTCGAGGCCAGGCGGAATTCCTGGCTCAACTGCCAGGCATGTTCCTGCGAAAGATCTTCGACGATAAGCCGGTCGGAGCAGCCAAGCTGCGGATCACAGAAGACGCCTTGCGGAGAAATGGCGGTCGAACCGAACAATCCGGGGTTCGCGCCGAACCGATTATAGTCCTCTGCCGAATAGAGGAAGTCGTGACTGAAACCCGTTTGCGATGTAAAAGTGAGCGTTGGAGTCAACGTATAATCGGCGTTCAATTCGACGACATCGTTCTTGGATTTGTAGACCGGGTCGATGGAGGAATTGATCTCACGCAGATTCGGCGACTGTGCCACGTTGTTGTAAGGTAGTTGGTTCGGCCCCTTGGGTGTTCCGGATATCGTGTCAAATCCGATGATGTAGGGCAGTGCGAAGCTAAGAGGAGCTTCAAACGACTCTGGAGAATAAAGCGATGCTGCCACGCAACCTTGCAGCCAGTAATCGCCAAAACCAACAAAGGCACTAGACGACAAAGGCGGATGCCGAGTTCCGATCGTTATGGCTCCTTGTCCCAATAGGCCTGCCGGCGGCGGCTGGTAACCTGGACCGTAATCTGTCTTGCAAAGCTGCTTCGAGCTTCGGATGCGATCATCGTCTTCCGAGAAATGTTCCCAGACGAGATACATCTGCAAATTCTCGGTCGGCTTCAATCCGATGGTTACGCGGCCCGACCACAGGTCGCGGCCGTCGATGCGGCTATCGTTGTAGTCGTTGAAGGAATAGCCCTGGCGTTTGGTCCATTCGCCTGCGATGCGAATGTCGAGGCGGTCATCGACGATGGGTAGGTTGATCATACCTTCGAAGCGGCGCTGATGATAATTGCCGAGTTCGCCCGATGCCATCGCCTCGAACTGGTCGGTCGGTTTGGCCGAACTCAAATTCACCACGCCCGCCGTCGCGTTGCGGCCATAGAGCGTGCCTTGCGGGCCGCGCAGCACTTCGACCTGAGCTGTGTCGTAGAATTCCTGTTCGAAGAAATGATTGCGAATGAAGGGGATGTCATTCATCGCCACCGCCACCGCCGGATCGGTGGTCACCGAAATCGCCTGCGTGCCGATACCGCGGATCTGAATCGAGTAACCGCTGAAATTCGTCTTGGTGAACGTCATGTTCGGCACCTGCTTGATCAGGTCCGGACCGCCATTGGTCTGGCTGGCGGTCAATTGCTCCTGCGAAAGTGCCGTGATGGCAATCGGCACCGACTGCACATCAGCTCCACCGAGTTTCGATGAAGTGACAGTCACAGTCTCCACCGCGCTGCGGGCGACGGGGATGGCTTGGGCGAGTTGGAAGCCCACTAGTTCGCCGGCTGTATTTTCGCTGTGTTCGGATGAAGCACGAACGACGGCGACCGAACTGCCGACATGCCGCGCGGAAAATCCAGTCCCAGACAGAAGCTGGGTCAACGCCTCCTCGGGCGACATTTCGCCGGATACACCCTTGCTCCTGATGCCCTGAAGTTCCTGACTCGAGATAGCGACCTGCACACCCGACTGCGCGGAATAAGCATCAAGCGCGGCGGATAGCGTGCCACCTGGGATGCTGAAAGTTCCGGCAATCGCGGACGATGCCATCAGCCACGCAGCCGACCCCGCCAATGTTGCCGCGAAAATCCCCTTTGCCTTATTCATAAAAGCCCCCCTATCTTGCTCGTCTCGAATGCGCGTTAATGCGAAAGAATGATGGTTCCGTTTCGGTGTTCGATCCTGAGGCCGAAGATTTCGTGCGTGATCGCCGCGAAATCCTCTCCACCCGTAGTCAGGAATGTACCGTTGATCGTCAGCTTTGCGGCTTTCGCGTCGGCGACGACAAGCTGCGGCCCGCCATAGCGGTTGAATTCGGCAACAGCATCGGCGAGCGGTTCGTTGTGGAAGACGATCGCGCCGCGTTGCCAGGCGAGGCGTTCGGATATTTCCAGATCTGATCTTTTCGAGATGCGCGTTGTATCCGCTGTCGCCACCGCAACATCGCCGGGCGATAGCAACACAGCATTCTGCTGGGGGCGATCTCCCGCGCTTTCCAGACGCGCACTCCCTTCAAGCAACGAGACCTGGACCGACCGAGGGGCCATGCGAACGAGGAATTTGGTGCCGAGATCGACGATGCGATGCCTAGAGACTGTCACTACGAATGGCCGCGCCGCATCGTGTTTGATCTGAAAATATGCCTCGCCGCGCACCAGCTCGATGGCGCGGCTACGGGTGTTAAGGTCGATGCGGACGGCGGAATCCGTGTTCAGATCGATCTGCGATCCATCCGCCAGCGTCAGCCGTTCCTGCCCGCCCTTGGGCGTTTCGATCAACTGCCCATGCGGGCCGATGACATAATTTCCGGCAAAGACGCCCGTCACCGCCACGAGCCCAAACACGGCAGCGATCCGTGTCCACAGCACCTTACGGGATGCGGAACGCTCTGCCGGTTCGCGCATCGGCTGTCGCAGCGCGACCAAGCGGTCCGTTCGGCGCCAGGTCGCCTCGATCCGCAGAAAGGCGATCCGATGCGTCAGGGATCGCGCGAGCCAGGCATCCAATTCGGCTTGGCACTCGGCGGTCCAATCTTCGCCGTTGCGGCGATCAGCGACCCAATCGGCGGCGATGGTTTCGATCGCCATGGCATCAGCAGCGCCCCTGTCACTTGCGGTGCTCACGGGCGCCTCCGCACATCGGCGTGCTCACCAAAAAGAATATTCGCGAGGGTTCGCCCGGCTTCATTCAGATGGTTCTTGACCGTTTTTTCGGCCACGCCCATGCGCGCAGCGATCTCGCGCCGCGACAACCCATCGACCTGACGCATGATAAAGGCCTCGCGGCAGCGCGGCGGCAGCCGATCAAGTGCCGCCTGCAGTCGGCGCAACTCGTCGCGCGCGATGGCGCTGTTTTCGGGGCCTGGTGCATCGATCGCTGTACCTAATGCATCGAAATCCGAAACCGCCTCGATGGGTATGATCTGTTCCCGACGCATGCGCCGGATCAGAAGATGGCGGGCGGTGGCAAAGACAAAGGCCTTGGGGGACTCCGGAAAACCCTGGAGGGCCGCTTCGTAGACCTGGACATAGATGTCCTGGCGCAGATCGGCAATGTCGCTCTTGTTGCGCCAATTGTGTTGCAAGTACTGCATCAAGGCCGCCTCCAGCGGCAGAATCTCGCGCTCGAACCAAGCATCGACGTCGGGCGCAGCTATCACCGCCCCCTGAATGCGCGGGTCGACATCGTCAAAATCCGATTCCGTGTTCTCGGTCATTCCCTCGCAGCGCCTTTGCCTTTTGAGGGGGAGATCTTCGCTCTACCCATGGAGAGACATGAGACCTCAAAGAGGCCCAGTGTCTCCGTACAAAAAAATTTGGCGGCGCAAGAAAAATACAAAATGCTCAAAAGAGAAGCGTTTGGCAGACGTGGTCGCGAGACCAAAAAGCTTCAGCGGGCAAGACTGAGCTTACTGAAAGCGCGCCCTGCAGACGGCAAAACCGTGGCTTCAATAGGCTGCGAACAGACATGAATGGCGGCAAGCTCCAGCCGTCCTTGGCCGCGGCAGCCCAGTGCTGCCTGGCGCCCCTTTCAAATACTGAGGTTGATCGCGAAGAGGCGTTATCCGAAAAAGCAGACGACGGAGATGGCCGGCGCCTGATACCTCAGATTGCGCACCTCCGCCCAACCCTATGCCGATGGTGGCGAAGGGACCATAGAATCCAACATTGCGCCTCTGCCGCACATCGATGCCACCATCCATCGCGCCGAAGAAGAAATCCGTTCGGTATCCCAGACTGACCTTAGCATCGGGGAATTTGGATGACGCGCCCGCGAATCCGCCCGCATTGAGCACAATCAAATGCCGAGAGCGCCGTATGCGCGTGAGGAGAATGTGGTACCTTCCCATTTCCAGTATCTTCCCGAGGTCTGGTGTTAGCCTTGGCCTTTCTGCCGCTCAGACACGGGCGACGCATTGGCGCCCCAATCGAAGGTGAACCCGCCTGCTGTGAACACTACGGGCAAAACCCGATTGGCCCGGGTTCTTGTGTTCCTCGTCTGCTGCCAATCCCAACACGATATTCATGCTCGATAGCGCATTGCGTCAATTAACCCAAAAGCCGGGGGCGGTTGCCAGCGGTTCGGTAAATAAAGACGATAACCCGGAGATAGCGGGCACCGATCATTCAAGACGCCCCCTGATGCCAACGCACAAATCAACTTGCTATTTCACGAGCACGAATTTCGCGAAATTCTTCCACATTATTGAGCGCAGTTGGTCCTTACTGGCTAAAGGATACGAAAAACCGCCTAGGTTACCAATCGACCGCAGCGTCGTAGCACGACTGAAGTCCGCTTCGCGCCAACGGCAGACATTGACGGCGAGCCTCAAGCTCCGTAATCGAAATAGAGCTACATGCGGCAACGTTCGGCTGATCAAGTCTTTAACTTAAGCCTGATCTCGTTACGCTTAGCGTTAGCGGTTTAAGACGACCGCTGTAACACTGCTGGACAGGCAACGCCAACAATGTCTTGCTTCCCAGCCAACGCCTACAGGATTAGGTCAAATATAGAGATTGATGCGCAAGTCATAATCACTGTTGGCGACAATCTTTACTTTGCCAGCGCCGCATGTATTCTTACTCAAAGAACGGTCGCTCGCGTTGCGTAGCGCGGCTTTGTTTTGCATGAAACATTTCAAGTGGTCTGATAGTTGGCTTCCTTTTTGGAATCGCCGGAGGTGAAATCAATGGCTACCGTGACGTTCGCTCAGATAGGCGCAAAAACGGCTACCGGTTTTGTAACGACCGATCAAAACCCACCCAAGCTGGTGATGCGAAGGACCAACCTTCCGGCATCTTGCGATGTTGAGCTAGGTGATTACGTTTTTACCTGTGAAGCAACAGACGCTGTCGGTACAAAGTTCACTGCCATTGTGGGTGGAGCGGCATCCCAATCCGCTGTTGGTACCATTACAGGTGACGCAGGGACCGTCGCGACTGAACCACTAGACGTTCCGTTTTCTCTTCAAGTGAGTTTCCGCGACGCGCCGAATGTTTCGATTGAGAGAAGAAGCTCACTGCTGTCAAAAGCCAAAAAGGCCGACAAAGTCCAGATAGATCGCAACCAACCAAGAAACAAGAAAAACCCAGCTAGAAGAGGAAAAGGGAAGTGAGGATCACCGTTTCCGCGGCTTGGCTTGCATTGGCATTGTGCCTCGCCTCCGTCAGCGCTCTTGCCGCCGCCGATAAATCAGGACATGGCGAAGGTGACGACCCGTCGGGACTACGACTTCCGGCAGACGGCTCGACTGTCCAACTCTCGGCTGCCTCAGACACGAAGAACGCAAAGCTATCTCTGACTTTTCATTTGGGCGCTCCAGACACCGACGATGGTGCTGCAGCAAGCCAGTTTTTGAATATTGGAGCATCAACCCCGCTCGCACAGGGTAATAACTATGCGAATATCGCAACACTCGATGAACTAACCAAATCCACTGCCTTCACTCTAAAATATCTCCGTGCAACCAGCAGAAGCAGGCCGGTCGCAGACCGGGAATCTCCGGTATTCCTCCAGAAATGCTACGCGCTTTTAGCGGAGGTTAAAGGCAATCTGCATCAGGCCTGTACCGTCAAACGCATAAGTGATGCGCTAGGGAAGATAGATAGCAAGTTCGCAACCGAGTCGCTCAAAAGAAGAGTTGCGGCGGGACTGAAAAATTTGCAGTCGATGCAAAAGCCTGTGCTTGAGTCCATGTGGCTTTATGGACTCAACGGAACTGTCGGGTACGACGAGCATAAATACTTCGACGCGACTACGTTAGGCGCCAACAGCTTGAGAAGGACCTCGTTCGATGTCGGCGCAACTGTCACACGCGTAATGCTCAACGGGCACGCTTCTATCAATCTTTCGGCCGATTATCAAAGCTCTTTCAAAGACCATGGAAATACTAAAATTCAATGCCCAGCAACAACCGCGTCGATCACCACCTGTGTGAATGGCTATATTGGCGCACCCTCTCGAGTTGAGCGCGATCTAATGAGTGCAGACGTTCGTTTTATCATAAAGCCGCTTGGTATCCCGATCGGTTTGGATCCGAAAATCACCTATGACGCCAAAGCAAATTCGGAAGCGGTGCAAGTGCCCCTGTATTTTATCTCCAATACATTGGGA
>BFBZ01000008.1_pt196 | contig 25250 bp, 29 predicted proteins | sample 1888401 | NCBI WGS metagenome assembly BFBZ01 (sample SAMD00112614, study PRJDB3348) | symbiont metagenome | host: Chara braunii
GGGATCGCCTTCGCCGAGGAGATGCTGCGGGTGTCACCGATGGGACTGCGGATGACCAAGCAGGCGCTCAACACGCTGATCGACGCGCCGAGCCTGGACGCGGCACTGATGATCGAGGACAGGCAGCAGGTCATCCTGCTGGAGACGGCTGATCATGCCGAGGCCGTCGCCGCGTTCCGCGAACGGCGGGAGCCGACCTACTCTGATCAGTGAACCAGCTTCAGCCTGCAAACGCAGCCGCGATCTCGCGCAGTTTGAATTTCTGGATCTTGCCGCTCGCCGTGCGCGGCAACTCGGCGACCAGCTCGATGCGTTCGGGCCAGAACTGTTTCGCCATCCTCGCCTCGCCCAGATAGGCCTGCACGGCGGTCAGGTCGATCGTGCTCCCGCTGCGTGGAACGATGAAGGCGCAGCCCCGCTCGCCCAACCGCGCATCGGGAATTCCGACCACCGCCACTGCGGACACGGCCGGATGCTTGTAGAGCAGGTTCTCGATTTCGACGACCGGCACGTTCTCTCCGCCGCGGATCAGGATATCCTTGACCCGACCGGAGATGCGGATGTAGCCGTCCTCATCCATATAGGCGAGATCGCCGGAATCGAACCAGCCGTCGCCGTCGAAGGTCGGCAACTCCGGCCGTTTGTAATAGCCCTTGAACATCTGGGCGCCGCGAACCAGCAACCGTCCCGACTCGCCGGCAACGACCGGCCCGCCATCAGCATCTGCAATCCTGACGTCCATGCCCTCCAGCGGTCGCCCGTCCGTGCTCGCCGATTTGTCCGCCGCACGTGCCGGCTCCGTCAGCGTGCCCGACAAGACCTCGGTCATGCCCCAGAGCGAGCAGACCTTCAGGTCGAGCTCATCTGCGGCGCGCTCGATCAACACTGACGGGATCGGCGCGCCGCCACAGAGGAACGAGCGCAGACTGCTCGGCTCGGGCGCGCCCGCCTTCACGGCTTCGCAGATGTCGCCGAGGAACGGCGTCGAGGCCGCGGTATAGGTGACGCCCTCACGTGCCATCAGACCGACGCCGCGCCTGGCTTCCCAGACATCCTGAAGGATCATCGTGCCGCCGAGATAGACCGACAGCAGGACGATCGCGGCATAGCCCGTCATGTGCCCGACCGGGGACGCCACCAGCAGCACATCGCTGCTATCCAGCCCGAAGCGTCCGGACAGCGCCTTGCAGCAGGCGATCAACGAATTCGAGGTGTGCATGACGCCTTTGGGCTCACCTGTCGTGCCCGAGGTGAACATCAACACGGCCATGTCGTCCGGATCCAAGCCTGACGCATGCGCCGTTGGTTCCGACGACAACAGCATCCGCTCGAAGCCGGTCTCGCCCACGCCATCTGCGACGACGACGTGCCTGAGATGCGGCAGCTCGGCACGCATGCCCTGCGCCATCGCAGCATAGTCGAACCCGCGATAGGTCTGCGGCACGATGAAGACCTTCGCCTCGCAGAAATTCAGGATGTAGAGCAGCTCGCGCTCACGCAGGATCGGCATCACCGGATTCATCACCGCGCCGATCTTGCTGCACGCAAAAGCCGTGACGACAAATTCCCACCAGTTCGGCAATTGCACCGTGACGACGTCGCCACGCCCGACGCCGAGCCGCAGCAGCGAACTCGCTGCCCGATCGGCGAGATCGTTCAACTGCCGATAGGTGAAGCGCGGCGCCTGGTCGCGATCCGCGCGGTCGGCAACGATCGCAATCTTGTCCGGCGTTCTTGCAACGGCTTCCGTCAGCAGCTGATCGACGGTCTTGTCGAGCCAATAACCGGCTTGGCGAAAGCTCGCGTGAGACGTATCCCGCATCGCGGCGGCCACGGTCATGTTCCTCTCCTGAAGTGTCCGTATTCCGGCTCTGGCGTCCGGATTATTTTGTTTATCTGTGTACGTTATTGCAGAGTACGATTGCCTGCCAATGGTCCGGATTGTCGCGTCCGGTGCGGCTCATTTCCCTGAGAACACCGGCTTCCGCTTTTCGACGAAGGCCCTGACGCCCTCCTGCGCATCGGCGGTTCGCGAGATCGCAGCGAGCGTCACCGCTTCCTCTTCAAGCTGGCTTTCGAATGATCGATCGCTGGTTTGGGAAAACAGCCGCTTGATGGCACCGAACGCCTCGGTCGGGCCGGCGGCAAGGTCCCGTGCGATCCGCGTGGCCTCGGACTGCACGGCGCCATCGGCGACCACGACGTCGACCAACCCAAGTGACAACGCGGTTGCAGCATCGAGTGTCTCGCCGAGCAGGAAAAACCGTCTTGCGCGTGCAACTCCGATCCGGCGGGTCACCGTGGTCGTCGATCCACTGTCGGGACTGAAGCCGATCTTGGAGAACGCCGCCGAGATCCGCGCCGATTCCGCCATCACGATGAGATCGGCCGCGGCCATCAGCGATACGCTGCCGCCCGCGACGTTGCCATGAACCGCCGCGACGACGGGTGCGCGCATGCGGACCATCCTGGCGATCGCGACATGAAGATCGGCGGTCCAGGCTCTGATCGTGCCCGGCAACGCGTCGCCCTGCTTGACCAGCGACATCAGGTCGCCGCCGACGCTGAACAGCCGTCCGCGCGCGGAGAGCAGCACGGCACGGGCGTCGGCGCGCTCGCTCAATTCCGCGATCGCCTGGCCGAACTCGCGACAGAAATCGCCGTCGATCGGATTGCCCCGGTCAGGCTGATTCAAGACGATCTGGACCAGCCCGTCATCGACGCTGCATTCGAAGCTCTTGGTTGCTATCGCCAGTCCCATCTGCCGTCTCCTTCCGAACCTCCGCCCACCGACCCTCAGATCGACCGCGCCTGCTTTTCCTTCTGCACGGAGGCCTGGATGGCCTCGCGGGCCCGCTGCCAGTCGGCCGGCGACAGCTTCGACAGTCCGGCGAACGTGCTCGGCGCTGCCAGATGGTGTCCGCCATCGATGCTGATGGTGTCGCCGGTGATGTAGCTGCAGCCGTCCGACATCAGGAAGATCAGGAGATTGCGCAGCTCGTCCATCTTGCCAAACCGCCGCAGCGGCACCTCGTCGGCCTGGGTGGCGCCGACGCCGGTCTCCGCCAATGGATTGAGCTTGTCCCAGGCGCCCTCCGTCGGGAACGGTCCCGGCGCGATGGCATTGACGCGGATGTTCTTCGGTCCCCATTCGACGGCAAGCGACATGGTCATGGCGTGCACCGCCGCCTTCGCCATCGCCGCCGGCACCACATAGGCCGAGCCCGTCCACACCCACGTCACGAGATTGCTGATGATGACGCCCGGCAGACCCGCGGCGATCCATCGCTTGCCACAGGCCAGCGAGGCGTAGAACGAGCCATCCATCACCGTGGAGCGGACGGCCTCATAGCCACGCGGCGACAGCGTTTCGGTCGGCGCCAGGAAATTCGCGCCGGCATTGTTGACGAGGCCGGTCAGCGGCCCCTCCGCCCAGATGCTGTCCATCATCGCTTCAATGCTGTCGGGGTCCCGCACATTGGCAAGCAATGCCGACGCCTGCCCGCCCGATCGCGTGCGGATATCTTGCGCCGCCTGGTCGAGGACCTCCTTGCGTCGCCCACAGACGTAGACGTGAGCGCCATGTGCGGCGAAGCCAACCGCCATCTCCTTGCCGAGCCCGGTCCCTCCGCCGGTGATCAGGATGCGCTTTCCCTTGAGCACGGCCGCATCGAACATGGATGGCTTCCTTCCCTGGGCGTATGGTTGCTGCCGGCTCGGCCATTGGGCCAGATCCGCGACGCCTGCATATTAATACACTAGCGTACTTCTTTTGTAAATCGCCTGGCACAGCGGCCGAGGCGCCAGCAGCCCATTCGGCGGTCTTCCATTTAAAATACGCTGGTGTATGGTATTGGTGAACCGCCAGCCCGACTCGGGCCGCAAGGGGAAACATCGATGGTTGATCAGCCCGATTGGGATCTTCGGCTTGGATATCTGATCCATGACGTCTCGCGACTCAGGAGGATGATGTTCGACCGCGCGCTGGCCCCGCTCGGCATCACCCGCTCGCAATGGTGGGTGCTGGCGTTCATCTCGCGCAAGGACGGCCTGCCCCAGACCCAGCTCGCCAACGAGCTCGACGTCGGCAAGGTCGCCGTTGGCGCCTTGATCGACCGCCTCGAGGCGTCCGGCTTCGTGCTCCGCCAGGCTGATCCGGTCGATCGGCGGGTCAAGCGCGTCTATGTCACCAAGCAGGCGCGCGGCTTCCTCGAAAAACTGCGCAAGGAAACCGACAAGTTCAACGCCCAGATCGTCCATGGCATCGACCGCAAGCAGCTCGAAGCCGCGTCCGAGGCGCTGCTTGCGATGAAGCACAATCTGCTCGCGATGTCGGACGGTGCGGTCCCCAACAAGGCCGACGACGACGAGGACGAGGTTCAACCCGCCAAGACCCGGAAAAAGCGACGGGCGGCGGCCTGAGGCCAAACCGCCCGTCTCAGTCCTACTCCGGGAGGGAGTATGGCAAGACCTCATGAGACCAAGACCTCATGAGGCGATGTCGCGTCCCCAGATGTCGGCGTTGGGACGCGCCTTCCGCACCATCTCCAGCACCTGAGGGCCGAGCTCGGCCGGATCCTCGACCGGATCGATCCCCGGTCCGGCATGCCAGCCCTCGGCAACCTTCAGTATGCCGTCGCCGGCCTCGAATACCCGGCCTGTCACCTCCGCGGACTCCTCGCTGGCGAGCCAGACCGCGATCGGCGCGACCCAGCGCGGATTCCGCCGCCTGATCTCCTCTTCGGTGCGTTCCCGCAAGCCCTCGGTCATGCGGGTCTGCGCACGCGGTGCGATCGCGTTCACCGTGATGCCATATTGGCGAAGCTCCATGGCGCTGATGACGGTGAAGGCGGCGATGCCCGCCTTGGCCGCGCCGTAGTTGCTCTGGCCGACATTGCCGAACAATCCCGAGGCCGACGACGTGTTGATGAGGCGCGCGCTGACTGGTGCGCCCCGCGCCTTGGTCTGCTGCCGCCAATATTGCGCGGCATGGTGCGACGGCGCGAAGGTGCCCTTCAGATGCACCTTGATCACGGCGTCCCATTCCGCCTCGGTCATGTTGACCATCATACGGTCTCGCAGGATGCCGGCGTTGTTGATGAGGACATCGAGCCGGCCGAACGTATTCACGGCGTCGTCGATCATGGCCTTGGCAGCGGCCCAATCGCTAACATCGTTGCCGTTCACGATGGCCTCGCCGCCGGCACGCCTGATCTCGTTGACGACCTCCTGGGCGGGCGAGATATCAGCGCCCTCGCCGGCCGCCGTGCTGCCAAGGTCGTTGACGACGACCTTGGCGCCCTGCTCCGCCAGCATCAGCGCGTATTCGCGTCCGAGCCCGCGACCGGCTCCGGTCACGATCGCGACCCGGCCTGCACATAGTCCTCCCATTCATCGTCTCCTCTTCTAGTTCTGTTCGCCGCTCATGACGTCACCAAACAGGTGCCATGTCGTTCCCTCGAAGCGCATCAACCGCCACTGCTTCACCGGCGCGAAATCGCTCGGCGACGTGTTCAGGCGGATGCCAGGAAGCAGCATCCCGAGTTCGACGTCCTTCAGATTGGCCGCGTGGCGCATCACGTTCTCGCGGGTGAGATCGTCGCCGCATTGCTTCAGCAGATAGACGAGCGCCTGCGCCGTGTTGTAGCCGTTGACGATCAGCGTATCGCTGCGATCGGAACCGGGGAAATAACCGTCGAGAAATCCGTTGAGCTGCCTGAGACCGGCATCGTCCTTCCAGACCGGATCGTTCGGGTCCTTGAAATAGGCTGCAGAGATCAGGCCCTGCGCATTCTCGAACCCCGCCGGCTTGATGACGCTGCCGATCGACGCCGATGTGTAGCTCAGGACGTGTAGCGGCTTCCAGCCGAGTTCCGCCACCTTCTTGATCGCCTGCGCGGCGAATTTCGGTGTTGCAATGTCGAACAGCACGTCGGCGCCGGTCGCCTTCAGCTTCACAAGATGGGAGTCGATCGTTGGCTCGGAGACGTCGAAGGCCTCTTCGGCGACGACCATAGAGGCACTCTTGTCGCCGAGCCCCCGCTTGATCCCCTTGAGGTAGTCCTTTCCGAAATCGTCATTCTGGAACAGGATCGCGATCTTCGCCGCGGGCCGCTCGCGAAGCACATGCCTGGCGTAGATAAAGCCCTCGGTCTCGTAGCTCGGGGTGAATCCCATCGTCCACGGATAGTTCTTCGGGTCGTTCCACTTGGCCGCGCCGCTCGAGACGAACAGTTGCGGCACCTTCCTGCCATTCAGATATTTCTGGACGGCCGAGTTGGCCGCGGTGCCCAGTGCGTTGAAGACCAGAAGGACCTCGTCGCTCTCGACCAGCCGCCGGGTCTGCTCGACCGTCTTCGGTGGCGAGTAGCCGTCGTCATAGGACACGAAGACGATGCGCCGCCCGTTGATGCCGCCCTCCGCATTGATCATGCGGAAATACGCTTCCTCGGTCTTGGCGACCATGCTGAAGGCCGATGCCGGGCCGCTATAGGGAGAAGTGTTGCCGATCCTGATCTCGGTGTCGCTGACGCCGGGGCCATATTTCTTCTCACCGGCGAGCGCTGGAACTGCGAGCAGTGCGGCAAACAGCAGCGCAATGGCTTCGCCTCTTCCTCGTCCGCCGAATACCTTCCATCGCAACACCCGATCGGTTGCTCGCCACAGCACTGGCACGTCCCTCCGTCCGGCCTCCCGATAGGACCGGAATATTCATTTAGTACGCTAATGTACTATTTAGCTTGACGCCATGCAACCGCGATCGTGGGTGATTGCGGGCCGGTCGCGCTACCCGCGCTACTTCTTCTCGATCTTGGCGATCGCGACGATCTCCGCCCAACGCCGCGTGTCGGCCTCCTCGAAGGCTTTCAGCGCCTCAGGCCCGGCCGGAAACGGTTTCGCGCCGACCGATTGCAGATAGCCGGCCGTATCCTTGTCATTGACGAAGGCCAGCACGAACTGGCTGAGCCTTGCGACGACGTCCGCAGGCGTACCCGCCCGGACAAACACGCCGACCCAGGCGGTCATCTCCGCACCGGACAGTCCGGCTTGCGCGAGCGTCGGGACATCGGGCGCGCCGGCCAGCCGGTCACTGCTCGTCACCGCGAGAACCCGCAGCTTGCCGTCCTCGATCAGGCCCTGCGCGCTGGCGGGATCGGTGAAGACACAATCGATCTCGCCGGCCAGCACATCGGTCAGCGCCTGCGGCATGCCGCGATACGGCACGTGCTGCATCTCGATCCCGGCCCTGGCACGGAACAGTTCGGCAGCGCCCCGGCTCGACGTATTGCCACTGCCAAATGCCAACGGCTTCTGCCTTGACTTCGCCAGGGCGATGAACTCCGCGACCGTCCTTGCCGGAAACTCGGGTTTCACCGCGAGCATCATCGGGATGGTCATCACGCCCGCGACCGGCGCAAAGTCCGCCGCGGGATCGTAGGGCATCGTGTTGAACAGGCTGACATTCGCCGCCTGCGTCGAGTTCGTGGTGACGAACACGGTGTAGCCGTCGGCCTCTGCCTTCAAGACTGCAAGCGCCGCCAGATTGCCGTCAGCGCCCGGCTTGTTCTCGACCAGCACCGTCGTGCCGGTCGCGACACGAATGCTTTCGGCCAGCCGCCGCGTCACTGCATCGGTCGCGCTCCCGGCTGGGAACGGCACGATGAGGTTGATGCGCCGCGACGGGTAGAGCTCCGCGGAAGCGGGTTGCCAGCCGGCAACTCCGGCCGACATCGCGATCAGCCACACGACGATCGCTCCCCGAAGCCGCATCAAGTCTCCCTGAGATCAAAGGCGCCTGACGTGCCCACATTGCGGCGTGCACGGCCGCAATCCCGATTTGTTCCAAACGTACTCTACCTTACGATATATGAGAACATTCGTTCGCAATCGCGATCCGCTTTCCTGGGGGCATTGCGTCGCAGGCGAGATTGCTGCCCAGCACGCCGATCAGCCACATGGTACGGACTCGCCGCTCGTCCGGCTCAGCTCGACACGATCGATCCTGGCGAACAGCGCATCATCGAGCCGAATATCGACCGCAAAATGCATCGGATCGGCGTGGCCGCAAATCACGTCAGGAAAATGCCAGTTCACGTTGCCCAACACGGTCTCGCCGGCAAGAACAGCGATCTTCAACGGATGCCTTGTGCCGACGCCGCGCACGCTCTGGTAGCCGTCGGCCACGCAATAAAGCTCGAGCCGTGTCGTGCCCTCCGCCACAAGCTGGACGGAAAGCTCGATCTCGCAGAAGCCAAACGCGGGATCGTCGCTGGAGCCTTCAGCATAGAAATAGAACGCGCCGATCTTGCCGTGCGCGCACGGGCCGAGCTTGGCATCCTTCGGCACCTGCGGGTCCGGGCGGACGGGCGTCCTCGGCGGCAACGGGCCGAGCGAACAGAACTGGCGATAGGAATAGCAGCGTCCCAATATCCCCTCCTTAGCCGATCCCGAGCAACCGCCTGGCATTAGCAGACAGTGTCGCGCGCGCAATCGACAAGGCCCGCTCGGCGAATTGCGCCGGCTTGTCCTGCTTGATCGTGAACGGATAGTCCGATCCGACCACCAGCCGCTCCATCCCGACCTTATCCGCCAGGTAGCGCAGCGCCGCGCCGTCATAGACGATCGTGTCGTAATAGAAGGATCGCACGATCTCGACAGGCTCCCGCGCAAACAGGCTCTGCAGCGGAGGCCCCAATCCGTGCACGTGGTTCAGCCTCGGCAGCAACCAGGACAGCGCGCCGCCACCATGGCTGAGCAGGATCCGCAGCCTGGGAAATCGCTCGAGCACGCCGTGGGTCATCAGCGACACGGCGGCAAACGCCGTCTCCAGCGGAAATGCCGCCACCGCCGCAAGCTCCGGACGGCCACCCATCCGGTCGAGCCCGAGCGGATGCAGCGGATGTACCATCAGCATCAATCCAGCCTGCTCCGCCGCGGCAAAGACATCGTTCAATCGCGCATCGCCCAATGGCACGCCGTTGATGTGCGTGCCGATCTCGATACCGCGCAAGCCCAGCGACTTGACGTCCTCGATGCGGCGCGCAGCGCGCGCGACATCCTGCATCGGGATCATGCCGATCCCGATGAAGCGCCGGGGATCACCCGCGCAAAGCGCGGCAATGCCCTCGTTGACGTGACGACAGAGCGTATCGGCGTCGTCGGCCGGAAACCAATGCGACAGCAATTCCGGCATCGGCGACACCACCTGCACATCGACGTCGTCCTGCGACATATCGTCAAGCCGGCGGCGTGGGTCCCAGCTCCGCGAGTCGATCACCCGGAACACCTTGCCGCCGACCATGACGGCCGCCGATTGGTCCCGCAGTTCGACCGACGGCCAGAGCGGGTTACGGCCCGGTTCGGCCGGAATGCGCTGTGGAACGAAATGGGTATGGATGTCGATCGCTTCGACCACGACGTTTCCTCGACGGATTCTTTGCGCTGCAGGCCCAGCCGCACCAGCTGGAAATGCGGGTTTTCAACTTACAAGCAGGTTGGACTGTTTTTATTTTCTATGCAATGGCGAATTCGTATGCTAGTGCACCATCAAGCGAATGCGGCGATCAGCATTGCATCAGGGAGCGAAAGGCGCGTGGCGGAAACGATCAATGACATCGTGATCGCGGGAGCCGGACAGGCCGGCGCGCGAGCCGCCGAAGCCATGCGGGCGCACGGCTTCAAGGGCTCGATCACGATGATCGGCGAGGAACCTCACCTTCCCTACGAACGCCCGCAATTGTCAAAAGCCCTGCTGCAATCGTCCGATACGCCCGTCACCTACATCAAGCCGTCCCGCGACTGGACACAGACACTGGATATCAGGATCGAGACCGGCGCTGCGGTGATCGATTGCGATGCCGATCGCCGGACGGTGTCGACCGCGGACGGCCGGAGCTTTGCATTCGACCGCCTCCTGCTCGCGACCGGCACCCGGCCGCGGCGTCTTTCCGCGCTGGAGGACGCCGAGATCGACGTCCAGTATCTGCGCAACGTTGACGATGCGCTCCGTTTCCGCCGTCACATCGAGGCACGCTCGCGCATCGCGATCGTCGGCGGCGGGGTCATCGGCCTGGAAGCCGCTTGCGCCGCGGCCAAGGGCGGATGCCACGTCACGGTGATCGAAAGTGACGAGCGGCTGCTGTCGCGCGCCTTCCCTGCCCTGGTCAGCGATCTCGTCGCCGCCAGACACCGCAATCACGGCGTGACCTTCGTGTTCGGCGCGACGGTCGCCGGCAGCGCACCCGGCTCCGTCCGGCTGAGCAATGGCGAGGCAATCGCCGCCGATCTGGTGCTGGTCGGTATCGGCGTTGCCCCGTCGGGCGATCTCGCCGCGCGGCTCGGTGTGCCGTGCGCGGAGGGCATCGCCGTGGATGCAACCGGCCGCACTGCGGTCCCCGATGTCTTCTGCGCCGGCGATGCCGCCCTGCAATGGAGCCGCTGTCACGGCCGCGCCATCCGTGTCGAGACCTGGGCGAATGCCCAGAACCAGGCGATCGCGGTCGCCGCCAACATGGTCGGCGAGACCAGGGAGTACAGCGACCCGCCATGGTTCTGGACCGACCAATACGACCTCAACATCCAGGTGACCGGCGATATGCGCGCCGCCGACCAGATCGCACGCGGCGATCCGACCAGCGGACGGTTCTCGATCATCGCCATGCGCGGCAATGAGTTGGTCGGCGCATTGTCGGTGAACGCGGCCAAGGACATGGCCATGCTGCGCAGGATCATCGCCGCCGGCGCAACACCGCTGCGCGCCGACCTGGAGTCACCGCGCTACGACCTGCGCGCCGCGTTGAAGCCACAATGAATTCGAGGGAGGGACTGCAATGAACGCGTTCCAGCGAATGAACACCGCGCTGATGGTCGACGAGTCCAGGCAAATCTTCAAGGTCTCGCGCCAGGCTTTCGTCGACCCGGACATTCTCGAAGCCGAGCGGACGCGCATCTTCGACAAATGCTGGCTCTATCTCGGCCATGCCTCGGAGTTGCAGAAGCCCGGCGACTTCGTCACCCGCCAGGTCGGTGGCCGCAACATCCTGTTCGCGCGCGACGCCAAGGGGACGCTGCGCGCGATGTTCAACACCTGCCCGCACCGCGGCGCCCAGGTGTGTCGCGAAAAACATGGCAACGCCAAATCCTTCCAGTGCTTCTATCACGGCTGGGTGTTCGGGCTCGACGGCGCGCTGCGCAGCCAGCCGGGCGAGGCCTCGTACGCACCCGACTTCAAGGAGCGCAGCACCTCCAACATGCAGCAAGTCGAGCGGTTCGAGACCTTTCGCGATTTCTGCTTCGTGTGTTTCGATCGGAACGCAGAGCCGCTCGACAGCTATCTCGGCGCGGTCAAGGAATATCTCGACGTGATCGCCGACCAGGCCGAGATGGGCATGACCATCGTCGGCGGCACGCAGGAATACTCGATGCGCGCCAACTGGAAGCTGCTCACCGAGAACTCGATCGACGGTTATCATGCGCTCACCACCCACGCGACCTACTTCGACTATCTGAAGGCTACCAATGGCGGCCTTGCGCCAGTGCCGCTCGAAGGGGCCGCGCGCGATCTCGGCAACGGACATGCGGTGCTGGAGTACAAGGCGCCGTGGGGGCGCCCGGTCGCCCAGTGGGTCCCGATGTGGGGCGAGGACGGCAAGCGCGAGATCGACCGGCTTTATCGGGGGCTGGTCACGCGCTACGGCGAGGAACGTGCCAAGCGCATCGCGCTCTACAACCGCAATCTGTTCGTGTTTCCCAATCTCGTCGTCAACGACATCATGGCGGTGACGATCCGGACCTATTACCCGCAGGCGCCGGATTTCATGACCGTCAGCGCCTGGGCGCTCGCGCCAAAGGAAGAGACCGACTGGGCGCGCAAATATCGCCTGTTCAACTTCCTCGAATTCCTCGGCCCCGGCGGCTTCGCCACTCCCGATGATGTCGAGGCCCTCGAACAGTGCCAGCGCGGCTTCCGCAACGCGACGGAAGCGCAGTGGAACGACATCTCCAAGGGCATGGGCAAGGAGACGCCGGCCTATGACGACGAGTTGCAGATGCGGGCGTTCTGGTCGAACTGGAACCGGCACGTGTTCGCGGCGTCGGCGTAAGGGAGACGACAATGGAGAATATCGCGCGCGCCGATGTCGAGGATTTCCTGTTCGCCGAGGCCGAGCTGCTCGACGAGTGGCGCTTGCCCGAATGGCTGGAGCTGTTCACGGAAGATGCGATCTACTATGTGCCATCCACCGACGTTCCCGCGGACTCCTCGCCCGACAAGAACCTGTTCTATGTCGCGGACGATCGCTTCCGCCTGAGCGAGCGCGTCAAGCGCTTGATGAAGCGCACCGCGCATGCCGAATTCCCGCACTCGCGGACCAGGCATCTCGTCAGCAACGTCCGGATCCGCGGCCGCCGCGACAACGAGCTCGAGGTCGCGGCCGCCTTCATCACCTACCGCACCAAGGACGGCGTCACGGATACCTATTTCGGCAGCAACCGCTACCGGCTGGTGGTCGAGGGCGGCCGGCTGCGGATCAAGGAGAAGCGCTGCCTGCTCGACAGCGAAGGCCTGCGCACGCAAGGCCGCGTCAGCATCATCCTCTAGGAAGCATCTGGCCGTGGACAAGAAGCTGAAGAACAACGTCGCTGTGGTGACGGGCGCCGCGAAAGGTATCGGTCTCGCGATCGCCGAGCGGCTGGCGAGCGACGGCGCCAGGCTCGTCCTCGCCGATCTCGACCAGGCCGGGCTGGATCAGGCGGCGGCCGACCTCGCCGGTCGTTTCGACACTGAGGTCGCAACGCAGTCCGGCGACCTCGCCGATCAGGAGGTCGCCGGCAAGACCATCAAGCTCGCCAGCGACCGGTTTGGCCGCCTCGACATCCTCGTCAACAATGCCGGCGGCGGCATAATCAAGCCGTTTGCCGAGCACACCCCGCAGACGCTGAAAACCACGATCGACCGCAATCTGTGGACCGTGCTGTGGTGCTCCTGGTATGCGGTGCCGCAGATGCGGCAACAAGCCTACGGGCGCATCATCAATCTCGGCGCCGATTCCGTGCGCAACGGACTGTGGGACCATGCCGCCTACAATGCCGCCAAGGGCGGCGTGCACGGCCTCACCACCGGAATGGCGCGAGAGTTCGCCAGGGACGGCATCACCGTGAATACAGTGGCGCCTTGCGCGGTGAACACGCCGCAGATGGTCGCCATCACCAGGAGCGATCCGGCCCTTGCCGCCAAATTCGTCGCCGTCATCCCGATGGGCCGGCCCGCCGAAATGGAGGAAGTCGCCTCGATGGTCTCCTATCTCGCTTCCGCCGAAGCATCGTTCGTGACCGGCCAGGTCATCAGCGTCAACGGCGGCAGCACCATGCTCTGAGGTTTGCGATGGCTGAAACGATCGTTCTGTGCGCCGCCGATCAGGTTGTCGAAGGTGAGATCAAGCAGGCCCCATTGCCTGACGGCACCAACGTTGCCCTGTATCGTATCGCCGGCACGATCTACGCCACGGCGGATATGTGCACTCATGGCGAGGCCTCGCTGGCGGAGGAAGGCATCATCAGCGGCAAGATCGTCGAATGCACCTTCCACTTCGGAACGTTCGACGTCACCACCGGTGAGCCGACCGGCATGCCCTGCGAAATTCCCTTGAAGACCTATCCCGTCACGGTCGTGGACGGGCAGGTCCAGATCGAGGTGTGACATGGCCACCCGTCCCGATCGCGCTCCCGCGCCCCTCAAATCCGCTCGGCGACCGCTCGCGCCGCCGCGCCGGCGGACGCAGGCCGAACGAACAGCGGAAACCCGGCTCCGCATCTTGAAGGCCGCAGCCCACCTGATCCGGCGCCGCGGCTACGCACGGTTCCGGACGGCCGAAGTCGCCGCCGAAGCGGGCGTCTCGCGTGGCGCACAGCTCCATCACTTTCCGACCAAGGATTCTCTGGTGGTCGCCACGCTCGAATATGTGTTCGAGCAAGCCCAGGTCGTCAGCCGACGCCGCGCCGCGGCAATCAATCGACCGCGCGATCTTGTCGAGGCGGTCATCGAAGACGCCAAGGAGTTCTTCTTCAGCCAGCACTTCATGGTGGCGATCGACATCGTTCTTTCGACCTCCACGGACCAGGCCGTCCGCAGGCAGATCCTCGACATTTCCCGCAAGGCACGCCGTCCGGTCGAAGGCGCTTGGGCCGAGGCGCTGGTCGCGGGTGGCGTGCCGGCGGCGGTCGCCGGTGACATCGTGGCGCTCACGCTCGGCGTCGTCCGCGGCATGGCGCTGCGCACACTCTGGGACAACGATCCGAACTGGTTCGATCAGTTGTTCGGGCTTTGGCGGCGGATGATCAGGATCTTCCTCGAGGCGGAACAGAAGCGTGGACGGTTGCGATGAGGACAACTGGGAGCGAGGCAACGACGCCGATCACGTCGGTCTGTTACGTCCGGGCAGCGGTTGGCGAGCCACAGGGCGGCGCTCGTTTCGCCTCCGAGATCTTCGGCCTGCAGCCGGTTCCTACCCACGACGGTGAATTTGCCTTCCGCTCCGACGATCGCTATCGCACCGTGAGCCTCGGCTGCGATGAAGATGGCGGCAGCGTCGGCGTCGAGGTCTGGGACGATGCCGCACTGCTGGAGATCGGCGAACGGCTGCGCGCGCAAGGGTTCGCCGCGATAGCCGCAAGCCCAGAGCAATGCCGCCGACGATATGTCCAATCGGCGCTCCTCGCCACCGACGGATCCGGCAATCGAATTGATCTCGTGACCCGCCCGACCCGCAGCGGCAGACGATACTTCCCGACCCGCGACGCCGGCATCGTGCAATTCCACGGTGTCGGCCTGTGCAGCACGGAGCCCGTTCGCGATCTCGCCTTTTGGCGCCTGCTCGGCGCCGGCGTCTCCGACTGGGTCGGCGATATCGCCTACTTGCGGATCGACGACATGCATCACCGCGTTGCGCTTCACCCGTCCAAGCGCAACGGACTTCTCTACCTGGCATTCGAGGTCGAAAGTCTCGATCAGATCATGCAGAACAGCTACTTCATGCAGGAGCACCAGATCAGGATCGTGCAGGGCCCCGGCCGGCAGGCGGCCTCCCGCCAGATCTTCCTGCACGTCGAAGGACCAGACGGCCTGGTCTTTTCCTATGTCAACGGCATGGCGAACTACGGCGACCGGCCGCGGCTGGCGCGGCAATTCCCGCTGACGGCGACGTCCCTCTGCGATTGGGGCAGCGAGTGCAAGGACGTCCCGGAGTTGACTCCCCCCACGGAGTAGAAGGGCGACGACATGATTCAGCTCAAGGATGTGAGTTACGTTCGTCTCGGCTCGCCGGACCTCGAGTCCGCCGAGGATTTCGCCACGACCTGCCTCGGGCTGCAAGTCGGCGAGCGCGGCAGGAAAGACCTCTATCTTCGGTCGGACGAACGCGCCCACACGCTGTGCTATACGGAAGGCGACCCACGCAGCCAGACTGTCGGCTTCGAGGTGGAGGACGAGGCAAGTCTGCAGGACGCCGCGTCAGCCCTTGAGTCGCTCGGACATGCCGTTCATGCCGGCACCGCCCACGAGGTCGAACAGCGCAGGGTCAAGGCATTCATCGGGTTCCGCGATCCGACCGGAAACCACATCGAGCTCGTCGTCCGCCCCGAGCGTAGCGGACGGCGGTACTTTGCCAGCCGCGACGCCGGGATCACCGGGTTCAGCCATATCGGGCTCAATTCGACCGATCCGGTGCGCGATGAGCAATTCTGGACACAGGTTTGCAACGCCCGCGTCAGCGACCGGATCGGTGACATCCCCCTGATGCGCGTCAACGCCGTCCACCACACCATCGCACTCGTGCGGGCTCCGAACGCCGGCATCCAGCACATCAATCACCAGGTCGGAAGCAGTGACGATGTGCTTCGGTCGTACTACTTCCTCAATGAGAAGCGCGTGCCGATCGTGTTCGGCCCGGGGAGACACCCGACATCGGGTGCGAGGTTCCTCTACTTCAAGGGACCCGACGGAATGATCTTCGAGTATTCCGTCGGTGTCGACGAGATCGAGGACGAGGCAACGCACCGGCCGCGGCAGTTCGGCTTCGAGCCCACCAGCTTCTGCATGTGGGGCGCGAAGCCAGCCGGCATGGTTCTGCCCAGCAAATAGCATTCGGCTCGTGTCCGGCGCGCGATTCCTGTAGTGGGCGCGCAAAGTCCGGGCAGCCGCGCTAGAGCCTTTCCCGTTCCGACGGAATCGGAACGAGGCTCCAGGTTCTTGTCTCTGACGCGTTTTCTTCACGCGAACCGGTATCGACTTCGCTCGAAAACCCTCTAGCCATCGACCGCCAATCCGTCACGGCCAGATCGCGTTCAGCAGTTCGGCCAGCCTTGCGCCACCCTTGGCGAGTTGCCTGCGCTTGATGGCGTCTGCGGCGTGCAGATAGTCCATGTGATTGTCGAACGCGACGACCCATTTGGACTGCGCCGCCGGCACTGTCGGCCCGAAGCTGAGCCCCTTGAAGGCGTCATGCGCCACCAGCAGCGTGTCGGTCGCCCACGCCACCGGCCAGCCGTCCGGCGCACCCGGGCTCGGCGGGACCAGCCTCGCAGCCTCCATCAGTTCACCGGTGGCGGCATCGCCGAGGTCGGTCGGGATGTCGTCCCATTCACGGTGCAGATTGATGGTCTGGAACGGCACCGCGACGCCGTCCTGGATTGCGTTGCCGCCGATCGTATCGGTCTGCGGATCGACCTGATGGGCGGCGTCCGGATCGACCGGTTGACCGCCGGGATCGAGATAGACCGCGCCGACATGCAGCGGCTGGTGCAGATCGCCGATCAGGTGGGAAAGCAGCAACAGGGCCTCCTTCTTGTCCCTGATCGAGAACGGGAACGGCGGCGGGATCGGCCTGTCCTGGAGCACCGCGATGGCAGCGCTGATCGCCGCGACCAGATCGTGCGCACTGGTGCCCTGGAGGGCGCGGTCGAAGCTGTTGCGCTGGACCGCGACGTCGACGAAATGGAAGGTGTTGTGGCAACCGCGCTCGAAGCCGTCGGGCCTGTGGGAGCAGATCGACCAGTTGCGTGAGACATAATCCACCATGCGCGCCCTCTCCCGCGCCGAATTGAACGGCGTGCAGGGCACCTCGTACTCCAGATGTTCGGGATCCACCTCGTAGTGAAACCGGCCGTCATCGTGCCGCACGACGCTCTTGACGCAGTCGAGCCATGGGGCGGCTTTGCGCAGATCGATGCCTTGCGTGTCGCCCTCATTGAGGAGCCTCTCGACCTGAGCCTTCGCGGCGGGCTTCAGCAGATGGTCGGCGATCGCGCCGACGACGCGATGGCCCTCATAGCCCCAAGCCGNAGGAGCCTCTCGACCTGAGCCTTCGCGGCGGGCTTCAGCAGATGGTCGGCGATCGCGCCGACGACGCGATGGCCCTCATAGCCCCAAGCCGACGCGCCGGTCGGCCATAGCGCGACCGCGACCAGCGAGCCGAACAACCACCCCAAGGCAATGACCATTCTCAACATTGCGCGACCTCGCAACTTCTGGAGCGTCCTGTGGTTGTCCAATACTGGCGCAACAATCATACGACAACGTGTGTCCGGGGTCGTTCATGCAGTCGTGCGTGGCCATGATCGGGCATCCGCGCTAGGTTGGAGCCGGGCTCACAGACGGAGGATGTCATGATCCGAATGATCTCCATTGTTTGCGTCGCCGTCGGCATCATCGTCACCATGCCCGCGAGCTTCGGCCGGGGCGGTGGTGGCGGAATGCACCACGCGGCCATGACTGCCGCCCTTCACGTCGATACGCCGGGAACCAACGCGTCGGGCACCGCCTTGTCCGCCTCGGGCATTGGCAGTTCCACCCGAGGCGTATCGCTCGGCACCAACCCCGCGATCGCCCGTGAGGACGCCGCGGTCGCAAAACTGGTGAAGGGATCGATCTGCCGGGGCTGCTGAGCGCGGCATCGGCTGAAGCGAGATGAGATGAGGTCAAATCTTCATCTCGCTTTAGCTCCTTGTTTGCGCATGATCTTTTCGGAAAACCGCTTCGCACTTTTCCGGATCATGCTCTAGCGCCCCCTGAAATGCGGCGGCCGCCGTCCAAGGAAGGCCGCGACGCCTTCTTTGTGGTCTTCGGTCAAGCTCGCCAGCGCAAACTGGTCGAGATCCATATGGCTGGCGAGATCGTCGAGCGCATGCGCCAGCCGGTTGACGGTCAGCTTGGTCATCGCGACCGAGATCGGCGGCTGGGCGGCGACCTTGGCCGCCAGCGCCATCGCCGCCTCGTAGGACTTGCCGGGATCGGCCACCTGCTCCACCAGGCCCCATTGATAGGCCTCGTCGGCCGATATCCGGTCGTCGGCCAGAATCACCGCCCTGTCTCTTATACACATCTAGATGTGTATAAGAGACAGGTTGTGTACTGCTTGCCTCGACATAACACGGCCGTTTCGCCTATTCTCTGGGCATGAGCGAACATGATCACCACCACCACGATCACGACCATTCCGAGCTGTCGGAGACCGAACTGCGCCTGTCTCTTATACACATCTAGATGTGTATAAGAGACAGGCATTGTTGTGTACTGCTTGCCTCGACATAACACGGCCGTTTCGCCTATTCTCTGGGCATGAGCGAACATGATCACCACCACCACGATCACGACCATTCCGAGCTGTCGGAGACCGAACTGCGCCTGTCTCTTATACACATCTAGATGTGTATAAGAGACAGGCCCTCCGGTCCGAGGCCCTTCTCGATCGTTACATAGTCAGTCATGCATACCTCCCTGCTCGCATTGTTGTGTACTGCTTGCCTCGACATAACACGGCCGTTTCGCCTATTCTCTGGGCATGAGCGAACATGATCACCACCACCACGATCACGACCATTCCGAACTGTCGGAGACCGAGCTGCGCGTCCGCGCGCTGGAATCGATCCTGACGGAGAAGGGCTATATCGAGCCCGCTGCGCTCGATGCCATCGTGCAGGCCTATGAGAAAAAGATCGGCCCGCATAACGGCGCCCGCGTCGTCGCCAAGGCCTGGACCGATCCAGCCTTCAAGCAGGCCCTTCTCGAGGACGCCACCAAGGCGGTCGGCACCCTCGGCCATGTCAGCCGGGTCGGCGACCATCTGGTTGCGATCGAGAACACGCCTGGCCGTCACAACATGGTCGTCTGCACTTTATGCTCCTGCTACCCTTGGGAAATGCTCGGGCTGCCGCCGGTCTGGTACAAGGCCTCGCCGTATCGCTCGCGCGCCGTCAAGGATCCGCGGGGCGTGCTGGCCGATTTCGGCGTCAGCCTGCCGAAGGAGACCGAAATCCGCGTCTGGGACTCGACCGCCGAGACGCGCTTCCTGGTGCTGCCGATGCGGCCTGCAGGCACCGAGGGATGGAGCGAGGAACAGCTCACCGAACTCGTGACGCGCGATTCCATGATCGGCACCGGCTTTCCGAAGACGCCGGGAGCGCCATCGTGAACGGCGTCCACGACATGGGCGGCATGGACGGGTTCGGCAAGGTCGAGCCCGAGCCGAACGAGCCGATGTTCCACGAGGAATGGGAATCGCGCGTGCTCGCCATGGTCCGCGCGATGGGCGCGGCCGGCGCCTACAATATCGACGCATCGCGCTTCTATCGCGAGACCCTGCCCCCGCAGGTGTATCTGTCGAGCTCCTATTACAAGAAGTGGCTGCTTGGGCTGGAAGCGCTGCTGCTCGACAAGGGCTATATCTCCAAGGACGACGTCGCTGCCGGACATTCCGTCGCGCCGGCGAAAGCGCTCAAGCACGGCAAGTTCTCGATCGCCGACGTCGAGCGCATCATGGTGCGTGGCAAGTTCGGCCGCGCCGCGCCGGCTACCGCGAAGTTCAAGGCCGGCGATCGTGTCCGGGCGAAGAACATTCATCCAGCCACCCACACACGGCTGCCGCGCTACGTGCGAGGTCATGTCGGGATTGTCGAGCGCGATCACGGCTGCCACGTGTTTCCCGATACGGTGGCGAACGACGCCGGCGAGCATCCGCAATGGCTGTACACCGTCGTGTTCGACGGACACGAGCTGTGGGGACCGGACTCCGATCCGACCATCAAGGTCTCGATCGACGCGTTCGAGCCGTATCTGGAGGCCGTCTGATGGAGGCCGGTGCCGCCGCACGCGCGACCAGCGCCGTCTCCAGCATTCCCCGTGACCAGGACGGCCCGGTGTTTCGTGCGCCCTGGGAAGCGCAGGCGTTCGCGATGGCGCTGACGCTGCATGACCGCGGCGTGTTCACCTGGCCCGAATGGGCCGCCGCCCTCGCCGACCAGATCAAGCGCGCGCAAGCTGCCGGCGATCCCGACACCGGCGAGACCTATTACCAGCATTGGCTGGCGACACTCGAGCACCTCGTCGCCGCCAAGGGCGTGACGACGAAGGACGCGCTGCATCGCTACCGCGACGCCTGGGACCGCGCCGCCGACCGCACCCCGCACGGCAAGCCGATCGAGCTCATGGCCGGGGATTTCGAGTAGCGGCGTACTCCCCTCGCTGTCATTCACACGCCCGAACAGCTCGTTCGGTGTCATCACCCGCGCATGAGCTGTGAGGCCGTGGCGTGCTCGATCGCCCGGCTGAGCCGACCCTGCACACGATTTCTGAATAATAGAATAATAACGTTGATTTGCCCGACGTGTCAAGTTGCCGTGTCGAACGCCGACGGCCGCCGGCACCTTTGCATGGGGTTGTTTTCGATATTTTGGTCGTGCGCCCCTGCGGAGGGTTATCAGCCCACGGTTACGGCCCACCCTGCGCGACATATTCGCGCCAGCCCTTCGCCCGCAGGCTACAGGCCGGGCATTCGCCGCAGCCATAGCCCCAATCATGCTGCGCGCCGCGTTCGCCGAGATAGCAGGTATGCGAGTGCTCGCGGATCAGATCGACCAGCGCTGCACCGCCGAGTTCGTGCGCGAGCCGCCAGGTCGCGGCCTTGTCGAGCCACATCAGCGGCGTGTGCAATTCGAAATCCCGGGCCATGCCGAGGTTGAGCGCCGACTGCAACGCCTTGATGGTCTCGTCGCGGCAATCCGGGTAGCCGGAATAGTCGGTCTCGCACATGCCGCCGATGATGTGACGGATGCCGCGCCGGTAGGCCAACGCCGCGGCAAAGGTCAGGAACACGAGGTTGCGGCCAGGCACAAAGGTGTTGGGCAGACCGTCCGCGCCCATTTCGATGGCGACGTCGCGTGTCAGCGCAGTGTCGGATATCTCCGACAGCGTCGGGATCGCGAGTGTGTGGCTGTCGCCGAGCTTTGCCGCCCAATCCGACCGCACAGACCTGATGCCGTCCAGCAAGCGGTCGCGGCAGTCGAGCTCGATCGCATGGCGCTGGCCATAGGTGAAGCCGAGCATTTCGACGCGCGCGAAGCGGTCCAACGCCCAGGCAAGGCAGGTGGTGGAATCCTGGCCACCGGAAAACAGCACCAGGGCGGTGTCGGAATTGTTCTGATCGGTCATGGAACGGGCTTTACCACTCCCGGACGCCACGGCCAATCGGTGGACAGCGCCGTGATTCCGGCGCGTTTATCTGGGATCGGCGGGGCCGATTTGGCATAACGCGTCTACCCTTCACAGTCCGGTGTCCCATGACCCCTTCCCGCGACATTTCCCGCCTGATCGAGATCATGGCCGCGCTGCGCACGCCCGGGACGGGCTGCCCGTGGGATCTGGAGCAGGACTTCGCCTCGATCGCGCCCTACACGATCGAGGAGGCCTATGAGGTCGCGGACGCCATTACGCGCGGCGATTTCGAGGATCTGCGCGACGAGCTCGGCGACCTCCTGCTCCAGGTGGTCTATCACGCGCAGATGGCCGAGGAGCAGAACGCGTTCGCGTTTGGCGACGTGGTCGAGGCGATCACGAAAAAGATGATCCGCCGTCATCCGCATGTGTTTGCCGACAAGGACGGCAACATCCAGCCCGCCGGCGTCAAGAGCGCCTGGGAGCGCATCAAGGCCGAGGAGAAGGCCGAGCGCGCCGCGCGGCGGCCGCCGGAGGAGACCGCACACAAGTCACTGCTGGCTAGTGTCAAGGCGGGCTTGCCTGCTCTGACGCGCGCGATGGAGTTGCAGCGCAAGGCCTCCACCGTCGGCTTCGACTGGAACGATCCGCGCGCCGTGCTCGCCAAGATCCGCGAGGAAGCCGACGAGATCGAAGCCGCGCTCGACCGCAACGACAAGGGGGAAATTGCCGAGGAGACCGGCGACCTGATGTTCGCGCTGGTCAACCTCGCCCGTCACGTCGACGCCGATCCGGAGACGGCGCTGCGCGCGACCAACGCCAAGTTCGAGCGACGTTTTGCCTATATCGAGAATGCGCTGGCGGCGCAGGGCCGTTCGCTCGATGGCGCGACGCTGGAGGAGATGGACGCGCTGTGGAACGAGGCGAAGACCGCGACACGGCCGGCCGATACCGCCTCACGATGATCGTGGGCTGAATACGCCGATCCGCTGACCGGTGAAGCTTCCGACCCAGATTTGCTCGCCAACCAGCACGGCTCCCGTCGCGCCGCCGAAGCCCTCCGCCGCCGCCTCTGCCTCGTCCACGACGATCAGGGATTCGAACGTGAGGCTTGTTGGATCGAGCCGACCGACCCTGAATGCCAGTGGGCAGCGATCGCCGCGCGCTTCGCAGCCGAATAGAGCCTCCGGCCGCGTGGACTGCCCGGCGAGCAGAAGACGCCTGTCGGCAGTCCAGCGCAAATTGTCGGGCAGGAAATCCACCTCGGTGCTTGCGACCGGCCGACCGTCGCGATCGAGCCGCCAGATCCGACGCGCGGCCCATTCGCACACGATGACGAAACCATCGCGCGACACGGCGATGCCGTTGGCGCCGGACATCGGCTGATCGCCGAAGCGGCTCCAGCCATTCGCCAGCGACCAGCGCCATACCTGCCCGGTAGGCTCGGCGCGGGCAAACCGCGACAGCAACTCGCGGTCGGTCGGATCGAACATGCTGGTCATGACGAAACCGCCATCCGGCAGATGCGCCACCGCGTTCCCCGACGTCCGCGGCGGCTGCACCAGCCGTTCCCCCGCTGCAACGAAAGGCCCCTCCTCGCCGAGCTCGAGCACCAGCCGGTCGATTGCTTCGCCGCCACCGTGATCGACCACCAACAGCTCGAACGCATCATCGGCCAGGCGCCGCGCCGCGATTCCGTGCGGATCGAAGACGTCAGGTCCGAGCTGCGCCTGCTGTGCGGCAGGCGCCCAACGCAGCTCAATGGCGTGTGACGGCCGCGCGGTATCGACCTTGAACAGGCCGCCGGCATGGTCCGCAGATCGCATGCAGCTGACAATGATCCAGGACGTTCCCGGCAGCTCGACCAGGTCCTCCGGATGCCATACGCCGTCGACAAATCCGCTCAGTTGGTAGCTTGCATGATCCGTGTAGGAATCTCGTGCCATCGTTCGCGCCTCGGTGAATTCAATGGAAACGAGCGTAGAAAACCGGTGGCCGCCGATCATCGGGCAGAAACTCGCGACATCGGCGACGGGAATTCGCTAATCTGCCGCCATGGAAGATCCTCCGTCACTCGCCACCTTCGTCACCGTCGCCGAGACGCTGAGTTTTGCCGCCGCCGCGCGAAAGCTCGGGCTGTCACCATCCGCAACCGGAAAGGCCATCGCCGCGCTCGAGGCGCAGCTCGGCGTGCGCCTGTTCACGCGAACGACGCGGCGGGTCAGCCTGACGCCCGAGGGCGAGTTGCTGCTCGCCCGCGCCCGACGGCTGCAAGACGACTGGCGCGAGACCACCGAGCTGCTGTCCGCATCGGCCGGCGAGCCGCAGGGTCTGCTGCGCATCAGCCTTCCGGCCGTCGGCTATCGTTTCCTGTCGCCGCATCTTGAGGATTTCACACAGGCGCACCCGAAGATCCGGCTCGATCTGGATTTCGATGACCGGATCAGGGACCTGGTGACGGAAGGCTTTGACCTTGCGATCCGCAGCGGCGCCCTGCCCGATTCAGGCATGATGTCGCGCAAGCTGCCGCCGTTCCTGCTTTCGATCTATGGCGCGCCGTCGTATCTCGCTGCATATGGCGAGCCGGCCGATCCCGCCGCGCTGTCTGCGCATCGTCTGATCCGCTTCCGGCATCCCGATACGGAGGTGCTGCAGGCCTGGCAACTCGCAAGCGGCATGCATGCGGCGATCGAGGACACGCCGCCGCATGTCATCTGCTCGAACATCGAAGCGGTTCGCGCGGCAGCGGTCGCCGGCCTCGGGCTTGCCTGGGGTCCCGACTTCCTGATGCGCGACGCGATCGAGGCCGGTCAACTGCAGATCGTGCTGCCGCGGGAGGCCATCGAGGCTGCATTCTGGCTGCTGTGGCCGGCCGGCCGCTACGGCTCGACACGGCTGCGCGCCTTCATCGATTTTGCGGCCAGCAGGCTATTCGCGGCGTGAGACCGCCTACAACAGCGTCCCACGCAGGATCACGGCAGCAACGCCGAAATAGATCACGAGCCCCGTCACGTCGACCAGCGTCGCGACGAATGGCGCGGACGCGCTTGCCGGATCGAAGCCGATGCGCTTCAGGATGAACGGCAGCATCGATCCGCACAGCGAACCGAAGGTGACGATGCCGACCAGCGCGCCGCCGACGGTCGCGGCCACCAGCGCCCAATGCGGACCGTAGTCGAACAGGCCCAGCGTCTGCCACAGCGTGATCCTGATGATGCCGATCAGGCCCAGGATGGAGCCGAGCACGATACCCGTCGGCAGTTCGCGCACCGCGACGCGCCACCAGTCGCGCAGCCGCACCTCGTGCAGCGCCAGCGAGCGGATCAGGAGCGAGGTCGCCTGCGAGCCGGAGTTGCCGCCGGAGCTCATGATCAATGGGATGAACAGCGTCAGCACGATCGCTTTCTCGAGCTCGCTCTGGTAGGACTGCATCGCCGTGGCGGTCAGCATTTCCGACAGGAACAGCGCGCACAGCCAGCCGGCACGCTTCTTGATCATCTCGCCAAAGCCGATCCGCAAATACGGCTCGTCGATCGCTTCCATGCCGCCGAACTTCTGGGCGTCCTCGGTCGATTCCTCGACGATGGCGTCAATGACATCGTCGACCGTGACGATGCCGAGGATATGGCCGGGGCCGTCGACCACCGCGACCGCGAGCAGATCGTAGCGCGAGATCAGCCGCGCCGCCTCCATGCGGTCGGCTTCGGGCGAGATCATCAGCGGCCGCCGCGCCGGCGCCGCGGTCAGGACGTTGGCGTGCGGATCGGCC
>BFBZ01000808.1_pt1 | contig 25229 bp, 27 predicted proteins | sample 1888401 | NCBI WGS metagenome assembly BFBZ01 (sample SAMD00112614, study PRJDB3348) | symbiont metagenome | host: Chara braunii
GCGAGGATCGGCTGGCCCAGCACACCCAGCCTCCGGGGTGAAAGGTGTTACCCATCCTCCCGGTCTAAACCGTTACCCATCCGCCCGGCCGTACATGAAGGTCAAGTTCAAGCTCCTCTTCCCAGAAGCGGGAGGACATGAGAACTAGCGCTTCCGGGCCAGGACGAAGGCGGAGAGGCCGGCGAGGCGGTTGATCGGGAAGAGGGGCAGCTCGGCGGCGCAGAGGGTCGCGAGCAGGCCGTTGGCAAACGCACCGTGCTTCTTGAGGCTGCTGCGCGGTTCGGTGGTGTTGCGGTCGGCGAGGCGCACGGCAGCGGCGAGGGGAAAGACCAGGCCGAAATAGTAGGCACCGCGCACGATCTCGAGGCCGGCGTCGCCGAGCACGGCTTCGATCTCGGGCAGGCGGTAGCGCCGCTTGTGCTCGAGGAAGACGTCGTGGCCGCTCCACAGGAAAGAGAAGGCGGGGACCGTCACCAGGAAATGCGCGCCGGCCGGCACCTTGCCGGCATAGTGGCGGACCAGGCTGCGATCGTCGTCGACATGCTCCAGCACGTCCATCATCAGCACGAGATCGCAGTCGGTCGGGCCGGTGTCGCGCCTGAAGCGCACCGGCTTGCCGGCGACCTGGTCGTCGCGGTCGGCCGGATAGCCGATATCGACGCAGAGCGCGCTCTCGGCCGGCGTCGCGGCCAGCAGATGCCGGGAGAAGAAGCCCGAGCCCGCGCCAATATCGAGCAGCCGGCGCGGTGCGAGGCCCGAGACGGCGCGGCGGAGCGCCGCCGCTTTGGAGCGGTAGTACCAGTGGCGATCGATCGCGTCGCCGAGGATGTCCTCTTCCTTGAGGTCCATGTGCGGGGGCTGCTCAGCTCTTCGGCGGCTCGGCGGTGCCGTCTTCGTAGATGCCCTCCACGACATAGATCGGCCGGCCCTTCACCTCGAGGAAGAGGCGGCCGAGATACTCGCCGATGATGCCGAGTGAGAGGAGCTGGATGGCGCCCATCAGCAGGACGGCGATCAGCAGCGAGGCGTAGCCTGGCGTGTCGATGCCCAGGATCAGCACGCGCGTCACGATGAAGAGGGCGTAGAGCACGGCGATGGTGGCGATCACCACGCCGACATAGAACCAGGCGCGCAGCGGCGCCGTCGAGAAGCTCACCACGCCGTCGAGGGCGAAGTTCCACAGCCGCCACAGGCTGAACTTGGTGGTGCCGACGGCGCGCGACGGCCGCTCGTAGGGCACACCGATCGAGTTGAAGCCCACCCAGGCGAACAGGCCCTTCATGAAGCGGTTGCGCTCGGGCAGCTGGCGCAGCACCTCGACGGCGCGCCGGTCGACCAGGCGGAAATCGCCGACATTGGGCGGGATGCGGACGGCCGAGAGGGAGTTGAACACCCGATAGAACCAGTCCGCCGACAGGCGCTTGGCGCGCGTGTCGCTGTGGCGGCCCGAGCGCATGCCGTAGACGATGTCGTAGCCCTCGCGCCAGCGGGCGACGAAGGCCTGGATCAGCTCGGGCGGATCCTGCAGGTCGATGTCCATCGGGATCAGGATGTCGCCCCTGGCATGGTCGATGCCCGCCGTGAGGGCGGCCTCCTTGCCGAAGTTGCGCGACAGGTTGACGAGGCGGATGCGGCGGTCGGAGCAGCCGCGGTCGAACAGGCGGGCGAAGGTATTGTCGCGCGAGCCGTCGTTCACGAACACCAGCTCGAAACGCAGCGACGCGCGCTCGAGCTGCGGCACCACGGTGTCGAGGAAGAGGTCGACGGCCTCCTCCTCGTTGAACACCGGCACGACCAGCGAGAGCAGCGGATCGGCCGGGCGGCGCGCGCGCTGGGTTGCGAGCTGGCGCTCGAGCGCCGCGTCTTTTTCTCCGGTGAAGGGCAAGCTTTGTTCGGGCACGGCCCCCTCAGGTCACCGGTTCGACGGCGCCGCTGAGATCCATGATGCCCAATTCGACGATGAGCTGCGGCTGGCGCTTCTTCGCCTGGTCGCGAAAGGCCCGCAGCGCCTGGGTATGCATCTGGGTCTCGTAGGCCCGGTCGGTCTTGATGCGCTCACCGTAGGCGACGACGGCGGCGCCGCAGTCGCGGTGCGTCATGCCGATCAGCCGCTTCACGTTGTGGAGCTGCACGGAGATGTCGAGATTGGCTTCCCAGGCGGCACGCCATTCCTGGAAGACCGGCGCCACGGCGGCGATCGGGCCGCCGGCGATGTTGAACTGGCTGTAGGCGTTCTGCCAGCCGCGCGCCGCCATGTAGGCCCAGCTGTTGGTGGTGAAGCGCGGGTCGATGCACTTCATCAGCATGGCTTCGTAGCCCTGGTCCTCGATCGCAAAGGCAGGGGCCGCCGCGGCGGTGGCGGCGGCACCGAGCGCCAGGCCGAACAGGCCGCGGCGCGGGATTCCGGCGTTGAGGGCCTGCAGGCAGCCGCATCCGGCATGATGGAAATGCGCGTTCATCGGAAGGTCGTTCTCCCCTGCTGTGCCAGGCCGCCATTGGCATCGGCGACCCATGTCGTTAGCGAGCCGTCTTGTTCGCGACGGGCCTGCACGCTGAACGCACTGCCGGCGAAGACCGGCGACAGGGCGCGGAACTCGAAGCTCCGCGCGATTCTACCCGGGTTCGACCGGCGCGCCAGTTCGATCTGGACCAGGCCCATCAGCGGGCCGTGGACGATCAGGCCGGGATAGCCTTCGGTGCCGGTGACGTAGGGCTGGTCGTAATGGATGCGATGGCCATTGAAGGTGAGGGCGGAGAAACGGAACAGCAGCACTGGGCTGCCGTCGATCGACTTGCGCCAGGTCGCATCGGTCGGGGCAGGCTTGGGCGGCTTGGGCTTCTCGCCCGGCTTGGCCGCCTCGCGATAGACGATGTCGTGCTCCTCGATCAGCGAGACGCCGCGCGGCCCCGAGATCGTGTGCTCGACCGTGACGAAGACCATGGTGCCGGTCGAGCCGGTCTTGGGCTCCACCGACTTGATGCGCGATTGCCGCGCGATGGTCTCGCCGATGCGCACCGGCTCGCCCTCGAAGGCGAAGCGGCTGCCGGCCCACATGCGGCGCGGCAGCGGCACCGGCGGCAGGAACTCGCCGCGGGCGGCATGGCCGTCGGCGCCGATCCCGGACAGGCGCGGGGTTTCGAGGAAATAGAGCCAGTGCCAGAGCGGCGGCAGGGGATCGCCGTTTCGCGGTTCGGGATCGTCCTCGTCGAGCGTGGCGGCCAGTGCACGCACCGGGAAGGGCGCGGCGAGGTCCTCCACGGACTGCGTCCGGCCGATCCATTCCTTGAGCGTTTCCAACGACATGGCAGGCGATCCTCCTGAGGGGGCGCGACTTTGCCACCTCGAGCGCGGGGTGGAAAGACGGGCGCAGCGTCGCTATAAACCCGCGCGACGAGACAAATGGAGCGGCCGATGACCACGTTCGACGAACGCGAGAAAGCCTTCGAGAAGAAGTTCGAGCACGACCAGGAAATCCAGTTCAAGGTCAAGGCCCGCCGCAACAAGCTGCTCGGCCTGTGGGCCGCCGGCCTGCTGGGCAAGACCGGCGCCGACGCCGAGGCCTACGCCAAGGAAGTCGTCCTGGCCGACTTCGAGAAGCCGGGCGACACCGACGTCGTGCACAAGCTGATGAAGGACCTCGCTGCCGCCGGCAAGCCGATGGAGGATCACACGATCCTGAAGCAGGCCGAACGCCTACTGCCCGAGGCCAAGAAGCAGGTCATGTCGGAAGTGCACTGAACAAACGCAACAGCGTTTGGCTTTCATATTCCTCTCCCCCTTTGGGGGAGAGGTTAGGTGAGGGGGCGCGGCGGACGCTTAAGAGACCTCGTGTGATCTTGGTGTCGTTCGTTTCCCCCTCACCCAGCCTCTCCCCCTGCGGGGGAGAGGAGAATGAGAGGTCGGCGCCCTCAAGAAGCCTCACCCGAAGACGCGCTTGAAGATCGTGTCGACGTGCTTGGTGTGATAGCCCATGTCGAACAGCGCGGTGAGCTCGTCGTCGGCCAGGAACTCGCCGATCTCCTTGTCGGCCCGGCAGAGCGCCAGCAGCGAGGCATTGCCGCGCCAGGCGTCCATGGCATTGCGCTGCACGGCGGCGTAGGAGGCCTCGCGGCTCATGCCCTTCTGGGTGAGCGCGAGCAGAATGCGCTGCGAGAAGACCAGCCCGCCCAGCGAATCGAGATTGGCCTGCATGCGGTCCTTGTAGACCACGAGCTGCTCGACGACGCCGGCCATGCGGTTCAGGGCGAAATCGAGCGTGCCGGTGGCGTCGGGCGCGATATAGCGTTCGGCCGAGGAGTGCGAGATATCGCGCTCGTGCCACAGCGTGACGTTCTCCAGGGCCGGGATCACGGCGCTGCGCACCACGCGGGCAAGGCCCGTCACGTTCTCGGTCAGCACCGGATTGCGCTTGTGCGGCATCGACGAGGAGCCCTTCTGGCCCTCGGAGAAGAACTCCTCGGCCTCGCGGACCTCGGTGCGCTGCAGATGGCGGATCTCGGTGGCGAGGTTCTCGATACCGGAGGCGACCACGGCGAGGGCGGCGAAGAACGCGGCATGCCGGTCGCGCGGGATCACCTGGGTGGAGACCGGCTCGACGGCGAGGCCGAGCTTTTTGGCGACATGCTCCTCGATGCGCGGATCGACGTTGGCGAAGGTGCCGACGGGGCCGGAGATGGCGCAGGTCGCGATCTCGGCGCGGGCCGCCACCAGGCGTTCGCGGTTGCGCGCGAAGGCGGCGTAGTGGCCGGCGAGCTTCACGCCGAAGGTCGTGGGCTCGGCATGGATGCCGTGGCTGCGGCCGATGGTGAGCGTGTCCTTGTGCTCGAAGGCGCGCTTCTTCAGCGCCGCCAGCAGCCGGTCGGTGTCGGCCAGCAGGATGTCGGCGGCCTGCGTGAGCTGCACGGCGAAGGAGGTGTCGAGCACGTCCGAGGAGGTCATGCCCTGATGGACGAAGCGCGACTCAGGGCCGATGAACTCGCCCAGCCAGGTCAGGAAGGCGATCACATCGTGCTTGGTGACGCGCTCGATGGCGTCGATCTTCTCGACATTGCCGGCCGGGTCGGCCTGCAATGCTGCCATCGCCTTCTTGCCGCCCTCCCAGATCGCCTCGGCCGACGCCTTGGGGATGACTCCCGCCGCGGCCATGGCGTCGCAGGCATGGGCCTCGATCTCGAACCAGATGCGGAAGCGGTTTTCGGGGGCCCAGATGGCCGCCATCTGCGGCCGGGAATAACGCGGGATCATGGCCGGGTTTTTAGCGCCGAAGCCCCCCGGACGCCATGTTAGAAGTGGCGCAGTTACACACGCCGACTGCACACGCCTGGACCCAATGGAACCGCTGAAAAACTGCCCCCGCGACACCCTGGCCGCCGTCAGGGGCGTGCTGACCGACATCGACGAGACACTTTCCACCGACGGCCGGCTCACCGCCGAGGCCTATCGCGCCCTCGAGGCGCTGAAGCAGGCCGGCCTCCTGGTCATCCCGGTGACCGGCCGCCCGGCCGGCTGGTGCGATATGATCGCCCGCTTCTGGCCGGTCGATGCCGTGGTGGGCGAAAACGGCGCCTTCTGGATGTGGCACGACCGGGCCGCCGGCAAGATGCGCACCCGCTACATCCAGTCCGAGGCGGAGCGCGCCGAGGGCCGCCGCCGTCTCGAGGCGGTGCGCGCCGACGTGCTGCGCGAGGTGCCGGGGGCGGGGATCGCCTCCGACCAGCCCTATCGGGTGGCCGACCTCGCGGTCGATTTCTGCGAGGACGTGCCGCCGCTGCCGGCCGCCGACATCGAGCGCATCGTGACGATCTTCGAGCGGCACGGCGCCCATGCCAAGGTGAGCTCGATCCACGTCAACGGCTGGTTCGGCGACTACGACAAGCTCACCACAAGCCGCGCCATGCTGGCGGACCTGTTCGCAACCGACGTCGCGGCCGATCGCGCGCACTACGTGTTCGCCGGCGATTCGCCCAACGACGCGCCGATGTTCGGCTACTTCCCCAATGCCGTGGGGGTGGCCAACGTCGCCGACTTCGCCGACCGCCTCGAGCACAAGCCACGCTGGATCGCCTCGGCCCGCTCGGGCGCAGGCTTCGTCGAGCTCGCCGAAGCCCTGATCGCAGCGCGTCGGCGATGACCAAACGCGCCGCACCGTCCGCCAAGCCCGCGAGACGCGCAGCACCCGCGCGAGCCGGCTGGACGCGCAGCAGCAACCTGCTCGATCTCACGGAGGCGCTGGGCGAAAAGCTGCGCGATCTGCGCGTGACGCGCGGCCTCTCCCTCAAGGAAGCGAGCGACATCACCGGCGTTCCCCGACCCACCCTGTCGCGTATCGAGCACAACAAGATGGCGCCGACCATCGGGCTCCTGTCCAAGGTGGTCGCGGGGCTGGGTGTGCCGTGGTCGTCGATCCTGCCCGAGACGGTGATTGCCGACCGACCGTCGGGCGCCGGCCCCTCGTTCTCCTCCAGCCGCACGCCGACCGTGCGGCTCGGCCGACGCGAGGCCACGGCGCTCCATCCCAACAATCCGTTGTCGCGTCGGCTGCGCACCTTCGTGCTCTCGACGCAGCACAAGACAGTGGAAGAGGGCGGCGGCTTCCTCGGCCATCCCGACACCGAGTTCTGCTTCGTGCTCGATGGTACGCTCACCATCCACTTCCAGGGGCGCCGTCCACGCCGCCTGCGACCCGGTGAGAGCGCGCTGTTCTCGGGCGAGACACCGCACGCCTACACCTCGCACACCGGTGCGACTGTGCAGTTCCTTCTGGTGACGACCAAGGCGGCCACGCCGGCCGGCAAGAGCCGCGAACGCAAGACGGCGCGCGGCGCGGACTGAGCTGGCACGGCGATCGCCGGCATTGGCTGCCGGCTGTCGTTTGACTTACGGATCCGTACACCCTAGCTTTTTGCCGTCGTTCGGATGTCGATAAGGAGGCTTGGCGCAATGGCTGAGAGTCCGGTCCTGATCGTCGGAGGCGGCCCGGTCGGGCTGATGGCCTCGCTGCTGCTGTCGCGGCTCGGCATTCGGTCGCTCCTGATCGAACGTCACCCCGGCACCGCCATCCATCCCAAGGCACGCGGCATCAATGCCCGCACCATGGAGGTCTTCCGCCAGCAGGACGTCGAAGCGGCGGTGCGCCAGGCGGGGCTGCCGCCGGAGCGTACCGGTCTCATCGTCTGGGCGCGCACCCTGGCCGGCGAAGAGATCGAGCGGCGCGTGCCCTGGGGCCGCAGCGAGCGCAGCGCCGAGGTCTCGCCGGTGCGGGCCTGCCTCTGCGCCCAGGACTATCTCGAGCCCGTGCTGCGCCGCTGCGCCGAGCAGCAGGCACTGGGCACCCTGCGCTTCGGGACCGAGCTCGCGAGCTTCACCCAGGACGGGTCGGGGGTGACGGCGACCTTGGTCGACGTCGCATCCGGGGCCGAAGAGAAGGTCGTGGCGCAGTACATGATCGCCGCCGACGGGGCGCAGAGCCGGGTGCGCAGCGCGCTGGGCGTCAGGATGGACGGCGAGACCGATGTCTACGACAGCGTCAACATCCTGATCAATGCCGACCTCCGCCAGTGGACCGAGGACCGTCCCGCCGCGCTCTACTTCATCGAGAACGACCGGCTGCGCGCCACGTTTCTCACCGTCAATGCCGCCGATCGCTGGGGCTTCCTGGTGAATTCGCTGAAGTCGCAAGGCTACAGTCCGGAGGACTTCACGCCCGAGCGTGCGGTCGATCTGGTGCGGCTGGGCGTCGGCATCTCCGATCTGCCGGTCAAGGTGCTGGGCATCGCGCCCTGGGTTGCGTCGGCGCACGTCGCCGAACGCTACCGCCACGACAGGATCTTCCTGGCCGGCGACGCCGCGCACGAGATGCCGCCGACTGGCGGCTTCGGCATGAATACCGGCATCCAGGACGTCCATAATCTCTGCTGGAAGCTCGCGCTGGTGCTCTGCGGGCAGGCGACGCCGGCGCTGCTCGAGACCTATCACGACGAGCGCCAGCCGCTCGGCAAGGCGATCACCGAGCAGAGTCTCGCCAACGCGATCTCGATGGGGCGCCTGCAGAAGACGCGCGAGACGGCCGGCGCCCGGCCGGAATATCTCAACGAACAGGGGATGATCTTCGGCGCGACTTACGTTTCGGCGGCGGTCGTGCCCGACGGCAGCGCCGCGCCGGTCGTGGTCAATCCGGTGACCGACTACGCGCCATCGGCACGCCCCGGTGGCCGCGCGCCGCACGCCTGGCTGCAGCGCAAGGACGGCACGCGCGTATCGTCGATCGATCTTGTCGGCAAGGGCTTCGTGCTGCTGGCCGGCGCCCGCGGCGCGGCCTGGATCGACGCGGCGCGGGAGCTGGGGGCCAGCACCGGCGTCGCCGTGACACCGATTGCCGTCGGCGCCGGCGAACTGGATTCCGCCGACGGACGATGGCGCGAGACCTACGGGATCGACGAGACGGGGGCGGTGCTGGTGCGGCCCGACGGCTATGTCGGATGGCGCAGCGCCTCGGCTGCTGCCGATCCCGCTGGCACTCTGACCTCCGCCCTGAGCGCCATTCTCAGCCGTCCGTCGTCGGGAGCGTGACCATGCGCGCGACTCGGCGTCGTGCACTGCAATGGGGCGCGTTGGCGGGCCTCGCGGTGCCCGGCGGCGCCTTCGCCCAGGAGGGCAGCCTGCGCATCGTCGTTCCCTTCGCCGCGGGCTCGGGCGCCGACAATTCGGTCCGCGTGTTCGCCGAGGCGGTACGCCAGGCAACCGGGCGCACGGTGATCGTCGACAACAAGCCCGGCGGCGGCGGCACGATCGGCGCGCTGGAAGTCTCGCGCGCCCGGCCCGACGGGGCGACCATCCTGTTCGCTACCGGCGGCCACACCACCAGCGCCGTGCTGATGCGCAAGCTGCCCTACGATCCAGTCGACGGCTTCACGGCAATCACCCTGCTGACGCGCAGCCAGGGCTTCGGCCTGATCGTGGGCGGCGACTCGCGTTTCAAGACCCTGCAGGCGTTCCTCGCGGCGGCGCGCGCCGAGCCCGGCAAGCTCACCTACGGGTCGTCGGGCGTCGGCAACACCACCCATGTGGTCGGCGAACTGTTCTGCCGCAGCGCGCGCATCGAGCTCACCCACGTGCCCTACAAGGCGACGCCGATCGCCGATGCCATGGCCGGGACGATCGATTCCTTCTTCGTGTCGCCGTCACTGGTGATGGAGTACCTGAAGACCGGCCGGCTGCGGGCGCTCGGCGTGTCGAGCGGCCAGCGCCTCGCCCTGCTGCCGGACACGCCGACCTTCGGCGAATTCGGCATCGAGGCCGACATTCCCGGCTGGTCCGGCTTCTGGGGGCCGCCGGGGTTGCCGGCAGCGACCGTGGAAAGCCTCTATCGAACCTTGGCCAAGGGCGCGCGCGAGAAATCCTTCGAGACCTACACGCGCGACAATGGCGGAGAGGTCGTCTGCCTGCCGCCTGACCAGTTCAAGGCCTATGTCGTGAGCGAGATCGACCGCTATCGCCGCCTGCTGCCGCCGCTCGGTATCCAGGTAGACTGACGGAAGCGGCCGGTATCGGCACGCACGTCCTCTCCGCCCATGAAGCGGCTTGGGACAAGCCGCGGAGTGGGGGGAGAGGAGGGGCCCCCATGCGCAGCATGGGGTAGGTGAGGTGGGTCGGAGATCTCTCGACGCACACACCTTCTCCGTCGCGAGCACCCTCACCTTCCCCATGCTTCGCATGGGTCCCCTTCCTCTCCCGTTTCACGGGAGAGGACAGAAGAGAGCGGTGTGTGAGTCCAACAGATCTGAATGGGGGGAAAGGCGCGCGCATCGAGCTATCGCATCGGGGGCCCGACCAGCAGCGAGCCGTAGTGGGTGATGCTGTCGGCCTGGCTCCAGACGCCCATGGCGCCGGACTGGGGCAGGCTGCGGTCGGTGGCCGTGAACAGCGGCTTGCCGTCGAAGGCGATCTCGAAGCGGTCGCCGATCGCGATCACGCGCAGCGAGTGCCATTCGCCGAGCGCAATCGGTGCGTCCTTGCCGGCGATCTGGCTGCGCCGGCCCTTTTCCACGCGGTAGAGCCGCACGGAGTTGTCGCGCGCATTGGTGCGGACCAGCAGGTAATCGTTGGCGCTCTGGGCACGAAACGCGAAGCCCGCGACCTGATCGTGCGTACCTGAGATCGGCTTGAAGCGCAGGGTGGCGTCGAAGTCGCGGGCCGTCGTCTGCTCGGAGATGCAAAGCGGAAAGCGCAGGTTGGTGGCGTCCGCGGCCGTCTCGACCAGCACCCAGCCGTCGGGACCGTCCTTGTCCTGCACCGCCTGCCAAGCCGGCGGCCGGCCGATGCCGGTCATGCCCTGGGTGCAGCCGACGCGACCATCCGGCGTCGTGAGCGGCACCACGAGCTGCGCGGCGGCCGGCTCGGCGAAGAGAAGGAACGGCACGAGAGCAAAGAGGAAGAAACGCATGGCCGAAGACTAGCAAAATTCGTGTTCGGCTTGACCCGCCGTTCGGGACGGTGGAGTTTACGCCGCGGCCGTATTTCGGACGAAAATCTCCAGGGGAAACTTCATGCGTTTGTGCACCATCCAGAACGGCGGCAAGGCCGTCGTCGGCGTGAAAACGGGCAATGGCAAGATCATCGATCTCAGCAAGCAGATGCCACGCGGCCCCAAGACGGTCGTCGAGATCCTGGCCGGCGGCAAGAAGCTGCAGGACGCCGTGCTCAAGGCCTGCGCCAAGCCGAAGGCGGGCGCCACGGTCTCGGAGAAGTCGGCCAAGTACCTGCCGCCGGTGCCCAATCCCGGCAAGATCATCTGCATCGGCCTCAACTACCGCAAGCACGCCGAGGAGACCAACAACCCGATCCCGCCCTATCCGGTAGTGTTCACCCGGTTCAACAACACGCTGGTGCCGCACAACGGCAAGATGCCGCGTCCCAGCCATTCCAAGGAACTCGACTGGGAGGCCGAACTCGCCGTCATCATCGGCAAGAAGTGCCGCAACGTGCCGAAGCAGAAGGCGCTGACGGTGATCGCCGGCTATGCCTGCTTCAACGACGGCTCGCTGCGCGACTGGCAGAGGAAGTCGGGCGGCCAGTTCACGCTGGGCAAGAACTTCGACGGCACCGGCGGCTTCGGCCCCGACATCGTGACCTCCGACGAGCTGCCGCCGGGCGGTACGCCGCTGCGCATCATGACCCGCGTCAACGGCAAGGTCATGCAGGACAGCAACACCGACGACCTGATCTTCGACGTGCCAACCCTGGTGCATGAGCTCACCAAAGTCATGACCCTGGAGCCGGGCGACGTCATCATCACCGGCACGCCGTCGGGCGTGGCCATGGCACGCAAGCCGCAGAACTGGCTGAAGCCGGGCGACGTCTGCGAGGTCGAGATCGAGAAGATCGGCGTGCTGCGCAACCCGGTCGTCCAGGGGGCCTGAGGCTCAGGGCGTCCTTCAGGGCGTCCCTCACTCAGGGCGTTCCTAACCGCAGGGACGCCAGCGACCGTATCTGCCGACCCTCGCGATCGAAGTTCTCCGGCGCCAGCCAGGCTTCGAACGCGAGGCTGAGGCCCGCCCAGTCGCTGTCGATCACCGAGAACCACGCCGTGTCGCGCGATCGCCGCTTGTAGATCGCGTGCTGGCGGAAGATGCCTTCGAACTGGAAGCCCAGCCGCAACGCCGCCGCCCGCGAGGCGGCGTTGAGCGCGTGGCACTTCCATTCGTAGCGCCGGTATCCCGTCGCGAAGACCCGCGCCATCATCAGGTACATCGCCTCGGTCGCGATGGGCGAGCGCTGCAGGCGCGGGCTGTAGATCACGGCGCCGACCTCGATCGAGCCGGCGCCGGGATTGGGCCGCATGTAGCTCGCCACCCCGAGCAGGGCGCCGCTTCGCCCGTCGCGGATGGCGAAGGGCTGGTACTCGCGGGCAAAGTAGACGAGCAGCCGGCCGAGATCGTCGCGGTCATGAGGCCGTTCGAACGGCAGATAGGTCCAGAGCCGGCCGTCGTCGCCGTCGGTGAGCGCGGCAAAGAGCGGGCCGCAATCCTCGGCCGGATCGACCGGCGCCAGGCTGCAGAAGCGCCCTGCCATCGGTGCCTTCGACGGCAGGGCCACTGGACTCCAGTCACCGACTTCCGGTCCGATCGGCTGACCGAATTCGTTTTGTTCGGGTAGGGTCGACGACATGAGGCAGGCTCCTTCGAGAACGCGGCGCGCGAAGAAAGCGAAACCGAATGGTCGGCGACAGGTCCAATTGGCGGCAAGGGACCAGACCAATTTTGCCGACGGGTCGGAGCTGTTGTCGTTTTCGATCGATCGCGGCGCCCCGGAATCGATTTTTCGACAGCTCTATGGTGCGCTCAGGCGCCTGATCCTGGACGGCATCGCACCGGCGGGCAGCCGGCTGCCCGCCAGCCGTCTCGTCGCCGAGAGGCTCGGCGTGTCGCGGGCCTCCGTGGTCGGCGTCTACGAGCAGCTCCTGGCCGAGGGCTACCTGATCGGCCGGCAGGGCGCAGGGACCTTCGTCTCCCCCGACATGCTCGAGCCGCTGCAACGGCCGCCGCATCGCGCGCTCGCGCGGGCGCTGGCCCAGGCATCGGCGCCCAACCGGCGGCCGAAGCCGGCGGCGCGCTACGCGGCCCTGGCACCGGATCCGGCGCAGTTCGAGGCCGTTCCGTTCAACACCGGCCGCTGTTCGCTCGACGAGCAGACGCTCGCGACCTGGCGCCGGTTGACGGCTGCGGCGCTGCGCCGGCCGGATGCCCTGTGGCTGGGCTATGGCGATCCGCGCGGCTCGCCGCGGCTGCGCGAGGCGCTGGCCCATTATCTGCGGGCGTCACGCGGCGTGCAGTGCGATGCCGATCAGATCCTGATCCTGTCGGGGGTGCAGCAGGCGATCGATCTGGTACTGAAGATCCTGATCGAACCGGGCGATCCGGTATGGATCGAGGATCCGACCTATCCCGCCCTGCACGACGCCCTGAAGGCGGCGCGCGCCCGCATCGTTCCCGTCCCGGTCGACGATCAGGGGCTGGTGGTCGCCAACGGGGTGGCCGCGTCGCCGCTGGCGCGGGCCGCCTATGTGACGCCGTCGCATCAGTCGCCTTCGGGTGTCGTCCTCTCGATGGCGCGGCGGCTGGAACTGCTGGCCTGGGCGCGCGAGGCCCGCGCATGGATCATCGAGGACGATTACGACAGCGAGTTCCGCTATGCCGGCCGACCGATCGCCTCACTGCAGGGCATCGATCGCGGCGAGCGGGTGATCTATCTCGGCACCTTCAGCAAGGTGGTCTTCCCCGGCCTGCGGCTGGGCTATGCCGTCGTTCCCCACGAGCTCCTCCAGGCAATGACGGCGGCACGCCATCTCACGGATCGCCAGGCGCCGGCCGTGACGGAAAGTGTCGTGGCCGATTTCATCGAGCAGGGGCACTTCGAGGCCCATGTGCGCCGCATGCGCGCGACCTATCGAGTGGCACGCGACCAGCTTGCGGCGGCTCTTCGCGCGAAGCTTGGCTGCGTCCTGGAGGTCGAGGTTCCCGACCAGGGCATGCGCCTCCTGGCGCGGCTGGCTCCGGGCTGGAGCGATACCGCTCTCGCAAAAGAGGCGGCCGCGCGTGGCCTGGTCCTGCGTCCGATGAGCAAGCTCTACCTGTCGGCGCCGCCGCTGCAGGCGCTCCTGCTCGGCTTCACCGGCTACAGCCTGCCGGCACTGCGGGCTGGCGTCGATCGCCTCGCCGAGGTGATCGGCCGACGCGTCAGGTGAAGTTTCAGCGCCGTGGCAGGCGGTGCAGGCCGCCGATCATCAGGCGCGTCGCGAACTCGGTCGCGGCTGCGGGGTCGACGGGGTCGCGGGTGACCATCACCATCGAGATCTCGAAGGCGACGCCCGCCATCGAGGCGCTGAGGTAGGAGACATCGACATTGGGCAGCACGCCCGAGGCGATGGCGGTGCGGATGTCGTCGTTCAGTGCCTTGGCCAGCGCGCGAACGTCGGGCTTGTCGAGCAGGGTGCGGACGGCGGTGAAGCTCGACCGCGCCAGCGCCAGCAGCTCGGGATCCTCGGCCAGGAAGTTGAAGTAGGCCGCGTAGTGATGGTGCAGGAACTCCTCGGCCGACGTGGCCTGGGCGCGGCCCTGGCGGTGGCGCTGCAGCAGGATGCCGGTGAGCTCGCCCACCACCGCCTCGAAGATCTCGTCCTTGTCCTTGAAGTAATTGTAGAAGGTGCCCGAGGCGAGATCGGTGCGGCGCACGATGTCGCGCACGCTCGCCGCGCCGTAGCCCATCTCCGCAAACACCGCGCGGGCGGCCTTCAGAAGGGCGGTGCGGTTCTCCGCCTTGTTCTGCTCGCGCCGGCCACCGCGTTCGGTCCGTGTATCGGTTGGCCGCGATTCCGTGGGCGTCGTCTGTTCGTTCATACTCGCTGTCCCGTCACCTTCCCAATTGCGCGAGCTCGTGGCGCAAGCCCGCGACCATGTCGTCCATGGCACGGGCGGCCGCCTGCAGGGCGCCGCGCATGCCGATAAAACCGTGGATCAGCGTATCGAATTCGCGATGGATGGTCTTCACCCCGGCGGCGGTGAGCCGGTTGGCATAGGCCTCGCCCTCGTCGCGCAGCGGGTCGAAGCCCGCCGTGAAGATCAGCGCCGGGGCCACGCCGGTGAGGTCGGCGGCCCTGAGGGGCGAGGCGCGGGGATCGTCGATCTCGGCGGGTGAATTGAGATAGTGGCCGCGAAACCACTCCATGTCGGCGGCCGTCAGCAGGAAACCCTCACCGCAGCTCTTGTGCGATGCCGTGCCGCCGGCAAGGTCGGTCGCCGGATAGATCAGCCATTGCAGGCAAGGCGGGTGCGGCTCGCCGCGCAGCTCCTGGGCGGCGACCGCGGCGATGGTGCCACCGGCCGAATCACCCGCCAGCACGATGCGGCTGGGGTCGAGGCCGAGCTGGGCCGCTTCGGCCGACAGCCAGCGGAACGCCGCAACGCCGTCGTCGATGGCCGCGGGGAACTTGTGCTCCGGCGCCAGCCGGTAATCGACCGAAACCACGGCGCAGCCCGAGCGGGCGCAGAAATAGCGACAGGCCAGGTCGTAGCCTTCGAGGCTGCCGATCACGAAGCCGCCGCCGTGGAAATAGAGGATGGTCGGCAGCAGCCGGGCAACGCTGTGGGCCGGACGGTAGATACGAATGCGCAGGGACCCTGTAGATCCGTTGGCCGTTCGGTCGACGATCTCGCCAACCGGTGCCGGCCGGCCGCTCATCAGCTGCATGAAAGTGTCGAAGTCCGTACGGGCTTCGGCGACGCTGAGCTGATGCAGGGCGGGCTGGCGGCTGCGTGCCAGGAGCTGGAGAAACCACTGGGTACGGCCATCGAGCGTGCGGCCGTCGACGGCGGCCGGCGGCCCCGTGATGATATTGACCCAGGAAATCGGCATGCGAAGGGCCAGATGGGCGGCCTTGCCCTGGAATTCCCGCGCGATCTCCTTCAACGCCATGGACCGTTCCTAGCACTGCCTCCCGCCGTTGTGGAGCCTAACGCTCCTCGGGTAGCATGAGGAGATGCCAGAAGCGGAGGTGCCCGACACCTATTCCGACGCGCTTCGCCGCGAAATCATGCGCAGCGAACAGCAGCGGATGAAGGTGATCATCTGGGTGCTGGCCATCATCCTGGCTCTGGCGCTGGTCGTGCTGAACCTCGTTCCACAGATCGACGAGCGCCTGTTCGACAAAAAAGTGCCGGGCTGGGTGCCGCTGGTGAGCGTGGCGCCTTATCTGGTCTACGAGTTCGCCTCGCTCAACATCCTGCGGTGGCGTGCCTCCAAGGACCGCGACTTCCCGCGGATCGGACGTTTTGCCAATGCCCTGGTCGAAACGTCGGTGCCCGCGACAGCGACCTACCTGCTGAGCGACTACATGTCGCCGGAGCTCGTGCTGTCCTTCTGGCCGCCGTTCCTGTTTTTCGTCTTTATCCTGCTGTCGACCCTGCGCCTCGATTTCTGGCTGTCGGTGTGGACGGGCGTCGTCGCGGCGGTGCTGCAGATGGTCCTGGCGCTGGTGCTGCTGCCGGTCGATCCGGCGAACAGCACGGCCGAGAGCCTGCCGATGTTTTATGCCGGCCGCAGCATTGTGCTGCTGGGCAGCGGCGTCGTCGCCGGGCTGGTCGCCATGAGCCTGCGGCGGCAGTTCGAAAGTTCCGCCCGGGCCGGCGCGGCCCGCGATCGCGTGACCAGCCTGTTCGGCCAGCATGTCTCGCCAGCCGTCGTCGAGCAGTTGCTTGCCGCGCAGGCCGAGCCCCCGAGCGAGCTGCGCACCGTCTGCGTGCTGTTTCTCGATATCCGCGGCTTCACGGCGATGACCTTGCGGCGTTCCGCCGGCGAAACGGTGGAGCTGCTCAACGCCTTCTTTGCCGACATGATCGAGGTCGTCGACCGGCACAACGGCATCATCAACAAGTTCCTGGGCGACGGCTTCCTCGCGCTGTTCGGCGCGCCGCTCGCCGATCCGTCGGCGGCGAAGAACGCCCTGGCGGCCGCGCGGGCGATGATCGAGGCCGTCGAGGCCTGGAACAAGGAGAGGCCGGCACAGGCCTTGCGCGTCGGCATCGGCATTCACATGGGCGAGGCGGTGACGGGTACTGTGGGCTCGCCGCGGCGCAAGGAGTACACGGTGATCGGCGAGACGGTGAACCTTGCCGCTCGGCTCGAGCAGCTCACCAAGGAAACCGGCGCGCAGGTGCTGGTGTCCGGCTCGGTGCATGCCGCCGTCGCGGGCGACGGTGCAATCGATCTCGGTCCGCTGCCGATCCGCGGCTACGACGACAAGGTCCATGTATGGAAGGTGCTGTGAACTGGTACTTCGCCTATGGCTCCAACATGGACGCCGACAGACTGTTCGCGAAAAGGCTGCAGCCCGACGGCGTTGCCGCGGGCGAACGCATTGCCGGACGGCTCGACGGCTGGCGGCTGGTCTTCAACAAGGTCGCGCGGACGCCCGAGGGAGCAGGCGTCGGTAACATCGTCCTTGTGGCCGGCGGTGCGGTGCACGGCACCCTGAACGCCCTGCCGGCCGAGGGCCTGGCGATCCTGGACCGCTTCGAGGGCGTCGCGACCGGCCACTACGAGCGCCGTACGGTGCAGGTCGTGCGGGCCGACATCAATGTCCCGGTCGAAGCCGTGACCTACGTGGCGCTGAAGGTCGCCGACGGGCTGCGGCCCACCCGGGAGTATCTCGGCTATCTCCTGGCCGGCCGCGACCTCCTGCCGGCACGCTACGTCGACTGGCTGGCTGCCACACCCACGCTCGACTGACGCGAGGTCCCTGGATCCTGGCGTCGGGGCGCAATGTTCCCTCAATCCAGCCGTCGCACCTTGTCGCCGAGATCTTCTGTTTTCGGTGTAGGGTGTCCATGGTCAAGGTTTTCCGCTCGTTTTCGATAGGGCTCGCGTCAATTCTCGCGACCGCCGGCACCGACTTTCCCGCGTGGGCCGGACCCTCGTCTCTTGACCTCGCTTCGCCTCCTGTCGCGTTCGTCCTGCCGGTCAGGGAGAGCACCAATCCCTGCACCGATGGGCGCTATAGCGACGGCCGGCCGCGGACCTGCGCAGAACTCCTGGACGAACTCGATCGTCGTTGGGCGCCGCGCTGGGAACGCGCGGACCGTCCTCATCCCTGCACCGACGGGCGCTACAGCGACGGCCGGCCGCGTAGCTGCGCCGAGCTGCTCGACTATCTCGACCGTCGCTACGACAGGCGCCGTTGACCTTGAATTGGCGCCTCAGGGCCGAAAGAGCGCGCGCACGCCGGCGGCCGTGAAAGGCTGCAGCAACTGCCGCAGGAAGCCACGGGCGACGTGCCCGCGGATGCCGATGTCGGCGGGCGGCCGCCGCCGCGGATTGAAGTAGGTGCCGAGCAGTAGATCCCACAGCACCAGGTTCTCGCCGTAATTGCTGTTGCCTTCGCGCAGCACTTTCGAATGGTGCCAACGATGCAGGCCCGGCGTGTTGAAGATGCGATCGATCGGGCCGGTGCGCAGGTCGATGTTGCAATGGGTCAACAAGCCGATGAAAGCCGTCACGGCGCTGATCCACAGGAAGACCGGCAACGGCGCGCCCAACAGGTAGAGCGGTGTCTGGCTGAACGCGACCTTCAGCAGCGAATCGACGATGTGAAAGCGCCCGGTGTTGACGACCCAGAGCCGCCGTACGCTGTGGTGCAGGGCATGGAAGCGCCAGAAGGCGCGCGTTTCATGCGCGAGGCGGTGCGCGATATAGAGGCCGAATTCGGCGACCACCAGGCCGAGAACGACCTGCAGAGCGAGCGGTGCCTCGACCGGCCAGGGCGCCCCGCTCATGGTAAGCCTGCCTTCCGCGGCGGTCGCCGAAAGCATGGCCGCGCCGGTGACGAACACGGCGCCGGCCTGGGCGAGCCCTTTGCTCAGCAGCGTATGGGCGAGGTTGTCGAGCGTTTCGTGGTCAGCCAGCAGCCAGCGCCGTTCATGCGGCATCAGGCGCTCGAGCAGGCCGATCGCCAGCGCGATGCCGAGATACACCACGTTGAACCACAGCAGGGGATGAGGGCTGGCCAGGGCCAGGTCGGTGCCGAGCACTCCGGCGCCGAACAGCACCGGCCAGAGAGTCCAGGACAACACCGTCCGCAGACGGCGTGATACGACGCACCATGTCATTATCGTCTCATTGTTTGGGAGAGGGGGATCACAGGCGTCGGTGTCGCACGGCATCATTGAGCCAACCTTGCGTCCGGGGCGGGGCGGGCCGCCATGCTGCCGCAATGTCCGCCTGTTATCGCGCCGCCACGCCGAGGTGAAAGCGATGCGTCTGCTATTGGTGGAGGACGAGCCGGAGATGGCGATCGCCTTGCGGTCGGCCCTGCAGCGTCACGATATCCTGGTGGATCACGTCACGACTTTGGCCGACGCCATGGCGGTGACCGTCGACGATCTCTACGACGCGGTGCTGCTCGACCGCCGCCTGCCGGACGGCGACGGCCTGTCGTTGATTGCGCGACTGCGGAATCGAAGTTGTGCCGTGCCGGTGATCGTCCTGACGGCGCGAGTGCTGTCGCCGATCGCATCTGCGGCCTGGATACCGGTGCCGACGACTATCTCGCCAAGCCGTTCGTCGTCGAGGAATTGCTGGCACGCCTGCGGGCCGTGCTGCGCCGCCCGCCGCAGACCAGGGCCACCGTCGTGCGCGCCGGTCGTCTCGCCTTCGACGTCACGCACCGCGAGGCTCGCGTCGAAGGCGTGCCGGTCGAGCTTCCGCGCCGCGAACTGCTGGTCCTGGAAGCCCTGGCGTTGCGCGTGGGGCGCATGGTGCAGCGGCCGGCGCTGATGGAGGCCGTCTTTGGGCTCGACGACGAGATCCAATCCAATGCCCTCGACACCCATGTCTCGCGCCTGCGCCGCAAGCTCGCCGATCTCGACGCCGGCGTGACCATCAATGGCATTCGCGGCGTGGGTTATCTGCTGCGCGAGGGGACGTGACGGCCCAGCAGCTGCCATCGCTGCGGCGTCAGCTCGTCGTCCGGCTGGTGGCCTTCCAGGCCGCAGCCCTTCTGCTGGTCGCGGGGCTCCTTGTCGCAGGGGGCGTGCTCCTCAATTTTCGTTCGAGCGACGCGACCATCGAGACCTTGCGCGAGGCGGTCGTGCGCAACGACGATGGTAGCCTCCGGCTGCGCCCGACACCCGAAGTCGCGGCACTGCGCCGGGCCGTCCCGGATCTGTGGTTCGTCGTGCGCGACCGTCAGGGGCAACGCCTGTCGGAAGGCGTCGTTCCGCCGGAGTTCGCTACGCTCGACACTGCCCTCGATCGCATTGGCCAGGCGCGACTGGGCTGGAATATCGGCGATCCACCGCGTCCGACCGCCCGCATGCGATGGGTCGTCAGCCCCGCCGGCGAGATCCAGATCGTCACAGGCTCGGACGGTCCGCTGTCGGCATGGCTGATCGGCCTGTCGTTCGGCTTGTTGTTGTTGAAGGACATTCTGCCGATCCTGCTGGCGATGGCACTGGCTACCCTCGTGGCGACTCCCCTGGTTGTCCGCGGGGCTCTCGCCGGCCTTGACCGGGCTGCCGCACAAGCCCGGCGCATCGATGTCGGACGACATGGCGTGCAACTGCCGCTCGACGGCATTCCGCGCGAGGCGGCGCCGTTGGTGACGGCGATCAACGATGCGTTGGGACGGCTCGATGAGGGCTACGAACGTCATCGGCGGTTCCTGACGGATGCCGCGCACGAATTGCGCACGCCGATCGCCATCCTCGGGACCCGGGTCGCGTCATTGCCCACCGGCGCCGACAAGGTCCGCCTGCAGGAGGATACGGCGCGACTGTCCATTCTGGCGGAGCAGCTGCTGGACCTGCAGCGGCTCGATCGCGGCCAGGCAACGATGACGACGGTCGATCTCGTCGCCTTGGCTCGGCAGGTCGTCAGTGACATGGCGCCTCTGGCCTTCGCTGCCGGCTACGAAATGACGTTCGATGCCGACGCGGTGGTGACGGTGTCGGGCGACGGACCGGCACTGGAGCGTGCCCTGACCAACCTGATCCAGAATGCGATCGACCATGGCGGCCGCCGTGGCTCGATCGCCGTATCGGTGACGGCGCCGGCAACGATCTCGGTGATCGACGACGGACCGGGCATTCCTGCGGCAGAACGTGAGCGCGTGTTCGACCCTTTCCATCGCCTGCATCCGAAGGGGCATGGCGCCGGCCTCGGCCTCCATCTGGTCCAGGAGATCATGGGCCTGCACGGCGGACGGGCCGTGATCGCGGAGCGGCCCAATGGCGGCACCTGCATGCGGCTGGTCTTCTCGCGATAGGTCTCCGGCCAGTGAGGCTGTCCGAGGATGCCGGTCGCGACCGGCCGAAAGATTTGTGCTCCCCGGCAAAATCGGAGACAAACGGGCGTCGCCAGGCCACAGGATCCTTCTGCAAGAATGACAGTCGAGTCGATTGCTCCGGCGGCGAGCGCAGTTCTTTGGGGCGCCTCGCTGATCTGGCTGCTGGGAACGGTGATCTGTGCGCTTCTTCAGCCCGGCAAGCGGCGGATTGCACCGTCCGGTGACGCGTTGGCGCCAGTTTCGGTCGTCGTCCCGACCAGTGCGGTCGACACGCCGGAGACGGCACAAGACCGGGCCGACACGCTGCAGTCCTTCCTGGGCGTCGACTATCCCGACGTCGACCTCGTGGTCAGCGTCGATCGTGCCGAGGAGGGCAAGGCCCTGACGGCTGACCTGATGCGGACCTATGCGGCCGAGCCGGTGCGGATCGTCGCGGCGCATCGCCAGGCCCATCCCAATGCCAAGGTCGATGCGATGGAGGCCGGCATGGAAGCGGCGAGGCACGATCTCGTGCTGTTCGCCGACGACGATGCCCTGGTCGATCGAGAGCACATCGCCAACATGGTCCGGCGGTACAGGGCCGATGGCGGGCTGGTGTCGGCCGCCGCCGTCGGCATCCTGCCGCAGAACCTCGCGGCCTGGTTCGAACTTGCCTTCATGAACGGCCAGTTCGCGCGCCTGCATCTGGCCGGCGACGTCCTCGGCTTCTCAGGGGCGCTCGGCAAGGCCGTCCTGGTGACGCGTCAGGACCTCGCCCGTTCGGGCGGCCTGCCCGGCATCGGCGGCGACTGCTGCGAGGACGCGGCGCTCACCCGCAACTTCAAGGCCCAGGGTCTTCGCGTCGCGCTCAGCGAGAGCCCGGTCCGCCAGCCGATCCGCCGGCAGCGCTTCCTCGACGTGCTGCGGCGTCATCGGCGCTGGCTGAGCTGCCGGCGCAAATACCTGCCGGTGGTGTTCGTCTGCGAGGCGCTATTCTCCGCGCCCGTCGCCATCGCCGCGGCCTACGTTGCAGCCGGAGCGTTCCTGGGACAGGCCACGGCCGGCGCCGTCGCCACGGCGCTGCTCTGGTGCGCCGCAGATTCGCTCTTCTACCTGCTGAAGGGCTGGCCGTGGAGCGGCTGGACGCCGGTGGCCTGGCTGCTGCGCGAAGCGGTCTTCCTGCCGGTCTGGCTGTCGGCGCTGTTCGCGCGAACCGTCACCTGGTACGGCCGCCGAGTGCCGGTTTCGGTGGAAGGCGCCTGAGTCTTGAGCCGTCGTACTTCCTCTCCCACTGCGTGGGAGAGGACAGATGAGCGATCTGTCCACTCCCTAGCATTCAAATGGGGAGGAGGAGATATGACGGCGAGCGCGGCAGTCCCCTATTGCGCCGGGACGGCCTTTTCTTTCTGACCGCCGGCGCGGTTGGTCATCGGGTCGAAGCCGTCGAGCTCCTTGACGTCGGCTTCGTGCCAGAAGTTGAGCTCGATCATCACGCCGTCGGGGTCGTGCACGAAGACCTGCTGCAGCGGGCGCGCCGGCACCTTCCTGACCTCGAAGCGCAGGCCGTCCTGCTTGATCTGGTCGAGCGTGCCGCGGATGTCCGAGCAGTTGATGGCGATGTGGTCGATCGCGCCGCTGCCCTGGTCGTCGCGTCCGGTCTCGGACACGATGTGGAGGATCGCCTTCTCCCCGGCGTACATCCAGGCGCCGGGGAAGGGGAAGGGCGGCCGGTCGCCGTTGGTCAGGCCGACGTAGCGCTCGTAGAAGCGCACCGTGGCGTCGAGGTCCTTGCAGAAGATGTTGTAATGGTCGAGCGAGAGTGCGGGCATAAGCTTCTCCCAAGTCTTTCTGGGCGAAAGCTTACACCGGTCCGGCTCAGCCGTGGCAGCAGGATTTTTCGGCCTTTTCCTCATATTTGTCGTGGTGCTTGACCCAGTCGGACAGGTTCCCGCCCGGCGGCTCGTTGCGGCCCTTGGGCGTGATGTCGAGGAAGCCGTAGACGGTGCCGGTATGTTCGGTACCGCGCGCGAACACCGAATAGGTGTGGAAGACCTGGCCGGCCTCGTCCTTGAAGAAGACGCTGTAGCCCGGCAGTTCGTCGATCGCGTAGTCCTGCTCGACGAAATTGTAGAAGACCTTGCCGCGGGCGCGGTCGGCTTCGCTGAAGGAAACGTTGTAGTCGAAGTTGAAGTCGGTGCCGGCCGAGGACACCCACTTGAACCGCCAGCCCATGCGCTGGTGGAAGGGCGCGATCCTGGCGTAGGGCGCGCGCGAGACCGCTACCAGCATCACGTCGTGATTGACGAGATGGACCAGCGAGCCGTCGACCTGGTCGGCGCCGAAGGAGCAGCCGACGCAACCCTGCTCCCAGTCGGGGCCGAACATGAAATGCTGGACGATCAGCTGGCTGCGGCCGGCGAAGAGATCGGCCAGGGTTTCGCGGCCGTCGGGCCCCTCGAAGAGGTAGTTCTTCTCGACCTTGACCCAGGGCAGCTCGCGGCGCTGGCGGGCGATTTCGTCCTGGGCGCGCAGATGCGCCTTCTCTTTCTCGAGCAGGGCGCGGCGGGCGGCGATCCATTCCTCGCGGGAGACGATCTTGTGCGTTTGCATGACGATTCCTCCTCAGAGCTGTTCGGGACGAAAACGAACATGGTTGAAGACGGTGCCGGGAACGGCGACGCGCTTGTCGGCGTAGATCGTGCTCAGCGCCTCGACATGCGCGTCGGGCTCCAGGGTCAGCGCGGCAAGTTCGTCGATGAAGGTGTGGTCGACCTCGTCTTCCTTGGTCGTCATGCCGCCCCACATATCCCAGGGCAGCATCTCGCGGTTGTTGAGGGCGGCGACGTCGCGGATGACGTTGCCGGCGATGAACCAGTAGCCGAACATGTCGAGGATGCCGAAGGCGCCCGGATCGGCCTCGCCGCGGCGGCAGCGCCGCCAGGCCTCGCCCGCCACCAGAAACTGGTCGCGCGGCACGTCGACGGGATCGAAGGCGACCTGGAAGAGATCGCGCTGACGCTGGTCGAGCTGGGAATCGACCAGGACCCAGCGGCTCTCCGGGCCGTTCCAGTACTCCGTCACCCAGTGGTCGAGGAACTTGGTCTTCTCGAAATAGGCGGCGAAGCCGCAGCGCGCCCGCGCCGGCATGCCCTGGTCGCGCAGCATGGCGACATGCATCAGGGTGAAGTGCCGGCAGACCCCGACCTGGCGTTCGCCCGGTGCCCGGGCGGCGGTCAGCGGCCGCGGATCGTGGCCGACGATGCCGTCGAGCATGCCTTCGACCGATCGAACATGCGCCTGGGCGTGCTGGTCGGCACTGAGCGCCAGGCCGTAGGCGGGAGAGATGTGCTCGTGCATCAAGAGGCCCTGCACGACGCCGGCCAGCGCTTGCGGGCCTTGCGGCAAGTTCTCGAACAGGGCGGCGCGGCTGCCAGGCAGGCTGTAGCCGGCCGGTTCGCGCCAGCGCTCGAGGCTCATGCGAACATCCTTTCCAGCTTGTCGAGGGAGGCGTTCCAGCCTCGGCTGTGATCGTCGCGTGCCTTGTCGTCGAAGAACTGCTCGTGGGTCAGTGTCAGGATCGTGCCGTCGCTGTCCGGCTTCAGGTCGACGGTGACCCGCGATTCGCGTTCCGGGGTGCTCTGCCAGGCCCAGGAGAAGACCAGCTTCTGGTCGGGCACGATCTCGCGATAGACACCGCCGACGCTGTGATGCTGGCCGTCGGGCGTCCAGAACTGGACGCGAAAGCGGCCGCCGATCCTGACGTCGGTTTCGCAGATGGGGGGCTTCTTGTCGTCGTAGACGCCCCACCAATGGATCATTTTTTCCGGCTGCGTCCAGGCTTCGTAGACTTTTTGCGGCGGGGCCTTGAGGCGTCGCTTGAGGGCGAGGCTGGGCTTGCTGGCCATGAATCTTCCTCCAGATAGGCGGCGAGGCGATCGAGTTGCTGCGTCCAGTAGCGTTCGTAGTGGGCGAGCCAGTTCATCGCTTGCTCCATCGGCTCTGCCTTGATCTGGCAGGTGACGGTGCGGCCGCTCTTGCTGCGCACGATCAGGCCGGCATCGGACAGCACGTCGAGGTGCTTCATGATGGCGGGCAGAGACACCGGGAAGGGACGGGCAAGCTCGCTGACGCTGACCCCGTCTTCTGCATCGAGCCGGGCGAGCAGGGCGCGCCGCGTCGGATCGGCCAGCGCCGCGAAGGTGCGATCGAGAGCCGTGGACTGATAGTTAACCATAGAGTTAAGCGTTAGTCCGGCTTTGGACGCCTGTCAAGGGTTGGCGGCCGTCAGGCGAGCAGGCGTGCTGTGGCACACGAGTCGCTCCCGCCTCCCCATTCAAATGGGGAGCAACTGTCTTCGGTCAGGCGGGGATTGTCTGCCAAGAGGCGTTGTCACGAAGCATGGCGTTGAGGGTGACG
>BFBZ01000809.1_pt1 | contig 25226 bp, 18 predicted proteins | sample 1888401 | NCBI WGS metagenome assembly BFBZ01 (sample SAMD00112614, study PRJDB3348) | symbiont metagenome | host: Chara braunii
CTCGCCCCGCTCGGCCTCGCCGCTCCGGCTCTCGCCGATGACGCCGCCGGCTTCGTCGAGACCCCTGCCGTCTCGACCTATGCGCCGGCTCAGCCCCGCGAGTTCACCGCGCGCTACAGCCACGCGTCGAATGCCGATCAGAGCCTGATCAATCGCGAAGCGGTGCCGTCCTCGGCTTTCTCTTCGTCGAACTGATTTGGTCGAACTGATCTTGGTCGAACTGACTTGACGTGCATGCCGGCGGCAGCCGGTCCTGTCCAAGACCAACGCCGGGGCTCCTCCACCCCGGCGTTTTTCGTTTGATCGCGTGTTTGAGACGACCACGTCACCCGCGTTAGCGCACGCGTGATAGAACACCAGTCATATCAAATTGCGTCTGCGCAATGGTCGGACAGAGCCATCTGCGGCGGCCCTCCATCGATCAGAAATAGCGCCAGCGGCAGACGCGGCTGTAGCCATTCGACCAGCACCGCCAGGCGAAGTTGCGACGCCTGACATAGGTGCGCCGGACCCAGTAGCGGCGGCGCACGACATAATATTGCATCTCGCGGGGGCCTTCCGCCTGTCCCTGCGGAGCAAGGCTCCGGCGCATGGCGGCCACGGTCCGGGACGTATCGGGCAAGGGAGGCTCGCCGGCGGAAGCGACGAGAGCCGGACCGGCATGAGCATTCAACGCGGTGGTGGCGACCACCAGGCCGCCACCAATGGCAGCCAGCAGCGTACGACGTGCAAGCATTTGATATCTCCAAGAGTTCAGCGGGGCATTGACGCTGATCTTGGTAGCCGCGGCCGTTCGCGCGCAGAATTGCGGCGGGTTGCACGCCGTTGCGGTGAGTTTCAGCCGGTGGAGCCCGACGCCGTCACGGAGGCTCGAGGCGGGCCGGTCAGGAGGCGAAGAAGGCCGTCAGTTCGGCGATCGTTTCGGCCGGCTGCTCCTCCTGCAGCGTATGACCGCAATCGAATGCATGGCCGGTCACGTCGGTGGCCTTGTCGCGCCAGGTCTGGAGCACGTCATAGAGCGCGCCGACCGTGCCCTTGCCGCCCCAGATCGCCAGCAGCGGCACGCCGATCCGCGCTTCGGCATCGGCCGCGTCATGGACCAGGTCGATGGTCGCCGCCGCCCGGTAGTCCTCGCAAATCGCGTGGCGCGTCGCCGGATCCTGGTAACAGCGCAGATATTCCGCAAAGGCTTCCGGCTCGGTCGCGCCGGGCGTCTTGTTCTGCCCGTCGATATGTTTGCGCAGAAAGAATTCCGGATCGGCTCCGATCATCCGCTCCGGCAGCGGTGCCGGCTGGATCAGGAAGAACCACCAGAAATAGCGCGTCGCGAACTCCTTGTCGGTGCGCGCATACATGGTCGCGGTCGGCGCGATGTCGATCAAGGCGACCCGCGACACGGCGCCGGGATGATCGAGCACCAGGCGATGGGCTACCCTTGCGCCACGGTCATGTCCGGCAAGACCGAAGCGGTCATGGCCGAGCGCCCGCATCAGCGCCACCTGATCCAGAGCCATGCTGCGCTTGGAATAGGCGACATGCCCCTCGCCGCCTTCCGGCTTGCTGCTGTCGCCATAGCCACGCAGGTCGGCGGCGACCACGGTGAAGCGTTCGGCCAGCGCCGGCGCGACCTTGCGCCAGGTCACATGGGTCTGCGGATGGCCATGCAGCAAGAGCAGCGGCGGCCCCTTGCCGCCGACCGCCGCGCGGATCGTCATGCCGGTGTCGAGGGTCACGTCGATCAGCCGAAAGCCCGGCAGGAACGGCGAGGCGCCCCGCTCGACAATCGTCGCCGGCGCATCGATTCGGTCAGTCATGGGATCTCATCCGCGCGTCCAGAGGTCTCGGTCCTGCCGCCTGACCAACCGCCGTTCCGATGGCCTGATGGTCCAGACGACCATGCCTTTCTGCCCGGCGTCACGCGCGAAGTCACGACGCTTCCGCGCGCAGGGTAGATTTGACACCCTGCCCGGCGGCCACGGTCGCGGGAGGGCGCCCCCGGCCGGCATGGGCGTGCGCGAGGTCGGTCTGGTCGCGTCCGCACGGCATCATTTCATCCGCCGCCGGCATTCGTGCCGGGCGCCGGCGCTCCGGCCTTCGGCGCCGCCGCGGCGCCTGGATCCGCCACCGGCCGCGGCTCGAATGCGAGGGCCGACGCGTCCAATTGCGCTACCTCGCCGCCCGACCGCGGCAGCCGCACCGTAAAACGCGATCCCTGTCCCTCGGTGCTCTCGACCTGGACGCTGCCCTTGTGAAGCTCAACGATCTTGCGCGCGACGAAGAGGCCGGTTCCGGTGCCGACGATGCCGGAGACATTGCTGCCCCGGAAATGCCGGGAGAACAGATGGGGCAGGTCCGCCAGGGGGATGCCGATGCCCCGATCCTCGAATGTGACGACCGCGTCGGACCCGGCCTCCCGGACCTGGATATTCACGTGGGCCGCCTGCGGCGAATATTTTATCGAGTTCGAGAGAAAGTTGCTGAACACATGGAACAGGAATTCCCGGCTTCCGCGCAGGATCAGAGCCCGGCCATCGCCATCGATCCGGATGTCGGCATCGAACGACATTTCCCTGTGCAGCTCGCAGACCTCTCGGACCAGTTCGGTCAGATCGAATGGCTTGAAATGGCCACTCTCCTGCAGGTCGTCATTGGTGATGCGGCCGACGACGAGCATATCGTCGATCAGGTTGGTCATCCTCAGCACCGCAGCCCGGATCTTTCGAGCCCGCTCGACGATGTCGACCGGCTGGATCCTGTCGCTGATCTTGATCAACCGCTGCGCATGCCCGTCGATGACGCCCAGCGGCGTCCTGAACTCATGCGACGCCATGGTCACGAAATTACGCTGCAGATCGGTCAGATATTTTTCATGCTCCAGATTCTCCTTCAGCAGCAAGGCATGCGCCGACAGTTGGTTCCGGCTTTCGATCAGATCGACCGCATTGTTGCGAAAGACGACCACCGCTCGCGCCATATCGCCGATCTCGTCGGGTCTGTTGGTCCCGGAAATGTCGATGTCGGTATGCTGCTGCGACAACCTTCGCATGGCATCCGTCAGCTCGAGCAGCGGGTCAGCCATCAAGCGCTTGACGAAGACGATGCCGATGACACCCATGATGGCAGCCACCAGCATGGTCAGGCACGTTAGCCAGACGGCATCGACATAGGCCCGCTCCGCCGCTTCGCTCGCCTTGCCGGCCTGGCTGACATTCCAGGCGGTCAATTGATCCAGCGCATTGGTCGCCGCCGCGAAGGCATTGCGGCTGACCGACCGATAGAGGGTGATGGCTTCTGCCCTGTCCCCCGATCCCGTCAGATCGACCGAGCGCGTCACCGTCGCGCGATAGGCACTCCAGGTCTTGACGAAACGGGTAAAGACCGCAGCCTCTTCATTGTCGTGCCGCATCGCGGCAAAGCCATTTTGAGCACGTTCGAGTTCACGGTCGAGTTCGGCTATCTCGCGGATGCTCGCCGCGACCTCGGCTGCCGTCTGGGACAGCAGCATGCGCCCTTCGGCCGCGCGAAAATCCGAGGTGACATTGTTGAGGTCACCCAGAATACGCGTCGTCTGGAGCCACCGGCCGCGAATATCGGATGAAGCCAGATCGACGTCGTGCAGGCGCCACAGGCCAAGCGATCCAAGAATGAAGACCAACGCAAAGAACGCGAAAAATACGACCGACAGATAGAATCTGATTGAACGCGGCTGTCTCATCGCACGTCAAATTCGTGTTTCAATCGACATCTTGTGTTAGCAAATCGCGGGTCGCATTGATATGGATCCGCGAACGCGTGACCGGATCGATCGGAGCCGCCACTTGCTCCGCCTCCACTCGCGCTTCTGCTCCACAAGCGGCAGATTGCCTCGGTCTGTGTCCCCATCGATGTGACGGAGCGCCAAGCGTGACCGAAGCCCGCAAGAAGATCCTCTGCATCGAAGATGATCATGAAACAGCCGCCCTCATCGAGGAGGAACTGTCCGATCGGGGATTCGATATCGTCATTGCCCGTAGCGGCCAGGAAGGCTTTGCTGCCATCCTCAGGGACAAGCCTGATCTGGTTCTTTCCGATATCAGCATGCCCGTCATGTCCGGCTTCGAGGTGCTGGAAAGGCTGACGGCGATGGCTCCGCATTGCTCCAACATGCCGTTCATCTTCCTCACGGCGCTGAAGGACCGCGAGACGGAACTGCGCGGCCGCCGCCTCGGTGCCGATGACTACGTAACCAAACCGATCGACTTCGACGTTCTCGATACGATCATCAAGGCGCGGCTGGCGCGCATTGCGCGCGATGACCTTTGGCCAGGCGCCATTTCCTTGAACTCCCGCGAGATCGAAACCTTGACCTGGGCGGCGCGCGGCAAGACCTCCGCCGAGATCGCCATTCTGGTGGGCCTGAGCAAACGCACCGTCGACTTCCATATCGACAATGCGCGGACCAAGCTGGGGGTCGCGACGCGCATTCAGGCGGCCATCAAGGCGACCACCGGACGGCTCATCGACCCCTGACCAAGCCCGTCGGCGCGAGCCCTGCCGCCGCCCGCGGCCGCAGGGGCGGATGCCGCTCCGACGCATGGGATGAGGCTGTCGCCGACATCCGTCAATCCGTGCGGCCATCTCGCCGCTCCGCCCGGCCGAGCAGCAGCGTCCGCAAGGGCGGCACGACAACCAGCAGAATGATCGGCCCGATCAGCATGCCTCCGACCACGACCGTCGCGAGAGGCCGTTGCACCTGGCTGCCGATGCCGGTCGATATCGCGGCGGGCAAGAGACCGATCGCCGCCGAAAGCGCGGTCATGAGCATCGGCCGCATCCGCTGTTCGGCCGCATTGATCATGGCCGCGGCGACCCCATGGCCGACGCTGAGAGTCTGGTTGAAATAGGTGATCATCAGGATGCCGTCCATCACCGAGACGCCGAACAGCGACACGAAACCGATCGCCGCGGAAATGCTGAAATCGAGGCCGGTGAAATAGAGCGCCAGAATCCCGCCGCCGATGGCGAAGGGAATGCCGGCCAGCGCCAGAAGGCTGTCGCGCAGCGAGTTGAACAGCCCGTAGAGCAGGCCAAGGATCAGGATCAAGCTGGCGGGCACGATGATCGCCAACCGTGCCTGGGCCTTCTGCAATTCCTCGAATTCACCGGCCCAGCCGATCGAATAGCCCGACGGCAATTGCACATTGGCGGCGATCCGCTGCTGCGCTTCGGCGACCGTGCCGCCCAGATCGCGCCCGCGGACGCTGAACTTGATCGGGATGAAGCGCCGGTTCTTCTCGTGGAAGATATAGGATGCGCCGGTGTCGAGGGTGACGTCGGCGATCTCCCTGAGCGGCACATAGCCGTTGCCGCCGCCCGCCAGCGTGTAGTTGACCCGCAGATTGCGGACGTTTTCGATCGTCTCGCGGAACTCGGGCATCAGGCGGACGGTGATGTTGAACTGCCGGTCGGCCTCAAGCAGCGTCGTGGCGACCGTACCGCCCAGCGCCGCCTGGACCACCGTGTTGACGTCGCCGGTGTTCAATCCATAGCGGGCGGCCCGGGCGCGGTCGACCTTGATGTTGAGATTGGGCTGCCCGAGGACCCGGAAGATGCCGAGATCGCTCACCCCGCGGACCTGGCTCATCTCCCTGAACACCTGGTCGGCCAGACGTTCGAGCGTTTCGAGATTGGGCCCGACGATCTTGACCGAATTGGCGCCCTTCACTCCCGACAGGCCCTCCTCGACATTGTCCTGAATATATTGCGAGAAATTGAGCCCCACGCCGGGAAACTCGCGCGACAGCTCGGCCTGGAGTTCCTCGACCAATCTTTCCTTCGTTCGTCCCGGCGCCCAGGCCGAGACCGGTTTCAGCGGGACGAAGAACTCGACATTGTTGAAGCCGGCGGCATCGCTGCCATTGTCGGGGCGGCCATGCTGCGAGACGACGGTCGCTACTTCCTGATGGCGCAGGAAGATTTGGCGCATCCGGTCGACCAGCGGCATGCCGGCCTCGAGCGAGATGGTCGGCGGCATGGAGGCTCGGACCCAGAGATTGCCCTCCTCGAGAACCGGCAGGAATTCGGTGCCAAGCCGCGGAATTAGTGCGCCGGTACCGGCCAGAAACAGCAGGGCGAAGGCGGCCATGGTCTTCCGGCGCCGCATCGACCAGCGCAGGATCGGCGCGTAGATCGCGCGGAGGAAGCGGACGACGATGGTTTCCGCCTCTTCCACATGTTCCGGCAGCAGGAATGACGAAAGCACCGGCGTGATCGTAAAGGTTGCGATCAAGGCGCCCGCGAGGGCATAACCATAGGTCCGGGCCATGGGGCTGAAGATCTGGCCTTCGACGCCCTGCATGGTGAAAAGCGGAATGAAGGCGGCAACCGTCACGGCGACCGAAAAGAAGATCGCCTTGTCGACCTGCACGACGCTCGCGTAGATCAGGCGCAGCCGCTCCGTCCAGCCGTGTTCCTCGGTGTCCTCCTTGGTCGTCGTCGGATCGGGACCATAGTGCCCGGCCCCAAGCTCGTAGAGGATGCGCTGCCTTTCATCGGCGCGGCTGTGGAAGATCCGGAAGATATTCTCGACCAGGATCACCGCTGAATCGACGATGATGCCGAAATCGACGGCGCCAAGGGACAGAAGATTTGCGTCCTCGCCGCGCAAGACCAGCATGATGATGCTGAAGAACAAGGCGAAGGGAATGTTGACCCCCACGATGATCGCGCTGCGCAGGTCACCGAGAAAGATCCACTGGATCAGGAAGACCAGCAGGCAGCCGAAGATCAGGTTGTGAATGACGGTTTCGGTCGTCACCGCGACCAGCGTCGTGCGGTCATAGAACGGCACCAGCCTGACGCCCGCCGGCAATGTCCCATCCGCGTTGATCTTCTCGACTTCGGCCTGGATGCGCGCGACGACCTCATTGGTGTGGAGCGTGCGGTTCATCACCACGATCGCGGAGACCACGTCATTCTCGCGATCGCGCCCGGCCTTGCCGAGGCGCGGCACATAACCGACCTGCACGCGCGCGACATGCTTGATCTGGACGGGCACGCCATTGACCTGGGCCAGGACGGTGTTCTCGAGATCCTCGACCCGCCTGCCCTGGGTCAGATCCGCGCCGCCGCCGGCATCCACGAGCCCGACGCCACGAATATTCACCGATTGCTGGCCGAAACTGATCGTCCGCCCGCCCACATTGTTGTTGGCATTGCCGAGCGCGGTGATGATCTGCGGCAGCGTGACGCCGTAGCCGTCCAGCTTGTTCAGGTCGACTTCGACCTGATATTCCTTGGTCGTTCCGCCCCATGTATTGACCTGGACGACACCTTCGACGGTCAGCAGGCGCCGCTGCAGGATCCAGTCCTGAATGGTTCGCAGGTTGGTCGATCCAATATTCGGCGGCCCGACGACCTGATAGCGGAAGATCTCGCCGACCAGGCTCGATCCCTGGATCTGCGGCTGGACATTGTTCGGCAGGCTGACGTTCTGCTGGAGCGCGACGGCAGTCTGATTAAGGGCGAAATAGTAATCGATGCCGTATTTGAAGGTCACCCGAACGAAGGAAAGCCCATAGAACGACGTTGACCTGATGATCTCGACACCCGGGGTAGCGGCAAGTCCAACCTCCATCGGGATGGTATAGTATCTCTCCATCTCCTCCGCGGACAGACCGGTGGTTTGGGCGGTGATCTCCAGGATGACGGGCGCCGGATTGGGGTAGGCCTCGATATTCAGCTTCGTATAAGCCAGGGCACCGCCGGCGATGAAAGCGATGAACAGCAGGATAATGATCGGCCGTCTCGTCAACCCGAATGTGACGATGTTTCTAATCACGGACGCATTCTCCAAAAAATGACTGCGGCGATTCTCTCGCTGCGAGGCCTACCGGCTCGACAGGAGAGACGCATTGCTGAGGAAGAGAGCACCATCGACAACGACCTGTTCGTCGGGCTGAAGGCCTTCGAGGATCTGGTGGTACCCGTCACGGAACAGACCTGTCTTGACGACCCGCCTGGTGAAGCTCCGGCCGTCTGACGCGACCCAAACCGTCATCGTGCCGTCGCCCTCGCGAACGACGCCGTTGGCCGGTATCGCCAGCGACCGCTCCGGCTCGTCGATCTGGATCGTAAAATTCGCCAGCATTCCGGGCCTCAACTCGTGCCCCGGATCCTGGATCTGGGAGCGGACCAGGCCGCGATGGGTATTGGGATCGATCGTCGCGCCGATCGTGCTGACCGCGCCCTGGAAGATGCGATCGGGCAGCGCCATGACTTTCACGCGAACGGCCTGCCCGACCTTGAAGCGCGATATGTCGGCTTCCTCGACATTGGCGATCAGCCACATGGTCGACAGGTCTGCGACGGAAAAGGGCGCCGGCGCGGCACCGGCCTGAACGAACAGGCCGGGGGCGGCATTGCGTTGCGTGACCCGTCCGGAAATCGGGCTGTGGACGATGAGGGCCGAATCCACCCGGCGCTCGGCGATGATGCGGTCCATGTCGGCATCCGTCCGGCCGAAGATCCGGACGGCATCGCGTGCGGCCCTGAGCGCCCCTTCAGCGCTCTGGTGGTCGGAAATGGACTGGTCCATGTCGCGCTGCGACACCGCCTGCGATGCCAGCAGCAGCCTGTTGCGGTTCATGATCCGCGTGGTGTTCTGCAGCACGCCGGCGGCGGTGATGAGCGTCGTCTCCGCCTGGATCAGGTCGGGACTGTCAATCGTGAACAGCGGTTGCCGGGCCTTCACATCGTCACCGACCTTGGCGAAGACCTGCATGATGCGGCCTTGGTTGGGCGTGAAAACCTGCACCGCGACGTCGTTGTTGAAGTCGATACTCCCGACCGCCTGCCGTTCGATCGGAAAGACACGGTAGCCAACGGCGGCGACGCGGACCGCGCCGGCCTGCGACTCCGACAGCGTCAGGACCCGTGCAGCCGGCGAACTGCCGGCCGCCGGACTGGATCGCTCGGCCGGCGCGGAGCGCCCCAGCAGGTCCATGGCGGAGCTGAGGACCGCCCGCGCCCGCTCGGGCGCGTCGTCCAGATAGCCTGCGCGATAGGCCGCGAAGGCTGCACCCAGGACGAGCAAACCCAGGATGTAACGTCTCTTCATGAAGCGCATTGACGAGTGCTGACATAAAATCGCGGGATCGACGGACCGCGGAGCCGGTCACGTCGAACGATCGCGCATCTACACGCCGACAACCCAATGCCGTCCACTGTGACACATCACAGTTCGCCGCGGGAGATCCGCTCGCTAGAACTCCGTATCGAGAAGACGTGGATTGGACAGCGCCTGCCGGTTAGAGTCTTGCTCGCCCAGGACGAAGGAGTGTCGCGTGACGCGATTGGCATGGGTGACGGTTGTGTCGACGGTGCTGGCCGGTTGCGCCGTCGGGCCGAACTTTCAGCAACCTCAGCCGCCGTCCGTGAGCCGCTACACGTCGGAGCGGCTGGAGACCAGCCAGGCCGGGGTCAATGCGACGAGCAGCCCGCAGCGCTTCGTCAGCGGGCTCGACGTCCAGGCCGAGTGGTGGAAGGTCTTTCGCTCGCCATCGCTCAACACGCTGGTCGAGGAATCCCTCAAGAAGAACCCCACGATCGATGCCGCCGTGGCGGCGATCCGCGTCGCGCAGGAAAATGTCCGGGCGCAGCAGGGACGCTTCTTCCCGACCGTCACCGGCAATGCCAGTCCGACCTACCAGCAAGTGGCCCACCCCACCTCGTCGCCGCTGTCGTCCGGCGCGAATGTCTTCGGCCTTCACACGGCGCAGGTGTCGGTCGGCTATGTCTTCGATGTCTGGGGACAGAATCGGCGTGCCGTGGAGGCGCTTCAGGCGACGGCCGAATTCCAGCGCTTTCAGCTCGAGGCCGCCTATCTGACGCTCGCATCGAATGTCGTGGCCGCGGCGATCCAGGAGGCCTCGTTGCGCTCCCAGATCGAGGCCACGCGGGAACTGATCGCGATCAGCAGGCGTATTCTCGGCACGCTGCGCCGTCAGCTCGAGGCCGGTGCGATCACCCGGATCGACGTGGCGGCGCAGGAATCGCAATTGGCGCAGACGGAGGCGACGCTTCCGCCGCTGGAAAAACAGTTGGCGCAACAGCGGGACCTGCTGGCCGCGCTGGCCGGCCGCTTTCCGAGCGAGCCGCCCGCGCAGCGCTTCTCGCTCGCCTCGCTTGCCCTGCCGCGCAGACTGCCGGTCAGCCTGCCGTCCCGGCTGATCGAGCAGCGTCCCGACATTCGCTCCGCCGAGCAGCAATTGCGCGTGGCAGGGGCCCAGATCGGGGTTGCGACGGCCAATCTCCTGCCGCAGCTCTCGATCACCGCGACCGGCGGCTATACCAGCACCTCGCTCGCCTCCCTGTTCTCCCCGACGAATTTCTTCGGCAGCCTGGTCGGCAACGCGGTCCAGCCGATATTCGACGGCTTCGCGCTCTGGTCGCTCAAGCGCGCCGCCGAGGCTTCCTTCGACCAGGCCGCGGCGCAATACCGCTCCACGGTGATCGGCGCCCTGCAGAATGTCGCCGACAGCCTGCGCGCCATCCAGGCCGATGCCCGCGCCGTCGCGGCCGCGACCCGCTTCCAGACCGCCGCGAAACTCAGCCTCGATCTGACCCAGAAGCAGTTGGAGGTCGGACAGGTGAGCATCCTGCTGCTCCTGAATGCCCAGCAGGGTTATCTGCAGGCCCGTCTTGCCCTGATCCAGGCGCGCGCCCTGCAATTGACGGATACCGCGGCCCTGTTCCAGTCGCTCGGCGGCGGCTGGTGGAACAGGCCGGACTCCCAGTTGAGGGAGCCCGTGCCAAGCCCGCTGCACATCGTGCCGATCCCGCCCCCGCCCGCGCCGGGGCGGCCGCCGGACGTCCAGGCCGCCGTTGTCGCGCCTGCCCCGGCCGGCACGAATTGAGCGCCTTCAGGCGATGGCCTGACGCTGGTTTTCACGGCCGTGGAGTTGCGAGATGCCCGTGTCCGAAGGACGAACAGTCCGGCCCTCCAGCCTCCCCGTCCTCGGCCTGTCGGCGCTCGGTATCGTGTTCGGCGATATCGGCACGAGCCCGCTCTACACGCTGAAAACGGTTCTCGCCCTTGCCGGTGACAGGCCAGCCGCCGATGTCACCCTCGGCGTCCTCTCGCTCGTGCTTTGGACGCTGATCATCGTCACCTCGATCAAATATGTGTCGGTCGCGATGCGGGTCGACAATGACGGCGAAGGCGGCATCCTCGCGCTGATGGCGCTGCTCGGCGTCAAGCGGCACCGGCGCCCGGCGATCGTCGCGCTCGGCCTGTTCGGCGCGGCGCTGATCTATGGCGACGGCGCGATCACCCCGGCGATCTCGGTCCTTTCGGCGCTCGAAGGACTGAATATCGCGACACCCGCCGTCAAGCCGTTCATCGTGCCGGCGGCGGTGGCGATCCTGGTCGGCCTTTTCGCCATCCAACCGCTCGGCACGGCCCGGATCGGGCGGGCCTTCGGGCCCATCATGGCATTGTGGTTCGTCTCGATCGGCCTGCTCGGCCTGTGGGGTGTCGTGAAGCATCCCGGCGTGCTGGTCGCGATCGATCCGCGTTACGGCCTGCAATACCTGTTCTCAGGCGGCGCGGGCAGCTTCCTCGTTCTCGGCGGCGTGTTCCTGTGCGTGACCGGCGCGGAAGCCCTCTATGCCGACATGGGCCATTTCGGCGCGCGCCCGATCCGGCTCGCCTGGTCGGTCATCGTCTTTCCGAGCCTCGTGCTGAACTATGCCGGCCAAGCAGCCATCGTGCTCGAGGGCGCGCCGATCCAGGACAATATCTTCTATCGCCTCTGCCCTGAGCCCTTGCTCGTTCCGCTGGTTCTGCTGGCGACGCTGGCAACGATCATCGCCAGCCAGTCGATCATCACCGGCGCCTTCTCCATGACACGGCAGGCGATCCTGCTCGGCTGGCTGCCGCGCCTCAGGATCACCCAGACCTCGGCGGAAGGTTACGGACAGATCTATGTCGGGGTGGTCAACTGGACGCTGATGGCGGTGACGGTCGGCCTGACGATCGGGTTCGGCAAGTCCGACAATCTCGCCGCCGCCTACGGCATCGCCGTGTCGCTCACCATGCTGATGACATCGGTGCTGCTGTTCATCGCCATGCGCGAAGTCCTGGGCTGGGGCCTTGCCGCGAGCAGCGCCATCGCGGGCGGCTTCCTCGTCGTCGACGCCGCCTTCTTTGCCGCCAACGTCGCCAAGGTCGTCGACGGCGGCTACATACCGCTGCTGCTTGCCGCATGCGTCTATGGCGTGATGCTCACATGGCACCGGGGCATCGCGGCCACCGCCCAGGGCCTGCACGACAGGCTGGTGCCGGTCGACCAGTTCATGGCCGAGGTCGCGCAAGCCGGCATTCCGCGCGTGCCCGGGACAGCGGTGTTCCTGACCAGGACCACGCGCGACACGCCGCCGGTCATGGCCTGGCACGTCAAGCGCAACCGGGCCTTGCACGAGCGCCTCTTCGTCGTGACCGTCGAAACCCAATCGGTGCCCTGGGTCGACGGCAAGGATCGCCTGTCGGTGGACGAACTGGCACCCCGGTTCTGGCGCGCGACGGCGCGTTACGGCTTCATGGAGCGGCCCGACATCCCTGCCCTCCTGGGCCAGGCGCATGCCGCGGGCTGTGGCGTCGGTCTCGACGACGTCACCTATTACATCGGGCACGAGACGATCATCCGCCGCGACGACGGGCTCGGCCTGCCCGCGTTTCAGGAACGGCTGTTTGCCGCCATGGAACGAAACGGCGCCCACGTGACCGACTTTTTCCGGGTACCAGCCGAAAGCGTCGTGGAGATCGGCCGTCAGATCGCCATCTAGGCCGGCGGTGTGGCCCGCATGCGCCATGGTGCTTCTGCGTAGCCACGGCTTCCAGGCAACCCGCTACATTGGAGAATCATGAGCAGCACCGCACGGTCGTCAATGACCGTGCGAAGACACAAAGACCGAAAGCGCGCAATTCGATCCGCTACCGCTCGATATCTTGCAAAAGGCTCGTGCCATGGAAGAACTCCCGCATGAACATCTCGAACATGCCGAAGAAGCCCACCATGCCGTGGAAACGGGCGACAGCTTCCTGATGACGGTTTCGGCGACGATCGCGGCGCTGGCGGTCGTCGCGGCCATCATCGCCAGTCTCGAAACCGTCGAGACGAGCCATGCCATCGCGGACAAGAACGAAGCCGTGTTGAAACAGGCCCAGGCCAGCGACCAATGGGCCTTTTTCCAGGCCAAGAGCCTGAAGCAGAAGATCCTGGAGATCGCCGCCATCACCACCGTGGCGCAGGCCGACGCGTTTCGCCAGGAAGCCCGGCGGCACGAGGACGAGAGCACCGAGATCGCCAGGAAGGCCAAGGAGCTCGAAGTGGACCGCGACGCCAAACTCGCGGCCGGCGAGGTGCACGAGCGGCGACACCAGCGCCTGACCTATGCCGCCACGCTGGTTCATGTCAGCATCGCGATCTGCACCATCGCGATCATCATGCGAGGCAAGCGCTGGCCTTGGTACACGGCGATCGGGATGGGCCTGGTCGGCATCCTCGGGGCCGCATCGACCTACCTCGCCTGACCTCAGGCGATGAGCCGTTCGTCGGCTAGCGTGTCAGCCGGGCGCTCGCGACCGCCTTCTGGAACAAGGCCGACATCGCATCGGCGATCCCCTGGGTCGGGCTGACCTCGAAATAGAGCCCGGGCGACGCGCAATCCTGCATGCGCGCCGGGATCTCGCTCTGGAACGGCTTGATCCAGGTGTTGTACCAGCTGTTGGTCGTCAGCGGCAGGTAAGTCGTATAGAGCACCGCGATACGGATGCCCCGGTTCTTGATCGCGGTGCAAGTCGCGATGTTGATCGGTTCCTGGCAGCGCCCACCGGTCGTCGGCTTCAGGCAGGTCGAGGGGTAATAGGCATCGGCAACCCCATCGGAGACGAAGAGCAGGACCTTTTGCGGCGCGCCGGAGGCAGAGCCGTCTCCCGGCGTCGCGATCGTCAGATTGAGCGCCGACAGCGTCCCGTCGAAATCGGTGCATTGGTCATTGTTGTAACCCTGCGAGGGAATGGTCATCAGGTCGATGGCGCCGGCCTGGCTCTTCGCCGTCGTGAGGCTCGAGGTGAGGCTGGTCACCGACGTGAACCCCGGCGTCGCGCAGGAAGCTCCGAAGGTATAGATCGCCATGCGGAACTGGCTGGCCATGCGGGCGGTCGCCGCGGCCGTGTCCATCAACTGCTGGGTCGCCTGGCGCACCACGTCGATGCGCATGGTCACGCCCAGCCGCTTGGCGAGGGCGTAATAGTCGTTGGTCGAGCCGGTGATGTGGCAGGCAAACCCGCATTTGTCCGAGGTATTGGCCACCATGGTCGCAACGTCGGCGGGTGTCGCCCCGACCCCCATGGACGGCGTGTTGTCCAGAAGGATGTGGAAATCGATATAGGTCGGATTGGTCGACGTCGCGCTCGACGAGCCGGAGAGCGTCACCGTGTCCATCCCGAACAGGCCGCCGAAAGCGGTCTTGACGGTGGCCGAATAGGTGACGACCGACGACCGGCTCAGCCCGGAATCCTGGACACTGACGTCGACGCTGGTGAGCTGAAACGTCGTCCGGCCACTGACATTGCCGGAGAAGGTATTCAGCCCGGTCTGCCGCGCGGCCGTCGTCGTGGGGATGGTGCCCGAACTGGTGACGGAGGCCAGCGCCGCGACGTCGGCGGCGGCGGCGAGCATCGCCTTGTCCCGGCTGATATTGGCGAAGTCGACGGCGGCGCCGACGCTGGTCACCACGGGTATGGCGGAAATCGCGAAGATGAGCGCGACATTGCCCCGCGTTTGCCGCCCGAATTCGGTGATCCGCCGACGCAGAACTCGGATCGCCGGAACAGCCCGGCCCAACCCGGCATGCCTGAAAAACGCGAACATGTCGGACGCCCTCAAAACAGAAGGCGAAGGGTCGACTGTCGTGACGTAAGACAGCGTGAAACAAATTCGGACAAACTTAGCGACTTCAAATGATTCCGAATATCCGCGGCGCCGATCCTCAATTTTCAAGACCACCTATGCAATACTACATAGACGAATGCCCGCACCCGGCAAAAGCAAAACTGACAAACTCATTACATCGACATCCACAACACACCCGGAACCGACGAAGGTGAGCAACGGACAAGCCCTGTCGCCCCTCGGTTGGTGACGGGAGAGGCCGCTTGGGAAGGCCGGCTCCGCTACGCTGGCCTTGTCGGCCCGCCCGTCGAACGGCGCGATCGGCCATGGCATCGTGCGAAAAAAGACTTCTGCTTCTACCGAAACCTCCTAGAATGAGGGTTCTGCGACGGACGTTCGATGTCGTTGACCGTGGGAGCGGCCCATGCGTGCCTTCAGACCGATCCAGGCAGCGCCGGCCTCAAGCAGATATCGCCGAGTCGTGGCGCCAATGATCCTGGCGCCAATGATCCTGGCGCCGATGATCCTGGCCACCGTGCTGATGCTTGCCGACATTGGATCGAATATTTGGGCACCGGATACCTGGGCAGCGAGTGCCTGGACATCGCGTGCCTGGGCCCGCGGTGGCCTCGGGCCGGACCCGCGCCTGTCCAGCCGGCAGATCGAAGCGCTGCCCGACGATATCCGCCGCGGCCTCGCCCCGATCGCGCGGGCCTGCGGCGGCCTGCGAGCCGAGGCGCATTTCTCGCGACATCTGTCGCCCGGCGGCTCGGCGTACCGATTCATCGCGCTCCATTTCGACAATATCGGATGCAACGACCGGAGCGTCATCTGCGCCCAGGCCGGATGTCTCCACCAGGTCTATGTGTCCTCCGGCGCGGGCTATCGCCTCGTCTTCGACGCGCGCGTCGAAGACCTCGAGCTGACCATGGTCGGCAGCGCACCGGCGATCAAAGTTCACTGCGCCGGCTTCGCCCCAGGCTGCACGCGCATCCTGCATTGGACCGGAACGCGGTTCGAGGACCATCCGCGCGGTGCCGGCGAGCCGTCGCTTCGGCCGCGATGAACGGCGGCGTCAGACCCGCCCGCGCCGCCCAAGCTTGTCGAACCGCTTGATCACGCGCTCGCGCTTGAGCCGCGACAGCCGGTCGATCCAGAAAATGCCGTCCAGCTGGTCGATCTCGTGCTGCAGGCAAGCCGCGAGAAAACCATCGGCCTCGTCCTCGTGCGACTGCCCGGCGAGATTCAGATAGCGGATCCTGATCCGCGCCGGACGCTCGACCGCTTCCATCACGCCGGGCATCGAGACGCTTCCCTCGTCATGGACCGCGGTCTCGGGCGAGGCCCAGACGACCTGCGGATCGACATAGGTCAGCGCTTCCGCCGTGGCGGCCAGCCGGATGACCACGACCCGTTGCAAGGCGCCGATATGGGGTCCGGTCAGCCCGATCGCGGAAACCACGGTCATGGTATCGAGGATGTCGCGCGCCAGCGCCCTGACGGCGTCGTCGACGATATCGACAGGCATGGCCTTCAGCCGCAGCCGGGGGTCGGGATAGGTGATCAGAGCTCGGGCCGGCAAGGTCGTCTCCGTTGAACCGGCAAAGCGTTAGCCCATTCGCGCGTGGCCGCGCCAGCCCTGCCGCATCCGCCCGAGACGCAATGGCGAGCAGCCGATTTGGCGAGTCCTGCCGGTGGCTTGCGCTCCACCGCTCAGGTTTCGATTCAAACCACCAATGTTGAGATTTCGATTCAAGCAGTCCGTCGCGGCCCAGACCGCGCCGCTCCGGAGACGAACATTCCGCGCAAGGCGGCCAGTTTGGAACAGGCTTCGGTTGACCCGGCGCCCGGCCTCGCGGACCTTGTCGTCGACCGTCCCGTTCGGACGCGCCCCCGACCCGACACCCTGCCCCGCCTTGGCCAATGGGCCGGCGGCGCGCCATCGATGGATTTTCACATGACAGCCTTTCCCCGCGCGGCCGGCGATCTCGCGGAGCTCGGCGGCCCCGAGCGATCGCCGATCGTGGCGCCCCTGCGTGCCCTGTTCGACTTGCCCAAGGACCGGGCCTATTTCGACGCCAGCGCCTATGCCCTGCCGCCCCGTGCTGTCGCCGAGGCCGCCATTGCCGGGGCGACGCTGCGCACCGAACCCTGGCGCGTCACCGGCCAGGCGCTGGAGGCGCAGGCCGAAGATATCCGTGCGCTGGCGGCGCGCCTGCTCAATGCCAGCGCCGACGACATCGCGCTGGTGCGCTCGACCAGCTACGGCGTCGCGACCGCCGCGCTGAACCTGCCGCTGGCGCCAGGCGAAGCGATCCTGGTGATCGACGGCGAACACCCCTCGCAGGTCTATCCCTGGCTCGATCTGGCGGCCCGCAGCGGCGGCACGCTCGAGGAGATCAGGGCCGGCGACGGCGGAACCCGCAGCGAGGCGATCATCGCCCGGCTTGGCGCCGAGGATCGGCCACGGGTCGCAATCCTGGCGCTGACGCCGGTCCAATGGGCCGATGGCGAACTCCTGGATCTCGATGCGGTCTTCGCGGCAGCGCGCCGGCACGGCGCCCTGATAGTGCTGGACGCGACCCAGGCGCTCGGCGTCCTGCCGATCGACGTGCAGCGCCTGAAACCCGATTTCCTGATCTCGGCTTTTCACAAATGGCTGCTCGGGCCGCAGGGCTTCGCCATTCTCTATGCCGCGCCGGAGCATCAGCGCGGCCGGCCGCTCGACCACCACGCCCATGCCCGCGCCATCGATCGCTATGCGCCGCCGGGCGTGCCCAGCGAACCGCCGTTCCTGGCCGGGGCGCGGCGCTACGATGCGGGCCAGCGCGCCGACATGGTGGCCATGCCAATGGCCATAGCGGGGCTCGGCTTCGTCCTGGCGCAAGGCGTCGACGCAATCCGCGCGCATGTCGCGCAAGTGACTGAGACGGTCGCCGGCGAGGCCGCCGCACTCGGTTTCGTCACCTGGGAGGCCGGACGCCGGGCGCCACACATCCTGGGCCTCAGGCCACCGCCGGGCACCTCGGCCAGCGAGATCGGCAAGCGCCTGCTGGCCGAGGGCGTGCACCTCTCGGCGCGCCAGGGCTTGCTGCGCGTCAGCCCTTATCTGTTCAACGACGAAAGCGATGTCAGCCGCCTGCTCGCGGCGCTCGCGACGGTGGCGCCGCGCTCCAACCTTCGGCCATAGGCCACCAGGCCGCCGCAAAACAGGCCATAGAGCAGCGCCGCGGCGGCATAGGCGGTGGCCGCGTGAGCGCTCCACTCGGGGTCGAGCGCGGCAATCCGTGTCGCGCCCATCAGTTCGACCACGCCGACCACGAAGACCAGCGAGGTGTCCTTGAAGGCGCCGATCGCGACATTGACCATGGCCGGCAGCGCGATGCGGCCGGCCTGCGGCAGTTCGACCAGCAGGAAGGCCTGGCGCCTGGTGAGACCGAGCGCCAGGGCCCCGTCGACCAATCCGTGCGGCAGGACCTGAAGGGCGCCACGCAGCACCTCCGCGAAATTGGCCGTGGTGAGCAGCACCAGACCGGTGAGCGCGCGCCAGAGCGGGTCGCCGCCGCCAAGGCCCGGCAGCAGCGCCGGCAGCAGGATGGCGACGGTGAACAGGAGGGAGATCAGCGGCACGCTGCGCAGCAGATCGATGGCAAGGCTGGCGGGCCGGCGAAGCGCCGGGCGCCTGGACATGCGCGCCAGCGCGAGTGGAACGGCAAGCGGCAAGGCGACCACCAGCGTACCGCCGGCAAGCCCGAGCGTCACGGCAAGGCCGCCCCAGGAGGCGACCGGGACATGCGGCAGGCCGAGGCCGCCGGCCATCAGCCAGAGCCAGGCCAGCGTCACGCCGAGCCAGACGCAACCAAGGCTCACCGCGGAGCGGAACAGACCGCCGAGGCTCGACATGACGAGACCGGCCAGCAACACGCTGGCAAGGGCCGGTCGCCAGAGCTCAGGGCCGGGATAGGTGCCGAACAGGATGAGCCGCCCTTTCTCGGCAATCAGCGGCCAGCAGGCCCCCGCGGCCGCCCGGCAGGCCGGCGCGCCGCCGTCCCAGGCAGCAGCGGTGACGGCCCATCGCAGGCCGACAAAGAGCAGGAGGACGACAGCGCCGCCGACCAGGACCGAGATCAGGCAGCTTGCCCGATCGCCGATCCAGCCCGCGATCATCCCTGTCTCCGCGCGCCGGGAGGCTTCGACGACCAACCCCGCCGGACCACGCGCCGCCAGCCGGGCGTTGTAGCGTTCGATCCATGCGCCGATCAGGGCATTCAGACCGAAATAGAAGGCGACCAGCACGAGCGTCGGCGCCACGGCATGGCCGGACTGGCCGATCGCGGTATTGGCGATGGAGGCAAGATCGGGATAACCGATCGCGACCGCCAGCGACGAATTCTTGACCAGCGCCAGCACCTGCATGGCGAGCGGCGGCAAGGCGGCCGACAGCGCCAGCGGCAGGCTGACCAACCGCAGGCTCTGAAGCCGGGACAAGCCGAGGGCACGAGCCGCGTCCCGCTGGCCGTCGGGCAACGCCGCAAGGCTGCCGCGAAAGATCTCGGCGATATAGGCGGCGTGAAACACCGCAAGCCCGATAGCGAGCGCGGTCAATTCCGGGCTGAGCGCCAGGCCGCCTTCGAAATTGAAGCCGCGCAGCACCGGCCATTCGATGCCTCCGGCGCCGAGCCAGGGCAATACCAGGCCGCGGTTGGACAGATAGAGGCCGGGCAGCAGCGTGACGGCCTCGCGTGGCCCGGGCAGCCCGGTGACCAGCAGCCCGTACCAGAGGATCAATTGCAGCACGACCGGGGTGTTGCGCAGCGGCTCGATGGCAAGGCCGGCGATCAACCTCAGACCCGGATGCCCGGCGCGGCGCAGCAACGCCAGAGCCAGGCCGAGCGGCAGCGCCACGACAAGCGCCAGGGCCGAGACCCGCAAGGTGTTGAGGAACCCCGACACAAGCAGCCAGGCGAGGCTGTCGGTCGGCGCGGCCGGCAGCACGAACTCACCGATCTGAAATCCGGCGGGCGCCGCCAGCACGGCCAAGGGGCGGAGCAGGCGTTCGATCAAGGCGACGGCGTCCGCGCGGCCCGCCAGCGCCGCGAGGACCACCGTGCCGAGCATGCCGAAAGCCAATCCCCTGAGTCTTGGCCGTTGCGGCCAGCCGGGCCGAGGTGCTGCCGTCACTGGAACGGCGGGGCGTAGAGCAGGCCGCCCTGGCTCCACAGGGCATTCTGGCCGCGCTCCAGGTTGAGCCGGGTGCCGGTGCCGAGATTGCGCTGGTAGATCTCGCCGTAATTGCCGACCGCCTTGACGACGCGCAGCGCCCATGACGCGTCGAGGCCGAGCGCCTCGGCGACACCCGGCGTCACCCCGAGGATGCGGCGAATGTTGGGATCCTGGGACGATGCCCGCAATTGATCGACATTGGCGCTGGTCATGCCGGTCTCCTCGGCCTCGATCAGCAGGTTCAGGGTCCAACGGGCGATCTGGAACCAGGCCGGATCACCGTTGCGGACCACCGGCGACAGCGGCGACTTCTGGATCCTTTCAGGCAGGATGACGAAATCCTCGACCCGCGGCGCGCGGTTGGCGCGGCTGGCCGCGAGCGTCGAGGCATCGGACAGGTAGACATCGCAGCGGCCGGCGTAAAAGGCGGCCTCGAGCTCCGGCAGGCTCTCGATCACCACCGGCCGGAAGGTCATGGCATGGGCGCGGAAATAGTCGACCAGATTCTGTTCGTTGACCGTGCCGGGCTGGACGCAGACGGCGGCGCCGTTCAGCTGGCGGGCGCTGGTCACGCCGAGCTTTTTCGGCACCAGGAACCCCTGGCCATCGTAAAAGATGGTGCCGACGAACAAGGCGCTGAGCGAGGCGTCGCGGGTGACCGTCCAGGTGGTGTTGCGCGCCAGCACGTCGATATCGCCGGACTGCAGCACCGGGAAACGATTGGCCGAGGACAGCGGCACGAAGCGGACTTTCTCGCCATCACCGAGGACAGCGGCCGCCAGCGCACGGCAATAGTCGACGTCGAGGCCGGACCAGCGGCCGCTGGAATCGGGCAGAGACAAGCCGGCCGAACCTTGGCTAACGCCACAGACGAGCTCACCGCGAGCACGGATCTTGTCGACTGTCGGACTGGCTGCAGCCGTAGCCTGGGGCGTGAGCAAGGAGGTCGCGACGAGGCCGGCTGCAGCCGCCAGCCGGGCAATGAAGCGCAGGTTGAAACGAGTTTCGGAGGGTGACACGGAGATCCTCATGACGCCGGCGCATGATCAGGATCGGCGTGGCGTGCACGACGGCTCTCGAAAACGGCCCAGGGCTAAGCGCGCATCCCATCGACGCGACAAAGGCAAAATACGAGGGGTTTTCCGCAATAAGAACAGATGCCTATTTCAAATATCGGACCCGGCTTGGGTGAGCCTTTTCCGTTTGGCCGGAATAACAGCAAAACGCTTCGTCATATCGAGCAACGATACGTTGGCGCGATCGCGCCTGCCTCGGCTCACGACATGTCGAGAAAGCGGTCGAGGCCCAGCAGCCATTCGATCAGCATGACCAGCGCGACGCTCAGCAGGATCAGCAGCGTGGCCATGGCGGCGACCGTCGGGTCGTCGATTTCGCGGATATAGCTATAGGCCTCGACCGGCAGGGTCGTCGTGTTGATGTCGGTCAGGAAGACGGCGATGGAGAAATTGTCCATCGCCTCGACAAAGGCGAAGGTGCCGCCGGCCACCAGGCCGGGCGCCAGTTGCGGCAAGGTGATGCGCAGGAAGGCGGCCTGAGGGCTCGCGCCGAGATTGCGCGCGGCCTTTTCGAGATCCGGATCGAGGCCGGAGAGATTGGCCACCAACGGCCGCAGGGCCAGCGGCAAAGCGAACAGGACCATGGCGACCGTGATCGGCCAGAAACCGGGGCCGATGCCGCTCTGCGCCACGAAGCTCAGCGCCGCGGTACCGGTGATGACGCCGGGGATCAGCAGCGGCGCGGAGACCAGCCCGATCAGCAGCCGGCTTCCCGGCAGGCGATGGCGGACCGCCAGCAGCGCCGTCGGCAAGGCCAGCAGCAGCGTCACCACCGTCGTGATGACAGCGATGCCGAGCGAGTTCAAAAGCGCCGCCATGAAGCGGTCATTGGTGAAGAAGCGCCGGAACCATTCCAGCGTCAGGCCCTCGCCGGAAAACAGCTGGTAGCTGTTCGGGCTGAAGGCATAGACGACGATGAAGGGCAGCGGCAGCAGCACGAAGACCAGCGCGGCAAGGCCGATCGCCGTCATCGCGGGGGCAACGGGACGGGCGTGGTTCATGCCGCCTCCCCCGCATAGCGCACGGACAGCGCGCGCCGGATCGCCCCGGCCAGTCCGAGCAGCGCCAGCATGAGCCCGAAGAACAGCATGGCGAGCGCCGCGGCGGCCGGAATGTCGTAGCTGGTCTGGATCCGGTCGTAGATCGCGGTCGCCAGCACATGCACCCGTCCGCCGCCGAGCATCTGGGGGAACAGGAAGGCGCCGAGCGACAGGGCAAAGCACAGCGAGGTCGCCGCCGCGATACCCGGCAGGGACAAGGGCAAGGTGACATGCAGGAAGCAGCGCAGGCGCGACGCGCCGAGATTGCGCGCCGCCTGTTCCAGCGTCTCCGGGATCGTCCGCAGCGCGCCGAACAGGGTCAGGACGAAAAAGGGCAGCACGAAATTCAGCACCGAGATCACCACGGCCGTCTCGTTGTTGATCAAGGTCAGCGTCGGCAATCCAAGGCCGCGCAGGGTCTCGTTGATCAGGCCGCGATTGCCCAGGATGACCATCCAGGCATAGGCGCGGGTGACGCCGCCGGAGAGGAAGGTGGCGACCAGACAGAACAGGATCACCCGGCGCAGCCGCGCCGAGCCCGATCGCGCCAGAACCCGCGCCAGGGGATAGCCGAGCAGCAGACAGAGAAGCGCGATCAAGGCCGACAGGCGCAGCGTCGTGCCGATCGCGCGCCAGGCGCCGGCGGAGCTCAGCAGCCGCTCGTAATTGCGCAGGCTGACGGGACCATGGAACAGTGCCGAACCGGGCTCCAGCGTCAGCAGGCTGACGCTGGCGAAGGACACCAGCACCACCCCGAACAGAGCCACCACCAGCAAGGACGGCAAGGCCAGCCAGATCGCGGGGGTGACACGCATGATCAATCCGCCAGCAAGGTGCATCGCCCCGGCGGCAAGGCGAGCGCGACCGCCGTGCCGGGCGCGAGCGGCGGCGCGTCGCGGCGCGCCTCGGTCACCACGAGGGCGGCATTGCCCGCGCTCACCTCGTAGCGGATCGCCGCACCGAGAACCTGGGTGAAATTGACGGTGCCGCCGATCTCGCCGGGTCCGGCGGCCCGCGCCGCGACGGTCAGCGCCTCGGCCCGGACGGCCAGCGTCCTCGGCGTCGACCCGTTATCCGGCGATCGCAGGCCATGCACCACCCCGCCGGCCACCGCCACGGCGCCCTGCCCCAGCGGCTCGACAGCCAGCAGGTTCTCGACGCCGCAGAAGCTCGCGACATAACGCGTTCGCGGGTGATCGTGAATATCGAGCGGCGTGCCGAGCTGCTCGACCTTGCCTTCGCGCATCACCGCGATCCGATCCGACAGCACGATGGCCTCGCGCTGGTCATGGGTCACCATCACGGTGGTCAGGCCCAGCCGCTGCTGCAGCTTGCGCAGTTCCACCTGCATGGCCTCGCGCAGGTTCTGGTCGAGCGCGCCCAATGGTTCGTCGAGCAACAGGAGCCGCGGTTCGGTGACAACGGCGCGGGCGAGCGCCACGCGCTGGCGCTGGCCGCCGGAGAGTTGCGCCGGCCGGCGCTCGGCCAATGCCTCGATGCGAACGAGGCGCAGCGCCTCATCGACGCGCCGGGCGGCCTCCGCCTTCGGCACGCGCGCCATGCTCAGGCCGAAGCCGACATTGGCGCGCACGCTCATGTGGGGGAACAGGGCATAGTGCTGGAACAGCATCGCGGCACGGCGCCGCTCCGGCGGCACCGGCAGGAGCGAAGCGCCGTCGAGCCGGATATCGCCGCCGTCAGGCGTCACGAAACCGGCGATCGACTGCAGCACCGTGGTCTTGCCGCAACCCGAGGGGCCGAGCAGCGCCAGCACCTCGCCGGCCGGCACGGTGAGATCGACGCCATCGACGGCCGTCACGCCGCCATAACGCTTGGACAGGCCGGCAATGTCCAGTTGGCAAGGCGCGGCCGTCGTCACGGCCGGCTCACTTGCCGATCGCGGCGTTGAACTGCTCGGTCCAGGCGCCGAGCCGCTCGTTGATCTTGGCCTCGTCGAAAGTCACCGCATCCTCGGAGCTCGGCATGACCTTGGCGAGCGCGGCCGCCGGCTGAACCTCGGTATTGACCGGCCCGAGATTGTAGATGTCGGTCATGTGCTTCTGCCAGTCGGCGGCGAGCGAGCGGTTGATGAAGGTCGCGGCAAGCTCGGCATTGCCGTTATTGACCATCATCATGCCCTCGAAGATCAGCGGCGTCGGCTTCGGGCTGACCATGGCGACCGGAAGGCCCTGATCCGCCAGCTCCTTGACCGCGGAGGGCGATCCCATCATCGCCCAGATCTCGCCGCGCGCCAGCGCGCGCCGGGCGGTGGTATCGGAACTATGGAACATCGCGACGTGGTCGCGCATGCGGCCGAGGAAATCGATACCCGGCTTCACATTGTCGATCGAACCGCCATTGAGCAGCGCGGCGACCAGGATGGTGCGGCCGGGATAGACGGTGGGCGCCGGCAGCGCCACCTGGTTGCGGAAAGCCGGCTGGAACAGCTCGTTCCACGACGTCACGCGGCCGCCCGGCACCATGTCCGGCCGGTAGACGATGCCGGTCGGGAAATACCAATAGGCGGCGAACATCGGATTGTGCGAACCGGGCATCAGCTTGCCGAGGATCGACAGCTTGTCGGCCGGCAGCGGCAGGAACAGGCTGCGGTCGGTGGCCGCCCGCATCGCCACCGCCTCGCCGGTGAACCAGACATCGACGCCGGGCTTTGCGCGAGACGCCTGCAGGCGCGCCAACCCCTCCACCGAACTGTTCTGGATGACCGGCACGATCTCGATACCGGTCTCCTGGCGGAAGGCCGGCGCGAGCGGCTTCATCACGCGCTCCCAGGTCGAGCCGAAGGTCATCACGGTGACGCGCCGGTCCTGGGCACGGAGCGCCGGGGCCGCCACGGTCGAAAAGGCCAAGGCAGCGCCGCCGGCAAGGGCGACGCGACGCGAGAGAAGAACGGGACGGTTTATGAGAGCGGGACGGTTTATGAGAGCGGGACG
>BFBZ01000810.1_pt1 | contig 25152 bp, 21 predicted proteins | sample 1888401 | NCBI WGS metagenome assembly BFBZ01 (sample SAMD00112614, study PRJDB3348) | symbiont metagenome | host: Chara braunii
CTGCCAGCACCAGTCCGAGGCCGTGTTGACGAAATCGGTCAGGCGCTGCTCGCTTTCGGCGAGCTTCTGCAGCGCCAGGGTCTCCTCGGTGATATCGCGGACGATGCCCGAGACCTTGACGATCCGGCCCTGGTCGTCGCGCTTGGCCTCGCCGTGGACCATGAATTCCAGGACGGTGCCGTCATAACGCCGGAAACCGCCCTGCACGGCATAGGCGACGCCGGTCTTCCAGCAGTTCAGGTAGTTGGCGCTGAGGCGTTCGGGCGCGTCGCCGAGATAGCCTCTGCGGATGTCGATGATCGGCACGAGCCCGGCATCGGTCTCGAACTGATACATGTCGGCGAGCTCGGACGAGATCCAGAACGTGGTGGTCTTCGGGTCGTCCGCCTTCCAGTATCCCATCCGCGCGATGCGCAGAGCGCGCGACAGCAGCGCCTCGTCGCCGGCCAACGACGCCGACGCGGTGCTCGAGGCGTCCGGACCATGCGGCGTATCTTGGTCTGCCATATGTGGGAACCAGAGAATTTGTCGCGCGATCTTCGCCAGATTGACTTATCAGTCCGTTAAGCGCGTGAAATTCAACGCTAAAATTGGTTGTAATCGCCTAATGGAAGGTAGCTTTGTATGGTGCCTCAGTCAGTCGTCCCGGTCTTCGACATCGGACAGGTTCTGGTGCGCTGGGAGCCGCGTCGAGGTCTCGCGCCCTTCTTCCCCGACGCGACGAGCCTCGACCGGTTCATCGAGGAGACGGATTTTTCGCGCTGGCACGGCCATCAGGACGCCGGCCGCAGCGTTGCCGAGGCGATCGACGATGCCCATCGGCACTTCCCGCACTATGCCCATGTGATCGCCGGCTTCTACGACAATTACCGCGACAGCCTGCCCGGTGAAGTGCCTGGCACGCGGGCGATCTTCGAGGGACTTGCGGCCCGGGGGCCGGTCTATGGCATCTCGAACTTCTCGCGCGAGCTGTTCGACCGCTCGGTGCCCGACTACCCGTTCCTCGGCGCCTTCACCGGGCTGGTGCTGTCGGGTGATGAAAAACTGAACAAGCCGGACCTGCGCATCTATCGCATTCTCTGTGAACGCTACGATCTCGATCCGGCGAAGCTGGTGTTCATCGACGACAGTCCCGACAATGTCGAGGCGGCGCGGGCCGTGGGCATGGCCGGCGTGGTGTTCACCGGCGCGCCTTCGCTTTGCGTCGCGCTTCGGGACCTCGGCCTTTCGTGGTGACCGGGCTGTAGAGCGCCAGCGTCTCGGCCAGCCGGTCGCGGTCGAGCGGCTTGGTGACGAAGGCGTCCATTCCGGCGGCAATGGCCGCTGCGCGATCTTCGACAAAGGCATTGGCGGTCAGGGCGATGATCGGCAGATGGCGGCCGCCGGTTTCGCGGGCGCGGATCATCTTGGCGGCCGACAGCCCGTCGCATTCCGGCATCTGCATGTCCATCAAGATGAGATCGAAGGACTGCTCCGGGTCGAGCGCGGCGTCCACCGCGGCCCGGCCGTCGCGCACCCAGACCGGTTCATGGCCGAGCTTTTCCAGGAGCCGGCGGACCAGCAGGGCATTGATCTCATTGTCTTCGGCGACCAGAACCCGGAGCGCCCGGTCGGCCTTGACCGGCTGCTGCTGTTCGCTTTCGTCGAGTGGATCGGCGGCCGGGCTGCCGGCCTGGGGAGGATGCATCTGGGCGACCAGCGAGGCTTCACGCACCGGCGAAATGAGCCAGCCGGCTATGCCCTTCTCGCGCCATCCGGCGACCTCGCCGCGCGCCGCCGGCGTCACAACCAGGACCGTGCGCGCGACCCGTCCGGCCAGCGTCGAGAGCGCGGCGCCGACGTCCTCGTCACCCAGGCGGCGGTCGATGAGCGCGGTATCGAAACGGCCGTCCGGCGGGATCGCGGCAACGGCATCGACATGCAGAACCTCGGCGCCGCGAGCCTTCAGCCGGCGTGCCAGGACCGCCGGTTCGACGGTCGAGGGCGAGACCAGCAGCACCGCCAGCCCGTCCAGCCGGCCGAGCGGTGCCGGTTGCTCGTCGGCCAGCACCAGGGGCAGGCGCAGCGTGAAGACCGAGCCGCGGCCGAGCACCGTGTCGACGCTCAAGGTTCCGCCCATATGCACGACCAGCCGCCGGGAAATGGCGAGGCCGAGGCCGGTGCCGGCATGGCGGCGCGCGAAGGTCGCCTCGCCCTGCTCGAATTCATCGAAAATGCGTTCGAGATCGTCAGGCGCGATGCCCGGGCCGGTATCGCTGATGGCGATGACGAACTGGCCACCGTCGCGGCTGACCGTCATGGCGACGCCGCCGGTTTCGGTGAATTTCACCGCGTTGCCGGCCAGATTGAGCAGAACCTGACGCAGCCGCGTGCCGTCGCCCATCAGGCGTTGCGGCATGTCGGGGGCGATGGCGGTCGCCAGATCCAGCTGCTTGCCGTGGGCGCGTGGCCCGAGCAGTTCGGCGACGCCCTCGACAAGGGCGGCGAGTTCGAACGGCGCGATGTCGAGATCGAGCCGGCCGGCCTCGATCTTGGAGAAGTCGAGGATCTCGTCGATCAGCGACAGCAGCGCCTCGCCCGACGTCTTGACCGCCGCGGCATAGGTCTTCTGCTCGGGTGTCAGGCGGGTGTCGATGAGCAGGGCCGCCATGCCCATGATGCCGTTCAGCGGCGTCCGGATCTCGTGGCTGACGGTGGCGAGGAAGCGCGACTTGGCGCTGCTGGCGCTTTCGGCGCGGGCACGCGACTCGGCAAGCTGCGCTTCGGTCGCCTTGCGTTCGGTGATGTCGCGGCCGGCCGATTGGATCTCGTCCAGGCGGCCGTCGCTGCCGCGCACCGGATGATGCCGCCAGGCGATCCAGCGCTCGCCGGCGGTGGTCGCGATGCGCTCGTCGGCGCTGTGCGAGCCGTCCGGCTCATGGCGTTCGGCCGCGACTTCGAGCACGTGGTGGCTGGTGGTGCGGCCGACCAGGCCATCGGCGACCTCGCCGATCAGCGCCGCATAGGCCGGGTTGGCGAAGGTGATGATCCCCTGGCGGTCGCGCCGCACGATCAGGTCGCCCTGGGCATCGACCAGATCGCGATGGCGCTCCTCGCTTTCGGCGAGTTCGAAGACGCGGTCGGTCAGCCCCTCCACCGTCTCCTCGAGCGCGGCGGTCTTGCGCAGCAACGCGGCGCGGACATGGACGAGCCGGGCAAGGCCCGCCATGGCTGCGACGGCGAAAGCCGCTGCGATGCCGGCGACAAGGGCGATCGGATCCACTGGCTGTCTCTCCACACGAGATCGAAAAGATCGAGGAAGGGTAAAGAGGCGTGGTTGACGACCGGTTACCAGGATCCCGTGCGGCTGCCTAGGGTCTGCCCGCGATGCGGCCCGGGCTCACGCCGCGCTGCGCAGCCTGTCGGGGGAGCCCCGATAGGTCAGGGCTTCGGCCAGATGGATGCGGCCGAGCCGCGGCTCACCATCGAGATCGGCAAGGGTGCGGGCGACCTTGAGGACGCGATGATAGCCCCGCGCGGTCAGGCGCATCGCGTCGGCGGCGTCGCGCAGCAAGGCCTGACCCGCGGCGTCGGGCGCGGCGACCTCGTCGAGAACCGAGGGGGGACAATGGGCGTTCAGGCGGATCGCCAGGCCGAGCGCGGCATAACGCTCGGCCTGGATCAGCCGGGCGGCCGCGACGCGGGCACCGATCTCCAGGCTGCCTTGCGCCGGTGTCGGCAGGATCAGGTCGGCGGCGGAGACCGCCGGCACCTCGATGACCAGATCCATCCGGTCGATCAGCGGGCCGGAGATCTTGGCCTGGTAATCGGCCATGCAGCGGTCATTGGCCATGCGCCGGCAGGTATGGCCGGGGTCGGTCGCCAAGCCGCAACGGCAAGGGTTCATCGCGGCGACGAGCTGGAACCGGGCCGGAAAACAGACCCGCTGGTTGGCCCGGGCGATCATGGCCTCGCCGGTCTCGATCGGCTGGCGCAGGCCATCGAGCACATGCGGCTGGAATTCCGGCAACTCGTCGAGAAACAGCACGCCGTGATGGGCCAGCGACACCTCGCCCGGCTTGATCCGCTGGCCGCCGCCGATCAGGGCCGGCATGGTGGCGGAATGATGCGGCGCGCGGAACGGCCGCCGGGTGGTCAGCGCGCCGCCCTCCAACTCGCCCGCCACCGAATGGATCATCGAGACCTCGAGCAGTTCGGCCGGCGACAGCGGCGGCAGGATCGACGGCATCCGGCTCGCCAGCATGGATTTGCCCGAGCCCGGCGGGCCGCTCATCAGCAGCGCATGGCCGCCGGCCGCCGCGATCTCGACGGCGCGCTTGGCGCTTTCCTGACCCTTGATGTCGCGAAAGTCGGCGAGCGGCGCGTCGACGGCGCGAATGCCGGGTGTCGGCCGGGACAGGACCTGGGTGCCTTTGAAATGATTGGCGAGCTGCACGAGGTTGTCGGGCGCCAGCACCGCGACGTCCTCGCCGGCCCAGGCGGCTTCCGGGCCGCAGGCCGCCGGGCAGATGATGCCGAAGCCTTGGGCGTTGGCCGCCATCGCCGCCGGCAGGACGCCGGCGACCGCGGTCAACCGGCCGTCCAGAGCCAGTTCGCCGAGCACGACGAACCCATCGAGTGCGTCATGCGGAATGGCGCCGATGGCGGCCATCAGCCCGAGCGCGATCGGCAGGTCGAAATGGCTACCCTCCTTCGGCAGGTCGGCCGGTGCCAGATTGACCGTGATGCGCCGGCCGGGCAGGGCGAGGCCGGAAGCGACGAGCGCCGAGCGCACCCGTTCCTTGGCCTCGTTCACTGCCTTGTCCGGCAGGCCGACAATGTTGAACACGACATTGCCGGCCAGAACATGCACTTGCACATCCACGGGCTTGGCCTCGATCCCCTGGAAGGCAACGGTCGCGACGCGCTGGACCATGGTTCAACCCCCGCGTGTCAGTCTGCACAGGAAGGGATTGAGAACAATAAGGGAACATCCCGATGTCGCCGCGGGCTGTTGGCCGGCTAAATCGCGGCGCGCCATGCCGCGACAGTCGCAACCCCGGCCAAGGCGGCCAGGAGGTCATTGCCGGTGAGCCGCATGGCGAGGCCGACCACGCCGAGCGCGATGAGTTCGGAGGCCTGCCCACGCAGGGCGGTCGGCACGACGATGCCGGCCATCACCGCCACCGGGGTCGCTTTCAGCGCCGCTTCCAGGCGCGGGGTCACCGGGATGAAGCGCATCAGCCAGAAGCCGGAGGCCCGGCAGGCGAAGGAGGCGAGTGCCATCGCGAGGAGCAGAGGCAGGAAGGCGGGCTCGACCGACATTCAGGCAATGTCCTTCGCAACAGGGCCTTGCCGTGGACGGAAGCGGATGGCGGCGGTGGCCGCGCCTGCCAGGCCGGCGGCGACGATGGCCCAACCGGCCGAGGCCACGACGTTGACCGCGACGGCGGCCGTGGTCGCGGCGGCGAGGACCGCGAGATCGCCCCTGCCGCCGAACATGCCGACGCCCATGGCGGCGGCAAAGGCCACGAGCAGAAAATCGAGGCCGAGCCCGGCAGGATCCGGCACGATGAGGCCGGCGGTCTGCCCCAGGACCGTGCCGGCAAGCCATGCGGCGAACATCGCGACGCCCGATCCCAGGACATAGGCCGCGTCCCTTTCGCCGGCTGCGTATTGCTTCATCGACATGAGCCAGTTGCCGTCGCCAAGGACGAACAGGGTCGCGTAGGCCTGGATCGCGGGCAGTTCGCCGAGCCATGGCCGCAGCGCCGCGCCATAGAGGACGTAGCGCGCGTTCATGACCAGGATCATGGCGATGATCGCCGAAATGGAGACGGCGGCACCGATACCGCGGCCACCGAGCGCGCTGGCCGCGGCGAGCTGGGCGGAACCCGAATAGACCGCGGCGCTCATCAGGGCTGCCTCGACCAGCGAGAGACCGACCTGTTGCGCAACCAGCCCGAAAGTGACGCCATAAACGAAGGCTCCGGCGCAAAGGGCCTGGGCGGCATGGGCACCGCGCAGGAAACCCGCGCGGGTGAATATGACCCGGCTGCCGCCGCCGCTCACCTCAGCTGTCATTGCCTATCGATCCTAACCACTTTAATGGTTAGATTAAGTTGCGTCGCGGGCCTGTCAATCGCGGAGATCGTCGCGCTGGCGCCGGAACATATGGATGCGTCCCATGGCTCGACGTGCTGAGTTCATCACCCTGCTCGCCGACCGGCTGTGCCTGGACCTGGTCAATAGCGCCAACTGGATCGACGGGCAGGTGGCCGACGAGGCCTTCGTCTCCGCTGATGACGTGGTCATCTGGGCAAGCCGCGCGCTGCCGATCAGCGCGACCGGACGGGATCGCTGGGAAAGGGCTCTTGACGCCGATCCGCGAGCGGCGGAGCTCCTGCCGCGCCGGCTACGCACCTGCCGTGACACCATCCGGCGGCTCTGTCTCGCCTGCATGGACCCGCGTGCGCCGCGCGTCGGCCTGGAGCAGGACATCGCGGCGCTGTTCGACCTGAGCAGGGGGGCGCCGGTGCATATGGTGATCGGCGAGGACGGCTATCGATGCGAGCCTGCCGGTGCGCCGCCGGACGGATGGCTCCTGGCCTCGGTGGCGACGTCGGCGACCGAACTGCTGCTCAGCCCGGACAGGTCGGCCCTGCGCCTTTGTCCGGGGCATCGCTGCGGCTGGCTGTTTCTTGATCGCTCGCGTGGCGGCATGCGCCGGTGGTGCCAGATGGAGACCTGCGGCAACCGGGCCAAGGCACGCGCCCATCATCGCCGTGCCAAGGCGTCCTGAAGGCCGCGGCCCCCGGAGCGCCAGCGGGCGCTCCGGAAACGGTCGATCAGCCGCGCTTCGCCTCGATCGCGTCCCAGACCATGACCGCCAGATCCGGTCCGCCGAGCCGCTTGATGGCCCGGATGCCGGTCGGGGCGGTGACATTGATCTCGGTCAGATTGCCGCCGATCACGTCGATGCCGGCGATGACCAGGCCGCGCGCCTTCAGCTCGGGCCCGATGGTTTCGCAGATCTCGCGCTCTCGCTCGCTCAGCTGGGTGGTCTCGGCCGCCCCGCCGCGCACCATGTTGGACCTGAGGTCGTCGGCCGCCGGGACGCGGTTGACCGCGCCGGCGAAGACGCCGTCGACCAGGATGATGCGTTTGTCGCCGTCGCGCACCGCCGGCAGATAGCGCTGGATCACCCAGGGTTCGCGGCCGAGGCTCGCGAACGTGTCGAGAAACGATCCGAAATTCTCGTCGCCGGCCCGGATGCGGAAAACGCCGGCGCCGCCATGGCCGTAGAGCGGCTTCATGACGATGTCGCCCATCTCCTGGCGGAAGGCGCGGATCTCGTCGGCATCGCGGGTGATCAGCGTCGTCGGCATCAGCTGGGGGAACAGGGTGACGAAGATCTTTTCCGGGGCGTTCCTGACATGGAACGGGTCGTTGACGACCAGCGTCTTCGGATGAACGCGCTCGAGGAAATGGGTCGCCGTGATGTAATGCAGGTCGAAGGGCGGATCCTGGCGCATCAGGATGACGTCGAATTCGTCGAGGCGCGTGCGTACCGGCGCGCCGGCGGTGAAATGATCGCCCTCGACATCGCGCACGGCGAGCGGCGCAACCCAAGCTGACGGCACGCCGTCGCGCAAGGCCAGGCGGTCGGGATGATAATAGCCGATCTCGTGTCCCCGGGCCTGCGCCTCCAGGATCAGCGCGAAGCCGGAATCACCTTTGATCTTGATGGTCTCGATGGCGTCCATCTGGACAGCGACCTTGAGCCGCATGGGGCGTTCCTTTCAGAAATTCGCGTCGAAGGCGCCTGGAATATGGCGTGGCATCGCGCCTTTCGATACCAGGATCATGTCGTAGCGCCTATCACAGCCGGCATGGCGGGGATGCGTCAGGCAAAACCGTTCGGCTGCCTCGGTGATGCGTCGGCGCTGGGCGTTGCCGAGCGCGATTTCGGCCTCGGCGAGGCTCGTCCGCGCCTTGACCTCGACGAAAACGAGACAATTGCCCCGCTTGGCGATCATGTCGATCTCGGCGCCGGGTGCCCGCCAGCGGCGTGCCAGAATACGGTAGCCTTTGACCAGCAGAAGGAGCGCGGCGGCGGTTTCGGCGAGCCGGCCACGGCCCCAGGCGCCGGAGCGCCTCGGATCGGCTTCGCGCCGGTGCGCCGGACCCTTGCTCATCCGGCGTTCCGAGGCTCGGTCTGGGCGAGGGCCAGCGCCCGCTGATAGAGATCACGGCGTGGCAGGCCGGTGGCGGCCGCGACGGCGGCGGCGGCGTCTTTGACCGAGCCGGTGGCGAGCGCCGCCACCAGCATGGCATCGATGTCGTCGGCTGGTGGCGGCAGCGCTTCTCCCGGCGGTCCGACGACCAGCACGATTTCGCCCTTGGGGTCGGCGCTCGCGGCATAGTGCGCGGCGAGTTCGCCGAGCGAGCCACGGCGCACCTCTTCGTGGCTCTTGGTCAGCTCCCGGCAGACCGCCGCCTGGCGGTCGCCGAGTTCGGTGAGGAGGTCGGCGAGCGAGGCGGCAAGGCGCGGGCCGGTCTCGAAGAAGACGAGCGAACCGGGCACGCCGGCGAGTTCCTTGGCGCGGCCGCGCCGGCCGACCGTCTTTGGCGGCAGGAAGCCATCGAAAAAGAAGGCATCGGTCGGCAGGCCGGCGGCCACGAGTGCAGCCAGGACGGCGGATGCGCCGGGCACCGGGATGACCGGCAGATCGGCGCCGCGTGCGGCCTCCACCAGCTTGAAGCCGGGATCGGAGACAAGCGGCGTGCCGGCATCGGAACACAGCGCGATCGCCTGGCCGGCGGCGAGCCGGGCCAGCAGTTTCGGGCGCATCTCGGCGGCGTTGTGCTCGTGATAGGGCACGAGCGGCACGGTCAGGCCGAAATGGTCGACGAGGCGCCGGGTGATGCGGGTGTCCTCACAGGCGACCACATCGGCCGCGGCCATGGTTTCGATGGCGCGGATGGTCATGTCGCGCAAGTTGCCGATCGGGGTCGCCACCACATGCAGCCCGGGCTCCAGCGGCCGGGCGGTAAACGCGGTGCCACCGATCAGGTAGCGGCGCGCGGGAACGGGCGAATCGGCAAGGCGCGTCATGAAATCTGGATCTCCTGGGGGCACTTTAGGCCTCCTGCCGGCAGCCGTCATGTGATGAGCGCCGATGCCTGATCGCCCGGTATGGCAGAGAACCCCAAAAATTGAAGTAGGGTGAACATTGCATTCCGCGAGGTCGGCTGGCGGGCCGGGGATTGCTGCGCCGGCCCCAGTAAAACCAAGGTGGATGGGCGTTCCGCCGTTGCTGCGCCGGATGAGCCAGAGCCTTTTCCGTTTGGCCCGTCACAGCGTGACTGTTGCCCTTCGGCCACGCCCTTTGCCAAGCATGCGTTTGACCTTGGCGACCCTACACGGTTAATGCGAGATTGTGGGCGGGGCGCTCGGGGCATGTGGAGGCCTTTCGTGGTGACGAGAATGGCTAATCGGCGGGACTTCGGCCCGGCGCGTATCGGCGCGTCCGGATCCTGGCGTCACGATCTTCCGCGTCGCGGGTTCCTGTCGGCCGCCATGGTGCTCGGGCTCGCGGGCTGTTCAGGCATGAATCTCGGCGGTTCGGCGCCCGGCGGACCGGCTTCGACGCCGCCGACCGCGCAAGCTGCCCCCGGCGCCGGAACCACCATCGGTTCCGGCTCGGTGAAGGTGGCGCTGCTCTTGCCGCTGTCGGCCGGCGGCGCCGCCGGCAACACCGCGACCGTGCTGCGCAATGCCGCCGAAATGGCCATGGCCGAATTCCAGGGTCCGGATCTGACGATCCTGGTGAAGGACGACGGGGGCACGGCCGAAGGGGCGGCCGCCGCGACCCAGGCGGCGCTCCAGGAGGGCGCCGAACTCATTCTCGGGCCGCTGTTCGCCGATGCGGTGCGCGGCGCCGCCTCGGTCGCCCGGCCCGCCGGCAAGCCGATCATGGCCTATTCGACCGATACCAGCGTCGCGACACGCGGCGTCTATCTGATGAGCTTCACGCCGCAGACCACGGTCGAGCGCATCGTCCAGCACGCCGCCCAGCAGGGCAAGCGCTCCTATGCCGCCTTCGTGCCGAATTCGGCCTTCGGACAGGTGGTGCAGGGCGCTTTCCAGGAGGCGGTCAGCCGTTCCGGCGGGCGTGTCGTCGCGATCGAGACCTTCCCGCTCGAGCCGGCCGGCGTCACCGCGGCGGCGGCCAAGCTCTCCGGCATCGCCAACCAGATCGACGCGATCTTCGTGCCGGATCCCTATGACGGCGCGGCGATCCGGGCCTTGTCCGCGGCCAATATCGACACACGGCGCGTGCAGGTGCTCGGCGTCGGTCCCTGGGTCGGCAATCGTGCGGCGGCGCAGGCCGCCCCGACGGCGCTTTACGCCGCACCTGACGAAGCCGGCTTCCAGAGCTTTGCCGGACGCTATCGCGCCCGTTTCGGCCAGGACCCGGCGCGCATCGCGTCGCTGACCTATGATTCCGTGTCGCTGATCGCGGCGCTTGTCCGCACCCAGGGTACCCAGCGCTTTTCCGAGAGCGTCCTGACCAACAGTTCGGGCTTCAACGGCGTCGACGGCCTGTTCCGCTTCCGCGCCGACGGCACCCCGCAGCGTGGCCTGGCGGTGATCCAGGCCGGCGGCCGGGTGGTCAGCCCGGCGCCGCGTTCGTTCAGCGGCGGTTCCTGACGACATCGGGGATCTCCAAGCAGGCGAAGCCGGCCAAGGGCCGGCTTTTTGCTTTTCGGCCCGTCGGCAGCCGGTACGCCGCCTGAAACAGGTTTCGTGACAAGTCGCGCACGTCTCCCATGCGGCTGTACGCGGTTCGGCACAAAGCCAAATCGGCTATGGCTCGGTCCATCATGAAACAAGGACCACTCGTGCTGGACGGGGCCACCCCGCTGCCATCAGCGACCGAGCCCGCGGCGGCGCGCCTGCGCCTCAAGGGCATCGGCTTGATGGTGACGGCGCTGGCCTGTTTTGCCTGCCTCGATACGATCGCCAAATCGCTGAACACCGCGATGGATCCGATCCAGATCGTCTGGGCGCGCTATTGCGCGGCGTTCCTGCTGGTCCTGATCATGGTCAATCCGCTGCGCAATCCGCGCGTGCTGGTGACCCGGCGGCCGTGGATCCAGGCGATCCGCTCGGCGCTGCTGTTCGGCTCGACCGCATTCAATTTCATCGCCCTGCAATATCTGCAGCTCGACCAGACCGTCTCGATCATGTTCGCGACGCCGTTCCTGGTGGCGATCCTGGCCGGGCCGTTTCTCGGCGAATGGATCGGGCCCAGGCGCTGGGCCGCCGTGATCGTCGGCTTCATCGGCGTCATCGTGGTCACCCATCCCTGGAGCGGTACGATGCATTGGTCGATGCTGCTGTCGCTGTCGGGGGCGGGGTTCTACGCGGTCTACAGCCTGCAGACGCGCGTCCTGGCCCCCTATGATTCAGCGGCGACGACCTCGATCTATTCGGTCGCTTTCGGCGCGGTCGTGGCGAGCGCGCTGGTGCCGATGGTCTGGGTGACCCCGACGAGCGGCTGGGTGGTGCTGGGCATGGTCGCGATGGGGGCCTTCGGCGCGGTCGGCCACTGGCTCTTGATCCTCGCCCACGGTTTCGCGCCGGCCGGCGTGCTGTCGCCGTTCATCTACACGCAGATCATCTGGATGGTGACGTTCGGCGCGCTGTTTTTCGGCCAGGTGCCGGCGCCGCATACCTTGGCGGGCGCCGCCATCGTCATCGCCTCGGGCCTCTATCTTCTCTACCGGGAGCGGGTGGTGAAGGCCGCTGGCTGACCCCGGCTTGACCCAGGGGCAATTTGTCGCATACGGTTATGTACTGACGAGGGTTTTGCGGCGCTTCGGGCAGCATGACCATGGCTCGCAGGTCGGTGCCATTGGAATTCGGGGGGCTTGGTCATGTCGACGGACGCGGGCCACGCGGGCGACCTCTTCATCGTCGATGACGATGCAGCCATTCGCGACGCTCTTGCCATCCTGTTCGAGCAGTCGGGCTTCCGGGTCGCGACCTTCGCCGACGGGCCGGCGACCCTGGTCGCGCTGCAACATCGCGCGCCCGACGCCATTCTGCTCGATGTGCACCTGCCCGGGCCGAGCGGCCTGGAGGTGCTCCGGCTGCTCAATCAGCGCAAATTCACCGGGCCGGTGGTGATGATCTCGGGCCATGCCGATATCCCGATGGCTGTCGAGGCGATCAAGACCGGCGCGGTCGATCTGGTCGAAAAGCCGTTCGATGCCGACAAGGTCATCGAGCAGGTCATCCAGGCGCTGGCGGTTCACGCCCGGCGCCGCGCCGAGCGCGCCGATCCGGTGGCGGCGCTCGGGCCCGACGGCGCGAGCCTCCTGACCCCGCGCGAACGCGACGTGCTGCAGGAACTGGTGCGCGGCGCCTCCAACAAGGAGGCCGGCCGCAGCCTCGGCATCAGCCCGCGAACAATCGAGGTTCACCGCGCCAGGATCATGGAAAAGCTCGGCGCCAAGAATGCCGCCGACCTGGTGCGGGTCATCTATGACGAGCGTCGCTAGGCCGCGCCGAGGATCAGAGGCGGCGATCTCTGCGGTCTCTATCGAAAGTTCTGCTTGATCGGGTGCGTTCGAGGGCCGTATCGTTTCTTCCGGCGGACGACCCTGGCGAAGTCTATGGGAAGGGCGTTCGTGGGGTTTTGCATGCGCATTCCCGCGAACCGCGAGGCCGATCATGTCCAATGAACCCGTTATCTACGCGCGTATGCTGGGTGGGATCCTGGAAATCGCGACCGATCGCCTGACGCTTCGGTCGCCGTCGGGGTCGCTGGTGGCGATCGAGGACCATGTCCGCACGCTCTTCGCCGAGGCGCTGGAGATCCGTATCATGACGGTGGAAGAGGCGCCGTGGGTGGTTTCCCACCATGTCATCGCGCCGCCGCTGCAGCGCGCGGCCTGACCGGCGCTTGCCGGGCCTTTCCGTTTTCGACATTGTTGCGGTGCACGACCGCTCACCTGCCGTTCATCATGGCCATGCGATGGCCATGCGGCATGGGCGGCGCCATAGGCGCGCAACCCGCTTGTCCTCTCGTCGCGCGAAGGTTCACTCCGCATGTTTCCAAAACCGCTGCCGTCGCTGACCCCCAATACCGCCGCTTATGAATCCCTGCCGATGGTGAAGCCCACGGGGTTTCGCGAATATGATGCACGCTGGTTCTTCGGCAAGGAACTGAACCTGATGGGCGTGCAGGCCGTCGGCATGGGCCTCGGCACGCTGATCGGACGCATGGGCGTGAAGCGCGAGATCGTCGTCGGCCACGATTTCCGCAGCTATTCCGCATCGATCAAGATGGCGCTGGTGACCGGCCTGATGGCCGCCGGCTGCAAGGTGCGCGACATCGGCCTGGCCATGTCGCCCATGGCCTATTTCGCCCAGTTCGAGCTCGACGTGCCCTGCGTCGCCATGGTCACCGCAAGCCACAACGACAATGGCTGGACCGGGGTGAAGATGGGCGCCCAGCGCCCTGTGACGTTCGGCCCGGACGAGATGTCGGCCCTGAAGAAGATCGTTCTGGAGGCCGATTTCGACCTGGTCGGCGGCGGCTCCTACCTGTTCATCGAGGATTTCGCCGGCCGTTACATTCGTGACCTGACCGAGCGCCCGAAGTTCGGTCGCAAGCTGAAAGTGGTGGCGGCCTGCGGCAATGGCACGGCCGGCGCCTTCGCGCCGCAGATCCTGGAAAAGCTCGGCTGCGAGGTGATCCCGCTCGACGCGGAGCTCGACTATAATTTCCCGCGCTACAACCCCAATCCGGAAGACATGAAGATGCTTCACGCCATGGCCGTGGCGGTGAAGGAGCATGGCGCCGATGTCGGGCTCGGTTTCGACGGCGACGGCGACCGCTGCGGCGTGGTCGACAATCACGGCGAGGAGATCTTCGCCGACAAGATCGGCGTCATGCTGGCGCGCGACCTGGCCAAGGTGCACGGGCCCTCGAAATTCGTCGTCGACGTGAAATCGACCGGCCTGTTTGCCACCGATCCGGAGCTGAAGCGGCTCGGCGCCACCGCCGACTACTGGAAGACCGGCCATTCCTACATCAAGCGGCGGGTGCGCGACCTGAACGCCTTGGCCGGCTTCGAGAAATCCGGCCACTTCTTCTTCAACGCGCCGGTCGGCCGTGGTTATGACGACGGCGTGGTCACCGCGATCGCCGTTCTCGACATGCTCGACCGCAACCCGACCAAGTCGATGGCCGAGCTTTATGCCGATGTGCCGAAGACCTGGGGCACGCCGACCATGGCGCCGAAATGCGCCGATGAGATCAAATACGACGTGGTCGAACGCATCGCCAAGCGTTTCCAGGACATGCGCGAACACGCCAAGCGCATCGCCGACCATGCCATCGTCGACATCGTCACGGTCAATGGCGTGCGCGTGACCGCTTCGGACGGCACCTGGGGGCTGGTCCGGGCTTCGTCGAACAAGCCGGAATTGGTCGTGGTGGTGGAAAGCCCGGTGTCGGAAAAGCGCATGCGCGACATGTTCAAGGCGGTCGACGCGGTGGTGCGCGAGAACCCCGAGGTCGGCGAATATAATCAGACCATCTGAACGGTCGCGAAAGCCGGCGGGAGCTGCATTTCCCGCCGGTTATTTACTCCACGTTAACCATCGCGTGGGACGCTCCGGCGGACAACAAGCCGGGGGGCATGCGATGACCGAGGCGACATCCGCCACAGACGAAATCAGGCGCTCGAGCAGCACGGCGGAGATCGAGACGTTGCGGTCGATCACCAGCGGCATCGCCTCGTTCGGCGCGGCGGTTCGCGGCAGCCCGCTGTCGAACGCACAGAAGTCGCGGGTCCTGGCGAGCCTCGCCGAGGCATCGAGCAATATGCTGGTCGCGACGAGCGCCTATATTTCCGAACTCGGGGCATCGCGCGGGCATGGCTCGGCGCTTTCGGCCGCGGACTGATCGGAGCCGGCTTTTCCGCGTCGCCTGCCGCCTGTCATTGATCCGTCGCCGCGTCGTCATTCACCTGTCTGCTTGATGCGAGACGAGGTGCGATACGCGCATGAGGCGAATCGACTGGGTCGAATCGGTCGTCATGCCGTAGGAGACAGCGGCCATGACCGAGCCGGTTGCCAAGCACAGCGCATCGCCCATGCGGGCCTGGGACCCGGCCGCCTGGGCCGACCAGGGCCGCAAGATCATTCCCATGGTGCGCGCCTATGGCGGCATCCGCCTGCGCGATGCCCGCGCGGCGCTGCCCGAGACGCTCGGCCGTATCGGCTCCCTGGAAGTCCGGCTGGCGGCCAATGCCGCGGAAGTGCGCCGGGCGCAGAAACTGCGCTTCAAGGTGTTCTACGAGGAGATGCACGCCATTGCCGACGGCGCCTCCAAGCTGGCGCGCCGCGACATCGACGCTTTCGACGCCATTTGCGACCATCTGGTGGTGATCGACCACGACGTGATCAAGCGGCCGCGCTTCGGCCCGCCGCGCCCGGCCATCGTCGGCACCTACCGGTTGCTGCGCCAGGATGTCGCCGACCGTCATGGCGGCTTCTACACCGCGTCCGAATTCGACATTTCCGGGCTTCTCGCGCGCCACAAGGGCCTGCGTTTCCTCGAGCTCGGCCGCTCCTGCGTGAAGCCGGCCTATCGCAACAAGCGGACGGTGGAACTGCTCTGGCACGGCATCTGGACCTATGTGCTGCGCCACCGCATCGACGCGATGTTCGGCTGCGCCAGCCTGGAGGGCACTGACCCCAAGGCCCTGTCGCTCGAACTGTCGTTCCTGCACCACCACGCCGCGGCGCCGGCAGAATGGGCCGCCCGGGCGCTGCCGGCGCGTTATGTCGGCATGGGGCGCCTGTCCAAGGATGCCCTCGATGTGAAGCGCGCGCTGCATGCCCTGCCGCCGCTGATCAAGGGCTATCTGCGGCTCGGCGCCCATGTCGGCGACGGCGCGGTGGTCGACCACCAGTTCGGCACCACCGATGTGCTGATCGTCCTGCCGGTGTCGGCGATCAGCCCGCGCTATATCGGCCATTTCGGCCCGACCGGCGAGCGCCACGCGGCCTGACGCGGCCAAGGCGCGTCAACCGCCGGTCATGCCGCCTGGCCGGCGCTCCAGCCCGACGACCAGGCCCATTGAAAATTATAGCCGCCGAGCCAGCCGGTGACATCGACGACCTCGCCGATGAAAAACAGGCCGGGAACCGCCTTGGCTTCCATGGTCCTGGAATCGAGGTCGCGGGTGTCGACGCCGCCGAGCGTCACTTCGGCGGTGCGATAGCCCTCCGAACCGTTGGGGCGGACACGCCAGGCATTGACCGCCGCATCGACCCGGGCCAGCACCTTGTCCGAGAGGTCGGCGAGATTGCCCTGGATCGCCTGGTCCTCGACCACGCTCTGGGCGAGGCGCTTGGGCAAATAGGCGGCAAGCACGGTCTGCAGCGCCTGCCGGCCATTGCTGGCGCGGGCGGCGCGCAGCGTCGCGAGCAGGTCGAGATCGGGCAGCATGGCGACGGTGATGTCGTCGCCCTCGCGCCAGAACGACGAGATCTGCAGGATCGCCGGACCGCTCAAGCCCCGATGGGTGAACAGCATGGCCTCCTCGAAGCGCGTCTTGCCGTGGCCGACGACGGCATCGACGGCGACCCCGGCCAGCGGCTTCAGGCGCTCCAGCATGTCGGGCTGGAAGGTCAGCGGCACCAGCGCCGGGCGGGTCTCGACGATGCCGAGGCCGAAATGGCTCGCCAACTCATAGCCGAAACCGGTGGCGCCCATCTTCGGGATGGATTTGCCGCCGCTGGCGACCACCAGCGAGCTGGCGCGGACGGCGCCGTGGGTGAGCTTCAGGTGAAAGCCGTCATCACGCCTGGCGACATCGGTGACCGCGGTCGCCAGGCGCAGCTCGACGTGATGGCGGGCCATCGCGGAGGTCAAGAGCGCGATGATCTCGCGCGCCGAACCGTCGCAGAACAACTGGCCGAGCGTCTTCTCGTGATAGGCGATGCCGCTGCGGTCGACCCAGGCGATGAAATCGCGCTGGCTGTAGCGGCTGAGCGCCGAGATGCAGAAGCGCGGGTTCTGCGAGATGAAATTGCGCGGGCCGGCATGGATATTGGTGAAATTGCAGCGCCCACCGCCGGAGATGCGGATCTTCTCGCCGGGCGCCGCGGCATGATCGACGATCAGCACGGATCGGCCGCGTTTGCCGGCCTCGATGGCGCACATCATGCCGGCGGCGCCGGCACCGATCACCACCACGTCGAACTGCTGCGCGGATTGCTTCTGGCTCACGGTTGCACGCGACCTATCGGTTGACGGCGCCGGACGCGGTCACTGCAGGGTCACGGCATCGCCGACCGCGATCCGGCCGCCGGCGGTGACGCCGAGATAGATGCCGCAATCGGCATGGCCATAGGTGCGCATCAGCACCGCCGGGATCATCACGTCTCGAATGGCGGTCTTCGGATTGACCGTGGTGGCGGCGCAGCGCTCGGTGCGCTTGATGCCGCGCAGCAGGCTGGCGCCGACGCCGACCGCCTTGTCGACCCAATCGAATTCGGCAAAGGCGGGCAGTCCGTCAATATAGATATTGGCCCGAAAGCGGATCGGGTCGAGCTCCATGCCGGTGACCTGTTCCAGCGCCCGGACGGTCGCCAGATTGATGATCGAGGTGAAACCCGAGCGCGAATCCATGAAGCGGAAGCCGAGCGGCGCGGTCAGCAGCTTCGGGTCGCCGGCGAGTTCCTTGGCCAGAAAGGTCCTGAAAAAGCCCTCGATGGCGGCACGGCCCTCGGGCGTCCCGAGATCGGCCCTGACCGCCTCGGCGCCGTCGATGGCGATCGCCAGCTCGCCCGAGGTCTCGTCATAGAGCGTCTTCAGTTTGGCCAGCGCCGCCTGGCGGGCCAGCACCAGGAACTTGGTCTTCGGCTGGTGTTCCGGCGCCGCCGGATCGAAGCCCGAGGGGCCGTTCTCGATGGCGAACAGCCGGTCGCCGGGGAAATGGCCGCCGGTCGTGAGCGCCGCCTCGGTCAGCGGTTCCGCCGAAAGGCCCTTGACGGGGTAGCGGTAAAGGGCGGCGATGCGGGCGGTCATGGCAGGTCCTGCGGCGGATTGTCGGCGGAATTGACGTGGCGCAAGGCGCCTTTGCGGTCAAGCCGCCAGGCTGTCACTCCTGATTGCGGAGAAACCGTCGGGATCACGCCGCCGTGACTTCTGCCTCTTCCGTTGGCAAACCCGCCTCCCCATATTCGTCCTGCCGGTCGCTTCGGGGCCGGGACACTCATTCGGTCGGACGTTTCCTCCGGGCTCAGACGAGACGGCGGGATCGGTCAAAGGAGAGACCATATGAACTTTGAAAAATACACCGAGCGCGCCCGCGGTTTCGTTCAGTCGGCGCAGATGCTGGCGACCCGCGAAGGGCATCAGCAATTCGCGCCCGAGCACCTTCTGAAGGTTCTGCTCGACGATCCCGAGGGCTTGTCAGCGGGCCTGATCCGCCAGGGTGGCGGCCAGCCGCAGGTGGCCCTGCAGCGGACCGAAGAGGCGCTGAAGAAAATTCCGAAGGTGCAGGGAGCCGGCGCCGGCCAGCTCTATCTCGCGCCGGGCATCGCGCGCGTCTTCGACGCCGCCGAGAAGGCCGCCGAAAAGGCCGGTGACAGCTTCGTCACGGTCGAGCGCCTGCTGCTGGCGCTGGCCCTGGAAAAGGATACCGAGGCCGGCAAGGCGCTGGCGGGCGCCGGCGTCACGCCGCAATCCCTGAACAAGGCGATCGAGGCCCTGCGCAAGGGCCGCACCGCCGATTCGGCTTCGGCCGAGAACGCCTATGACGCCTTGAAGAAATATGCCCGGGACCTGACGGCGGCGGCCCGCGAGGGCAAGCTCGATCCGGTGATCGGCCGCGACGAGGAAATCCGCCGCACCATCCAGGTGCTGTCGCGCCGGACCAAGAACAATCCGGTGCTGATCGGCGAGCCGGGCGTCGGCAAGACCGCCATCGTCGAGGGCTTGGCTTTGCGCGTGGTCGATGGCGATGTGCCGGAGAGCCTGAAGGACAAGGCCATCCTGTCGCTCGACATGGGCTCGCTGATCGCCGGCGCCAAATATCGCGGTGAATTCGAGGAGCGGCTGAAGGCCGTGCTGCAGGAGGTGACCTCCTCCGACGGCGGCATCGTGCTGTTCATCGACGAGATGCATACGCTGGTCGGCGCCGGCAAGGCGGATGGCGCGATGGATGCCTCCAACCTCCTGAAGCCGGCTCTGGCGCGCGGCGAGCTGCATTGCATCGGTGCGACCACGCTCGACGAATATCGCAAGCATGTCGAAAAGGACGCGGCGCTCGCGCGGCGGTTCCAGCCGGTGTTCGTCTCCGAGCCGTCGGTCGAGGACACCGTCTCGATCCTGCGCGGCCTGAAGGAGAAATACGAACAGCACCATCAGGTCAGGATCACCGACTCGGCGATCGTCGCGGCGGCGACCCTGTCGAACCGCTACATCACCGACCGGTTTCTGCCGGACAAGGCGATCGACCTGGTCGACGAGGCGTCGGCGCGCCTGCGCATGCAGGTCGATTCGAAGCCCGAGGAGCTCGACGAGATCGACCGGCGCGTCATCCAGCTGAAGATCGAGCAGGAGGCGCTGAAGAAGGAGACCGACACGGCGTCGAAGGACCGCTTGAAGCGGCTCGAAAAGGAACTCGCCGGCCTGGAGGAGGAGAGCGACGCGCTCACCTCGCGCTGGAAGGCGGAGAAGGACAAGCTCGGCGCCGCCGCCGATATCAAGAAGCGGCTCGACGAGGCGCGCAACGCGCTCGCCAATGCGCAGCGCAAGGGCGACTGGGCGAAGGCCGGCGAGCTTTCCTACGGCGTCATTCCCGATCTCGAAAAGAAGCTCACCGAGACCGAGCAGGCGAGCGCCAATGCGAGCGCCATGGTCGAGGAGGCGGTTACCGCCGATCACGTGGCCCAGGTGGTGTCGCGCTGGACCGGCGTGCCGGTCGACCGGATGCTGGAGGGCGAGCGCGACAAGCTGCTGCGCATGGAGGACGAGATCGGCAAGCGGGTCGTCGGCCAGGGCGAGGCGGTGAAGGCGGTGTCGACCGCGGTGCGCCGTGCGCGGGCCGGCCTGCAGGACCCGAACCGGCCGATCGGCTCGTTCATGTTCCTCGGGCCAACAGGCGTCGGCAAGACCGAGCTGACCAAGGCGCTCGCCGAATTCCTGTTCGACGACGAGACCGCCATGATCCGCCTGGACATGTCGGAATATATGGAAAAACATTCGGTGAGCCGGCTCATCGGTGCCCCTCCCGGCTATGTCGGTTATGACGAAGGCGGGGCGCTCACCGAGGCGGTCCGGCGGCGGCCCTATCAGGTCGTGCTGTTCGACGAGATCGAGAAGGCCCATCCCGACGTCTTCAACGTGCTGTTGCAGGTGCTCGACGACGGACGCCTGACCGACGGGCAGGGGCGCACGGTCGATTTTCGCAACGTGCTGGTCATCATGACCTCCAATCTCGGCTCCGAGCTGCTGGTCATGCAGAACGAGGGCGAAGAGGTCGACCAGGTGCGCGAGGGCGTCATGTCCATCGTGCGCGGCCACTTCCGTCCGGAGTTCCTGAACCGGGTCGACGAGATCATCCTGTTCGGCCGGCTCAAGCGCGAGCAGATGACGGCGATCGTCGATATCCAGCTGAAGCGCCTGCAGAAGCTGCTCGACGAGCGCAAGATCCTGCTCGACATGGACGGCAATGCGAAGGCCTGGCTCGCCGACAAGGGCTATGATCCCGCCTATGGCGCGCGACCGTTGAAGCGGGTGATCCAGAAGTGGGTTCAGGATCCGCTGGCCGAGAAGATCCTCGGCGGCGAGATCAAGGACGGCGACAAGGTCACGGTGACGGCGGGGACCGACCGCCTGTTCTTCGAGAACAAGGCGCAGGTGCTGGCGGCGGAATAAGCCGCCCGGGCTCGCCTTGACGTCACGACCGCCAGGGGCTTCCTCGGAAGGCCCTGGCTTTTTTTGGGTCCGAGGCTTTGCGGCGGGAGGCCGGCGCTGCGACGCCGTCGTCCTTGCCGTGGACGGGTCGCGGGCCTAAAACCCCGGGCATGACAAGTCTTTCCCCCATTCACATCGTCGGCGGTGGTCTCGCCGGTTCCGAAGCCGCCTGGCAGATCGCTTCCGCCGGCGTGCCCGTGGTCATTCACGAAATGCGCCCGGTGCGCGAGACCGACGCCCACAAGACCGACGGCTTCGCCGAGCTGGTCTGCTCGAATTCGTTCCGTTCGGATGATGCCGAGACCAATGCGGTCGGCCTGCTGCATGCCGAGATGCGGCGCATGGGCTCGATCATCATGCGCATGGGCGATGCCCATCAGGTGCCGGCCGGTGGCGCGCTCGCCGTCGACCGCGATGGTTTCAGCCAGGGCGTGACCGCGGCGCTCGAGGCCCATCCCCTGATCTCCATCGCCCGCGAGGAGGTGGCCGGCCTGCCGCCGGCCGCATGGGACAAGGTGATCATCGCGACCGGGCCGCTGACCTCGCCGGCGCTTGCCGCCGGCATTCAGGCGCTGTCGGGCGAGACCGCGCTCGCCTTCTTCGATGCCATCGCGCCGATCGTCCATTTCGAATCGGTCAACATGGACGTCGCCTGGTTCCAGTCGCGCTACGACAAGCCCGGCCCGGGCGGCACCGGCGCCGACTACATCAATTGCCCGCTGACCAAGGACGAATACGAGGCTTTTGTCGACGCGCTCATCGCCGGCGACAAGACGATGTTCAAGGAATGGGAGGGCACGCCCTATTTCGACGGCTGCCTGCCGATCGAGGTGATGGCCGAGCGCGGTCGCGAAACCTTGCGCTGGGGGCCGATGAAGCCGGTCGGGCTGACCAACCGGCACAAGCCGACCGAGAAGGCCTATGCCGTGGTCCAGTTGCGCCAGGACAACAAGCTCGGCACGCTGTTCAACATGACGGGTTTCCAGACCAAGCTGAAATATGGCGAGCAGGCCCGGGTGTTCCGGATGATCCCGGGGCTGGAAAATGCCGAATTCGCCCGGCTCGGCGGCATTCACCGCAACACCTATCTGAACTCGCCCAAAATGCTCGACGAAACCCTCAGGCTGAAGATCGATCCGCGGCTGCGCTTCGCCGGCCAGATCACCGGCTGCGAGGGCTATGTCGAAAGCGCCGCGATCGGCGGCCTGGTCGGGCGCTTCGCCGCGGCCGAGCGGCTGGGTCTAGCGCCGAGCCTGCCGCCGGTGACGACCGCGCATGGCGCGCTGATCAATCACATTACCGGCGGTCACGTCACCACGATCGACGAGGGGCCGCGGTCGTTCCAGCCGATGAATGTCAATTTCGGCTTGTTCCCGCCGCTGGAGCAGAGCCCGACCAAGGGACCCGACGGGGTCAGGCTGCGCGGCACGGCGAAGACCCAGGCGCGCAAGAAGGCGCTGAGCGCCCGCGCGCTGGTCGATCTCGAAGCCTGGCTCGGCGGGACCGTGCTGGCCGCGGCCGAATAGGCCGTCAGCAGGCGACCGGCCGCTGGCTACGCGGCTGTTCGGGTCAGCGACCGCTCTGGGCGGTGACACGGGTCTCGGCGCGGTCGCGGGTCATCAGATTGTCGATGCGCTCGCGCTCGCGCATGAACTCGGCGAGAACCCGGCCTTCGAGCTCGCGGCCACGCGGCACGCGCACCCGCATCGGGTCGACGAAACGGCCATTGACCATCACTTCGTAGTGGAGGTGAGGGCCGGTGGCGAGGCCGGTATTGCCGAGATAGCCGATCACCTGCCCCTGGCGCACCCGGCTGCCTTCGGTAATGCCGCGGGCAAAACCCGACATATGGGAATAGGTCGAGGTATAGCCGTTGGCGTGTTCGATTTCGATGCGCCGGCCGTAGCCGCTCGACCAGGCCGCCTTGATGATGGTGCCATTGCCGGCGGCGATGATCGGCGTGCCGATGCGGTCGGCCCAGTCCACGCCGGTATGCATCTTGTAGTAGCCCATGATCGGGTGGCGGCGCATGCCGAACTCGGAGCGCATCTGGCCTGACGTGATGGGCTTGCGGATGAGGAACTTGCGGGCCGATTTGCCCTGCTGGTCGTAGTAGTCGACGATGCCGTCGGTGGTCGAATGGAACCGGTAATAGCGGCGGGTCTCGCCGCCTGTCGTCAGCGACGTGTAGAGAATGTCGCCGCGGCCGGCATCACCCTCTTCGTCGGAGGCATAAAACACCTCGAACAGATCGCCCTGGCCGACGCGCCGGTTGAAATCGACATCGTGGGAATAAAGCCGGATCATTTCGTCGATGATCGGCTTGGGAATGTCCTGGCGCAGCGCCGTTTCGTAAATGGCGTTGTAGAGACGTAGGCCCTGGCCGTCGTCCTCGTCCTCGGAGTCCTGGGTGATGGTCGCCGCATCGGCCGGATCTTCCATGGCGACGTAGCGGCCCTCGTCGGACAGCGCGACCGCCGATTCCGGACCGCGGTCGCCGACCAGGATGACGCGCACCGGCTGCGGCCGGCCGGCCGGGCCGGGCGCGAACAGCACACGGACGCGCTGGCCTTCGCGCAAGGTGATCTCGCGGCCGCCGCGGCCAAAGGCGGTGGCGATCAGGCGGGCGTCCTCGCGGGTCGCGCCGAGCTCCATCAGAATGCCCGAAATGGTGTCGCCCGCCTTGGCCACCGCGGCGCGGTCCGGCGGCGTCGCGCTGGATGCGACCGGCGGCGCGACTGCCTTGGGCACGCGCGAGACATTGGGTGCGCTCGGATCGATCACGGTCGCATCCGGCGCCGGCGTCGCCGTATCGAGCAGCGGAACGGCCTGCGGCAAGGACACCGGGATGGCCTGCTCGCGCCGGATCGCCACTTCGCGGACACGGGCCAGGATCTCGTCGGTGGTCAAGGTCATCATGCCGCGGTCGGCGGGCGCGAGGTTGGCCAGGTCGCGATTGACGATGGTGACTTCGCCGTCGGTATCGGGCTCGGCTTCCTCGGCACGCTGCTCGGGCTGGTCGCCGGCGAGCAGGCGAAGCGGATTGAATTCCGGAACGTCGTAATCGCCACTCGAACTCTGCACGAGATTGGCGACGACCCGCGTGTGCGGACGCACCCGGATGATCTCGCGATCGCCCATGCGCAAGGTCTGGGAGACCCGGATGGTCTGTTTCGAGGTGGCGAAGACGTCGGTCAGCGGCGTGCGCCGATCGCCCTTGCGCGCGGTATTGGTCGGCCGGTCGGCGGCGGGCCCGGAGGCGCGCACCAGCGGATGCATGATTTCGGCAGGGGCGGCCGGGCGGGTCGGGTTCTCGAGCGCCGCCCAGACGGCGCCACCCATCAGGCCGGCGCCGCAAAGCCCGGTCAGCACCGTGCCGGAGAGCCAGCGGACATTGATGCCGCGCCCTTCGATACCCCGGCGGGTCGTGCCGTCTGCGGAAAGCGGTGGTTCGTCGCCGAGCGTCGCGCTCGGCGCGTCAGCCTGCTTCCCATAGAACGATCGACGAATGGGCTGCAAACCGGGCTCTCCGTGGCGACAGCGGCGCTGCCGCAAACGTTTATGGGTGACGCGGGCGGACGTTGCCCGCGCGACAGGTGGTCGTCAAGCGACGTGGCCCCAAAAGGGCTGGGAATGTGGCGTGGTGAGGGCCGTCGGGCCGGAGGCCGCTCAAGGGATAAGGGCGCGCGGGACGAGTAAACAGAAAAACGCGCGCTCACACGTGCTCTCGCGCGCGCTCGCGGGAGACCGAGCCAGACGATGGCGAGGGGCGATTTGGCGGGATCTTGGGCCTGCCGCGAGCGCCATGCCCGAGGAAGGGGGTTGGCGGTGGAGGCGGCGGCTTATGGTTAAGGAATTAAAAGCGGAGAGATATCAACGGCCTGTGGTTTGGAATTGGAATGTTACCCACAGGGTGGGGAGGGTGTTGTCTTGGGTCTGTCATTTTCTTTTCGAGACGTGTTGACAGTCCGAGAGGGTGTGGCCTATAACCCGCCCATCGACGCGGCGCCGCGCTTTACCGGCTCGAGCCGCTGTCTCTGAAGGTCCTCATCGAATTTCGATGCATGAGCTTCTGGCCTCGGTCGGAAGACGGATTTCAGTCGGCCCCTGGGTCTCCCAAGGGTAGGAGCTTCGGTTCCTGTTTTTTGACAACTGA
>BFBZ01000015.1_pt28 | contig 25135 bp, 21 predicted proteins | sample 1888401 | NCBI WGS metagenome assembly BFBZ01 (sample SAMD00112614, study PRJDB3348) | symbiont metagenome | host: Chara braunii
TCTCGCAGCCGAGCGCAAGGCAACCGGCGAAATAACGACAAGCCCCCTGTTTCGGGTCCGCCTGGGACCATAAAATTCTCAGCCGGGGTTCCGCCTGAGAATTTTATCCGCGGGCTTTCTGCCCGATTCGGATCGTTAATAGACGTCGAGCTGGAACCGTCCCTTTTTCTTGAGGTCCGCCACGAAGCTGACCGCCTCGTCCGTCGACCGAGCGCCAAAATGGGCGACGATGTCGACCAGGGCCCGCTCGACATCCTTGGCCATGCGCTTGGCGTCACCGCAGATGTAGAGATGGGCGCCCTCGGCCAGCCAGGTCCAGACCTCGCGGCCGACCTCGCGCATCCGGTCCTGGACGTAGAACTTCTTGTCGCCGTCGCGCGACCACGCCAGCGATAGCCGCGTCAGCAGACCGGCCGTCTTCATCGCATTGAGCTCGTCGGCGTAGAAAAAGTCGCAGTCGCTGCGCTGGTGGCCGAAGAACAGCCAGTTCTTGCCCGGCGCGCCGGTSGCCCGGCGATCGAGCAGGAAGGCGCGGAACGGCGCGATGCCGGTGCCCGGGCCGACCATGATGATCGGCGTCTTCGGATCCGCCGGGAGCGCAAAACCATGCGCCTTCTGCACATAGACGCGAAGCCTGTCGCCGGGATTGATCCGCTCGGCAAGGAACGTCGAGGCGAGCCCAAGGCGCTTGCGCTTGCCGATGACGTAGCGGACGCAGTCGACCGTCAGCGACAGCCGTCCGGGCGTCGCGTTGTGSGACGACGAGATCGAATACAGCCGCGGCTGCAGCGGCTCCAGTGCTTCAACGAAGGCTTCGGGATGCGGTCGCACGCCGGAGAACTTCTGCAGCACCGCCATGACGTCGAGCGTCGCCGCATCGCCATCCGGGTCCTCCCCCTGCGCCAGCCGCCGCGCCTTCTCGCGCGTCGCACCGCCGGTGATGAAGGAGATCAGCTCGAACAGCGAATCCGGCGCGGGCGACAGCGAGACGTCCTCCAGCAGGCATTGCCGCAACGGCTTGCCGTTCACCTGCGTGATGTGCGAGGCGCCGAGCAGCGCGATGATCTGGTCGACCAGGCCGAGATCGTTCTTGGCGAAGATGCCGAAGGAATCGCCGACGACGTAGTCGAGCCCGGCTTCGCCGAGATCGAACTCGATGTGCCACGTCTCCTTCTCCGAGCCCGGCTTGTTGAGCAGACGCCGCGACAGAAAGGTCGCCTCGACCGGATTGTCGCGCGAGCGGCCGGGCTCGCTGACAACGACGGACACAGTGGCCGGCATTGCTGCAACTGCAGCCGGCTTGGCCGCCGCGGGCGCCTTGTCGAGCTCCTCGTAAAGCGCCTTGACCATCCGCGCGGTCTCCTTGCCGCCGGGGACGCAGAGATTGAGCCGGGCTTCGCTGCGATTGGCGATCGCGTCGGAATAGTCGCTGCAATTGTAGCCGCACTGGCCGCAATCCTGCTGCGCCATCGCGGCCATCAGGCGGCGGCGCAGCGGACGTCCCTCGGCCAGCTTCATGCGCTCGGCGATCGGCAGGGTCTGATCGTGCCACGGCGCCTCGCCGTCATCGGCATCGCCTGCGGGTGCGAGCACCGCGCCGTTCTGCGCCGGCGACAACGSCRTCGATCCGTCGAGGCCGAGCGCGCCGGCCAGGAAGCCGTTGAGCCAGGAGCGTTGCGCTTCAGAGAACGGCGCTGACGCGGGAATGATCTCGATCTTCGGCATGGGCGTGATCTGGTTCATGCGGCCACCTCGGACGTCTGCGCKTCGGCRAGCTTGCGCAGGGTTTCGCCATCGTGCCGGCGGGCAAAGGACAGGAAGGTTTCATCGGGAGAGAGGCGGTGCGCCAGATAGGCCTTSAGCAGCTTCTCGACGGTGCGCGGCGCGTCCTCCGCCTTGAGGTCGCGATAGACTTCGCGGCCAATGTCGGCCTGCGGGCCGAAGCCGCCGCCRGCGAACAGGTGATAGCCCTCGACCGTCTCGTCGCCATCGCCGACTGGGACCTTCGCTCCGATCATGCCGATGTCGCTGATGTAGTGCTGGGCGCAGGAGTGATGGCAGCCGGTGAGATGGATGTTCAGCGGGGTATCGACCTCCACCCTGCTCTCGCACCAGTCACCAATCTCGGCGGCGTGACGCTTGGTGTTGCTGGCGGCGAACTTGCAACCGGAATTGCCGGTGCAGGCGATCAGTCCGGCGCGGATGTGCGACGCCTTGGTCGAGAGACCGATCTGCTCGATCGCGGCACAGGCCAGGGCGACGTTCTCGTCGCGCACGCCCGGTAGCAGCAGGTTCTGCCAGACCGTGAGCCGGATCTCGCCGTCACCGAGATCCGCAGCGATCCTGGCGAGCGCGCGCATCTGGTCCGTCGTCAGCTTGCCCAGCGGCAGCACGACGCCGATCCAGTTCAGGCCTTGCTGCTTCTGCGGGTGCACGCCGATATGAGCCATGCGATCGGCTTCGGGCCGCGGCTTGATCGCCTCGTCCGCGACGCGCGCAAGCTTGCGGCCGAGCCGCGMCTCGACAGCTTCCATGAATTTGTCATGGCCCATGCTGTCGAGCACATATTTGAGCCGCGCCTTCAGGCGATTGGTGCGATCGCCGGTCTCGATGAAGAGCCGCACGATGGCATCGGCCACTTCGGTGGCGCGCTCGGGCTCGACGAYGATCCCGGTGGACTTGGCGAAATCCTTGTGACCGGTGATGCCGCCGAGGCCGAGCCTGAACCAGACGCCCGGCGCGACGCCGAAGCCATCCTTCACCTCGACGGCGGAGAACGCGATGTCATTGGTGTCTTCGAGCGCCGCGATCCGGCCGGCGCCGTCGAACGCGACGTTGAATTTGCGCGGCAGTCCGTACAGCGAGCGGTCGTTGAGGATGTGAAAATGCCATTCGCGCGCATAGGCGCGGGTATCGAGCAATTCCTGCGGATCGATGCCGGCGGTCGGCGTGCCCGTCACATTGCGGATGTTGTCGGCGCCGGAGCCGCGCGCAGTCAGCCCGAGATCAGACAGGCCCTCCAGCAGCATGACGGCGTGCTTGGGCGGGATTTCGCGCAGTTGCAGATTGGCCCGCGTGGTCACGTGGCTGTACGAACCGCAGAGCTGATCGGCGAGGTCGGCGAGCCCCGTGAGCTGCCAATGCTTCAGGATGCCGTTCGGAATCCGTAGCCGGCACATGTAGGAATCCTGCGCCGGCGCGACATGAAACAGGCCGAAATAGCGCCAGCGGAAATTGTCGGCCGCAGACGGCGCTGCGTTGCTGTGGGCCTGCTGCTTCAAGCGCGGATAGGCATCGAACGGATGCTGCTCGCGCTTGACCTTCTCCTGGTCGGCGAGCTTGCGACCCGCTGCGAGGACCTTGTCCTGCGCCTTGATATGGATGGCATCAGGCCCGCTCGGCTCCGCAAGGGGGGCGGTGGCAGTCTGAGCCCGGCCCGCCAGGTTGACTTTGAGGCCGGCGGCCAAGCCTTCGAGATAGCGCTTCTGCTCGTCGTTGAAGTCGACTGACAAGGGTTCGATTTTCATGATGGCGGACGAAGCTCCAGCGGCCACGGCGATGGGCCTGTGTGGATGAGATGAGGATCGCGTCATCCGTTCGGCCGACATGGCGCGAAAGGGTGAGCGGTCCGACCAGCTTCGTTGCTGCGGAAATCCGACGCGGATTGCGGTCAGCGGCGTCTGTGGCGGCTGACTGCAATGCAACATTCAAGTTGCGTGCCAGCCGCGACACCAAGGAAAGACTATTCAAAACAAGGATATGACCGAATCGCCGAACGCGCAGAGGCGGGCTCAAGCCCCGAAATGCGGGCAGTCCGCCTAAAATTTGTACGGCGGCGCCGGATGCCTAGATCCTGGTCCAACCACGAGGATCAGGCGGTCCAGCGGCCGATCTTGAATGCCCTGAGATGGCCAATCACGTCGTTTGCCGCAAACGGCGGTCCGGCGAAAGCGCCGATGGCGCTGTCCTGGGGCTGCCCGGGGACTCCGAGCGCGGCATCGTAGATGTCCGGCCGGAACACGCCCATCGCCGTGCGCAGGGCCTCRTCGCTGAGCTGCGTCTGGCCCCAGCGCACCATCTGGGCATACAGCCAGGCGGCCTGGATCTTGTCCGGTCGCGCCGCGCCCTCGCGTCCCACCAGCAGATAACGCGGGCTTTCGCGGAAGCTGCCGTCCGGGGAGATCTTCAACCGGCCGTCCAGCGTGCGCTGCAGCACCCCCGCATCGACGCCGATCCGCTCGGGCACCGCCAGAATGCGCGCGGCCTCCTCGTGGTTCTGCTCGATRAAATTGGCGGCGCGGGCGCAGGCGCGGACCAGCGCGGCCAGCGCGTCCGGGTGCTTGTCGGCCCAGCTCTGCCGCACCGCCAGAACCTTCTCGGCGGCCCGCACCAGGACATCGGACACGAAATGCAGGATGTGGCCGATGCCGAGATCGACGGCGATCGAATTCCAGGGCGCGCCGACGCAGAACGCGTCAACATGGCCATTGGCGATGCTGTCGACCATGTAGGGCGGCGGCAGCACCACAAGCCGGACATCCTCATCCGGATCGACGCCACCGGCGGCCATCCAGAACCGGAGCTGATAGTTGTGGGTGGAGAACGGAAACGTCATGCCGAAGGTGAGCGGCTCGGCGCCGGCCTTGCGACGTTCAGCGACCACGCGCGCCAGAGCGAGCGCCGTGGCCATCGGGTCGAAGCGGCCGCCTTCGAGCTTGGCCATGATGGAGGCGTACAAGGCCGGGGTCACCGTGATCGCGTTGCCGTTCACCCCGAGAGCGAAGGGGGCCACGATCGGGACCTTGACATGGCCGATGCCGAGGCTGGAGGCGATTGCAACCGGCGCCAACAGATGCGCCGCATCGAACAGGCCGATATTCAGCTTGTCGCGCACATTCGACCACGAGACCTCGCGCACCAGCGTGACGTCCAGACCTTCCGCGGCGGTGTAGCCCTTGTCGACCGCGACGATGAGCGCCGCGGCATCGACCAGCGGAATGAAGCCAATGCGAATCGGCCCGATCATTTCAGCATCTCCGAGGCGGTCAGGATCGATTGCGCGATCTCGCCGATCTTCTTCTTCTCGCGCATCGCCGTGGAGCGCAACAGCACGTAGGCCTCCTCTTCAGTGAAGCCTTTCATCTTCATCAGAATGCCTTTGGCGCGGTCGATCACCTTGCGATCCTCGAGGGCCGATTTGGCGCGCTCGAGCTCATCCTGCAGCTTCGAGAACGCATTGAACCGGGAGATGCAGAGGTCGAGGATCGGCTTGATCCGCTCCTTCTTCAGCCCGTCGACGATGTAGGCCGACACGCCGGCTTCCACCGAGGCCTGGATCGAGGCGGCGTCGCTCTGGTCCACGAACATGGCGATGGGCCGACGGACCGCGCGGCTGACCTGAAACATCTGCTCAAGCACGTCGCGGCTCGGGTTCTCCAGGTCGATGACGATGACGTCAGGGTCGAGCGCGTAGATCCGCGCCAGCAGGCCCTGCATCTCGCTGACATGCACCACGCCGGTAAAACCCGCCTCCCGCAAGCCCTCCTCCAGGATGGCCGCGCGGATCGGGCTCTCGTCGACGATCACGATTTTAGGCGATTGCTCGGCGCTCATCGATCACCAGGGTTGTCCGGGCCCTCATCCATAGCATGGACGCGACCGGCTTAAAGCCTTGTCTTTCTGGGTAATTCGGACTAGCTGACGCTTATCCCATCAGGCAGTTCCAAGATGCAGCAGGGTTCCGCGCCCAAGATCAGCTTTGTTTCGCTCGGATGTCCAAAGGCGCTGGTCGATTCCGAGCGCATCATCACCCGGCTTCGGGCGGAGGGCTACGAGCTGGCCCGCAAACATGACGGCGCCGACGTCGTGATCGTCAACACCTGCGGCTTCCTGGATAGCGCCAAGCAGGAATCGCTGTCTGCGATCGGCTCGGCCATGGCCGAGAACGGCAAGGTCATCGTCACCGGCTGCATGGGCGCCGAACCCGAACAGATCGAACAGGCCTATCCGGGCGTGCTGTCGATCACCGGGCCCCAGCAGTACGAGAGCGTGCTCGAGGCCGTTCACCGGGCGTCGCCGCCGATCCACAACCCTCATCTGGACCTGGTTCCCCCGCAGGGCATCAAGCTGACGCCTCGTCATTACGCCTATCTGAAAATTTCCGAGGGCTGCAACAACCGCTGCACCTTCTGCATCATCCCGAAACTGCGTGGCGATCTCGTGTCCCGACCCGCCGCCGACGTGCTGCGCGAGGCCGAACGTCTGGTGGCCGCCGGGGTCAAGGAGCTCCTGGTGATCTCCCAGGATACCTCGGCCTACGGGCTGGACCTGAAATATGCCGAGAGCAGCTGGAAGGACCGCAGCGTCAGAGCGCGCTTCCTGGACCTCGCCCGCGAGCTCGGCGAACTCGGCGCCTGGGTCCGGCTGCACTACGTCTATCCCTACCCGCATGTCGACGAGGTCGTCGGGCTGATGGCCGAGGGCCGTGTGCTGCCCTATCTCGACATTCCCTTCCAGCATGCCAGCCCCAATGTCCTCAAGGCGATGCGCCGGCCGGCCGCYCAGGACAAGACGCTGGATCGCATCARGAGCTGGCGGGCGRCCTGTCCSGATCTGGCGTTGCGCTCGACCTTCATTGTCGGCTTTCCCGGCGAAACCGATGCGGACTTCGCCTACCTGCTCGATTGGCTCGACGAGGCCGAGATCGATCGTCTCGGCTGCTTCAAATACGAGCCGGTGGCGGGGGCGACGTCCAACGCCCTGCCCGATCAGGTTCCGGACGAAGTCAAGCAGGAGCGCTGGAACGCGTTGATGGCGCGCCAGCAGAAGATCTCGGCGCGTCGCCTCAAGCGCAAGGTCGGAACCCGCCAGCAGATCATCATCGACGAGGTCGGTCCGACCGTGGCCAAGGGCCGTTCCAAGGCTGACGCTCCGGAGATCGACGGCTCGGTCTACGTCTCCAGCCGCCGTCCCCTTCGCGTCGGCGAGATCGTCACGGCCAGGATCGAGCGCGCTGACGAATATGACCTGCACGGTACGGTCGCCGGCTTCTGATCGYCGCCAARCAACTGGCGGCGACGGKACGATCGCCTCAAAAAGATTTGCGCCTYAAATCGACTTGGCCGGGGCCGCTGTCCTGACATTCCACAAATTGAGCGTGCGCTGGGCCTCGTCGGCGGTCAGCGCACGGTATTTGGTCTTGAGCTTGGCGAGTTCGTCAGGCGGCGTCGCGCCCGAGACGAAGCGGCTGTCGAGAATGGCCACCACCGTGTCCCAGCTCAGTCCCGCCGCCTTGCAGGGAACGAGAATGCCATCGCTGCGCAGGCTCTGCATCAGCGGCCGCACCAGATCGATGCTGCATTTTGCGAGCTCCGCAATCGCCGCYGTCGTCTCCACGTAGCGGCGCTGCCTGGCGAAATCGAGCAGCATRGTCTCGTTCAGCCTGCCGGTCTGCCGCAGCTGCCCGAACGCCGCTTTGGCGCTGCCGAAATCGCGTTGTCGCGCCATGTCCCGCTCAGCGCCGGCGGCGGCGGCCGCAATCGCGCTTCGGATTTCCTCATAGAGATGCGGCGGCGCCGACGCGAGAAGGCGGGCTTTGACCGCCTCGGTCGCGCTCTGCAACAGCGTCCTGCGCAACCCGGCCGGCAGATCGGCGCGTATGCCGGTGGCGATCGTGAGCTCCGGATCGTTGATCGCCTGKGACAGGATGATGGAAAAGCCAGCCGCGGAGATCCGCGCGCCGGGATTCTTCATCAGCTTGCGGCTCACGCTGGGAAAACGCCGCCCCAGCAAGGCATCGGTGACGACTTCCTGCAGCCACCAGCGGCCGGCKATCGCGATCAGATGCTGTTCGCTGCGGGTGTTCGCGATCTCGATGAGATCCGCGTTGCTCAACCGCGGCGACTCCGCGAGCACCGGCTCGGCAACGGCAATATCCTCATGACGGGCAAGCCGCCGGATCACCGCGACGGGCGCTTGAGGCACCGGCGCAAGCTGCGCGCTGAGCTCGGCGAGCGCGATCCGTGCGCTGACATCGGCGAGCGCACGCAGCTCGATCGTGTTGACGAGGCGCTCGAAAACGTCTGCGAACAGCGCATGCTGCTCGATATCCATGTTGCCTGCCGAGGCGATGAACAGGGACGCGACCCGCTCGGCCACCACTGAGCAGCGTTCGGCTGAGCCGGTGGCAATCGCCGCCTGCACTTCATCGGCGATCGTGAGATGAGGTTTCGACATCGCTCGTCCTGAGCGCTTTCCATTTCAGAGTATCCTGCACGGTAGAGGCAGTCGCTAAATGTTTGGTAAAGTTTGAACTAAGCTTGGCCGAGCGGCCTGCGGTAWGTCCTGCTTCTCCGTTCGATCGGGCCTGTCTTGCRTTGTGTCGTCCGGCTCGACGTTCCCCCGCCTTGACACCGGTGACAATTTGCCTGTATGGCCCGCCGCATGATCTTCAACCGGACCAGCCGCCGCGCCGCCGTTTGCCGCCGTCACCGCCGTGACGAGGCCGGGGCGCGCCGTGTCCGAAGACGTTGCTGATCAGCTCGCGCATCAGCTTCCGTTTTTCGAGAAGGCCGCTCCCGCAAGGAGCGGCCTTCTCGCTTTTTGGCCGCCGTTTCCCCCTGAGCATAGGAGACTGAACATGCTGACCGCCTCTCATCCGTTCGACGCTCTGATGGAGATCACGGCCCGTCCGCGTACCGTCTTCGTCCAGGGCAAAGGCTCCTGGCTGTGGGACGATACCGGCAAGCGCTATCTGGATTTCATCCAGGGCTGGGCCGTGAACGCACTGGGCCATGCGCCGCCCGAGYTGGCCAAGGCGCTTGCCGACCAGGCGGCGCGGCTGATCACGCCGAGCCCGGCCTATTTCAATGAGACCAGCCTGAAGCTGGCCAAGGCCCTGGTCGACCGCTCCTGCTTCGATCAGGTCTTCTTCACCAATTCGGGCGCCGAGGCCAATGAGGGCGCGATCAAGCTTGCGCGCAAATATGGCGCGCTGCGTAAGAACGGCGCGCATGAGATCATCACCTTCGAGGGTGGTTTTCACGGCCGTACGCTGGCGACGATGTCTGCATCCGGCAAGAAGGCGTTCGAACCGCTGTTCGAGCCGAARGTCCCGGGCTTTGCCAAGGCGCGCCTGAACGACATCGCCTCGGTCGAGGCGCTGATGTCTGACAAGACCGTCGCGATCATGCTGGAGCCGATCCAGGGCGAAGCCGGCGTATGGCCTGCGAYGACCGGATTCYTGCAGCAATTRCGCGCCCTGACCACGCAGCATGGCCTGCTGCTGATCGTCGACGAGATCCAGACCGGCATGGGCCGGACCGGCAAACTCTTCGGCTATGAGCATGCCGATATCGTTCCGGACATCATGACGCTCGGCAAAGGCATCGGCGGCGGCGTCCCGCTGGCGGCGCTGCTGGCCACCAACGAGGCCTCCTGCTTCGCGCATGGCGACCAGGGTGGCACCTTCAACGGCAATCCGCTGATGTGCGCCGCCGGGCTTGCCGTGCTGGACRTGATCGAGACGCCGTCATTTCTGAAAGCCGTTGCCGATAGCGGGATCTATCTCGAAAGCGAGCTGCAGCGGCTCTCGGCCCGGCACGGGCTTGGCGAGGTGCGCGGCCGCGGCCTGCTGCTCGCGCTCGATGTGGTCAGGCCGATCGCGCCGTCGATCGTCGCCGAGGCCTTCGRGCTYGGCCTGCTCTTGAACGCRCCGCGCGCCGACACGCTGCGCTTCATGCCGGCTCTGAACGTCACGCGCGACGAGATCGCGGCCATGATCGAGACCCTGGACGGCATTCTGACCAAGCTCGGCGCCGCACGCTGCGTCGCGTGATCGATCGAGGTCGACGCAGTCTCCCCGTCCGACGGTGGAGACTGCATCTCGCCTGCCCATAGATGAGGCAGATCCGGAGGATCCAGGATCGGCGGCGGTTGACCTAAATCAAAGACAGCGCCGCTGCAGAAAAACGATCCTGCTTGCGCCAAACACCTGCGATCCGATGACATACGTTATATTCRTATGGATATAGCGTTGTACGGGATGTGATCAGCTCGGAGGAAGAGGCTTGCCGGGACCAAGCTGATGATCATTCCGCCGACAACGAGGTCGGCACGACAGAAGGAGATGCAAGAATGGCGAGAGACAATCTGGCTCGGGTGCTGCCCGTCGAAGCTCCAAGGAGCCACATCGCCCCCGCTGCAGCGACCGAAGAGGTGCTGATCCACGTCCGCTTCTTCCCGAATTCGGACATCAATTCGATCGGCGAGAAGCCCGCCAGTCTGACCGCCAGCCAATGGTATGAGCGGCTGCTCGACATGGCGCGTCCGCATTACCAGACCTTTGCCGGCGGCCGCGGCTTCTTCCGCATTCCCCGCCCCTGCTTCGAGGCGATCCTCAAGGACGTCGCTGGCTGACATCGGCTCTCTCCGGATGAGGCAGCGAGCGTCCTCTCTGCCTCGCCCTCTTGACCGCGGCGCGCCGGGTGCGCCGCGGTCGATTGGATCTGTTCTGGCCATGGGAGTACCGCGGTGGCGCGATCGATCTTCGGAGAACTGCAACAGACCTTCCGCACGCTGCTGGCCAGCCGGCCCGGATCGGGTGCCGCYGTCGAGACATTGACCGAGCAGGCGTTCAACCTGTTCGAGGCCAATATCGGCGTCCAGTCGGCCSATCTGCCTGTGCTGGCCTGCGACAAGGGATGCCCGTCYTGCTGCGCGCTGCGCGTCACGGCCACCGCGCCGGAGATCTTTCTGCTGGCGCGCTACATCAGGCAGATTGATCAGCGGGCGCCGAGGACGGCCCTCGGCCTCCTGTCCCGACGCGTGCAACTCGCCAACCGCACCACGCGCGGCTTGGACGAGGTCGAGCGGATGAAGCTGCGCGAACCCTGCCCCTTCGTGGTGCGCGGCGCCTGCATCATCCACCCCGCCCGTCCGCTGGCCTGCCGCGGCCACGCCTCGTTCGACCGACGCGCCTGCARCCARGCCATGGCCGGACGCGACGTGGATGTCCCGGTGTCGGCACCTCATATCGCCTTGCGCGGCTTGATCCAGGATGCGCTGCGGTCAGCCCTCGCGGAGGCTGGCCTTGCTGCCGATCTTTATGAATTGAACCAGGGCCTTGCGCTGGCCCTCGACGACCCCGCGCGCGAGCGCGCCTGGCGCGATGGCAAGGACAGCCTCGCCCCCGCCCGGATCGAACAGCCGCCGGCCGGCCAGGCCAATGCGATGCTCTGGAGCCGCGCCGCCGACGGCGGTGCGCCGGCCGGCGACGAGAGCTAGATCATGATGCGTGTCCATGGAAACGCATCATGATCTTTCCTCTTTGTTTGAGCATGATCTTTTCGGAARAYCGGTTTCCACTTTTCCGGATCATGCTCTGGCTCGTCACGGCTTGAGGATCGAGGCTCCGGTCGTGGCGCGGCTTTCCAGATCGGCATGCGCCTTGGCCGCATCCTTCAGCGCATAAGCGTGATTGATCGGAACGTGCAGCTTGCCGCTGATGACCGCCGCGAACAGCGTGTCCGCGCCTTCCAGCAATTCCGATCGCTTTCCGACATAGTCGTTGAGCTTCGGACGGGTCGCGAAYAACGAGCCGTGGCTGTTGAGCTCCGCGATCGAGAATGGCGGCACCGGTCCGGAGGCRTTGCCGAAGCTGACGAACAGGCCGCGCGGCTTCAGGCAGGACAACGAGCCGGGGAAGGTCGACTTGCCGACGCCGTCATAGACCACGTCGCACAATTCGCCGCGGCTGATCTGCTTGACCCGGGCGACGAAGTCCTCCTCGTTGTAGAGGATGACGTGATCGCAGCCRTTGGCGAGCGCCAGGTCGGCCTTGGCCCTGGAGCCGACGGTCCCGATGACATGGGCGCCGAGCGCCCGCGCCCATTGGCAGGCCAACAGGCCGATCCCGCCGGCCGCCGCATGGATCAGCACGCGATGATGCGGCTCGACCTTGAAGGTCTTGTGCAGCAGATACCACACCGTCAAACCCTTGAGCATCAGCACCGCGCCCTGCTCATAGGTGATGTGGTCGGGCAGCTTGACCAGGCGCTGCCAGGCGATGTTGCGCTCGGTGGCGTAGCCGCCGAGATTTTCGTAGTAGGCGACGCGATCGCCGGGATGGAAATGCGTCACGCCCGGCCCGACGGCGATCACCTCGCCGGCCGCCTCATTGCCGGCGATGAAGGGCAGGCCCGGCGCCTTGTACAGGCCGGTGCGGTAATAGACGTCGATGAAGTTCAATCCGATCGCATGCTGGCGGATGCGGACCTCGCCCGGACCGGGGGCGGCGAGATCGACCGGCTCATAGACCAGCGCCTCGGGGCCTCCCACCTTGTGCACGCGCACCGCCTTCGCCATCCCGCGATCTCCCCTCCAGGCCCGCTTGGCCAACTTTTGGGAGCCGGCCAAGACCCTTCGACAATTACCTGATTCTCGTCGGACATCCGGCTCGTCGAAGGAGCCTGACCGCAGCCGGCGCTCGAGGCGCAGCCGCAGGCAAAAGCCAAGGCGATCACGCGGTCCTTGTCAACTCAGCCCTTGCGCTTCCTGCGGTTGCGCGAGGCCAWCACGTTGAAGGCCTCGACCGCGAGCGCGAAGACGATGGCGAAATAGATGTAGCCGCGCGGAATGTGGAACTCGAAGCCGTCAGCAACCAGCGCGACGCCGATGAGGACCAGGAAGGCGAGCGCCAGCATCTTGGTGGTCGGATGGTTCGCCACGAAACGGGCGACCGGTCCCGAGGAGACGTACATGATGATGACGGCGATAATGACCGCGGCGATCATGATCTCGAGATCCTGGGCCATGCCGATCGCGGTGATGATCGAGTCCAGCGAGAACACCAGATCGATCACGATGATCTGCAGGATCACCCAGAAGAACTTGTTGGCGCCCCCGGTCTGCGGCCCCTCCTCCTCGCGCGCCTCGACCTCGGCATGGATCTCATGCGTCGCCTTGGCGATCAGGAACAGGCCGCCGGCGATCAGGATGATGTCGCGCCAGGAGAAGCCGAGACCGCCGATCGAGAACACCGGCTGGGTGAGGCCGATCAGCCAGACCAGCACGCTGAGCAGCAGGATGCGGAAGATCAGYGCCAGCGCCAGCCCGATCTGCCGCGCGCGCGTCGCCTGCGGTTGCGGGATGCGCGAGGTGATCACCGACAGGAAGATCACATTGTCGATGCCGAGAACGATTTCAAGCGCCGTCAATGTCAGCAGCGCGGCCCAGGCTTCGGGGCTGGTCAGGAGGTCGATCATGCTTTCAGGGATCTCAACAGACGGATCGCGGAGTCGCTCGCCACGATGTAGAGGCCGATCGCGCACAGCAGTGCCGTCACGATCGGGCTCACGGTGAAATTCTCCGCCAGCACATCGATCACCAGAACGGCCCAGAGCGCGATCAGCGGCAATGTCAGCCAGCGCAGCCGCGCGACGCGCACGGGATGGATGACGTGAAACGGCACGAAGGTCAGCGCGATCAGGATCGCGAGGCCGAGCGTGCCGAGCAGCGGCGGCGGATGCAGCAGGAACAAATAGAACGCGGCGATATTCCACAGGCCCGGGAAGCCGCGAAAATGATTGTCGGCGCTCTTCATGCGGCGGTCGGCGAAATACAGCGCGCCGGTCACCGCGATGGCGACCCCGATCACGGGCGCAGCCAGCGGCAGCAGCATGCCGCTGGCGGTGATCGCATAGGCCGGTACGAACACATAGGTCGTGAAGTCAACCACGAGATCGAGCACGTCCCCCGACCAGTCCGGCTGGACATTGGCGACGTCGAGCCAGCGCGCCAGCGGCCCGTCGATGCCATCGATGATCAGCGCCACGCCGAGCCACCAGAACATCGCCGTCCAATGCTCGCGAACGGCTTGCAACATCGCGAGCAGCGCCACGCCGGCGCCGAGCGCGGTGAACACATGCACCGAGAACGCGGCAGCGCGGTGCGCCGGCGTGACTGATACTGCGCCCTCGGGTCTGACCTGATCCATGCCGGTCCACTGCTATCAGGAATCGGAGCCGATTGCATATCGGCGATTGCGACCATGCGCCGCGCAGTGCCCTTGAAAAAGGCCGGCGGGAACGTCAAATGTTCCACCATGACCAACACAGAAGCCAGCTTCGATGTCATCGTCGTCGGCGGCGGCCCCGCGGGACTAGCGGCTGCCATCGCCCTGTCGCAAACCGGGGCGCGCACGGCGCTCGTGGCCCGTCAGGCGYCCTATGCGGACAATCGCACMACGGCCCTGCTCGGCGGCTCCGTCGACTTTCTCGACGAGCTCGGCGTCTGGCCGTTGTGCMGCGATCGCGCCGCCGGCCTCAAGGCGATGCGGCTCGTCGATGATACCGGCCGGCTGATCCGCGCGCCTGAAGTGCGCTTCGTTGCGAGCGAGATCGGTCTGGACGTGTTCGGCTACAACATCGCCAATGCCGTCCTGGTCGACGCGCTGGAGCGGCGGGCGGCTGACATCGACCAGCTGTCGCGGAGCGCGGAGGACGCCGAGAGCGTGCGTTGCGATGCCGATGCCGTCACAGTCACCACGAGCTCCGGACGCAGCCTGACGGCGCAGCTGGTGGTCGGGGCCGACGGGCGGCATTCGCTGTGCCGCGAGGCGGCCGGCATCGGTGTGAGCCGGAGGACGCTGCAACAGGCGGCGCTGACCTTCAACATCACCCATGCGCGTCCGCACCATGAGGTCTCGACCGAATTCCATACGCCGCAGGGCCCCTGCGTGTTCGTGCCCCTGCCCGGCGACCGCTGCAGCGTCGTCTGGGTCGCGGCGCCGAAGGAGGCGGAGCGGCTTTACGCGCTCGACGACGACGCGCTGTCCGCGGCCGCCGAGCGGCAATCGCATTCGATCTTCGGTCGCGTTCATGTCGAGCCTGGCCGCCATCTGTTCCCGCTCGCGATCGAGCGGCCGCAGCGCTACGCCCAGAACCGCGTCGCCTTGATCGGCGAGGCCGCCCATGTGGTGCCCCCGATCGGCGCGCAGGGATTGAATCTCGGACTGCGCGACGGCATCGATCTCGCGTCTGTCGTGAGCAAGGCGAAAGCAGCCGGCGAGGATCTCGGCGCGCCCCAGGTGATCGCCCGCTATGGCGCGGCGCGCCGCKCCGACATCCTGAGCCGCACCTTCGTCATCGACGTCGCCAACCGCTCGCTGCTCAGCGATCTCGTGCCGATGCAGTCGCTGCGTGCGGTCGGCATGCATCTGATCGGCGGCTTCGGTCCGTTGCGGCGGCTGGCGATGCGCGAGGGACTGGCGCCGTCCTGGCGCAACGCGCGCAAAGCGGGCTGAGCACCGGCCTCAGGGAAACACCAGCCGGCCGCTCTGGATCAGCCACATCACGGTGGTCAGCGTGACCACCGAGGCGAAGGTGCCGATCAGCACCGCTGACGAGGCCGGCTCGATCCAACTGTCATGCTGGCGCGCGATCACGAACACATTGAGCGCCGGCGGCAGCGCCGCCATCAGSACGGCCGTGRCCGCCCAGGGCTGCGCGAACGGCCCGAACAGCAGCATCAGCCCGAACGACAGCAGCGGGTGGACCACGAGCTTCACGAGGGTAAGCACCGGCACCTCCCAGGGCAGCCGCTCGAACGGCCGCAGGGCCACGGTCACGCCCAGGGCAAACAGCGCCGTCGGCGCCGCGGCGTTCTGCAGGAATTGCAGGATGCGATCGAACACCGTCGGCGGATGCAACTGCAGCGCCGCCGCCAGGATGCCGGCCGCGGTCGCCATGATCAGCGGGTTCTGCACAATCTGGCGCAGCACCGTGCGCAGCGCATGCGCCACCGAGGCATGGTCGCGCTCGGTCAGTTCCACCAGCAGCGGCACGATTGAGAACAGGAAGATGCTGTCGCAGCAGAAGATCAGCGCCGTCGGCGCCGCGGCCTTGGCGCCGAGCACCGACAGCGCCAGTCCCGGCCCCATGTAACCGATGTTCCCATAGCCGCCGGCGAGCCCCGCCATGGTCGCCTCGCGCAGCGACAGCCGGCCGATCAGCTTGCCGAGCAGCAGCGCCAGGCTGAAAGTGARCATGGTGGCGAGCGTCGTTGCAACCAGGAATGGTGGGTTGCTCAGCTCCGCAAACGGCGTGCGCGCGATCAGGTTGAACATCAARGCKGGCAGCGASACGTAGAGCAGGAAGAAGTTCATCCAGGCCAGCCCGGATTCGGGCAGCTTCTTCCATTTACCGCAGGCGAACCCTATGAAAACAACGCCGAAATAGGGCAAGGCCAGATTGAGAATGTCGAACATGGCGCTCGGAAGGTGACCCGTCGCGGGCCTGGGATGCGGGAGCGGCGGCTGGCCGCCGAATCGGCGGCGRTCTAGATTAAATCCGCCTTCCGGGCACTAGCATCAGCCTCAATCCTGGTCTATTCGACAAGAATGATCAAAGCGCGAACCGCSAAATTTCAGATCGGTCAGATCGTCCGGCACCGGGTGTTCTCGTTCCGTGGCGTGATCTTTGACATCGATCCGGAGTTCAACAACACCGAGGAATGGTGGCTGTCGATCCCCGAAGAGGTTCGCCCGCACAAGGATCAGCCCTTCTACCATTTGCTGGCGGAGAACGCTGAGTCCGAATACGTCGCCTATGTCTCCGAGCAGAACCTGGTTCCGGACGATTCCGGCGAGCCGATCCGGCACTCCCAGGTTGCCGAGATCTTCATCAAGGACAAGTCCGGCGGCTACCGTCCGCGCAACCCGCTGTTGAACTGAGCGGCACGAGGCGACGGCGCGCGAAGCATTTCAGCGGCCTCTATCAGAGCCCGCTCCCGCCGAACGATCCGAACAAAAAAGGCGCTCCCCTCGGAGCGCCTTTTGTTTTTCGGAATGTCGGGGCGAGGCCCGCGTTACTGTTTCGCCTGCGGCTGGGGCTGGGCGCCCTGGGTCTGCTCCAGCTTCTTGCGCTGCTCCTCGGCGCGCTTCTGCAGCTCTTCCTGCAGCTTCTGCTGGGTCTTCTCGAACTCCTTCGGGTCGGTCGGCGGACCGTCATAGGCCTTGGCGAAGCTGCTGTTGCCCTCCTGCAGCGGCAGCGGCAGCGTCAGCGCGGTGCCGTTCGAGTTGATCGCTTGCACGTAGAGGGTCTGGCCCTTCTTCAGGCTGTTCACGAAATCCGGCGTCGCCTCATAGTCGGACATGCAGCCGTTCTGGAAGCAGATGACATATTTGCCGTCGATCGGGTTGCCGGTGTCGACCGCGATACGGGTGCCCGGCTGCAGCTGCATGCCGAGCGGCAGGGTCACGCGCAGGATCTTGCGCGGCTCGCCCTCGGGCTCGATGATCACGGCTGCAACCACCGGCTGACCGGACTCGATGCGGCCGTCCTTGCCGATGAAGCAGACCTGCTTGGCGTTGGCGTCCTGCCCCTTCAGGCAGAACTTGGTCCAGGGCGCGTAGATCAGCTGTGGCATCTCCTGCTGGGCCTGCTGCGGCTGGCCGCCGGCGGGAGGCGTGGCAGGGGCCTGCGCGGCCGGAGCGGGACCTTTTGGAGCGGCAGCGGGAGCCTTCGCCTTGGGCGCAGCAGGCGCCGGAGCCTGYGCTTGCGCAGCCGAAGCGAAGGGAACAGCCAGCGCGGTGACCGCCAGCAGGGCGATGAGCCGCCCACGCGGCCCAACCGACGAGGCCAAGTCACGGAAATTCATTGCGGAAAACCCTTTCTGAACGGCAGCGCCCGAGACCGCCAAAGGCGCCACACCAAGCCGTTGAAGCGGCTGTCTCCTCAGGAAATGAGGCGGTTAAGTGACAGGCGTTGCCGCCYAGCTTAATCGCCCGCTTTCATAACGCGGTATGCGGAAAGATCAATGCCGCGAGACCACGACGTTGCTGCGGTCTAGCGCTTACGGGCCTGTGTTAAAAGCCTGTTGTGCCCCATTTCGAATCAGATGCTTGTGCCCTGTTCCCAAGGTTGCAGCGCCTCTCCCGCATGGCGCTGCGCCGCTGTGCCGTGGTCATGGCGCTGTCGCTGTCCGTCCACGGCTTCGCCGCAACAGCCTCGGAAAGTTCGGCGATCGCGATGCACGGCAGCCCGGCTTTGCCGGCCGACTTCCAGCACTTGCCCTATGTGAATCCGCAAGCGCCTMAGGGTGGCCGGCTGGTTTGGGGCCTGCTTGGCACCTTCGACAGCCTCAATCCCTTCATCGTGCGCGGCGTTGCGGTGCAACAAATCCGCACCCATGTGTTCGAGAGCCTGCTGACCCGCGGCAATGACGAGCCGTTCACCCTGTATGGACTGCTCGCGCGAACCGTCGAGACCGACGACGAGCGCACCTATGTCACCTTCCGGCTGGATCCGCGCGCCCGTTTTTCCGACGGGCAGCCCGTGCTGGCCGACGACGTGTCATTCTCCTGGAACCTGCTGCGTGAGCATGGCCGGCCGAACCACCGGCAGTTCTACGGCAAGGTGGCCAAGGTCGAGGTGCTCGATCCGCTCACGATCCGGTTCGAYTTCGGCGGCGTCGCCGATCGCGAACTGCCGCTGATCCTCGGCCTGATGCCGATCCTGCCGAAGCACGCCACCGATGTCGCGACCTTCGAGGACACGTCGATGGCGGCCCCGGTCGGCTCCGGCCCCTACCGYGTCACCGCGGTCCGGCCGGGCGCAAGCGTCACCCTGACCCGCAATCCGGATTATTGGGGCCGCGACCTGCCGATCAATCGGGGATTGTGGAACTTCGACGAGATCCGGCTGGACTATTATCGCGARGCCAATGGGCAGTTCGAAGCCTTCAAACGCGGGCTCTACGATGTCCGCGTCGAGAACGAGCCGCTGCGCTGGCACGACGGCTATGATTTCCCGGCGGCCCGCGACGGCGAAATCATCCGCGACAGTGTCACCTCCGGCATGCCGCAACCGTCGCAGTTCCTGGTGTTCAACACGCGCCGGCCGGTGTTCGCCGACATCAAGGTGCGGCGYGCATTGACCCTCCTGTTCGATTTCGAATGGATCAACCGCAACTACTTCTTCGGCCTCTACCGGCGGAGCGGCGGCTATTTCGCTGGCTCCGAGCTCTCGGCCTATGGACGCGCCGCAGACGCCACGGAGCGCGAGCTCTTGAAGCCGTTCACGGCCCGGATACCGCCCGACATCATGGACGGCAGCTACCGCCTGCCGGTGACCGACGGATCGGGCCGCGATCGCACCGCGCTCAAGGCCGCGCTCGATCTCCTGGAAGAGGCCGGCTACGGCTTCGACGGCACGGTGCTGCGGCACCGGACGACCCGGCAGCCGCTCGCATTCGAGATCCTTGTCACCACACGGGACCAGGAACGCATCGCGCTCGCCTATGCCGGCAGTCTCAAGCGCGCCGGCATCAACGCGGCGATCAGGGTTGTCGACCCCGTGCAATTCGACCAGCGTCGGCTCAGCTTCGCGTTCGACATGATCCAGAACAGGTGGGATCAATCGCTGTCGCCGGGCAACGAGCAGGCGTTCTATTGGGGCAGCGAGGCAGCCGACAGGACCGGAACCCGAAACTACATGGGCGCCAAGGACCCTGCCATCGACGCCATGATCGCGGCGCTGTTGCGGGCTCGCGACAGGCCGGAATTTATCTCGACGGTCCGCGCATTGGACCGTACCCTGATGGCTGGCTTCTACGCTATTCCAGTGCTCAACGCCGCCGAGGAATGGATTGCGCGGTGGAATCGGATAGAACGACCAGACAGGACAGCCTTGACGGGAGCGCTCCCGGAAAGCTGGTGGCAGCGGCCGGAGCCGGCAACCAAATGACCAACCGGGGCAGTTGGTCGACGCCGGATCCGGGAAAGCACGGGGCAGCAGGTGAACCAGGCCAATACGTCGCCGACGCTTGACGCGTTGTTTCAACGCATTCTGGCGCGCAAGCCGGACGCGATTGCGTTGGTCGATCCGATCAACAAGCAGCGGATCACCGGGCGGGCGCCGATGCGCCTGACCTATGCGGAGGCCGACCGCGTGATCTCGGCGCTGGCGGCGCATTTCATCGATGCCGGCCTGCCGCCGCACTCGGTGATTGCSGTGCAGTTGCCCAACACCATCGAGTTTGTGCTGACGGTGCTGGCGGCGCATCGCGCCGGCCTCGTGGTCGCTGTRTTTCCGCTGCTCTGGCGGCAGGCCGAACTGGTCGCCGCCTTGAACCGCACCAGCGCGCGGGCGATCGTGACGATGTCCAAGATCGATGGCGTCATCCATGCTGACCTCGCGATGCATGCCGCGGCGGAGGCGTTCTCGATCCGGCACGTCTGCGGCTTCGGCAATGATCTGCCCGAGGGCATGTTCTCGCTCGACCAATCCATCGCCAAACCGTCGCGATCGACGCGCGGCGTGATGCCGGACGGTCGCAAGGCCGCCATCGTATCGTTCGATGTCACCGCCGACGGCTTCCGCGCCGTGCCGCGCAGCCATCTGAGCCTGATCGCCGGTGGGCTGGCCATCTCCTTGGAGAGCGATCTGCCCCAAGGCGTGAACATGATGTCGGCCTTCCTGCCTTCGTCCTTCGCCGGTCTCGCCGCCTCGGTGGTCACCTGGCTGCTGTCGGGCGGCAGCCTGGCCCTGCATCACCCCTTCGATGCCGAGGTGCTGGAGCAGCAGCTCGCCGAACTCGCGTGCGACACGCTGATTGCGCCGGCGCAGCTCGTGCTGCGCCTCGACGGCAGCGACCTCGCCGGCCGCCTGCCCAACCTGCGCTATGTGCTCGGCCTCTGGCGGGCACCGGAACAGGTCGCCTCGAGCCCGGCCTGGAAGACGCGCGAGATCGAGTTCTCGGACGTCTATCTGTTCGGCGAGGCCGGATTGTTCGCAGTGCGCCGCACCGCGGCCGACGGCAATCCCGGTCCCGTCAAGCCCGGCCGCCAGGGTGCCCCGCGCGAGCAGCCGGGCTCGTCGATCGCCGGCGAGATCCTGGTCACGCCGAAGGGCACGCTGGGACTGCGCGGACCGATGGTCGTGGTCGCCGCCTATGCGCCGGCGCCACCGCCGAGCGATTCACTGATGCCGGCACCGCCGCGCGACTATGTCGATACCGAATATGCCGTCAGGCTCGACCGCGCCCATGACACCATCTCGATCACCGCGCCTCCCGCCGGCGTCATGGCCGTGGGCGGCTACCGCTTCCTCGCCCAGGACCTGCACGAATGGTCGCGCCGGCTCGGCCAGGGCGCGCTGCTGACGGCTTTGCCCGATCGGCTCAGCGGTCACCGGCTCGCCGGACGCGCGATGGACAATGCGCGAGCCCGCGACGCACTTGCCGAACTCGGACTCAATCCGCTGATGGTCGAGGCGTTTCGCGACCGCGCCAATCAGTCCGGTTGACACAGCCATTGCGGCTCTGCGAGGCGCTCAACGGTCGCTGCATCRAGGCAGCCAATCAAACCGGCGGCGACTCATGGAGGCGGCAACTCATGCCGCGTCRTGAGTTGTATTTGCGCGGCCTCGCCACTCGGAACAGTGTTGACGCCGCGTTAACGTCGGAGACCTAGGATCGCACGTTGTCATCAGCGTATCCTGAGTTTCCTGGATGTCCCAACACGGCCCGCTCCTCATCGTCTCCCGGTCTTCGCGGCCTTCACTGACTGCGGCCCTCGATGCGGCGCAAATCCTGCCGACSATGGAAGCGCGCTGGGACGCTGCGGCCGGGATCATCTCCCGCGTTCAACCGGCCGCCGTGCTGGCCGTGATGGAGGRCGCCGATGCGAGCGAGATGCGCGCGGTCTCGCAGCATCTGGACGCGCGCAAGCCCTATGTTCCGCTGATCGCGATCGCGCCGGGCGAGACGACCCTGCCCGACAACGCCATTCCCCTGCATGGCAGCGACAACACCGACCGCCTGCTGGCGCGACTGCGCGCTGCGTTGCGCGTCCGCACGCTGCACACGACGGTGCTGCGGCGGCTCGACGAGAAGAAGGCGCCGGACGCCACGATGCCGGACACCGACCCGCTCAGCGATGCGACGGTGCTGCTGCTCGGCCGCGGCGGCTCGCTTCCCGGGCTGTCGGTGGCGCTCGGCGAGCGCATGGCCGTCGTCGGCGCGCTGAGCATCGAAGCCGCGGCCAAGCATCTGTCGAGCCGCGACATCGACGGCATCGTGCTCGGCGAAGGGTTTTCGCCGCGCGTCGTCGATGCCTTCCTCGCCGTTCTCGCCGAGGACACCCGCTTCCGCAACCTCGCCGTCGTCGTCACCGCCAACCAGCCAGCGCCGCTGCAGGAGCTCGCCAATCTCGAGATCATCGCCGGCGCTCCCGCCCACATCGCGGCCAGCGCCCTRCCCCTGATCCGGCAGCATGCCTTCGAGGCYCGCCTCAACCGCACGCTGCGCGCCATCGAAGCCGGAGGCATGCTCGATCCGCAGACCGGCCTGCTCACCCGGACCGCCTTCGCACGCGACTTCGCSACCGCCGTCAGCCAGACCCAGAAGAGCGGCGGCAGCCTCGCCGTGGCGCGTTTCGCCTTCGATCCGGTCAGTCCGCGCGCCCAATATGACGGCGCGCGCATCATCAGYCGGCTGATGCGGCGGATGGATTTCGGCACCCACGAGGACAACGGCTCGGTCATCGTCGTGTTCGCCGAGACCGACCTGCGATCGGCCCACGCCATCGCYCGCCGTCTCTCCRGCGTGATGCGCCACACCTCCCACGGCAAGCGCGACGCCCGCACCGAGCCCGCGATCACCATCGCCGCGCTGCAGCCCGGCGACACCGCGCGCACCCTGCTGGCGCGCGTCTACAACGAGGCGCAGCGCGCGGCGTCGTGAGATTGCGGCACAGCCCGCCCCATCATTGCGAGCGAAGCGCAAAGCGAAGCAATCCAGTGTTCGGACGGGACTCTGGATTGCTTCGCTGCGCCGCTGCGCTCGCAATGACGGTTGTGGTCACGATCTCAGCCAAACACCTACATCGTGAGATCGCGCATTTGCCCTACTCGTCTGATGTCATCCAACCTGGAACTCGAGGCATCATGTGAAGCGGAGCCTTGCGCGATGCAAAACAGACAATCCCGCGACGAGACCGACTGGGTCAGCGTGATCGCGATCGTGTCGGTCTTTCTCATCGCCAGCTTTGCGCTGCATTTCGGATGGCGGCTGCTATGACTCGCGGCGGCGGGTGACGAGGGCCCCAGCCGAGCTGAGAGCCCGCAGGCGAACGGCGATGAACGCGGCGCTACGCCGCCTTCTTCTTCTCCGCGAGCTCTGCCAGCTCCTTGAGAATATCCGTCGTTCCGGCCAGCCGTTCCTCCGGCGTCTCCCAGACCTGCAGGAACACCACCTTCATGTCGGGGCGCACCTTGGCCAGCGTGCCCTGCTTGGCCACGTAGCTGACGAGCCCTTCCGGATTGGCGAACTCGTTGTCGCGGAAGGCAACGATGATGCCCTTCGGCCCGGCCTCGACCTTCTCGACATTGGCCCTGCGGCAGTAGTTCTTGATCGCGGCGACCTTGAACAGATAGCGCGTCTCGTCCGGCAGCTTGCCGAAACGGTCGCGCAGCTCGGCAGCGAAATTCTCGATCTCCTCGTCGGTTTCGAGATCGGCCAGCCGGCGGTACAGCGACAGCCGCACTGACAGATCGGAGACGTAGTCCTCCGGGATCAGCACGGGCATGCCGATCGTGATCTGCGGCGACCAGCGGTCGACCGTCGGCTCGGTGATGCCGGCCTTGAGGTTCTCGATCGCCTCTTCCAGCATCGACTGATAGAGCTCGAAGCCGACCTCCTTGATGTGGCCGGACTGCTCGTCGCCGAGCAGATTGCCAGCGCCGCGGATGTCGAGATCGTGGCTGGCGAGCTGGAAGCCGGCGCCGAGYGTCTCCAGCGACTGCAGCACGCCGAGCCGCTTCTCGGCCTGCGCACTGATCTTGTGCGTCGAYGGCAGCGTGAACAGCGCATAGGCGCGCAGCTTGGAGCGGCCGACGCGGCCACGCAGCTGATAGAGCTGCGCAAGGCCGAACATGTCGGCGCGGTGCACGATCAGCGTGTTGGCGCGGGGAATGTCGAGGCCGGATTCGACGATCGTGGTCGACAGCAGGATGTCGAACTTGCCGTCGTAGAACGCCCCGATGATGTCCTCGATGACCGTCGGCGCCATCTGGCCATGCGCGACCGCGACCTTCATCTCCGGCACGGTCTTGTCGAGGAACTCCTTGACCTCGGCGAGATCGTCGATGCGCGGCACGACATAGAACGCCTGGCCGCCGCGATAGCGCTCGCGCAGCAGCGCCTCGCGGATCATCACGGGATCATGCGGCGCGACGAAGGTGCGCACGGCGAGACGATCGACCGGCGGCGAGGCGATGATCGACAGCTCGCGCACGCCGGTCAAAGCGAGTTGCAAGGTGCGCGGGATCGGCGTCGCCGACAGGGTCAGCACGTGCACCTCGGCGCGCAGCTGCTTCAGCCGCTCCTTGTGGCCGACGCCGAAATGCTGCTCCTCGTCGACGATGACGAGGCCGAGGTCGCGGAACTTGACCGACTTGCCGAGCAGCGCATGGGTGCCGACGACGATGTCGACCGAGCCGTCGGCCAGCCCCTTCTTGACCTGGTTGAGCTCCTTGGTCGAGACCAGCCGCGACGCCTGCGCGACATTGACCGGAAAGCCCTTGAAGCGCTCGGTGAAGGTCTTSGCGTGCTGGCGCGCSAGCAGCGTGGTCGGCACGACSACRGCGACCTGYTTGCCGTCGAGYGCSACCGCAAACGCSGCGCGCAGCGCCACCTCGGTCTTGCCGAAGCCRACGTCGCCGCAGACCAGCCGRTCCATCGGCCGGCCCGCCTCGAGATCGGCGAGCGTCGCCTGGATCGCGGTGAGCTGGTCCTCGGTYTCGTCATAGGGGAAGCGCGCGCAGAACTCGTCGTAGAGGCCGGCCTGCACCGGCAGCTTCGGCGCCTCGTGCAGCATGCGCTCGGCGGCGATCTTGATCAGCTCGCCGGCCATCTCGCGGATGCGATTCTTCAGCTTCGCCTTGCGGGTCTGCCAGCCGGAGCCGCCGAGCTTGTCGAGCTCGACACTGGTCTGGTCGGAGCCGTAGCGCGACAGCAGCTCGATGTTCTCGACCGGCAGATACAGCTTGGTCTCGCCGGCATAGCGCAGTTCGAGACAGTCATGCGGCGCGCCGGCGACCTCCAGCGTCTGCAGGCCGACGAAGCGGCCGATGCCGTG
>BFBZ01000283.1_pt4 | contig 25090 bp, 23 predicted proteins | sample 1888401 | NCBI WGS metagenome assembly BFBZ01 (sample SAMD00112614, study PRJDB3348) | symbiont metagenome | host: Chara braunii
CCCGGATCCTGATCCGCGCCGACAGCCACTACTGCAGTCCACAGGTCATCGACTGGTGCCGCGCCAACGATGTCGACTTCATCCTCGGCGTGGCGCCCACCACAACCTTGCGCAAGCATGTCATGGAGCTGGAAGCCAGCACGACGGCGCGCTTCGAAGCGTCGGCGAAGACGGGCAAGGTCCGCAGGTTCAAGGAGTTCCTGGACGGCGCCGGCAGCTGGAGCCGCGTCGAGCGCATCATCGCCCGCGTCGAGGTCGGCGCCCAGGGTACTGACACCCGCTTCATCGTCACCAACCTTGCCGGTGGCAAGGCCAAGGCGCTCTACGCGGACCTCTACTGCCGGCGCGGCGCTGCCGAGAACCACATCAAGTCGTGGAAGACGCATCTTGCCGCCGACCGCACCTCCTGCACCAGAGCGACGGCCAACCAGTTCCGGCTGTTCCTGCATGCCGGCGCCTACTGGATGATGTGGGGCCTGCGCGCCGCGATGCCGAAACGCTCGAGCTTTGCAGTCGCCCAATTCGACACGTTGCGATTGCGCCTCATCAAGATCGCTGCGCGCGTCGTCGAGATGAAGACGCAAATCCGCCTGCACTTGCCGACATGCTGCCCGGACCAGCGCATCCTGCGCATCGTCCTCAGTCGCATCCCGCAACTCGCGACATAAACGACGGGGCGCAGACGCCCCGAAACGAACCCGCTGACCGCAATCCGCAAACCCCCGCCTGCCATCACCGACGGATCAACCCCGGCGCCCGACGAGGGTCGTCAAAACGCACCGCAACGGCGACCAGAGCGCCGCCTCAGGCCGTCCAAAGCTCACCGCCGTGCATCAAGCGGGCTAGCAGAAGCTTGCGGAAAGCCGCATAGGCGGCAACCTTGGTCGAACCCTCGAAAGGCACATTGTAGGCGGTCGGTGTCTGGTCGGCCGAGCCGGTGAGATCGACATCGAGCTCGTCGCCCCTGACGCGAACGGTGACCTTGACCTTCAGGCGCTTGTCGCGATTGCGCCCGTCGTCGTCGAGCCAGCCCTCGGCCGTGTATTCGCCGTCTGGAATGTCGCGGATGCGCTGGCGCATCATGCGCTCGGCATAGTCCATCAGCTGGTTGGCCGCCTGGAAGACCGTGTCTTCGCCGAACTTCTCGATCAGCTCGACGAAGCGCTTCGCGCCAAGTCTGGCCGAAGCGACCTGGGCCTCGATGTCGCTCACCAGTTGCTGGGCTGCGCGGCTGTTGTTGCGGATGAAGTTCCACATCGCGTTGTTGGGCTGGCCCTTGCGGTAAAGCTTGGTGCCTGCAAACAGCATGCCCTCGGCAAAGACATCCGGCACGTCGATGATGAGGCCGGGCGTCGCCGCTCCGATGTCCACGTGGTGGGCGGTATTGCCGGCAAAACCGATCAGGCGACCATGCCAGAACACGGGCACCACGATCGCGAGGTCAGGCGTGTGGCTGGAGCCGTGGTAGGGATGATTGTGGACGACCACGTCGCCTTCGTACCACTCGCCGTCCTCCAGCGTTGCGTGGATGCCGCGCAGGTAGCCGGGGATCGAACCGATATGCATCGGCGTCGATTCCGACTCGCACAGCGTGTTGAATTCGACGTCGAACAGGCCGGCGCCGAGATCCTCGGATTCACGGATGATCGAGGAAAAGGACATACGGTAGAGCACATGCGCCATTTCTTCGGCGATGGTCTCGAACGACCCGCGGATAACCTGCAGCGTGATGGGATCGATTTCGGCCGGCGTCTCCTTGAGCGCCACGGCCTGAGCCATACTGATCATGTTTTCCTCCCTTTTGTTCTCAAGCCACGCCCGCACGATGGACGCGTGTGTTGCCGTATTCGAGCGTCTCGGCGATGTAGCCGGGCGGCACCAGAGTCGTTGAATCGTGCTGGACGAGGATCGCTGGTCCGCTGACCTCGTCGCCCGCGTAGAGCTTCGTGCGATCGTAGCGGGGCGTCTCTAGCGTGCGGCCATCATCGAAGGTCGTCGGCCGGACGAACATCAGCGCCCGATCGACGCTCGAGCCGTCCGTGGGTCTGACCTTTGGGATGGCGATACGTTTCACTGCGGCGCGGCCGATGGCGCGCAAGGTGATCAGTTCCACCTCCTGATCGCGATAGCTGTAGCCGTAGTCGAGCTGATGCTGGTCATGGAAGCTGGCGATGATCACGGCCTTGTTTGTTTGCGTGATCAAGCTTTCCGGCATCTTCGCTCGCAGTTCGAAGCCCTGGCCATGATAGCGGCATTCCGCCACGATCTCGATTTTCTGCTGGTCGCGGGCGATGCCGTCCGCATCGAGGTCCGCCATGACCCGCTCGCGCAACGCCGCGGCGGCGCGGTTGACGCGCTCGAGCTGAGCATCGTCCGCCGCGTTGAGCTCAACGATGACTGCCTCGGTCTGCTCGTATTGGAGGTCGGTCTTCAGGAGCCCAACGGCAGCGGTGATGCCCGGCGCCACAGGCACGATCACGTCCCGCGCCGAGATCGCCTCCGCCAGCGCCACCCCGTGCAGCGGTCCTGCGCCGCCAAACGGCAGGATGGAGAACTGGCGCGGGTCGATGCCGCGCGCCACCGAATTGGAGCGGATGGCAAGCGACATGTTGTTGTTGATGATCTTGATGATGCCTAGCGCCGCGTCCGTCACCGACAGGCCTAGCGGTTTCGCGATCTTTTCCTCGATCGCTCCCCTTGAAAGCGCCGGGTCGAGTTTCAGGTCGCCGCCCAACACCAGGTCGGGATCAAGACGGCCGAGCACGATCTGCGCATCGGTGACCGTAGGCTCCGTGCCGCCTCGGCCATAGCAGGCCGGGCCTGGCTCGGAACCCGCCGAACGCGGCCCCACGTTGAAGGCGCCAGCCTCGTCGATATAGGCGACCGAGCCGCCGCCGGCGCCGATGGTGACGAGATCGATCATCGGCGTTAGCACGGGATGGCCGGACACATAGGTGTCGCGCGGATTCATGATCTTGACCCGCCCGTCGGGAATGGTGCTGATGTCGGCAGAGGTGCCGCCGATGTCGACGGTGATGATGTTTCTCACGCCCGCCATCTCGCCTTCCGAGGCGCCGCCAATGACGCCGCCGGCCGGTCCGGACATCAGGATGCGCACCGGGCGCGTCGCGCAGGCCTCGACGGTAGAGACGCCGCCGTTTGACTGCATGATGCGCAGCTTGGACGACACGCCGGCTTCGCGCAGTTTCGATTCCAGGTCGCGCAGGTAGAACGCGGTTTTGGGGCCCACATACGAGTTCATCGCCGCCGTCGAGAAACGCTCGTATTCGCGCATGACGTTGGCGACCTCGCTCGACAGCGTCACATAGGCATCCGGCATCTCCTCGAGCACGATGTCTCTGGCGCGGCGCTCGTGGGCGTCGTTCAGGAACGAGAACATGAAGCCGATCACGACCGAGTTGATGCCGCGCTTCTTGAAGAGCCTGGTCGCCTCGCGCACCTCGTTCTCGTCGAGCGCCGTCTCGACATCGCCGCGCGGCGGGAGGATGCGCTCGGAGATGGCGATACGGTTGCGGCGCTTCACCAGCGGCTGGCTCTGCCATGGCACGATGAAGTGAAGCGAGAAATTGTATGGGCGCTTGTGCCGCCCGATATGCAGGATGTCACGGAAGCCGCGCGTCGTGAGCATTCCTGTTTCCGAGCCGTTATGTTCGATCGTGATGTTGGTCGCGGTGGTCGTCCCATGGACGATGACATCCACCTCGGCCGGCTCGATCCCGGCCAGGCTGCAAATGCCCTTGACGCCGTCGACCACGCCGATGGACTGGTTTTTCAAGGTCGTCGGGACCTTGTGATAGAACACCCCTGTGGCGCATTCGAGCACCAGGTCTGTATTTGTTCCGCCGACGTCAACGCCGATGCGTGCCATGTTCATTCCTCCCGATAGACGAAGGCGCGCCCCCGAAGGACGCGCCAGCCGAGTCATTCAGCCGCAATCCGCGCGGTGTTGACCGTGTTGAGATACTCGACGCATTCGTCCACGCTGTGGACGTCTGCGAACTTCGCATCGATGTCATAGAGGTTCCACGCAACCGCGCCCGGGACGCGATCGCCGATGCACTCACGCACCGCGATGGTGCGGAAGCCGTCGGCCAGTCCGTCGCAGATGGTGGTGCGCACGCATGCCGTCGCGGTGACGCCGGTCACCAGGATCGTGTCGACGCCGGCGGCGCGAAGCAGGCCGGCCAGGCCGGTGCCGTGGAAAGAGCTCGCCCGCTTCTTGAGCAGTGTGTATTCGCCTTCGATCGGTGCGATGCGGGAGTCGATCGCCCACAGCTCCTTGTCTTTCAGGTTCACGACATCGATCGGGATCTTGCAGTGCCAGAGGCCCATGTCGGTGAAACCGGCTTCGCGATCGGTGATCTCATAGGCCGTCGTCACGTGAATGACCGGGTGGCCGTTGGCGCGGCAGGCCTTCAACAGCCTTTGCATGCCCGGGATGATCTTCTTGTCCATCGATTCCTGGTCGCAGGTGAACGGGTTGCCCGGGCGGGTCCAGGCGTTGGCGAGATCGACGCTGACAAGCGCCGGGCGGCTCCCGAAGCCGACACGGCGCTGAAAGCCGCGTTCTTGGTAGATTTTCGTCGATGCCGCGAACGCCTGCTGCAGCATGCGATCGAGTTCCTTGTTGTCCACGTCGCTCATGACGGTTCCTCTGTCTGTGCCGACATCGCGGCATCGTTGGCTTCCGATGACCGAAGAACATTCATGTCCGCCGGTATCCGCCGAAAGATTGCCGCGTCTCCATCTTGAGCTGAAATGGTCTTTGGCCAATTATTCTTGCGTCAAACGCATCAATCGACCGAGATGGTCATGGACATCGAAGCGGGACTGGAGCTTACCCATTCGTTTCTCGTCGTGGCGGAGGAGCTGAACTTCCGCCGCAGCGCCGAGCGGCTGAACGTCGACCAGTCGGCGCTTACTCGACGCATCCAGAAGCTGGAGCACATATTGGGGTTCGCGCTGTTCGAGCGCACGACGCGCGARGTGACKCTGACGCCGGCCGGRCGCTCCTTCTACGAGCAGAACGCRGCGCTTRTGCAGACTTATTCCAATTCGGTGAAGGCGGCCCGGCTAATTGCCGARGGCAAGACTGGCAGYCTSCGTGTTGCGTACATGGCCTTTGCCGCCACCGAACTGATGCCCTTYGCCGTSYTGCGTTACCGACGGCTCTACCCGCATATCGAYGTCAGCCTCCGCTACATCCGCACGCAGGGCCAGAAACTGGCGCTGGCGCATGACGAAGTCGATRTCGGCTAYATGATYGGTCCGTTCGATCACAGCGATTTCCACTCSCTKCTTCTGTCTGCGGATCCGCTCTACGTCGTGACGCCGCGMAAYCACCGCTTTACACGCCTGCACGAGGTGCGGCCGRCGGATYTSGCCGAAGAGGACATCATCCTCGGCGACATGATCGAATGGGAGGCGTATCGCTGGCGGCTSRACGACATGTTTTCCGCCGAGGGGGTCGCGCTCAACATCAAGCTGGAGGCTTCCAAYACGCTGGCGCTGCTTGGCCTCGTCGCCGCRGGCCTCGGCGTYACCRTCTATCCCGAGAGCCTGATMAACTTCCTCGGACGCAACGTAGAGATTCGGCCGATCCTTCATCAGGATTTCCGCATTCAAACAGTGCTGGTGTGGAAGCGCGCAAATCGCGCAAAGGCAGTGCGGAACTTTGTCGAGGTGGCCAAGCACCTGCCGGCGCGCGGATAGTCGTAACCAGCACTCGGAAAGACCGATACCGCAGACCTGAGCCGGCCCGCAGCGATGCGCTGCTATCTTGCGGTCCACATGATTTCTTGGTCTGACCAACTTATTCAAACGTGGACAAGCAGCGAGGGACTGGAATGCGAAAGATCTGTCTAGTGACAACAGGTGGAACTATCGCCTCCAAGCGAGAGCCTGACAGCGGGCACGTCAACGCCAGCGTCACGGGTCCGCAACTGCGGGCCATGCTCCACGACCCGCTGGACGGCATCGACATCACAATCGATGAATTCTGCAAAATCGGCAGCTATGCCATCGACCTGCAGCTGAGTTTCGCGCTTGCCAGGCATATTGCGCAGCGTCTTGGCGAGGACTTCGACGGCGTCGTGGTGACCCACGGAACCGACACGATGGAGGAAAGCGCCTTCATGGCCGACCTCCTCGTGCCCAACGACAAGCCCGTCGTCTTCACCGGCGCGCAACGCGCGGCCGATGAACCGGACACCGACGGCCCTTCCAACATCACCGATTCGATCCGGCTGGCCGCATCCGAGGCCGCAAGGGGGCTGGGCGCGGTGATCTGCTTCGAGCAGGAATTCCATGCGGCGCGCGACGTAACCAAGTCGCACAGCTCGCGCACCGATACGTTTATCTCCCACGAGCACGGTAAGCTGGGCGAAGTCGATGGAGACCGGATCATCGTACACCGCAGGCCTGTGTTGCGCCGGACCTATGACGCGAAGGACATCGTCGCCGACGTCGAGCTCATCAAGCTCGCCATGGGCACAAGCGATCGCTATCTCAATTTCGCCGCTCGGAACGGCGCGAAGGCGATCGTGCTGGAAGGTTTCGGTCGCGGTAACGCCACGCCGCTCGTCACGGCCGCGGCGATCGAGCTGGTTCGAACCGGCCTTCCCGTCGTCATGACCAGCCGCTGCCAGCGCGGGCGGGTCAAGCCGATCTATGGCAATGGCGGCGGCAAGACGCTCTCCGACGGAGGCGTCATCTTTGCCGGCGATCTCAGCGGCCTGAAGGCCCGCGTGCTTGTGGTGGTGCTGCTCGGCATGGGGTTCGAGGGCGAGCGCCTGCGCCAGGAGATTGAATTTTTCGGCGGCTGAGCGTCGCCACCGCCGGCCAGTCCGAAGCCGTCGAGCGATCGTCCAGGGCACCTCGCTGATTCAAGTTCGGTCTGCCCGGTGGCGCGAGGCTTGCGGTCTGGACGATCGTCAAGGGCGATCGTCAATGTCGAGAACTGGGCGCCCACTTCACCCATGCCGCGAACGGTGCTGCCGCCGCCGATGGGAAAGCCGCTGCAGCCCGATATCCCGAACTGGGCCTGGCACGGATACGGGATGCGCCAGGGCTTCTGGCGCTTCCTGGCAGCTCTGGAGAAGCGACGGATACGAGCCACCTTCGCCGTGAGCGGCTCCGCCATTTCGGTTTACGAGTGCGCCTGCCGCGCCGCCGCCGACGCAGGCTGGGAATTCATGGGACATGGTTTCGTCCAGCAGCCGATGCACCACGTGGGCGATCAGCGACAGGCCATCGCGCAGACCGTGGAGGCCATTGCCAAACTGACCGGCCGGCCGCCGCGCGGATGGGAGAGCCCGGGGTTGACCGAAACCGACGAGACGCTCGACCTGCTGTCGGAGGCGGGCATCGAATATGTCGCCGACTGGGTGCTGGACGACATACCGGTCAGGCTCGCGACGGCCAGCGGCCCGATGATGTCGGTGCCCTACACCGTGGAAATAACGACGTGGTCATCACGGCAATCCAGCAGGACGCCTCCGATGAGATCCTCCACCGCGACAAGGATCAGTTCGACCGCCTCTACCTGGAGGGCGCGCAATCGCCGAAGGTCATGGCGGTCTCGATCCATCCCTACCTCACCGGCGCCCCGCACCGCATCCGCTATCTCGAGGAGCTCTACGACTACATGGCCGGGCATGAGGGCGCCGTGATGTGCACCGGCGGCGAAATCGTCGACTTTTGCAAGGACGACGACGCCAAAGGAGTCACCCCCTGATGCCCAGGAATTCCCGCCAGCGGCGCGCGAGGTAATTGTGTTCCGGCATGATGGTGCTCCAGACGGCGATGCGCGACACCCGCTCCTTGTAGTCGCCGCCTTCCCGCCTTTCGCCGGCGCGCACCACGACCGGCGCCGCCAGCCCGGGAAGATCCTCCGCGGCGGGCAGGCCGCCATACCAGTAGTTCCATTCCGCCGGCGACAGGCTTTGCTTCACCGGCTCGACGACGGACATGTAGTAGCCCTGCCGCGCCATGATGGCGCCCGGCACGCCTTCCAGCCACCAGTTGAAGTAGGCGTAGGCCATCACCTTCTTCTCCGTCGCCGCCGCCGCCGAAAGACTGAGCCCGCTCTGCCAGCCGCGATAGCCCTCGCGAGGGGCCGCGTAAACGAGGTCGCGGCCCATGCCGCGAATGGCGTAGTATGCAGGGGACCACAGCGATCCGAGCACGCACGCCGGCCCCGACAGGAAACGTATGGAATCCTCGGAGGAAACCCAAAGCCGGGAGAAATGGCCGGTGCGCTGGCGCGCCAGGAGGATATCGAACAGCGCGTCGATCTCCTCGATCGACATATTGCTCGGGTCGTTCACGTCAACCAGCCCGGCCGACCGCGCCGCCAGAGCGAGTTCGACCGCGCTTCCTGCGGGATCCTGGCTCAACGTGCAGCGCCCGTGCCAGCGTTCGTCGAGAAGCCAGGCCCAGCTCTCCGGCACGCCAAAGCCGAGATTGGCCGCGACGTCGGGCATATAGGCGAAGGAATCGACGTTGTAGGTCGTCGGCAGCATCGCGATCAGCGGTGTCGGCGCCGGCCCGAGCATGAAATCCTCCTGCACGAAGAGCATGTCGGCCGGACGCGTGCCGGAGCTGCGGACCTCGGCCTGCGACGCCGCGGGGTTGTTGGACAGGCTGATCTGGTTCCAGCGCTTGATGCGTGCCGTCTCGATCGGCTGGATCGACCCCGCCGTCCAAAGCAGGTCGAGCGAATGGAACCACTGGTCGTAGACGTCGTAGGTGTCGGGCGACATGATGCCCCGTCGCTGGCAGCTCAGGCCGTCGAGAACTTCGAAATCGATCTTGAAGGGAAGGTCCCGGGCGGCCTGGTGACGCAATTGCTCGGTCAGCGTAACCGACGTGCCGATGACCTTGAGGGTGCCTGGGCTCATGTATCAGTCCTCAGTGGATCGCGATCAGGTAGGGCACGCTGCGCGGCGGCGGCAATTCCGAAAGCACACGCAGCCGGGCGAGCGTCAGGCGCTCCACGCGCGCCAGATGGCTGGACAGCAGGACCTGCGCCACGTCGACGGAGCCGGTGCGAAGATGGTGCACGATCTGGCTATATTCCCGCAAGGCGGGAAGATCGTCGCGGATGGGGAAATGCTGCCGGAACAGCTTCGGCACGATCAGCGAGATTTGGTTTCGGCCTATCGAGCTCAGCATGCGCGCGTTGCGCAGGCCCGCATACATCGTCTGGAACATTTCGGTCTCGATCTCGTCCACAACGGTTCCGTCGATATTCGGGAACACTTCGATGGCCTTGTCGATCCGAGCCGCAAGCGCGGCCAGCCAGCCGCGCGCGAGACCGCTCGCGACCTGCCCCAGGGCGCGCGGCTCCAGCACCTGCCTCATCTCCAGCGTCTCGCGTATGTCGCGCGCGGTCATCTGACCGATGATCCAATGCGACTTGCGGTTCTTCTCGATGAGACGACGATCCATCAGCCGCCACAGCACCTCGCGGGCGACCGTGCGGCTGACGCGATGGTAGTCGCCGAGTTCCTCCTCCTGGATCCTGTAGGTGCCGAACGGCATCGAAGCCATGACCGCATCGCTGACCTCGGCGAATATCCGTTCCCAGGTGGCGCTGCGGCCGATGTCGTCCGACTGGGTGACCAGAATTTCGTGCAGGCGCCGCGACGACAGCGACACCGGTTTTGCGGTGCCCACCACGTAACCCTGCCCGTCCGCAGCGCGGATGACGCCCGCCTCGCACAGCATGAGGAGGGCGCGACGCACCGGAGCCCGGCTGACGCCGAGCTGGATGGCTATGCTTCCTTCCTTGAGGATCGAGCCGGGCGGCAGTTCGGCCGTCTCGATCTTTCCTTCCAGGAGCTCCCTGATCGAGCTGTAGAGAAAGGACGCGGCGCCGGTCGCCGACGGAGAAGGCTCTTCCCACCGGAGCGCGAACGCTTTCGCGGCCGTTTCTCGTCGCGCCGGCCTCGGCGATTTTCCTGCATCGCGCTGCGGTTTCATGAAGCGGCTATCGAATACAATGTCTCTAACCAATGCGGTGTATTTGGGCACTTTTGCCCCGACAATACGCGAAACGCATCCATCACGCTTCTAAAAAATGTGCATTGCATTCGAAGGACATTCTCCATTAGTCTCTCGTCAGGTAAGCCGCTTGGCACACGGATCTGCGCCGGCGACCATCCTGCAGCAGAAACAACAAGAGGGAACACAGCCGTGAGCGTCAAGCGCACCGTCAAATCCGGCACAGGCGAGGCCGGGATCACTCGCCGCAACGTCCTCAAGGGCGGCGCCGCCGCGCTCGGCGCGGCCGCCGGCTCCGGGATCATCGGCATGCCCGTCATCTGGGCGCAGAACATCAAGGACATCACGCTCAACCAGGTCGGCCCGTCGTTTTCAGTTATTGCAGACATTGCCGAGAAAGCCAGCGCCGACCTCGGCTTCAAGGTCGTGGCGCAGACCGCCGAGACGGTGCAGCTGATGGCCAAGACCGTCAGCCAGCCGGAAACCATCGACATCGCCGACTATGAATACTGGGGCCTTCAGAAAGGCTGGCGCTCGGGCAATCTGCAGCCGATCGACATCAGCAAGATCAAGGTCTGGTCGGCGATGACGCCGCTGATGCGGGACGGCAAGGGCTTCGACGGCAAGGACATGTCTCGCCAGGGCACGCTGCCGTTCAAGGTGCTTTACACCGACAGCGCCGACTCCAAGGACTTCGCCAAGGGCGCGACCGCCTTCGCCACCGTGATGCCGACCATCTTCAATGCAGACACGCTCGGCCTGCGCTCGGACCTGATTAAGCGCGAGGTGACTTCCTGGGCCGAGTTGTTCAATCCGGAATTCAAGGGCAAGACCGCGCTGGTCAACATTCCCTCCATCGGCATCATGGACGCCGCCATGGCGCTCGAGGCGCGCGGCGACATGAAGTACGGCGACAAGGGCAACATGACGCGCGAGGAGATCGACAAGACCGTCGAGGTGCTGACGAAGCTCAAGAAGGACGGCCAGTTCCGGGCCTTCTGGTCGACGTTCGACGAGAGCGTCAACCTGATGGCCGCCGGCGAAGTGGTCATCCAGTCGATGTGGTCGCCGGCCGTCACAGCGGTCAAGTCGCGCGGCATCGAATGCGTGTACCAGGGCATGAAGGAAGGCTATCGCAGCTGGGGTCTCGGCATGGGCCTGATGCGCCACCTGACCGGCCTGAAGCTCGACGCGGCCTATGAATACCTCAACTGGTACCTCTCCGGCTGGCAGGGCGCCTTCATCGCCCGCCAGGGCTACTACAGCGCCGTTCCCGAGACGGCCAAGGCCAACCTGAGCGCCAACGAGGTCGGCTACTGGTACGAAGGCAAGCCGGCGACGGAAGACATCAAGGATCCTTACGGCGCTGTCATGGACAAGGCCGGCCACAGCCGCGACGGCGGCTCGTTCGAGCAGCGCATGGGCAACGTCGCCTGCTGGAACACGGTCATGGACGAGGATCGCTACATGATCCAGCGCTGGAACGATTTCATTTCGGCCTGACGCTTCCGCGTATACCGGCGCACGGCCTTCGGTCGCCGTGCGCCTCCTCCTCCCTGCTTGCCGCGAAAGGACTGTCCATGTCGGGCAGATCGTCAGGATCGTCGTCACCTCTAGCGCCGTACCTCCAGGTCACGCCGCTGGCCATCGCCATGATCACCATGGTCGGCATCCCGCTGGCCACCGTCGTCATGCTGAGCTTCTGGGAATCGGACGGAATATCGATCTATCCGGCCTTCACCTTCGACAATTATCGCGAGGTGCTCAGCTCTCCCGTCACCGTCAGCCTGTTCCTGAAGACGCTCAAATACGCCGCCATCACGCTGGTCGCGACGGTGCTGATCGGTTTCACCTGCTCGTATTTCCTCGTGTTCCACGTGCGCAATCTGAAGTGGCAGATCGCGCTCTTCCTGCTGTGCACCATCCCGTTCTGGACCTCCAACACCATCCGCATGGTGAGTTGGATACCCTTCCTGGGGCGCGAGGGGCTGTTCAACAGCTTCCTCGTCCAAAGCGGGATCGCGAAGGCGCCGCTCGACATCCTGCTCTATTCCGACTTCGCCGTCATCCTGACCTATATCCACCTCTACACGCTGTTCATGATCGTGCCGATCTTCAACAGCATGGCCAAGATCAACCCGAACCTGATCGAGGCCGCGCGCGACGCAGGCGCCAGCCCCTGGCAGATCATGCGCGACATCATCATCCCCTTGACCAAGACCGGGCTGGCGCTGGGCACCATCTTCGTGGTGACGCTGGTGATGGGCGACTTCTTCGTGGTCCGCGTCATGAGCGGCGGCCAGAGTGCATCGGTCGTTTCGGCCATGAAGAACGAGATCGACCAGCTCTATTACCCGCAGGCTTCCGCAATGGCCGTCTTGCTGGTCATCGTCGTCCTGTTGATGGTCTCGGCGGTCCTGCGCATCGTCGACATCCGCTCGGAACTGGCGCGTTAGGGGGCAAGGATGGCGCATCAATCGACCCGGCGCGGCCCGGCCTTCTACCTCCTGGCGCTGTTCTTTGCGCTCTTCGTGGCCTTCCTCTACGGCCCGATGCTGATCATCTTCCTGCTCAGCTTCCAGGGCCCCACCGGCGGCCTGACCTTTCCCTTGCGCGGGGTTTCCACGCACTGGTTCAGCGACCTTTGGGGGTCGAGCCGCTACGGCGATCTCGGCGGCGCCTTCTGGCGCTCGGTCCTGCTCGGCATCCTGTCGATGCTGATCACGGCGGTCTGCTGCCTGTTCGCCGGCCTCGCCTTCCGGCGCAGGTTCTGGGGCGCCGGACCGCTGTTCTACCTGTCCATCGTCAGCCTCGTCATCCCCGGCATCCTGCTGGGACTCGGCATCAGCCAGCTGTTCCAGCTTCTCGGTTTCCGCCTGCACTGGTGGCTGTCGGCGCTCGGAGCACATCTGAGCTGGACGCTGCCGTTCGGCCTGCTGATCATGTTCGCGGTCCTCAACCGGTTCGATTCCTCCTGGGAGGAGGCCGCACGCGACGCCGGCGCCAGGCCCTCGCAGATCCTTGCCTACATCACCGTCCCGATCCTGTTTCCCGGATTGATCGCCGTTGCCCTGTTCGGCTTTACGCTGAGCTATGACGAGCTGCCGCGCTCGCTGCTGACGGTGGGCGGCTCCAACACGTTGCCTATCGAAATCTCGAACATGACGACCAACGTCACCACACCGGCGCTCTATGCCATCGGCACCGTGACCTCGGCGGTCAGCTTCCTGGTGATCGCCGCCGCCTTCGTGGCCATCGCCGTCATCCAGAAAAGTCGCGCCAGGGCGCGCGGGGGAAAAGCCTGATGAGCAACGAAAGTCGCATCGACATCCGCAAGGTCACCAAGCTGTTCGGTGGCGCCAGGGCGGTGAACGAAGTCGACCTGACGATCGAAGGCGGCGCCTATTGCTGCATGATCGGTCCGTCGGGCTGCGGCAAGACGACCCTGCTGCGCATGATCGCCGGCCATGAGACGCCCACCAGCGGCACCATCAGCATCGGCGGGCAGGACGTGACGGCGCTCAAGACCGGCAGCCGCGGCACGGCTCTGATGTTCCAGAACTACGCGCTCTTCCCGCACATGTCGCTGACCGACAATGTGGCCTTCAGCCTGAAGGTGCGCGGACTCTCGGCCGACCAGCGCCGGACGGCGGCGCGTGAGATGCTCGACCGCGTGCAACTGCTGCATCTGGCGGACCGGGTGCCCTCGGAACTGTCGGGAGGCCAGCAGCAGCGCGTGGCCCTGGCGCGGGCGCTGATCACCAATCCGAAGGTGCTGCTGCTCGACGAGCCGCTGTCGGCGCTCGATGAGTTCCTGCGCCTGCGAATGCGCGTCGAGCTGAAGCGGCTGCAGAGCGAGCTCGGCATCACCTTCGTCCACGTCACACACACCCAGCCGGAAGCAATCGCGCTGGCCGACCAGGTGGTGGTGATGGACCATGGCGTCGTCGAGCAGGCCGCCTCGCCGCGCGAGATATACAACCGGCCGCACAGCCCTTACGTCGCACGCTTCATGGGCGGCCAGAATGTGCTGGCCGGCAAGGTGGAGAAGGTAAATGGCAATGTCGCCGTCGTCGCCGGGCCGGACGGCACCGAATACGACCTGATCGACGCGCCCCGCCTGAAGTCCGGCGACGCGGTCAAGTTCTCCGTTCGCCGCGACCGCATCGACCTGTCGGACACGCGGTCCGAGGCGCGCAACGCCGCGAGCGGCAAGGTCATCAATGTTGAGTACCAGGGAACCTTCGTGAAGGTGTCCCTCGATACCGGCCGGCGGGAGGAATTCATCGTCTACATGGATGACGAGGACTATTTTGCCGCGCCGAAAGAGGTCGGCCAGGAGGTTCGCGCCACATGGCAGCCGGCGCTCAACCATTTCCTGCGCGGCACCAACGATTCGGCCGGAATGCCGCATGAGTAGCGACCGGCTGCGCAAAGGCCAGGAGGCGCGGCATGCGGCCTTCGTCTCCGAAGTGCCCGATCTGAACTGGAGGCCATTGCCATGACGACCGTCATCAAGAACGGAACACTGGTTACCGCCGATCGAAGCTGGAAGACGGATATCCTTATCGAAGGCGAGCGCATCAGCGCGATCGGCGCGGACCTCAACGGCGACACGGTCGTCGACGCCGAGGGCGCCTATGTCATTCCCGGCGGCATCGACCCCCATACGCATCTGGAGATGCCCTTCATGGGCACCACGACTGCCGAGACGTTCGAAAGCGGCACGGCCGCCGCCGCCTCGGGCGGCACGACGATGATCGTGGACTTCGTGCTGCCGGGCGCCGACGGCTCGCTGGTCAATGCCGTCAAGGAATGGCACCGCAAGGCCGACGGCAACATCGCCATCGATGTCGGCTGGCACGTCGCGGTCACCGGCTGGAACGAGACGATCTGGCGCGAGATGGCCGAGGTCGTGAAGATGGGGGTGAACTCCTTCAAGCACTTCATGGCCTATAAGGGCGCGCTGATGGTCGAGGACGACGAGATGTACGCCTCGTTCCGCCGCTGCGCTGAGTTGGGCGCCCTGCCGCTCGTCCACGCCGAGAACGGCGACATCATTGCCGAGCTGCAGAAGAAATTCATCGAAGCTGGGCAGATCGGCCCGGAGGGCCACGCCTATTCGCGGCCGCCCGAAGTGGAAGGCGAGGCGACCAACCGCGCAATCATGATCGCGGACGCCGCCGGCGTACCGCTCTATGTCGTGCATGTGAGCTGCGAGGAAGCGCATGAGGCCATCCGCAGGGCGCGCCAGAAGGGCATGCGCGTCTATGGCGAGCCGCTTGTGCAGCACCTGACCCTCGACGAGAGCGAGTATTTCAACAAGGACTGGGACCATGCCGCGCGCCGCGTCATGAGCCCACCGTTCCGCGACAAGCGCCACCAGGAGGGGCTGTGGGCCGGCCTGCAGGCCGGCAGCCTCCAGGTCGTGGCCACCGACCACTGCGCCTTCACCACCGAACAGAAGCGCATGGGGCTGAAAGGCTTCCCGATGATCCCCAACGGCACCGGCGGTCTGGAAGACAGGCTGTCGGTGCTTTGGACCTTCGGCGTCGAGACCGGCCGGCTCACCAAGGAGGAATTCGTCGCGGTCACCTCGACCAATATCGCCAGGATCCTCAACATCTATCCGCGCAAGGGCGCGCTGGTCGTCGGCGCCGATGCCGACATCACCGTGTGGGATCCGAAGCTCAGCCGCACCATCCGCGCGGCGGAGCAGAAATCGATCATCGACTACAACGTCTTCGAAGGCGTCGAGGTGAGCGCGCAGGCCCGCTACACGCTATCGCGCGGCAAGGTCGTGTGGTCGCACGGGCAGAACGCGGCGCCACGGCCGGGGCACGGGAAATACATTCCCCGGCCGGCCTTCGGCGCGGCGAACCGGGCACTGTCGACCTGGAAGGAACTCAACTCCCCGCGCTTCATCAAGCGCGATCCGACCAACATCCCCAGCGGCGTCTGAGGCCGCCACACCAACCACAGGAGGAAGACCATGAGCAAGAAGAAGATCTATTGCGCATTCGGCACCGACATCGATTCCGTTGCCGGCTGGATCGGGTCCTATGGCGGCGGCGACAGCCCTTCTGACATCCAACGCGGCATCTTCGCCACCGAGGTCGGCGTGCCGCGCCTGCTTCGCCTGTTCAAGAAATACGACCTGCGCACCTCATTCTTCATTCCGGGCCACTCGCTGGAAACCTTCCCGAAGGAAATGAAGATGATCGTCGACGCCGGCCATGAGATCGGCGCCCACGGCTACCTGCATGAGAACCCGGTGGCGATGACGCCGCAGCAGGAAGAGGACGTGCTGGTGAAGTCGATCGAGCTGATCGACAAGCTCACCGGCAAGTCGCCGCGCGGCTATGTGGCACCGTGGTGGGAAATGTCCTCCGTGACGGCGGCGTTGCTCAAGAAATACGGTTTCAGCTACGACCACAGCCAGGGCTACCGGGACTTCCAGCCCTTCTATGCGCGCGTCGGCGACGAGTGGAACGTCATCGACTACACCAAGAAAGCCAGGGACTGGATGCACCCACTCAAGCACGGCAAGGAGATCGACCTCGTCGACATCGCCGCCAACTGGTATGTCGACGACCTGCCGCCGATGATGTTCATGAAGAAGTCGCCGAACAGCCACGGCTTCGTGAATCCGCGCGATATCGAGGAATTGTGGCGCGACCAGTTCGACTGGATGTATCGCGAGATGGATTACGGCGTGTTCGCCTTCACCATCCATCCCGACGTCTCCGGCCGTCCGCAGGTGCTTTTGATGCTCGAGCGCCTGATCGAGTATATCAACGGCCATGAAGGTATCGAATGGGCGACCTTCGAGGAGATCGCCGACGACTTCCGCAAGCGCTATCCTTTCGAAAGCAACAAGCGTCCGGAGGTGATTTGACCGATGTGCAGCGCCTGCGGTTTCCCGTCGCGACCAGGGCACTGGACCGATGCCGGGGCGATCCGCCCCGGCAGCCGGCTGCGCCTGCGCTTCACACGGCTGGCGATCGTCAACAGGCTGCTGGCACCCTATAGGCTCACCGCATACGACGACGGAGCGACGCCCGGTCTCCAGCTCATGGCGCCGGGCGGCGAACGCGTCCTGGTTCCCGATCTTGAGGCGCTGTGGACGGAAGCGGCGCGCATGGCCGGGACGCCGATCGACCCGCTATCGCCGCGTGCGCTGGGCGATGAATGAAGGCCGCCGGCCGGACGGCCGCCTGCCGCTGACGATCGTCGGCGGCTTTCTGGGCGCCGGCAAGAGCACGTGGCTGCGCCATCAATTGCACGAAGGCCATTTCGGCACGGTGCATGTCATCGTAAACGAGGCCGCCCAGACGCCGGTCGACAATCTGCTGCTCGGCAAGGCCGAGCGGATTTCGGTCCTCGCCGGCGGTTGCGCCTGCTGCGACGGCCGGGAGGCGCTGATCGCGACCTTGCGCGGCATCTGCAGCGAGCAGGACGCCTCGGAAGGATCAGGGATAGACCGCATCCTTCTCGAGACCAGCGGGCTCGCTGACCCCGGCGCGATCGCCCGCGCGGTCGCCGAGGACGCGATACTGGCGCGCCGGCTTGCCGTCGAGGATGTCATCGTGCTGGTCGACGCGCTGCATGGCCCCGTCCAGCTTGCAGAGGAACATCTCGGCCGGCGCCAGGTCGAGGCCGCCGGGCGCATCGTCGTCACCAAGCCACGCGGCGTGCCCACCGCGCAATTGACGCGGCTGACGGCGACGCTGCGCCACCTCAACCCGGCCGCGCCCATCGAGGGCGCCGAGCGCGGCGTGACACTGGAACTGCCCGCATTGCCCGACGCTGAACCATATGAGCTTCCCGAGACGGACAGCGGCGTGGCCGAGCCTATCCGCCCCTATCGCCTGGACATTTCGGGCGGCGGAGAATGGGCGAGCTTCTCGGTGTGGCTCTCGGCGCTGCTTGCCGCACGCGGCGACGACATCGTGCGGGTGAAGGGAGTGGTGACCAGCCCGGACGGCCGCCTGCTGCTGCAGTCGGTGCGCAAGGTGGTCCAGCCGCCGGAAATCCTGCCTGCCCCGGAGGACGGTTCCGCCGGCCCGGCGCCGGAAGACGACGTCATCGTCCTGATCGGGCGCGGCATGGACGAAGCCACGCTCGCGCGCTCCTGGCGCAGGGCTCTTGGCGAGTAGCCGGACCGGGGCAATCCCAGGAAAGGTTGGTGGCTTCTTTCTGGAATTGCTCCGGACAGGAGCCTCAGTAGGTCTTGACCCGCGGCAGCGTCCTTTTGAGCTGCGTGCCATTCCTGGGTTTCGAGACGACGCCGTCGACCACGATGGTGCGTCCCTTCATGATGGTGCGGACCGGCCAGCCGGTCACTTCCATGCCTTCGTAAGGCGTGTAGTCGCAGCCGTCCTGCAGGAGGTCGTGGGTTATGGTGACCTTCTTCTTGTCGTCCCAAAGCACCAGGTCGGCGTCGCTTCCCACCGCGATCGTTCCCTTTTGCGGATAGAGACCGTAACGCTTGGCATGGTTGGTCGAGGTCAGCGCCACGAAGCGGTTCAGGCTTATCCGGCCCTTGCCTACGCCTTCGGAAAAAAGGATCGGCATGCGCGCCGCGATCCCGGGTATGCCGTTGGGAACGTAGCGGAAGCTCGTCTTGCCCTTGGGGCTGCCCTTGCCGCCTTCGTCCTCGTAGCGGAAAGGGCAGTGATCGGACGAGAAGACTTCGAACACGCCCTGCTGCAGCCCCTCCCAGCAGGCAAGCTGGCTGTCGATGTCGCGGGGCGGCGGGCTGCAGACATATTTCGCGCCTTCCATCCCGGCGCGATCCATGTCGTTCTCGGTCAGCACCAGATATTGCGGGCAGGTCTCGCCATAGATGGCCAGTCCGCGCTGCTGCGCCCGGCGTATCTCCTCCATCGCCTGCCGGTTGGAGACATGGACGATCATGATGTCCGTGTCGACCAGCTCGGCCAGGCTGATGGCACGGTGCGTGGCTTCCCGCTCGACCACGACGGGTCGCGATGGGCCGTGGAAGAAGGGCGCGGTTTTGCCCTGCTGCTCCAGCTGGTCGGTCAGGAACTTGATCGTGTCGTAGCCCTCGGCATGGACCATGACGAGCGCGCCATGCCGGCGCGCGACAGCCAGCACTTCGAGGATGTCGCGGTCGCGCAGCACGAGGTCGTCATAGGTCATGAATATTTTGATCGAGGTGTATCCCTCCTCGATCAGCGCCGGCAGTTCCTGGCCCAGCACCTGCGGCGTCGGATCGCTGACGATCAGATGGAAAGCGACGTCGACATGGCAATTGCCTTCGGCCTTGCGCTCGTATTCGGTGATCGCCTCGCGCAGCGTCTGCCCCTTGGTCTGCAGGCAGAACGGCAACACGGTCGTGTTGCCGCCGACGGCGGCCGACCGGGTGCCGGTCTCGAAATTATCCGCCATCACGATGCCGGGACTTCCCGGCTGGTCGAGATGCACGTGGCTGTCTATCCCGCCCGGCATGACCAGGAGGCCGGACGCGTCGATGATTTCCGGCGCGCCGTCCAGATCGCGGGCGAGGACGGAAATACGGCCGTCCTCTATTCCGATGTCGGACCGGAACCGGTCAGTCGCTGTGACGACGGTTCCGCCCTTGATGATCGTATCCAATGGCATTTCGAGACGTCCCGGTTGATCGGCTACAGAGAAAATTCGATGTTCTGCGCGCCGTGCCAAAGGACCTTCTTGCCCAGCTCGGCCAAATTCTCTTGGCCCTCGGTGATCGTCAGGAAATGATTTCCGGCAAGCTGGCCCATCTTGCTGGCGAAATTCACGCCGCCATAGGCCAGCAGGATCTCGGTCTCGCTGAAGCCACCGGGATAGAGAATGAATTGACCGGGCGCCGGATAGCTGGTCGCGTTCTCGAAGCTGACGCCGAAATCCGTCTCGCCCAAGGGAATCCAGCAGCCCTCGCCGCTCCAGCGGACATGGATGATGCGTTCCTTGTAGGGCAGGAGCGAGCGGAAAAGCGCGCAGGTCTTCGGTGCAAGCTTTTCTTCGAGCCTCGCCTTGAAGCTGAAGTCGCCTGCCTTGATGTTTATCGTCGTCACTTGCTGCTTCTCCGTATTTTCAAAGTTTGAACGGCGTTCATCCTGCCGCGTCGAGGAATTGGGATGGCCAACCTTGCAGATGGCCGGGCATCGGATCTCAGCCGGATCCGATGCCCAAGCTGTTCATGCCTGTGCTGTCGCGAGGCTTAGTTCGGCACCGGGATGGGCTTCACGAGGTTTGGCTCGAGCCAGTCGGCCGGCGGCGTGCAGTCGGTGCAGTTGATGCCCGGCAGCGTGTCGGCATATTTCACCGGGGGCAATTCCTCGATCTTCGCGCCAGCCTTCGGGTTGCCGGTCTGCACAGCATCGATGCTCAGTTCCGGCAGCAGCTTGCCGTCGAGCGCGGTGTCGAGGAACAACGCCGACACCTTGTCGGCCGGGAAGGTGTTGCAGCCGTTGACAAAGGCGTCGCCGGGGCAAACCTTGACGTCCTTCGGCTCGACCCAAGGCAGCGGGAACTCGACATTCTGCTGGTCCAGCTTCTTCTTGCCCGTCACAACTTCCATCATCAGCTTGAAGGCATAGCCGCCGACCGAGGGACCGGAGCTCGAGGAAACGCCCCTGAGTCCCTTCGCCTGCATGGCTGGATCAGCGATGGCCAGGCGATAGCCGTTGTTGGATTGCCCCGCCATTGTCACCAAACGGTCCGGACGGCCGTTCATCACGGCCTGCAGCGATCCGTAGCTGCCGTCCACGCTCCAGATGCCATCGATATTGGGATGAGCGGCAAGGATCTTGGCGACTTCCTCCTGGGAGGTCGCGTCGTTCCAGTTGCCATAGAAATCGCCGACAATCTTGATGCTGGGATATTTCTTGAAGACGCCGTATGCCTGCTCATCATAGGTCTTGGTCACGGTCGTGCCGGCAACGCCGTGATTGAACACGACCTCGCCCTTTCCACCCATCTGATTGACCATCCACTGGGCAGTGTTGGCGCCGTAGCGGGCCGTGATGCTGCTGACATTGTGGGCGCATGGCTGCGTGACGGTGGCGTCGTAGGTGAAGACGGCGATGCCCTTGTCGCAAGCCTGCTTGACAACTCGGTTGAGCGCGGTCGGGGAGAGAGGCATGATAAGGATCGCGTCGGCGCCGGCGGCGATCATGCTCTGCAGGTCGGAAATCTGGCGCTGCACGTCCGTGCCCGAGATGACGGTCTTGAACTCGACCGTCTTGTCGTATGGCGGCGTCGCCGCCAGCGCCTTGATGCCGTTGGCCGCCGCCGCCTGCCACGAGTTGCCGCTGTAGCTCATGTTCAGGAACACCTTGTAGTGATCCTTGGCATTGGCCTGGCTCAGCGGAACCACGCACAGAGAGGAGACCAGTGCAGCCGCGGCCGCCCTGGCGATACCTCTCGATTTTCTTTTGCCTTCCATTTGCTCTTCCTCCTTTTTTAGCCGTTATTGTCCGGTCAGCGCCTTTGCGCGGACCGACTGCTCTGGAGCAGAAGCGCTCCAATGATGATGCCGCCCTGGATGATGCTGCGCAGGCCCTGCGACAGGCTCAGGATCGTGATCACGGTCGAAAGCGTGCTCAGGAACAGTGCGCCCGCCAGCGTGCCCAGATAGATGCCGGCGCCGCCGGTAACGCGGGCACCGCCGATCACGACCGCGGCGATGGTCGGCATCAGAAGGGCGTTGCCCATGTCCAGTGTCGCGCTCGAGGAGTAGCCGGCGAGCAGGATGCCGGCTATTCCCGCGCATAGCCCGCTGGCCCCGTAGACGGCAATCGTCAGCATCGTCGTCGGAAGGCCGAGCACCCGCGCCGCGCCGGGGCTGCTGCCCATGGCATAGAGCTTGCGCCCTCCAGCGGTGCCGTTCTGGACCAGTGTCGCAAGCACGGCAAAGACGATGAGGAACCAGACCGGCAGCGGCAGCCCGAGCCAGCTCCCGCTCATGAACTGCTGCAAGGCCGGCGCGACCGGCTGCTGCGAGCTGCCCGCCGTGAGCGCCAGCCCGACGCCGAAGAAGGTCGTGCCCGACGAAAGCGTCATGATAAAGGGCGGCAGCTTGGCCACGGCAACGCCGATGCCGTTGATCACGCCGATCGCCGCGCAACAGACGAGCGCGGTCGGCAGGGCGTAGATCAGCATATCGTCGCTGCCCCGCGTCATGCCGGCGATGATCATCCCGCCGATGCCCATCACGACGCCGATCGAGAGATCGATGCCGCCCGTCAGGATGACGAGCCCCTGGCCGAACGAAGCTACGACGAGGAAGATCGAGGTGATCAGGATGGCGGTAAGCTGGTTAAGCGAGCCGAAATCCGAATTGACGAGCTTCATGCTGACGATCAGCGCGACGGTCGCCAACAGGACCAGCGCCGCCGGCCTGGCGTCGGGGCGCAGCCACTGCCGCCGGACCGGTTTCTCGAGAGCGGCCGTCTCGCCGACCGCTGCGGTCTGCTTGTTCTGTATCATGCGGGCCTCCTGCGCGCAATCCGCGCCACAAGCGGCGAAAGTTGACCGAAGAAGATCGCGGCAATCATGATCAACCCGTTGAAAATGTTGGTGTAGAATTCAGCGACGCCGATCGCGAACAGCATCTTCTGCATCACCGTCAGGATGCCCACCCCGACGAGCGAGCCGAGCACGCCGCCACGCCCGCCCATGAGCGACGTCCCGCCGATGGCGACGGCGGCGAACATGTAAAGCAGGAAGGAGTCGCTTATGCGCGGGTCGCCCGATCCGATCTCGGCGCTGTAGACGAAACCTGCCGCGCCGTAGCAAAGCCCGGCGAGCACGAACGCGATGAACTTGGTCGTCGGAACGTTCAGGCCCGAGAGGCGCGAGGCCATGGGGTCGGCGCCCACGGCATAGACGGCGATCCCCCACCTGGTGTTCTTCAAGAAGGTCCATGCCAACGCAAGCGCCACGAACATGATGCCCGCGATCGGGATGCCGAACAGATCGCCGGTCACGGCGGATATGATCGCTTCGGCAACCTCGCCACCAGGCGCCGGCAAGAGAACCAGCGCTATGCCCTGGCACACGATCAGCGAACCGATCGTCACCGCCAGCGACTGCAGCCCGAGCATGGCGATCAGATAGGCGTTGATCGCGCCGACGAGCAGCCCCACCAGAAGCACGAGGCCGAAGGTCCCCATGCTGCCCGGGGCGCCCGTGCTCAGCGTCGCGGCCATGACGTTGCAGATGGCGACGACGCCGGCGCCCGACAGGTCGAATTCACCGGTCAGCACGACGATCGTGAGGCCGGTCGCGGCCAAAGCGAGCACGATCGCGTTGTTCAATAGATTGCTGATGCCGAAGCTCGTCAGCGCCGACGGCTCGTAAGCAGCATAGATGCCGAGCATCAGGATGAGCAGCAGAATCGCCGGCAAGGCGCCGCCGCCCAATCGCCGGTACCATGGCGAAGCCTTGGCCATCACTGAGCATCCTTCTGGCTGACGGCGGCCAAACCGTCAGCCGGCCGCGGCCTGAAACCCGATGCGATGGACAGAAGCCGATCCTGCGACAGCTCCTCGCGCGGTAGGTCGCCGGCGATCGTGTTGCGGTACATGACAAGGCAGCGGTCGCAGAGATGGACCAGTTCATCAAGCTCGGTCGAACAGAACAGCACCGAGCCGCCGTCGCGGACGAAAGCCGCCATCATGGCGTAGATATTCTGCTTGGCTCCGACGTCGACGCCGCGCGTGGGGTCGAACAGAAGCAGGCATTTGGCGCCGCTGATCAGGGCGCGCGCCAGGATCGCCTTCTGTTGGTTGCCGCCCGACAGCGCCCCAATGCTGTAGCCGAGGAAGCGCTCCGACAGATTGACCGATGGCGTGACGACACTGACAGCGCGACGTTCGGCATTGCGGTTCACGAGGCCGAAACGGGTGACGCCGTCGATGACCGGCATGGAAATATTGGCCATCGTCGTCAGGTCGCTGAAGATGCCTTCGGATTTCCTTTCCTCCGGAACCAGCGCGACGCCATGCTTCAGCGCCTCCCGCGGCGAGCGAATGGCAACGTCGACCCCGTCCACCGCGATCGTCCCGCCGGTCACCGGGGACAATCCGACGAGCGCCTTGAACAGGCTCGATTGGCCGTGCCCCTCCAGCCCCGCGACGCCGAGGCATTCACCGGGCGCGAGCTTGAAGGAAACGTCCTCGACACCCGGTCCCTTGAGGTTTCGGACTTCGAGCCGGGGCGCGACGCCGACCCGGATGGCGGGCGCCCTGCTGACGAACGTCTCGACCACCGAGCGCCCCGCCATGTTGGTGAAGATATCGTCGTTGGACATGGACTCGACGTCGCTGTCCATGACCTTGCGTCCGTTGCGAAGGATGACGCAGCGGCTGCAGAGGCGGCGGATCTCGTCGAGCTTATGGCTGATATAGAGGATCGAAGTCTCCTCTGCGACCGCCTTGTCGATCAGACCGAACAGCCATTCACGATCGGACAGGGCCGCGGTCGGCTCGTCGAGAAGCAGCACGGRCGGCTTGCGCTGCAGCGCGCGCACGATCTCGATGCGCTGGCGCATGCCCAAAGGGAGGTCTCCGACCAGGACGGACGGCTTGATATCGCGAACGCCATGCTCTTCAAGAATCTCGGCCGCCCGCTGCTCGAGCTTGCGGGTCGGCACCAGACCCAGCCCGTTCCGCTCCGGATGCGGCAGGAACAGGTTCACAGCCACGGAGAGCGTCGGAACAAGGCTGAGCTCCTGGAACGCAGTGGAGACCCCCCGGCGGTTGCCCTCGACGATCGACCGCGGCCGGTAAGCCTCGCCGTTGAGCAGGATCTCGCCGGTATCCGGCCTGATCACCCCGCTTATGCATTTGACGAGGGTCGACTTGCCAGCCCCGTTCTCGCCGAGGAGCCCGCAGACCTGTCCGCGCTTCAGCTCAAACGACACGTCCTGAAGGGCGGTCGTCGCCCCATAGTTCTTGCTGATCGCGTTTACCTGGAGAGCCGGGGACAAGATCAGACCTCGCCTTTACGAGGGGCGCAGGAGGCCGCGGGACGATCGCTGACCAGAACGCCGGCGCGATCGGCAGATCCAGCC
>BFBZ01000464.1_pt1 | contig 25053 bp, 25 predicted proteins | sample 1888401 | NCBI WGS metagenome assembly BFBZ01 (sample SAMD00112614, study PRJDB3348) | symbiont metagenome | host: Chara braunii
TCCGGGGAGGATCAGAACGTGGATGCGGTGTATGTCGTTGCAGCAAGACGCACGCCTATCGGCAAGCTGAACGGCGTGTTCGCCGGTCTCTCAGCGGCGGAGTTGGGCGGGCAATTGATTCAAGCGATGCTCGCCGAGACGCAGATATCGCCGGATGCCGTCAGCGAGGTGATCATGGGCCAGGTGCTGACTGGCGGCGCCGGACAGAACCCGGCAAGGCAGGCGTCGCTCAAGGCCGGCTTGCCGGTCAGCATCCCGGCCATGACCGTGAACAAGGTGTGCGGCGCCGGCCAGAAGTCGATCCATCTCGCCGCGCAGGCCATTCGCTGCGGCGACGCCGATTGCGTGATCGCCGGCGGGCAGGATTCGATGACCTTGGCGCCGCATTTCATTGACGGTGTGCGCGGCGGCATCCGCATGGGCGACCGTACTGTCAAGGATTCCATGATCACGGACGGGCTGTGGGATGCCTTCCATCAGGTGCATATGGGCGTGACAGCGGAGGCACTGGCGCAGCGCTACCAGATCACCCGTGAGGAGCAGGACCGCTTCGCGCTCCGCTCGCAAGAAAAGGCCGGTGCCGCCATTCGTTCCGGACGGTTCGACGGCGAGATCATCCCCGTCTCGATCAAAACCAGGCAAGGCGAGGTCATCGTCGAGCATGACGAGCATCCCAACCCCGAGACCACGATCGAAGGACTCGGCCGGCTGAAGCCGGTCTTCGATCCGGCGGGCACGATCACGGCGGGCAATTCCTCCGGACTCAACGATGGCGCGGCGGCGGTGCTGGTGATGTCGGAGGCGCGAATGAAGCAACTTGGGCTAAAGCCCCTCGCCCGTATCGCCTCCTATGCGTCGGCCGGCGTCGAGCCGATGGATATGGGGCTCGGTCCCGTCGCAGCCTCGCGCCGCGCGCTCGAAAAGGCCGGATGGCACCATGCCGATCTCGACGTGATGGAGATCAACGAGGCCTTCGCCGCCCAAGCCATCGCGGTCAACCGCGAGATGGGTTGGAACGAGGACATCATCAACCCGAGCGGCGGCGCCATCGCGCTCGGCCACCCGCTGGCCGGCTCCGGCTGCCGCATCGTGGTGACGCTGCTGCATGAGATGATCCGCCGCGATGCCAGGAAAGGGCTGGCGTCGCTCTGCATCGGCGGCGGCCAGGGCGTGGCGATCTGCCTGGAGAGGTGAGTCTGAAATTCTGACCGGGTGTTGCCTGAGGGGACTGGGCTTGGCCACGCCGGCTACTGCCACTATGTTCCGGCAAACGACAGCTTTGGGTCGACAGCAGAGATGAACTCTACGGTTGACATGAGGCGCAAACCTGCCATTCCGCAGAAGACAAATGGGATGGGCAAGTGGCAGGATCGGCTTCTTGAATCGACTTCGGCGAACTGCCTCGTAACCCATTGGAAAATAACGATTATGTTAGTCGCCGAGGGTTAACGTTTTCTACTGGAAATCAATGCGTTAGCGGGTGGTTCGCCAACCCATTTCCTCCGTATCATCTCGCATGGTCCGGCGAACCAGACACCGAACGGGACTAAAGGAGAGCCAGAAGCAGGGCATTCGCTGAGGTCTGCCTTGCGCGCGGAAGGCGACGTTGACGAATAGGGCTTTCCAATAAGCCATTCAGTCGGTCCAGTCGACTGGCTTCGACGATTTCTCGGTACTTGACCGGTGAATGGCATCCAGAACTTGCGCAGCGCGATAGCCGTCCTCGATCGAGCCGTTCATGAAAGATTTCCCCTGATCGACGCAGGCAAGAAATTCGTGGATCATGAAGCCGAACCATTCGGCATATCCAACGGATACCAGATCATGAGGAACAGCCACGAGGGCTCCCACACTCGGTGAGCGAGGGCTGTTCGGGATCTTTCTGAAAGCCCCGGCAGGATCGTCCAGGGCTGCCATTTCGAACAGCGTCGGGGACTCCGTCGAGTAGCGGGCAGTGCCATTCGTTCCCATTACCTCGATCGTCAGACGGTTGCCCGTCCCGACAGCCACACGGCTGGCGGACACATAGCCCTGCGCGCCGTTCACGAACCGCACCAGGCCAGACATGACGTCATCATTGTCGACCTTGGCGGTGGCATCGGAGAGCTCGACATGTCCGTGACCTGTCGTCGCACCGACAGGCAGTCGCCGCTCCGCGATCGAGATTGTCGAAACCGCGCCCACAACTTCGGAAATGTCACTGAAGAGGAAGCGCATCATGTCGACGGCATGGGTGCCTACATCGAGCAACGCACCGGGCCCGGCCTTGGCGAACTCGTAACGCCAGGAATGCGGCAGAAGCGGATCGGCTGCGTAGTCGCACTGGAAGAGCACCGATATCTGCACCGGCTTGCCGAGTTCACCGGCTTCGATCCTGGCCTTGATGTCTGCCACGGCAGGGATGCGGCGGTAGTTGAAAACCGTGCCGGAGATAGAGTTGGCCGAGCGCGCGGCATCTCTGACCGGCCGGGCAGAGGCAGCGTCGAGCGCAAGCGGCTTCTCGCACAGAACATGCTTGCCAGCATGCAAGGCCGCGAGAGTCACTTCGGTGTGCAAGTAGTTCGGCAGGCAGACTGAAACAACGTCGATGTCAGGGTCCGCGATGACAACTTTCCAGTCGCTCGCGATGCGCTCGAAACCCCAATTCGCTGCAAGATTGCGAGCCATCTCGGCGTTCATGTCGCAAACAGTGTCCAGCTTGCCTGATCCGTCTCCGAAGCGATGGGCGAACTGGCGGTAGGCCGCCGCATGCGCTGCACCGATCATGCCGGCGCCGATGATTGCAATTCCCTTGAACGACATTTTTGCCGGACCTCCCAAACAGAAACCGTCTTGCCTGCGCGTATCCCGCTAAATCGGGATACGCTTATGTTGCTCGACCGAGGCGATGCAGGCATTCGCCAGTTTCAAGGCAAGCACGCCGTCCTTGCCGGTGGTCCTTGGCGGGCGATTTTCCGAGATGCACGCAACGAACTCCTCGATCTCGCCGGCGTATGAAGCCGTGTAGCGGGTCATGAAGAAGTTCAGCAGCGGTGCGCTGGAATAGCCTTGTGCCGTTCCCATCCGAACAGAGTTCTCGGTCTGGTTCTCGGCGTTCAACACGCCAAGCGATCCATGCACCTCCACCCGCTGATCATAGCCGTAGGTCGCCCGCCGTGAATTGCTGATCACCGCCTGCTTGCCGGAGGCGGTCTCCAGGATGACGGTCGCGCTGTCGAAATCTCCGATCTGCTTGAATTCAGGTTCAACAAGCACCGAGGCGTGGGCCGACACCCAGATCGGCTCTTCGCCCAGCATGAAGCGCGCCATGTCGAGATCATGGATCGTCATGTCGCGAAAGATTCCGCCGGACCGGGAAGCATAGCTGAGATCGGGCGCCCGGGGATCGCGCGACGTGATCGTCACCATCTCCACATCGCCGATCCTGCCTTCGTCGATGGCCTTTCGAACAGCCGCGAAATTGGGATCGTATCTGCGGTTGAAACCGAGCATCAGCTTGATCCCGGCTTTGTCCGCGATCCGGACGACATCCATGGCGCGCTTGATGTCCAGATCGACCGGCTTCTCGCAGAACACGTGCTTGCCGGCCTTAGCGAAAAGCTCGATCAGGTCGGCATGCGTATCGGTTGGCGTGCAGATCAAGACCGCGTCGATCTGGGGATCGGCCGCGATCTCGTCGGGACCCATGACGCGGCATCCGCAGCGAGCCGCAAGGGCCTCCGCCGCCCCGGGCATGGCGTCGGCGACGGCGGCCAGCTCGGCGTCCTCCAGGCTGAGGATTGCGCCGGCGTGAACCTTGGCAATTCGTCCGGCGCCGATCAGGGCAAGTCTTACGGTCATCTCAAATTCCTTTCACGTCTATCCATGAGCCGGATCGGGCCGAGGCGAACACGGCGTCGCCGACGGCTGCGCCGGCTCTTGCGTCAGCCAGGCCGAAGAACGGGGTTTCCTCGCCGCGTATCGCCCGGGAAAAATTCGTCACCTCGACCTCGTATTGGTCGAGCGCCGGGAACTCGATCGTCTGGATGTCGGAGTTCGCATGGTCGGCGGATGTATCGATCAGGATGAGGTTGGGTGCAGTCCGAGACGGCACATAGGCCTGGGGGAGCGTGATGAAGGCGCGCTCGCAAACGATCTGGATCGACTGCGACGATGCCTGCGCCAGCGACACCATGAACGTTGCGTGCCGACCGGCCCCGAAGTCCAGGATCACCGAAGTGCAAAGGTCAATGCCTGCCTCGTTGGCATCCATCAGCGCCAGCGCACGCTTGGGCTCGGCATCGAACACGTAGCGCGCCGCCATCGCGGTGTAGCAACCGAGATCGTAATAGGCGCCGCCGCCGAACTCCGGCTTCTGGCGAAAGTCGTCGGCGTTGGTCATGAAGAACGACAGCAGCGACGAGAATGTCTTGGGCGCGCCAAAGCGGCCGGATTTCAAGATCTGCCGCAGTTCGATCCACCGAGGCTGGTGGCGAACCATGAAGGCCTCTGAAATCTTGAGCGCGGGATCCAGGCCATCCAGCGCCTGATATTCAGCTGCGCGCATCGCGCCCGGCTTCTCGACGAGCACATGCTTGCCCGCATCTGCCGCGCGGCGCACCCATTCGACGTGGAGATGGTTGGGCAGTCCGATGTATATCGCCTCGATGTCCGGGTCCGACAGAAGCGCGTCGTAACTGCCATACGCCTTGGGCACGCCGTGTTTGTCGGCAAGCGCCTTGGCGCGCGTCAGATCACGCGCGGCGATGGCCAGCGCATTGCCGGCGGAACTCTTCTTCAGGCCCGGGAGGATCGCGCCGTCGGCAATGCGCGAGGCGCCGAGTATGCCCCAGCGAACGGGATCGTCTTGCGCCGTCATCCATCTTCCTCCACCGGCAATGCAGCCGGGATAGAAGTGGCACAACCTTCGACCATGCGCAGACAGCTTCCTGATTGAATCCAATCAGGCAATTTCGTGCGGTGCCGTGGTCCGCCCAGCTATGGGTTTGCTGGACCGTGGAGGAGCAAGCCGCGGCAAATGTGAGGAGACATCCATGAAGATCGGATTTGTGTCGGACAGCCTTGGCGGACTTGGGTTCGATCAAATGCTTGATGAGGCGGCGCGCATGGGCGTCGACGGGGTCGAGGTCAACACCGGCGGCTGGTCGACAGCCCCGCACTTCGATCTGGAAAAGATGAAGGGCAACGCTGACGCGCGAAAATCCTTCCGCAGTGCATTCGACAGCCGGGGCCTCGAAGTGATCAGCCTCAACGCGAATGGCAACCCAACCCATCCCACAGACAAGAAGCAAGGCGAGTGCCTGAAGGATACGATCCGCCTGGCCGGCGATCTGGGCATCAAGACCGTATGCACGATGTCGGGCTTGCCGGGCGGCAGCAGCCAGGACGTCATGCCGAACTGGGTAGTGGCAAGCTGGCCGCCCGAGACGCGCAAGATCCTCGACTATCAATGGAACGAGGTTCTCGTGCCCTTCTGGTCAGAGATCGTCGAGTTGGCGAAGTCTTCGGGGATCGAACGCATCGCGCTGGAGCTTCATGGCAACCAGTGCGTCTACAACGTGACGACGCTTCTTCGACTTCGTGAGGCGATCGGCCCGGTCGTTGGCGCCAACCTGGACCCGAGCCACCTGTTTTGGATGGGAGCCGATCCGCTCGTGGTTGCCGAATTTCTTGGAGATGCGATCTATCATGTGCATGCCAAGGACACGCTGCTGAACAGCCGTGTTCAGGCGACGACCAGCCTGCTCGAGAATGGCGGTCTGACCGACATCGCGGCGCGATCGTGGTCTTACATCACCCTGGGATTCGGCCACGACGAGAAATGGTGGCGTGAGTTCTGCTATCGCCTGAAGATGGGTGGATATGACGGTTGGCTGTCCATCGAGCACGAGGACATCATCCTCAACTCGCTGGAAGGGCTCGAGAAATCCGTGGCGCTGCTGCGCGGCGTGGCGCCGGTCAAGGCCTCCGACTACAAGTTGCAGGCGATCTAGAGCATGATGCCGAAAAGTGTGAAGCGGTTTCGGTCGACATCATGCTCTATCTCTTTGATTTAGAGCCGGATGATTTCAGGTCGAACAGACCTGAAATCATCCGGCTCTAGGGAGCCGAACTTCGGGTCGCTCGAACAAGAAGCGCGCCGTTGTCAGCCCCTAAAGGCCGTGACGCGAATTTCTACGCGCATCTTTGGGTCGCCAAGCACCGCCACGCCCAGGCACGTCCATATCGGCTTATGGTTGGGCATCCGAAGGCGGAACTGTTGCGCCATCGCGGCCGTGGCCGCGAGGATCGTCCCATCCGGCTCCGGTGTATGGTAAGAGTTGACGTGCGCAACATTCGCCCAATCAAGTCCGACCTCCTTGAGCATAAAGGCTACATTATCAAAGGCTTGGTTGATCTCCGTCTCAATTGGAACGTCGAGCGGGAAGTCGAGCGTATCAGGACGCCAGCCGCCTTGGCCGGATAGCTCAACCCGGCCATCCACTTCCATCACCATTGAGTAGTTATAGTCCCTGGCGCTTTTTTCGCCCCAACGACCGGGAGCATAAAGCTTGAATCTCGGCACCGTTGCCTCCAATTGCGAAATCTCCGGCAACTCACCTGACTGTCTGACCATGCCGTCAGGTGAGGCGGATACCCGACGATCATATCTCGATGAAAATCTGCCCGCCTTCCACTTTGACGGGATAGACGCGCAAATTGATACAGGCGGGCGCGCGCAGCACCTGGCCCGTCTTGTAGTTGAAAGCGGCGTTGTGCTTCGGGCACTCGACGGTGTCCTCCATCACCAGGCCTTCGGCAAGATGGATCTTTTCATGTGTGCACAAGCCGTCGGTCGCGAAATACTCATCCTCCGGCGAGCGATAGATCGCGAATGTCCGCCCGTCATGATCGAAGCGCATCACATCTTCGGCTTCGATGTCGTCTGCCGCGCAGGCTTTGATCCAGATGGTCATTTCCATGTTCTCTGTCTTGAGGTTTCAGAAAATTGGCCGGCGGAGCTGCCTCCGCCGACCAGTTGAAGACGCCTGTGAAGGTCGCGTCTTCGGGAGGTATCGTCGTCAATGGGCCGGCGGCGGCGGATGGCCTTCATGCGCCTCCATGTAGCCCTCGATCTGGGCTTCGAGATCCGCCATTGTCTCGCCGCCGGCCATCAGGTCGGTGATTTCCTCGCGGCTCTTCTCGCCCTTGCGGAAATCGGCGGCGACCGCGCCGCGGATCAGAACCGCGAAGTGGTCGCCGACGGTCATGGCGTGCATCACCTGATGGGTGATGAAGACCACGGCAAGCCCACGGCGCTTCGCCTCGTTGACAATGCGCAGGACGTGCGTCGCCTGCTTCACGCCGAGAGCGGCCGTCGGCTCGTCAAGGATGAGGACGCGGGCGCCGAAATGCACGGCGCGCGCGATGGCGAGCGACTGGCGCTCACCACCCGACAGACCGCCGACAAGACGGTCGCCATCGTCGATGCGCGTGATGCCGAAGTCCTGCACCGCCTTCACGGCGATGGCGTTGGCCTTCTTGCGATCGAAGATCTTGAACGGTCCCCATCCTTTGGTCGGTTCGACGCCGATAAAGAAGGAGCGTCCGACCGACATCAGCGGAAAAGTGCCGCCAAACTGATGGACGGTCGCGATCCCCCGGTCGGCCGCGGCGCGCGGGTTGTCGAAAGTCACCGGCTGGCCGTCCATCTCGATGACGCCGGACGTCGGCTGGTGCACGCCCGACAGGATGCGGATCAGCGTGGACTTGCCCGCGCCGTTGTCGCCGAGCAGGCAAAGCACTTCGCCTGCGCGAACCTGAAGGCTGATGTCGTGCAGGACATCGACGGGACCGAAGCTTTTGTTGACGCCGCGAAGCGCCAGGATCGGAGTGGACATCGGACTGGACATTGTCAGGTCGCCTTCTTCTTGACGGGAATGCGCAGCGCCATTTCCCGGAAGGTATTGTTCGTAAGCACCGCGATCAGCAGCATGACCCCAATGATCAGGCTGGAGAGGTTGCGGTCGAACGCCGTGAAATAGATGCCCTGGTTGACGATCGCGAAGGTGATCGTGCCAAAGAAGATGCCGATCACGGATCCGAAGCCGCCGGTCAGCAGCACGCCGCCCACCACGACCGAGATGATCGAGTTGAAGATGTAGCTCTGCCCTGCGGAAACCTGCGCCGAGTTGAACAGGATCGTCTGGCACATTCCGACGAAGGCCGCGCTGACCGAAGACAGGATGAACAGGCCGATGGTCAGCTTGTCCGTCGGGATGCCGGCGTTGCGGGCCGAGACCTTGTCGCCGCCGAGCGCGAACAGCCAGTTCCCCCAGGGCGAGAGGTGCAGGAACCAGAAGTACAGCGCGGTCAACCCCAGCCACCAGAAGATGATGACCTGGAAAGTATGGTTGACGAAGCTTCCGAATATCGCCTTTGCCCATGGCGCCGCCGTCATTGTGACCGACGTGGTATTTGTCAGGACGATCGAGAGGAACAGCACCAGCCCGGCGACTGCAAAGAGGGTGCCCATGGTCACGATAAGCGACGGCACGGCCGTGCGCACAACCACGATGCCGTTGATCAGGCCGATCAGGACGCCAAAGCCCAGAGTGATGATGATGCCCAGCGCTGTCGGCAGGCCGTAGTGGCCACAAAGGATGCCGATGCACATCGAGGCGGCGGGGACCATCGCGCCGACCGAGATGTCGAGTTCGCCGGCGATGATGCCGAGATTGGCGGCGACGTTCAGCCAGCTCGCCGCGCCTTGCGGTGAGATGAACAGCACGCCGCCGAAAATGGTGAAGAACACGGCGACAAAGACCATGCCCAGGAAGGCCCCCATCTCGGGCCGTCTTAACAGACTGTCTATGGACAGCTTTTCCATCTTTGATTTCCTCCCATCGTCCCTTTCGGGGATTCTGTTGACAGACCAGCCCGCGGCTCCAGCGGGCCGATCCGAAGTAGCTGACGGGGTCAGCGGGCTCCCTTGCCGACACCAGCCAGCGCGGCGTCGATATTCGAGGAATCGACGATCGCAGGCCCGGTCAGCACCGGATCGGTTGCGAGCTGGATGCCGAAATCGATGTTCGCCGCCAGCATCGTGGTAGCCAGGAAGGACTGCGCATAGGGCTGCTGGTCGATCGCCATGGCCTGGGTACCGTCTTTGATACGGCCAAGGACCGCGGCGCTCATATCGAAGGTACCGAGCTTCACCTTGTCGCCCACCCCGGCCTGCTGGATCGCCAGCGCGGCGGCATCGGCCACCGGCGAGCCAAGGGTGATCACGGCATCGACGGTCGGATCTTTCAGCAATTCGGCCTTGATCGCCTCGGCGGTACCGGCGGCGTTCGCGTCGAGGTTCGCCGGCAGCGGCAGGCGAACGATCGCGGCACCATTGGCCTTGGCGCCCTCCTCGACACCGTTGCACCGCGTCTCGAGGTTGACGGCGCCCGGCACATGAATGACGCACATGATCTTCTTCGCGCCGTGTTTGGCCATGTATGCGCCGCCGGCGTTACCAGCTGTTTTCTCGTCCGAGCCGAAGTAGTTGATGCCGCTGACCTTCTCCTTGCTGTCGGCGCCGGAGTTGTACATCATGATCTTGATGCCCTTCTTCGCTGCTTCCTGCAGCGCGGGAACCTGTGCGTCCGGCACCCAGATCGGGATCGCGATGCCCTGGACGTTCTGGCTGACGGCGGTGTTGATCAGGCCGACGAGATCGGGACCGAAATTGTCGTAGTTCGGCACCGTCAGGTAAGTCACCTTGCCGCCATTGGCCTGGACGACCAGCGCCGCATCGTCGACGCCTTTCTTGACTATGTTGAAGAAAGCGTCCTGCGCCGAACCGGCGATGACGGCGATATCGGCTGCATTGGCGTGGGTGGCAAGCGCAAGCGTTGCGGTGGTGGCCATCACCTTCGCAAGGGTCCTCAGTTTCATAGGTCTTCTCCTCCTGTTGTCCGTCCCTCGACGGGTCTCTTGGTTGCTAGGTTCTGGCGCGGGTCGCGCCTGTCACGGCTCGCTCCCATCCTTCGGGGAGCATCCGGTATCCGCTCACGAGGTGCTGCTCGGTGGCGACGCGTTCAGCCTCGCCCGCTTGCGCTCGAAACGAGCCTGCATGCGGGCGTCGCCCTCCTTGGAACCGTCATGCCAGGTGCCGAACCAGCGGTCGAAGGGCATGACGCCGTCCGAATAGTTCACCTCGAAATACTTGTGGTGCAGGTAGTGGGCCCAGGCATGGGTCCCCATCGCCCGCTCGTCGGCGAGCTCGATCTTGTCGAACCCGATGTGGCCGACGACGGCGCCCGTCCCCGTCACCTGAAGGTGGTAGAGCACCAGCAGCGGATGCGAGGGCAGCACGAGGTGGACCAGCACATCGGACCAGTAGAGCAGATGCTCCACGGGGTGCATCGACAGCGACGACCAGGGAGACGGGTTGACCGAGTTGTGGTGGACTGAGTGGATCCACCTGTAGAGCGGTCCCTGGTGGATCAGCCAATGAATGCAGAAGAAATGCGCCTCATGGATCATCGGCACGGCAAGCCCGAGCGCGACGAGGGCCCAGGGATGTTCCGCTAACGTCGTCCAGGGACCCCAGCCGATGGCCCAGAGATGCAGCATGAGCACTTCATAAGCCGTCCAGATCGGGACGCCGGTCCCGAACGTGCGGATCATGTTGTCGATGTTCTGGCTGCAGAACATGAACACGTCGGACTTCTTGTCGGCCGGGAAAAGCCCGTTGAACTTGAAGCGATTGCCTTGGGATCTTTGGACGTAAAGCCGCAGTTCCACCGCGCCGAAGAGCACGAAGACGATCGCCGAGTTCCGAAGCCAGAGATAGCCGATCCACCGCCAGTCGAGCGTCGCCAACGTCTCGCGCGCCGGCGTGGCCCAGGTCCAAAGGACGAGGCCCAGCACGAAAAACAGCGCATTCCAGGGGAAGAAATACTCGGGAAGCCAGCGCAGGAATTCGAGAGGCCGCGGCGGCCAGACGAAAACCGGTGCGCCTTCGAGCTTCTCGCCGGGCGTGAAATCGCCGCGCTTGTTTCGCGTGCCGTATTTAAGGTCGTCCATCTCTTCCTCCGCCGAACCGGTCCCCCGTCAGGCAATGCCTGCCCGCTCCGCGGATCGTTCGACCCGCGGCTGGACTGACATTTGAACTGACTTTGATCTGCGGTTCCCGACGCGTCGCGCGTCGCTTCCATGTTCCGGGAATTGCGGGCCATTGCCCGCTGGCTACCTCCCTGGGGCGTCCTCAGCGCCCGGTGTATGAGTCATAGCGAAACCAATTTGAAAGTTCCGGACTGTTGTGATGGGATTCAATCAGCCGTATTTTCTCAAGGCCGCGAGATCGGAAATAATGTCCGGAAATGTCTAGCCGTATCACCTTGTCCGATGTTGCCGCGCGCGCCGGTGTTGGCAGCGCCACCGTCGATCGCGTCATCAACGAACGCGGCAATGTGAGCGAGGAGGTAAGCCGGCGCGTCCTGAAGGCGGCGCGGGAACTCGGGCTGAAACGGATCTTGCCCTCGCCGCACCGCTCGGTGGTGAGGTTGAACGTCATTCTGGCCCGGCCGGAACTGCCCCTTATCCATCGCATGGGGTTCGAGTTTCGCCGGCTGGCGCCGCGTATGCAGCACAGCATCACCATCCACAGGACGTTCCTCAAGGATGAGGAGCCGGCCACGATAGCGGCCGCGCTGAAGCGAGGCTCCTACGATGCCGCGATCGTCTATGCGCAGGATCATCCGCTGATTCAGGCGGCTATTTCCGAGCTGGCCAAGGAACACAGACCCGTGGTTACGATGATTTCGGATTTGCCGGGGTCTGCGAGGCTGTCCTATGCCGGCACCGACCACTACAAGGCCGGCCGGTCTGCCGGATATTTCCTGGGCCTCATGTCGCCGCCCGGCAAAGTCGTCGTGCTATGCAATCACCTTGGCTTCCAGTCCCATTTCGAACGCGTGCGCGGCTTGAAGGATCAATTGGCCAGTGGCGCGCCGCACCTGTCTCTCGCCCAGATCGTCGAGGGCGGCGACGACCCGGTGCGGTCCGAAATTCGCCTGAAGGAGGCCTTTCGCCAGCATCCTGAAACGGTCGCCGTCTACAATGTGGGTGCGGGAAATCGCGGCGTTGCAGGGGCGCTCAAGGCCAGACTGCTGCCGGGCAAGCCGGTTTTCGTCGGGCATGAACTGACGGCCTACACCTACGCCTATCTGAAGGAAGGGCTGATGACCCTGACGATCGATCAAAGCCCGGAATTGCAGGCGCAGTTCGCGCTCGATGTCCTCATGAACCATTTCGGTTTCGAAGAGGCGACCCGTGTCGTGCCGCCCTACGTATCGACGGTGCCGATCGTGCTCTATGGCCCGCAAAATCTGCCCGAACATCCTCCGGAGTGATTGAAAGCGATCGACCCTCGTCCGTGACCGGCGGGCCGGAGCCTGCCGGCCACGATTCCAGCGCGCTATGGCAAGTTAAGCGCAGTGTCCTTGGAGGGAATTCAGCGCACGCCCGCGGCAACGCCGGCAAGCGTGGCGTCGACATTCTTCGCGTCAACGACGGCCGGTCCGGTCAAGATCGGCATGGTTGGCGACTTCATCCCGTAGGTGACGTAGGATTCGAGAAGGAACACGGCGAGAAACCCCTGTAGGTATCCCTGCTGATCGACAGCAAACATCTGCGTGCCCTGCTTGATGCGATCCAGGCTCGCCTGGTCGGTGTTGAACGTTCCCAGCTTGACACGGTCCTGGACATTGGCCTGTGCGACGGCGAGGGCAGCGCTGCTTGCATCCTGGTTGCCCATCGTGACGACGCCGTCGATGGAGCTGTCTTTCGCGAGTGTAGCCTTGATAGCCTCTGAAACGGCGGTCGCATCGCCAAAACTGCTGGCCGGGAGAGGCAACTGGGTCGATTTGAAGCCGGCCTTCGTAACGCCGTCACTTATGCCTTTGCATCGTGCCTCAAGGTTCGCCGCGCCCGGCACGGTGTTCACGCATATGACATTCTTCACCTTGTTGGCGCCGAGATATTCGCCTGCCGCCAACCCCGCCACGTAATCCTCGGTACCCACATAGTTTATGGCACCGAGTTCCTTTGCCTTATCCGTTCCACCCGAATTGTAGACCATGATCGGAATGCCGGCGTCCGTCGCCGCTTTGAATGCAGGGTCTTCGGCATCTGGCACCCAGTTCGGTGCAGCAATACCCGTCGAGCCTTGACTGACCGCCGTCCGGATAAGCGCGGCGGCATCGGAACCGATATTGTCATATGTCTGCAGGGCCAGATAATTTACGGTCCCGCCACGGGATTCCACGATCTTTGCGGCATCGTCTATGCCACGCTTTACGATCGCGAAGAAAGGATCGTCCGTCCTTCCGCCGACGATGGCGATCTTGGCTCCTCCCGCCATCGCGGTGCCGGCAAACGTTATCGCCAGGACCGCGGTGGCGACCTTCAAGAAGTTGTTCGAAATCTTCATCTTGTCTCCTCCTGATTTTGATGTCGGTTGTGATCGCCAGCCCCTGTCACCGATCGCACCCCGTGTGGTTTCGCCGTGCAGAGGCTTGCGCAGAAGCTCGCTGCACCCTCCCGGTGTCGGGAATGCCGCCAAGCGCAGATTCGAGCGGTCAAGCTATCCCTCCTCGGCGATGGGCTTCCCGGTTCGACGATCCAAATCAGGTCGCGGCTTGACGATCCGAATATGCTCGCCGCTGGCGACCGTTTCAGAACTATTCTGATGTATTTCCATCATCTTCCCGATCGGATTTGCAGACCCAGGTCGCGCTCGATGTGCTCGACTTCAAAGAGACGACCCCACGTCGGGAAGATGATGTATCGCCGACACAAACATCTCCGGAGTGATTGGAACCCATCAGTCCGGGACTGTCGAACGCACGATTTCGCCCGTATGCCTGATCGGACGAGAGGGAGGAGCGCGTGCGGTATCGTCAATTCGGCAGAACCGGCTGGAGCGTATCCGAAATAGGTTTCGGCGCCTGGCAGATCGGCGGGACCTGGGGCAAGGTCGACGACGCCGCCTCGATCCGCACACTCCTTCACGCCTTCGAACGTGGCATCAATTTCGTCGACACGGCCGAACTCTACGGCGCGGGTCATTCCGAGTCCGTCATCGGGGAGGCGCTGCGTCAGTGGAAAGGCGGCAAGATCTATGTCGCCACCAAGGCGCAGCCGACCGTCTGGCCCAATCCCGATGATCCGGCACCGCAGGTCAAAGCGCGTTTCCCGGAATGGCATCTGCGCGCGAATGTGGAGATGTCTCTCCGCCGATTGGGCGTCGAAAGGCTGGACCTGTTCCAACTGCACAGCTGGGGTCCGATGGGCCATCGCGAGTTGGATTGGCTGGAGACGCTGAACGACCTGCGTGTCGAGGGGAAGATCGACCAGATAGGCGTCTCCCTGCGCGACAACCATCCCGAAGAAGGCGTCGCCCTGGCAAGGCTCGGACTGGTCGCCTCGGAGCAGGTCATCTTCAACATGTTCGAGCAGCCGCCGCGCGACGCGCTGCTGCCGGACGCAAAAGCCAGCGGCACCGCTATCATCGCTCGCGTGCCGCTCGATTCCGGATCGCTGGTCGGGTCGTGGGACAAAGACACATACGCCGGTTTCGAGGTGGGTTCTCAACCGCATCAGATGTTCCGTGGTACCCGATTTGCGGAGACGCTTGAGCGCGTTGCCGCGCTGAGGGCCGATGTGGCGCCGTTCTATTCGCAACTCGCCGAAGCAGCGATGCGATACGTGCTGGCGCACGATGCCGTCAGCGTCCTCATTCCCGGAATGAAGAACCCCACGGAAGTCGACATGAATGTTCGCTACTCCGACGGAGCGGCCTTCCCGGCTGAACTGATGGATTTGATGCCGAAGCACGCCTGGGTGAGGAACTTCTACCGATGACGCGCCAGATCGAACGGCTCCGACCTCATCAGATCGAAGCGGCGCTGTCGGAGCGTTCGTTGATCTATCTGCCGCTCGGCACCATCGAGTGGCACTGCCATCATCTGCCGGTCGGCCTCGATGCCCTGACGGCCCACGGTCTTTGCCTTCGAGCCGCCGAGAAGACCGGCGGGCTTGTTTGGCCTGCGCTCTACTACGGCACCGGGGGCGACCACGCGAAGTTTCCCTGGACCGTGATGATGCCGGATCAAACGGCAATCCGGTCGCAGCTGCTGCACACGCTCCGGCGATTGAGTGAGCTCGGCGTCGGCACTGTGGTCCTGTTCTCCGGCCACTTCGCCGGCGAACAGCTGGCGATGATCGATGGGATGGCCTCGGAATGGAATGCGGCAGGCGGACCTCCCGAGGTCATGGCGTTGGCGGTCAATCGGGCTGACGTTGAAAACTTTTCGCCGGACCATGCCGGCCTGTTCGAGACAACATTGCTGTCGGGTCTGGTCCCCGAGACGGTGGATCGCCGACTTTTATCTGACGAAGGCGACACCAAGGATCGGTTCGACCCGTCCTCGCCTCTGTGGGGGATAGTCGGCGCTGATCCGCGCCAGTCCTCTCCGCTAACTCCGCATGAGCTTGTGAGCTCACTAGTCGATTGGCTCGCTCGATCCACTCACAACGAAAGAGACGGAGGCCGATCATGATCGCGATCCGCAACGCCGAAAGCACAGCCGGCAGGCCGAGCCACTATGGCCCGCCCGCCAATCTTACTGCCTTGAAGCAGGATATCGCTGCCCGTCGAGTGATCCTGCCAGGGCAGCTCGAAAAGATCGGACGGTATGCCTTGGCGAACCCAGAGGAGGTCGCCTTCGGGACCTCTCGTCAGATTGCGGCGTCGGTAGGCGCCAGTCAGTCGACCGTCTCGCGTTTTGTGCGCGCTTTGGGGTTCGAAGAGTTCAGTGAGTTTCGAGACATTTTTCGCAGCTATCTCCTCGACCGGAAGTCGAAAGCCTGAGCTGCTGCCATCTTCAGCCCAGGTGGCCGGATATTCGATGCAACTGCCCACATTCCGAGATGCAGAGTCCGCTTTCAGGTGATGCACAAGCTGACTTCAACGGCCGATTTGAAGGCGCAAAGCTGCCGTCTATCCAATATGAAATCACTGGTCGCTTCCTATCAAACCCGCCTTTTCGCACGACGTTGCCGCCGATGACCGCACGCAGGTCAGGAAGGTCTTTCGAAATTCGGAGCCTTGAGCTACGTATGACTGGTACCATCAACCACGCGGAGAAATTGGCGCCGGCCCAAAATGATTTCATTCAAGAACCGGTGATTTACCCGGTCATGCTCAATTCATTCTCGAAGAATTTAGCGTAAGCCATTGATATTTAATATTTTTGCGGACCCGGAGGGTGTATCGAAGTTATTGATTATACTGCCTTTTTCGTGGGCAGAAATCAGAAGCTTTCCCGTATTGTTCCGTGTGGTTCCGCCGCCGATTTTCGAACTGGCGATTGGCAGAGCCCAACGTGGATGGTGCCCACGCTCCTACATTATGGCGAAGCGTTCCTTGCCGGCTGCGGGCCGGAAGACCCGATGCGCTCGGAAAAATGCTATTCGTGGATAGCGCCGCTGGCGTGGTCGAAACGGCGCAGCTGCTTGTTCTCGATGTCGACCCAATAGAGCGCGTGCTCGGTCACATCCCACAAAGGGGCCTCGCCGAGCTTGTCGCGCGAGCGAAAGACTTCCGTGACAGTCGTCATGCCGTAACTCCCGTTGCACCGGGCGACAGTGCCATGGAGACTTCCATCCCCTGCCCCGGCGCAAGCACAGTCAGCCCACCCACATCGGGGAGATTGTGGCCGTTGGCCGAGTGGCTCATGGGCTCGAAGCAAAAGAAATCCATGCGATAACCAGGATCGAACCGCGCGTCGGAAACGAAGAGGAAGTAGCGCGACAGCGCCGGTGCCGTTTCGATGCGCAACCGAATGCGCCGCTCAGGCCAAGCGATGGAAGCCACACCGTTCCAGCCTTCAAAACCGTTGTTAACCCAACGGCGCGGCAGCTTCCTGGGCAGGTTGAAATCCAGTGACTCTGGAATGGCCAGGCAGGCGTCTGSAAGCCATCCTGCCTTCTCCGTCCAGTGGCGGACCGCCGGCGCTACCAGAGTGGTTGCCGGCGTCAAAGGAAAATAGGGATGCCAGCCGAGGCCGAAAGGCATGGGGCGCGCGCCAAGATTTTTAACGCCAAGCGTTACCCTAAGCGCCATGCCTTCACATTCGAAGCGTTGCGTTGCGCGGTAACGGTACGCCTCCCCTTGGAATTCGGACGACAGCGAAGCCCTGGCTTCGTCATGATGATCCACGGTCCAGGCACCCAACCAGCCGTCGCCGTGCAGGTAGTGCTTATCCCAAGCCGTGTTTGGCGGGAGTTCGTATTCGCACCCTTCGAACCGGAAACGGTTGCCTTCGACCCTGTTGCCGAACGGCACAAGAGGAAAACACCCGGCCCGCAGCGGGTCACGGTTGGGGCCATCAGGCGGAGGGCGGAGCAGCGGCTGCCAACCCTCGCCGAGATCGGCTTCCAACCGCCAGATGGTCCCGCCTTGCGTGGAGAGCACACAACGAAGCCGATCGCCGGTGATGTCGATATCGGCCATCGTCAGCCCTTGCTCCCCTCGTTGAAGGCGTCGATGACCCCGTTGAGCGCAGTGGTGTTGTCGGCGCCGGTCCAGCCGTGCCAGAGCGTAACCTTTTGATCCTCGGCAAAGGCTATGGGCGGAAGCGCACCCGTCAGCGCGGCACCTGCGCCAAGTGCAAGCATCTGGCGACGCGTCAGTAGAGATTTTGCAAAGACGTCAATGTCCGTTGTTCCTCCGATTATGGCTTCGTGTCAGGGGTGGTGAAGCACACTCAAGCCGCCATCCGCGATGAGGCATGCGGCGTTGATGAAGGGGCATTCGTCTGAGACGAGAAACACCGCGGCCATGGCGATCTCTTCGGGCGTGGCGATTCGCCCGCCAGGGTGCAGCGCCAGCGTCTTGCGGCGCGCGGCCTCCGGATCGTCGAAACTGTTCCAGTAGTCGATGACCTTCTGCGTGCCGACGTAGCCGGGCGCGAGCGCATTCACGCGGACATTGTTGCCAGCATATTCGATCGCCAGAGACTTGGTCAGGCCGAGCAACGCATGCTTGGCGACGGGATAGGGAAAGGTGTGCGGGATAATGGTGAAGGCGTGGGTCGAGGCGATGTTCAGGATCACGCCGCCGCCCTGCCAGATCATGCCGGGCAATGCTGCCCTGGCGCAGTGCCAGGCGCCCTTCACGTTGACATCGAGATTGCGAGCCCAGTCATCCTCGGTGGCGTCGAGCGGCGTCGAAAAGACGTTCATGCCGGCGTTGTTGATGACGGTGTTGATCGGTCCGATGGCCTTCGCGGCCGCGACCATCGCGGCGTCGATCGCGTTTGCGTCGGCGATGTCGGCCGCCGCATGCGCGACCTTGCCCAAACGCGCGGCACTTTCGGCGAGCAGGCCCGCGTCGCGGTCGACCAGGAACAGCTCGGCCTTCTCGCGCAGGCAGGCCTCGGCGATGGCATATCCGATGCCTTGCGCCGCGCCGGTGAGGAAGATTCGTTTTCCCTGGAGACGTTCCATCAGCGCCTTCCCAATGCCGACGAACGCAAATTGTCGAGCAGGACGGCCAAAAGTAGGATCACGCCCCTGACGATATATTGATAGAAGGCCGGAATGTTGAGCAGGTTCATGACATTCTCGGCGATGCCCATGATCAGCACGCCGACGATGACGCCCGACATCGTCGCGCGACCACCGGCAAGCGAGACGCCGCCGAGCACGCAGGCCGAGATCACCGACAGCTCGAGACCGACGGCTGCATTGGGCTGGCCGGAGGTGATGCGCGAGGCAAGCAAGATGCCTGCTATGCCGCAGACGACGCCCTGCAACGTGAATATCCACATGCGCGTCCTGTCGACGCTGACGCCGGCAAGGCGTGACGCCTCCGGATTGCCGCCAATGGCCAGCGTGTTCTTGCCGAAGACGGTGCGGTTCAACACGAAGCCGAAAACGGCAAAGAGGATGGCCAACACCCATACGGGTGTCGGTATGCCGAGCAGCTTCGACAAGGCAAGCTGGTAGAAATCTGGGCTGTTGATGCCTACAGCACGGCCATCCGAGGAGATCAGCGCAAGACCACGCACGATCTGCATGGTGGCGAGCGTGGTAATCAGGGCGTTGATGCGGAATTTGGCAATGACGACACCGTTGACGAAGCCGACAACAGCGCCGCAGGCGATTGCGGCCACGAGGCCAAGCAGGATCGATCCGGTGGTGTTTGACGCCATAACCGCAACCATCCCGGCAAAGGCCACGATGGAGCCGACCGACAGGTCGAAATCGCGCGCCGCGAGGCAGAACATCATCGTGCATGCGACGATGCCCACGGTCACTACCGACTGCAGCAGCCCCAGCATGTTGCGATCGGTGAGAAAGTTCGGCACCAGGAGCGACACCAGCGCAAAGGCGACGACGAAGATGACGACGAGGCCCTGGTCGCCGAGCAGTATCTTGTTCAATCTACTGGTCATGGCAAGTCCTCAGGATGCGATCGCGTCGGGGGTTTTCTTGTCGGGAAGAGCGGCGGCCAGGATCGCCTTTTCGGCAAACTGGTCGCGTATAAGCTCGGCACTGATGCGCCCGCCGCACATCACCAGGATGCGGTCGCAGATGCCCATCATCTCCGGCAGTTCGGACGAGACGACGACGATCGCCATGCCATCTTCAGCGAGCTGATAAAGGAGTTCGTAAATTTCCGACTTGGCACCGACGTCGATGCCGCGTGTGGGCTCGTCGACAATAAGAACGCGTATGCCTTGCTCGGACAACCAGCGGCCAAGGATGACTTTCTGCTGGTTGCCGCCGGAGAGGTTGACGATGTCCTGCTTGCGCGAGGGCGTGCGTACCTTGAGCTTCTTGATGAAAGTCTCCGCCGTCGCGACCTCGCTGGCGCGGTTCAGCACGCCGAAGCGCGTATGATGACGCCGCGACGAGATGTTGATGTTCTCCTCGATCGAGCGGCCCTGGATGATGCCGTCATGCTTGCGGTCCTCCGAGCAGAGCACGATGCCCGCCCTGATCGCATCATGCGGGTTGGCGGCGGCAACCGCTTTGCCGTCAACGGAGACAGTGCCGCCTGACCTGGGGTCGGCGCCAAAGACCAGGCGCATCAGTTCCGAGCGTCCGGCGCCAATCAGGCCAAAGAAGCCAACAATCTCGCCGGCGCGGGCCTCGAAGCTCGCCGGCACTCTCAGTCTGGCGCCACTCAGATCGTCGACCTTCAGGCGTACATCTCCGGCCTGTCGCGGGCGAAAACCCCAGATATCCGAAATTTCGCGGCCGACCATTTCGGCAACGACCTGATCCCGCGTCACCGTTTCCAGCGATGTGTGGTGCGCGGCGAGCTTGCCATCGCGCAGCACCGTCAGGCTGTCGCAGAGCCGGAATACCTCGTCGAGGCGGTGCGACACATAGATGATGACCTTGCCTTCGCCGCGGAGCCGATCGATGAGCGCGAACAAGATCTCGCTCTCGCGTGAGGACAGTGAAGAGGTCGGCTCGTCGAGCGCGATGACGCGAGTGTCGAGCATCACGGCCTTGGCGATCTCGACCATCTGGCGCTCGCCGATCGACAGCGTCTTGACCTTGCGGCGCATGTCGATATCGATGCCCGCTGATTTCAGCTTGGCGCCGACAGTATCAAGCATCCGACGGCGGGCAATGATGCCGGCGCCGGCGGGAAAACGGCCGAGAGTGAGATTTTCGGCGACTGTCAGTTCCGGAACCAGCTGCAATTCCTGATGGATGACGACGACGCCGTTGTCGAAAGCATCCCTGGTCGACGCATAGGCCTGGATGGCGCCGTCGATGCGGATCTCGCCCGTATCGGCATGCTGATCGCCGGACAGGATCTTGATCAACGTGGACTTGCCTGCCCCATTCTCGCCCATCAGCCCGTGGACGGCGCCTTTTTCGACCTCGAACGACACATTCGACAACGCTTTGACGCCGGGATAGGTTTTGGTGATGTTGGAGAATTCGAGGAAGGACACGGGGCCAGCCTTGTTGATATTCAAAAGCGGGCGGCGCGACAAACGCCGCCCGCTTTTCTACTTCAGAATTACTCGATCCCGAGTTCTTTCCGGACCTTCTGATAGTCGTCGCGCTTGGCGAGCGCACCCGACGTCAAGATCAGCTTCTCCGGTTCCTTGTTGTTGGCGATCCAATCATACATGGTGAGCGCGGTCTCGTAACCATGACGCTTCGGCGAGATGATCACGGTGCCGACGAATCCGGTGGCGGCAGGCTTCTTGAACTCGTTGATTGCCGATTCGGCGCCGCCGATGCCGACGCCGATCATGCCGTCCGCCGGAATGCCGACGCTTTCGGAAGCGCGCACGGCGCCGAGAACCGCCTCGTCGTTGAGACCGAAAGTCACCCACTTCTTGACGGCCGCGTGGGCGTTGAGCACCACAGTGGCGGCGTTAAGCGCGGCCTCGGTGTCAGTCTTGGCTTGCGGGGCGTCGAAGATGTTCTCGGCCTTGAACCCATTGGCTTTCAGCACCGAGATTGCGCCCTCGACGCGGTCGACGGCCGTCGGCAACTGGTCGTAGGAGACGCGGATCGCGCCGACCTCCTCCATCTTCCAGCCGCGCGCCTTGATTTCATCGACAATGGCCTTGCCCACCGCTTCACCGATCTTGGTTGCCGAGATGCCCATATGCGGCACGTCTGCCAAAGGCTTGCCGTCGGCGCCGACCAGACGGTCATCCACGGTCATCAGCTTCAGACTGTTGGCGGCAGCCTTGGCGACGATGCCGGGGCCAAGCTTCACGTCGGGCGTGCAGACGACAAATCCCTGGGCGCCCTGGGCGCCGAGGTTGTCGATCGCCGACATCAGCTTCTCGCCATCCTCGGCGCCGATCTTGACGAGTGTGAACCCCTTCTCCTTGGCCGCCTGGTCGGCGAACTTCCATTCATCCTGGAACCAGGGTTCCTCGGGCTGTTTGACGATGAAGCCGATCTTGGTGTCCTGAGCATAGGCAGAAGCGATCGTCGTGACGGACAAGACGGCGAGAGCGCCCGCGGCGAGCGCGGTTTTCAGAAGTCGCATGATTACCTCCCAGCGAACGGCCGGGCGGCGAGCCCGGGTGTTCAGTCTCTAATCAATTTTATCATACACGTCAATTGATCTGGTATGATAAATAATCTATATCATATGACTAGCGGTCGCTGGCGCAAATCATCCGCATCCGCTAAGGCCGGACTAATTGCGCGCAAACCAAGGGGTTCGTGCCTCGGAGGAGGGGCTGAGGTGAATGAAACACTGAAGAAGGCTCACGACGGGACGGATGCAGGCGAGACAGCGCGCCGTCCGCGCGTGATGCCCGATGTCACGAAGGCGATAGCATCCGACATATTCTCCGGCCGTTATCCAGCCGGATCCTCATTGCCGACCGAAAACGATCTTGGGGTGGAATATGGCGTCAGCCGCACCGTCATACGCGAGGCGCTAAAGGTGTTGGCCGCAAAGGGATTGGTGCTGTCGCGGCCACGTATMGGCACCGTGGTGTGCGACCAGGACAACTGGAACATCATCGATCCGCAGGTGCTTGCCTGGCATGCGCCGCACGCACTGGACGACAAATTGTTCGACGCGATCCTCGAAACCCGCCGCGCTATCGAGCCACTTGTCGCTGAACTGGCGGCGACGCGCGCAACGCTGCAGGAGATCGCCGATCTCGAAGCAGCATGGCAAGGCATGGCCGGCGCGGGCGAGAACCTCGCGCAGTTCTCGCGCTCCGACATCGCTTTCCACCAGATCGTCTACGGAGCGAGCCACAATCCGATTTTTCGCCAGATCGGCAAGCTGATCGACACAGCGCTGCAATTCTCGCTGGAAGCCACGGCGACGATCTCGCAGGAGAGGCGCCTGGAGGCAGTGGCCGCGCATCGCGAGGTCGTCGAGGCCCTGCGTATGCGTGACGCCGCGGCGGCGCGTAGCGCTGCTGACAAGATCCTCAACTTGGCGGCGCGCGATCTCACCAGCGCCAAGAAACTCAAGAACAACTGAGACAGACCCCGGTCCGCATGAAGATCACCGCGCTCACCACTTATATCGTTCCGCCACGCTGGCTTTTCCTGAAGATCGAGACCGATGCCGGCATCACCGGCTGGGGCGAGCCGGTCGTGGAAGGCAGGGCGCTGACCGTCGAGGCTGCGGTCAAGGAATTGGCCGACTATCTCATCGGGAGGGACCCGCGGCTGATCGAGGACCATTGGACGGTCATGCATCGCGGCGGTTTCTACCGCGGCGGGCCGATCCTGATGAGCGCCATCGCCGGCATCGACCAGGCGCTGTGGGACATCAAGGGCAAGGCGCTGGGCGTGCCGGTGCATGAATTGCTCGGCGGCAAGCTGCGCGAGACGATCAGGGTCTATTCCTGGATCGGTGGCGATCGGCCGGCGGAAGTGGTCGCCGGCGCCAGGGACATGGTGGCGCGCGGCTTCACGGCGCTGAAGATGAACGGCACCGAGGAGCTGCAGATCATCGACGGTCACGACAAGATCGACGCTGCAGTGCAGCGCGTCGCCATGGTGCGCGAGGCGGTCGGCCCCAATGTCGGCATCGCGGTCGATTTCCATGGCCGGGTGCATCGGCCGATGGCGCGAATGCTGGTCAAGGAATTGGAACCTTACCGGTTGATGTTCATCGAGGAGCCGGTGCTCAGCGAAAATCGCGAGGCGCTGAAGGAAATCGCGGCCCTTGGTTCGACGCCGATCGCACTCGGCGAACGGCTCTACAGCCGCTGGGATTTCAAGTCAGTGTTCGAGCAAGGCGCCGTCGACATCATCCAGCCCGACCTGTCGCATGCCGGTGGCATCACCGAATGCCGGAAGATCGCGGCGATGGCAGAAGCTTATGACGTAGCCGTCGCGCCGCATTGTCCGCTCGGCCCGATCGCGCTGGCTGCATGCCTGCAAATCGATGCCGTGAGCTACAACTGCTTCATCCAGGAGCAGAGCCTCGGCATCCACTACAACGCCGCCAACGACCTGCTCGACTACGCCGCCAACAAGGATGTCTTCCGCTATCAGGAAGGCTATGTCGCCATTCCCGACGGCCCGGGCCTCGGTGTCGAGATCGACGAGGATTATGTAAAGGAGCGTTCCAAGGAAGGACATCGCTGGCGCAACCCGATCTGGCGCCACAAGGACGGCTCATTCGCCGAGTGGTAGCGAGGGCGGCTTAGGGGCCGCAAGCGGGACGGCAGCTTTCAAGATGGATCTCGCGACAAGCTGCCATTCAGCGACCTGACCGTAATGCAGTCTTCCAGAGGCGCATTCTGGCAAGCTAGGTGCCCGGGCCGTTTCGGAACGGCCGATTTCCCGGCTCGGACAAATGTTGATTCCGCCCCCACGGAAGGTCGATGACTTGTCGAGCATTCGCTTGAGCAGCAATCCAATAGGCTCATCTTGACCTGTAGCAGCCACCTGCTACCTGCTTTACAATTTTCCGTGCTAGCCAACGAACGAATGGCGAACCTCACTGGGGTCGTGTAGGGTCAGAAAAGAAGATACGACCCACACACACGAAGAAGCCGGGCGGATCTGGGAGGATTCATGGTCGAAATCATCTCCAAGCGGGATGGCCCGCGGCGTGAGGATGTTCAGGTCAAGCGGCTGATCGAGCAGAACCGCTCGACCATCGTCCAGCTTGCCGACCAGATCAGTGGTGGTGGGTATTCGGCGTCCAGGAAGCCGCGCCAAAAGCCGCAAGCGGAAGGCCTGATCATCCATGTTGGCGGAGGTTCATCTATCGCCGCCGAGGCAAATCCGTCCATCCGTGTTTCCATCAATGGCCGGGTGATCTCGGTGGATCAGAACACAGGCCGCCAACTGCATCACATCGGCGATATCCGGAACCGGGGTGGCGAACAGGTGTTCGTCCTGGCGACAAAGCAGAATGGTTTCTTCTCGCCCGTCGATGAGGCTGTCGCACAGGCGCTTGCCGACCTGGACGGGTCACGGCTCGCTGCCAGCTATACCGAGGAACAGCTCGCCGCCGACATCGGAGTGAAACTCGGC
>BFBZ01000811.1_pt1 | contig 25050 bp, 25 predicted proteins | sample 1888401 | NCBI WGS metagenome assembly BFBZ01 (sample SAMD00112614, study PRJDB3348) | symbiont metagenome | host: Chara braunii
CCGTGCTCCTGCTTGCCTGGCGCCATGACCGCCAATCCCCCGCCTATCTGATGTGGGCCCTGGGCTTCAGCGTCAGCGCTATCGGTTTTGCCATGGTCGCGGCTCGCGGCATCATTCCTGACATATGGTCGATCCAGATCGGCAATGCCGTCGCCCTACTTGGTGAAAGCGCATGGATCGCCGGTTTCCGCTGGATGGACAAGCGCAGGCTTGAATGGTCGGCGTTGCTGCCGCCAGCCATCTGGCTCGTCGGCGTCAGCCTGCCCTGGGTCAGCGACAACTTCGTCAATCGCGTCATCCTTTACGATCTCGCCGGCGCCGCCGGCGCAACTTTGCTTGCCTTTGCCGTGCATCCGGGCGAAGGGCGCCGGGAGCCGGCGCGCGGACAGCTCGGCGTCGTTTTCATGACGCTTGCCTGCTTCTGTTTCCTCTCCGGTGTTTGGATGTCATTGCTGAGGCCAACCCTGGAAGAGGCCCTGATCTACCGTGGCTACGCCGCGCTCGGCTATGCACTCATTGTCATCGTCGCCATCGTCTTGAACGGCAAGCTGCTGATGGAACGCTCCGAACGCCGCTGGCGGGCGATCTCCATCACCGATACGCTAACGGGCGTCCTGAACCGGCGCGGCCTTCAGGAGAGCTACGATATTCTCGTCAGTGACAAACAGCGACAGCCACAGAAGCTTGCCGCATTGCTGTTCGATCTCGACCATTTCAAATCGATCAACGATCGCCACGGCCACCAGACCGGCGACATGGTCCTCACGGAATTTGCCCGTATCGCGCGCCAATTCGTTCCGCGCAATGGCGCATTCGGCAGGATGGGCGGCGAGGAGTTCGTAGCCTTCGTGCCGATAGACGATCAGGCGCAGGCGGAAGCGCTGGCGGAAACCATTCGTGCCGATTTCTGCCGTGTTCCATTGCTCGCGGGTCCCTCGCTGGTGTCGGCGACAGTTAGCGTCGGCCTTGCGATGATGCCGCGCGACACCGTCAGCTGGGACCGGCTCGTCTCGTCGGCCGACCGCGCGCTTTACGCCGCCAAGCGCGCAGGGCGCAATTGCACCATCGTCTTCAACGAGACGGAGACCGCAAAGGCGGCAGATGCACCGCCTGATACGGATGTCGGTGAACTGGTGCCGACGATCGAAGACCAGATTCATGCATTACGGCGTCTGGGCAAGCTTGCGGGGATGTAACCGCCGCGTCTTCCTTAACGGACGAGTTGCGGCTCGGTGATCGGAAAACAGAATTCCCGCTGCGAAAATGCAAAATGGCGCGCTTGATCAGCGCGCCATTGCAAATCAACGAAAGCGATGCCCAGGTCGTATCAGCCGTAACGACCGGTGATATAGTCTTCCGTGCGCTTGACCTTCGGTGCCTGGAAGATCTGCTCGGTGGCGCCATATTCGATCAGCTCGCCAAGATACATGAAGGCGGTGCTGTCGGAGATACGGCTTGCCTGCTGCATATTGTGCGTCACGATGACGATCGTGAACTCGCCCTTCAGCTGCGACACCAGTTCCTCGACCTTGGCGGTCGAGATCGGGTCGAGAGCCGAGGTCGGTTCGTCGAGCAGGAGGACTTCCGGGCGAAGGGCAATGGCGCGGGCGATACAGAGGCGCTGCTGCTGACCGCCGGAAAGGCCAAGTCCGCTCTGGTGCAGCTTTTCCTTCACTTCGCTCCACAGTGCCGTTTCCGTCAACGCGGCTTCGACGCGGACGTCCATCTCCGCCTTTGAGATCTTTTCATAGAGCCGGATGCCGAAGGCAACGTTTTCATAGATCGTCATCGGGAACGGCGTGGGCTTCTGGAACACCATGCCGACCTTGGCGCGCAGATCGTTGAGATCGACGTCCTTGGTGAGAATGTTGCGGCCATCCAGCAGGATCTCGCCCGCAACGGTCTGGCCAGGATAGAGATCATACATCCGGTTGAACGTGCGCAGCAGCGTGGACTTGCCGCAACCCGAAGGGCCGATGAACGCGGTGACCGCATTTTTGCGGATGTTCATATTCACGTCCTTCAGAACGCGATGGCCGTTCTGATAGGTGAAATCGAGTTTCTTCACCTCGAGTTTCGCGAGCGCGCCGAGATCCGACTGGGACGCGGCGTCCTTCCCCGGCTGTGCATTGACGCTCTGGAAATTGCTGTCGCTCATGTTCATGGTCTCATTCCTATCGTTCGGCGGCTGCGTCATTGGCGGCGCCCACTCAAGACACGGGCAAGGATGTTGAGGGCGAGGATGGCTACGGTGATGATCAGCGCGCCGGCCCAGGCCAGTTGTTTCAGATCCTCGCCTGCATCGGCGGCGAGCGTATTGATCGCAACCGGCAGCGTGGCAATTGGACCGGTCAAGCCTGCATTCATAAACTTGCTGTAGCCGGCTGTGAAGAGAAGCGGTGCGGTTTCGCCGCTGATGCGGGCGACGGCCAGCAGGATACCGGTGAGAATGCCCGTCCAGGCGGAACGGTAAATCACCATCACCATGGATTTCCAGCGCGGCGCGCCGAGCGCGGCAGTCGCCTCCCGAAGCGCATTCGGCACGAGTAATAGCATGTCCTGTGTGGTACGGTTTACCACAGGAAGGGCGATCAGCGCCAGCGCGAGAATGCCGGCGAAGGCAGAGTTGCCGCGCATGGGCACGACAACCGCACCATAGACAAACACGCCGATGATGATCGAAGGCGCAGACAACAGGATGTCGTTGAGGAACTTGGCGGCCTCGGCAAGCTTGCTGCCGTTGGCATATTCGACCAGATAGGTGCCGGCGAGAATGCCGATCGGCGCGGCGATCAGGATGGCGCAGCCCGTGACCAGCACGGTGCCGTAGATGGCGTTGATCAGGCCGCCGCGCGAGCCCTGGGCCGGGATCGACATGGTGAACACGTCAAGGCTCAGCGCCGATACGCCGCGGTAAACCAGGCTGACAAGGATCACGCTGAGAAAGAATATGCCGAGGACGGCCGCGATGAAGCACAAGGCCATCATCACCCGGTTCTTTCCGTAACGCCGCGACACGATATTCTGACGAATTGCATTTTCCATGGCTTTTTCCCTCAAAGCGCGTCGCCGCGGCCGATCATCCATCTCGCCACCGCAAGCACGCAGAAGGAGAGGACGAACAGGAGCAGGCCGAGCGCAATAAGGCTCGACAATTGCAGACCGTCGGCATCGCCGAAGTTGTTCGCGATCTGGGCGGAAATGGTGGTGGACGGCGAGATGATCGACGATTGCAGACGGCTGACCGAGCCAATGACGAAGGTGACGGCCATGGTTTCGCCAAGCGCGCGGCCGAGGCCGAGCATGATGCCGCCGACGAGACCGCGTCGCGTATAGGGTATCAGGATGTAGCGAGCCACTTCCCATGTCGTCATGCCCATGCCGTAGGCGGATTCACGCAGCATCGGCGGCACCGTTCCGAACACGTCACGGGAGATCGCGGTGATGAACGGCAGGATCATGACGGCCAACACGAGGCTTGCCGTCAGCAGGCCGACACCCGGTGCCGGCGGCTGGAAAAGCAGGCCGATAATCGGAACCTCGCCGATCGTCATGATAAGAAACGGCAGAATATAGTTCTGCATCAGCGGCACGAGAATGAACAAGCCGACGATGCCGTAGATAATGGAGGGAACGCCAGCCAGAAGCTCGATGGCCGTGCTGATCGGACGTCGTAGGCTGCCTGGGCAAAGTTCCGTGAGGAAGATGGCGATGCCGATGCCCAAGGGGACGGCAATCAGCATGGCGATGAGCGAGCTCACCAGCGTGCCGACAACGGCAGGTACGGCGCCATAGATATCGGCAGGAGCACTCCACTTCGTGCCCCATAGAAACGAAAACCCGAAGGCCTGGAAGGTCGGCAGGGCATCGATGATGAGAACCACGATGATTGCCAGCAGCAGAAGCACGACAAGAGCAGCCGAGCCAAGCGTCATAAAGTAGAAAATCCGGTCTTGTATCCGGAATTTCCTGGTGCTGGCGCTGGTATCCAGTCCCTGGAAGCCAGCCGTCTGAGTCGCATCAGCCATCGATTTCCCCTTGTCCTGTCACGAAGGCGGACAGGGCCATGCCCTGTCCGCCGTAACTTTTAACTCAGCACAGATTACTTCGTGCCGAAGTCCGTCTTCCAGGACTTCTCGACGATCGCAGCAACGCTTTCCGGGATCGCGAGGTACGACAGGGCGGTTGCGTCCTTCTGGCCATGCTCATAGGACCACTTGAAGAACTTCAGCGCTTCTTCGTTGAGAGCAGGATCAGCCGGCTTCTTGTAGAGCAGAACCCAGGTCGAAGCTGCAATCGGCCAGCTCTTTTCGCCCGGCTGATTGGTGATGATCAGGTTGAAGTTCTTGGCCTTGGCCCAATCAGCGTTGGAAGCAGCAGCCTTGAAGGTGTCGAGGCTCGGCTCGATAACCTTGCCGGCAGCATTCTTCATCTTCGCAAAACCGATGTGGTTGGCGACGACGTAGGAATATTCAACGTAGGAGATCGAACCAGCCGTCTGGTTGACCGTGGTGGAAACGCCTTCAGAACCCTTGGCGCCGAAGCCGACCGGCCATTCAACAGCCGTGTTCGAACCAACCTTTTCCTTCCACTCCGGCGAAACCTTGGCCAGGTAGTCGGTGAAGTTGAAGGTCGTGCCCGAGCTGTCGGCGCGATAAACGACCGAGATCGGAGCGGAAGGCAGCTTCACGTCGGGGTTGAGAGCCTTGATAGCCGCGTCGTCCCACTTGGCGATCTTGCCGAGGAAGATGTCAGCCAGCGTCTTGCCGTCGAGAACGAGTTCGCCCGGCTTTACGCCAGCAACGTTATAGGAAACGACGATACCGCCGGAGATCATCGGGAACTGGGCAATGCCGTTCTTCTCGAGGTCAGCGTCGCTCATCGGCTTGTCGGAAGCGCCGAAGATGATGGTCTTGTCGAGGAGCTGCTTGATGCCAGCGCCCGAACCGACCGACTGGTAGTTGACGACATTGTTCGTCGCAGCCTTGTAGCCTTCGGCCCACTTGGACAGAACCGGAGCAATGAAGCTCGAGCCGGCGCCCGTGATGTCGGCAGCCGAGGCCGAAACGGACATAGCCGCGATGAAGCCTGCAGTCAGGCAGAGCGAACGAAATTTCTGATTCAACATGATTGAACTCACTTCCCAGAGTGATGAAAGGATGGCAAGCAGGAGCTGAGCACGGAGTATCCCATCGGTTAAGAACCCCACCTCAATCTCCTAGCGACAGTGATGGCTCTAATGCCGCATTGTTTCAGTTTGATGACAGTTTAATGAAGCGGCGGTGACACAACCTGCGGCAATCATCGCGGCCGATGCGGAACCCTATGGAATGGGCCGCTTTGGGCAATTCGCAACATCGAACTTCATGTTTTGATTCAACAAACTTTTCAAAGTCGGATCACATAATCCTTGCGAGTCGTTTCAATGACTTCCCATGTCCCCTTGAAGCCCGGCTTCAAGATGAGACGGTCGCCTGCACGCAGATGAAAAGTCTCGCCGTCGTCCGCCGTCACGATTGAGTAGCCCGAGAGGATATGGAAGTATTCCCACTCGTCATAGATGATCTTCCATTTGCCCGGCGTCGCCTCCCATATGCCTGCATAAAGACCGCCATCGGCCTCTTCGAGGTTCCAGGTGCGAAACGCGGGAGCCCCCGAAACGAGCCGATCTGCGGCAGGCGTTCCCGCTTCCGGTTCGACGTCATCGATATCCAGTCGCAGATATGTCGTCATGAATGCCTCCTCATTGCTCGCCTGCATTGCTTTTCTCGTAGCTGCCGGATCGAGACAAGCACGAAACGACAGGCCGTCAAAGATAGCCCATCGGCTTTTTCAGCCCTTTGCCGGATTGCGGCGCCTCGAAATAGGTGAGCCAGACGAATACCGCGACGCGGCCAGGCCGCTTCGGTCTTGAAGATAATCAAATGCAGGAGGCAGTCACGGCTCTCCAGTTGACAAGATCCATATATCCATTATTCTAGATATATGGAATCAACAGATGCAATTGCGGCGCTGGCCGCCCTGGCGCAGACGACAAGGCTCGAAACCTTTCGCCTGCTGGTCAAATCGGAGCCGGATGGAATCCCGGCGGGCGAACTGGCCCGAATGCTTGATGTTCCGCAGAACACGATGTCCGCGCATCTGGGGACCCTGTCTCGAGCCGGCATCGTGCGAAGCGAACGCCGGAGCCGCTCCATTATATACCGCGCTGATCTCGAAGGCTTTCGGGCACTGACGCTATTCCTTCTTAAGGACTGCTGCGGGGGAAATGCGGAATTGTGCGCGCCCTTGATCGCCGATCTCACGCCATGCTGCCCGCCGGCGACCATTCGACCTCCGACCTAACCACGGAACATGACCATGACCGCCAGGACCTACAACGCGCTCTTCTTGTGCACGGGCAATTCCGCACGCTCTATTCTCGCCGGGTCGATGCTGAGCAAGGCGGGCGGCAGTCGCATAGCGCAGGAACACAAGCTTCGGCAGATCAGCGCCCTTGCAGGTGCATCGGTCAAATCCGAGAAGGTAGGCTGATGTCCACTTTCGAGAGATATCTGACCGTCTGGGTCTTTTTGTGCATTGTTGCCGGCATCGCTCTTGGCCACCTAGTGCCCGATGTATTCCATGCCATCGGCGCAGCCGAAGCCGCCAAGGTCAATATTCCCGTGGCCATCCTCATCTGGCTGATGGTCATTCCGATGTTACTGAAGATCGATTTCGGTTCACTTGCGAAGGTCGGAAGCTATTGGCGCGGGATCGGTGTCACGCTGTTCATCAACTGGGCCGTCAAGCCGTTTTCGATGGCTCTGCTTGGCTGGCTGTTCGTCGGCTGGCTATTTAATCCCTTTCTCCCGGCAGATCAGATCGATTCCTTCATCGCCGGGCTGATCATCCTTGCTGCGGCACCTTGTACGGCCATGGTTTTCGTCTGGAGCAATCTGACCAGAGGCGAGCCCCACTTCACCCTTTCCCAGGTGGCGCTGAACGACGCAATCATGATCGTGGCCTTTGCGCCGATCGTGGGATTGCTGCTTGGGCTGTCCGCCATTACCGTTCCCTGGGATACATTGATGATCTCGGTGGCGCTCTACATTTTCATTCCCGTGGCGATCTCGCAGATTATCCGCAGATATCTGACAGCCGAGGGGTCGACTCGCGCGATGGACGCCCTCCTGGCAAAGCTGCAACCGCTATCCCTCCTGGCATTGCTGGCAACTCTCGTTCTTCTGTTCGGCTTCCAGGGAGAGCAGATTATCGCGCAACCGACGATCATCGCATTGCTGGCCGTTCCGATCCTGATCCAGGTCTACTTCAATTCAGGGCTCGCCTATTTGCTGAACCGCATGTCCGGAGAGCAGCACTGCGTGGCCGGTCCGTCGGCCCTGATTGGTGCCAGCAACTTTTTCGAGCTCGCAGTGGCGGCCGCGATCAGCTTGTTCGGCTTTCAGTCGGGCGCAGCGCTTGCGACCGTCGTCGGCGTACTCATCGAGGTTCCCGTGATGCTCTCGGTCGTCTGGATCGTGAACCGTTCCAAAGGCTGGTACGAGGCCAGCCCCGCAGTCATCAAAAATACAGTCAGCGAAAGGACGTCATCATGAACGTCACCATCTACCACAATCCCGCCTGCGGGACCTCCCGAAACACACTGGAGATGATCCGGAACGCCGGGATCGAACCCTTGGTGATCGAGTATCTGAAGACGCCGCCATCGCGGGAGCAATTGACCAAACTGATCTCCGACGCAGGCCTTACAGTCCGCCAGACGATCCGCGAGAAGGGAACACCCTATGCTGAACTTGGCCTCGACGACCCGACCCTGACGGACGAGCAATTGATCGATGCCATGCTCAAGGACCCCATCCTCATCAACCGCCCTTTCGTGGTTAGTCCACTCGGAACACGGTTGAGCCGGCCATCCGAACTCGTACTCGATATACTTCCGGATACCCATAAGGGTGAATTCATCAAGGAAGACGGCGAGAAGGTCCTCGATGAGAAAGGCAAGCGCATTGTCTGAGACATTCCCCGCCCTGGATGCCGGGCACCTGCACCAGCCGGATCTCGATGCGCTTCGCCCGGCATTCTCGACGCATAGACCGCGAATCCTGATCCTCTATGGTTCCTTGCGCGAGGTCTCCTATAGCCGTCTGCTCGCCCTTGAGGCCCGCCGCCTGTTGGAACGCCTTGGGTGCGAGGTCAGGATGTTCGATCCCAAGGGCCTGCCCCTCCCCGACGAGGCGCCGACGAGCCATCCGAAGGTGAAGGAACTTCGCGAGCTTTCCGAATGGTCCGAAGGTCAGGTATGGGTCAGTCCGGAGCGCCATGGAGCCATGACGGGCATCATGAAAGCGCAGATCGACTGGATTCCGCTCTCCATCGGTTCCGTCCGCCCAACGCAGGGAAAGACCCTGGCCGTCATGGAGGTGTCGGGCGGCAGCCAGTCCTTCAACGCACTGAACCAGATGCGTGTGCTTGGCCGCTGGATGCGGATGATCACCATCCCCAATCAGTCCTCGGTGGCCAAGGCCTATCAGGAATTCGATGCTGACGGCCGTATGAAGCCGTCGGCTTTCTACGATAGGGTCGTCGACGTCTGTGAAGAGCTGGTAAAGTTCACCATCATCACCCGCGACGCCTCGCCATATCTCACCGATCGCTACAGCGAGCGAAGGGAAACCGCCGCCAAACTCGAGCAGCGAGTTTCCCTGAATTCAATCTGACTTGGCGACACGCGGCGGGTTTTAACGCTTTGCCACCCGCCGCATCAAACCTTCGCCAGTGCCTGCTCCAGATCGGCGATGATGTCCTTGACGTCCTCGATGCCGACGGACAGGCGCACCACATCGGGCCCGGCACCGGCAGCGACCTTCTGCTCGTCGGTCAGTTGCTTGTGCGTCGTCGATGCGGGATGGATGACCAGGGACTTGGTGTCACCGATATTGGCGAGATGGGAGAAGAGTTCCAGCCCCTCCACCAGACCCTTGCCCGCCTCGTAGCCGCCTTTCAGCCCGAAGGTGAAGACCGACCCTGCTCCCTTGGGGGAGTAGCGCTGCTGCAATGCGTGGTTCGGGTCATCTTCGAGGCCGGCATAGTTGACCCACGCCACTTTCTCTTGCCCCTTCAGCCAGCGCGCCACGGCGATCGCATTGTCGGAATGGCGCTGTATGCGTAGCGGCAACGTCTCGATGCCGGTCAGGATCAGGAAAGCGTTAAACGGTGAAATTGCCGGCCCCAGATCGCGCAGGCCGAGAACGCGGCAGGCGATGGCGAAAGCGAAGTTGCCAAAGGTCGCGTGCAGCACGACACCATTATATTCCGGCCTTGGCTCTGACAGCATGGGGTAGTTGCCCGAGGCCGACCAATCGAACGTACCGCCATCGATGATGATGCCGCCCATGGAATTGCCATGGCCGCCGAGGAATTTCGTCAGCGAGTGCACGACGATATCGGCGCCGTGCTCCAACGGCCGGATCAGATAGGGGCTCGCCAGGGTATTGTCGACGATCAGCGGCAGGCCGTGCTTGTGGGCAACGGCAGCGATTGCTGCAATATCGACAAAAGTGCCGCCCGGATTGGCGAGGCTCTCGATGAAGATACCACGGGTGCGATCGTCAATCTGCGCTTCGAAGCTCGACGGATCGGCCGAATCAGCCCAGCGGACCCGCCAATCGAAGTTCTTGAAGGATTGGCCGAACTGATTGACGGAGCCGCCATAAAGTCGCTTGGCGGCGACGAAATTATCGCCCGGCCGCATGATGGTGTGGAAGACGAGCAGCTGGGCCGCATGACCAGATGCTACGGCAAGCGCTGCCGTTCCTCCTTCAAGGGCCGCCACCCGCTCCTCAAGCACAGCCTGGGTCGGGTTCATGATGCGGGTATAGATATTGCCAAACTGCTGCAATCCGAAGAGTGCTGCGGCATGATCCGCATCCTGGAAAACGAAGGATGTCGTCTGATAGATCGGCGTCGCGCGGGCCCCGGTGGTGGGATCCGGTTGCGCGCCTGCATGGATTGCCAGCGTATCGAAACCAGGGTTGTTCGTCGGCATGATCTTTCCTCCCGCCAGATTGTCTTTGTCGTGGCAAGATCATAGCGGTCGGAACATGAAAGTTAACCGCGAACTTTGCGGTGCTCTTCGGCTCGCGGAAAAAACTTGCCATATTTCAGAGAGATCGCGCGATAAACGGCCGATTGTCCACGGCCGGCGCCATCTCGGATCAGGCAACCAGACGCGGATATTCGATGGCCGGGCAACGGTCCATGATGACCCTGACGCCTGCAGCCTCGGCTCTTGCCGCCGCCGCATCGTCACGCACGCCGAGCTGACCCCAGATCACCGGCGGACGGGGATCGACCATGATGGTCTCCTCGACGACCGACCGCAGATATTCGGGCGCACGAAAGACATCGACCATATCCACCGGCTCGGGAATATCGGCCAAATGCGCATAGACCCATTGCCCGAGGATTTCCTTGCCGGCCTGGCCGGGATTAACAGGAATGACGCGATAGCCCTTGTTGAGCAGATAGGCCATCACGCCGTTGCTCGGCCGCGCGGGATTGGGTGAAGCGCCGAGGACCGCGATGGTCCTGACTGAAAGAAGGATATCGGCAATATAGGAATCGTCATAAGTGTCGTGGTTCATCACGAAGCCTCCCTACTCGATCGAACTTGCGTTTCTGCCGCAAACATAGAAACCGCAGCCGCAGCCTCTACGTATATATTGCATTATAACAACTTCAGGGAGGATTAACCCCATGAAAAAGATCGTTCTCCTGGGCCTACTGATTACGGTAGCCGCGACGCCGGCTCTGGCGATTTCCCGTTACAACTCCATGTCGATGACCTGCGCCGAGGCCAAGGCGACTATCAATCGCGAACGGGCCGTGATCATGCGCTACCCGTCCAAAAGAACGCCCAACATGACACTCTATGACCGCTATGTCGCAGACAGCGGCGCGTGCGACATCGGCTACTATGCCGATCAGGATTATCTGCCCACAAAAGACCGGGCCTCCTGCCCCGTCTACATATGCCGGCCGACAACCGACCTTGATGACGATGATTTGATTTTCCGGCGGTGATTGTGATGCGCTAGGTGTTATTTCGGGCGCGGCGCATACAGTCGCTTACGACCACTGATTGTTCTGGGCATGGAGCGCTGCCGACGCAGCGACTATGCAGAGGTTGTCGTGGACCTAGGCGTGGGGCAGCTGTCAAAGCGCTTTCATAGGTTTCCCAGATGCGGCTCAAATGCGTTCTCGTGAAATGCAATCTTTGTTCTCCATTCATTCGCATTCCAATTAGTTATTACTAATAAAATGGCGACTGAAATGAGAACCGATTGCGAACGCAGCTTTATGTGCACAGTCACAAATTTCCCACAGAATATTTTTTGGTTTTAGGCCGCTCTACACCAATTTTGATAGGTGTATTTCAGTTTTATACTTAAAACCGTCACCGAAAAGCTAGTGCACAGCATTGACGTAACGATAATCGGTAATCTGTAATAGTTTACATTATTTGCAAAATTTTCCACTGTATTTAACTCAAAATCAATCATAACGAGAAAATAGAGGATCATTTCAACTCAACAACTTCTCGCGGGCGTTTTTATTCTATGGCCGCATCGGACGGCAGTACCAACTGCACCATAATGAGTTGATTCTACCCATGCGTTCACATCACATGCGATGTTTGTTCGCGGTTCATACTCCAATAAATTAGTAATACATAATATCGGGAGGCGTGATCGGAACCTAAAGCGAACGCCTCCATTCAAGCCCGTGTCCCAAATATTCCCTTACAGGACAAGTCTCATAAGACAGCATATTTCGTTGCTTTCTGATGGATTGCGGAGCATATGAAAGCCAAACTCCCACAAATTACCAAGCTTTTGTGTCTCCTAGCCAATTTCCGAGGTTTTCGTGCCACTCGACGTCATCGCCCTTGTCCTTTTCGGCGCCCTGCTGCACGCGACATGGAATGCGATCATCAAGGCCGGCACCGACAAATCGCTCGATGCCGCACTGGTCTCGGCCGGAGGCGCTGTTGCAGCCCTGCCCCTGCTGCCATTCCTGCCCATGCCGGCTTCCGCGGCCTGGCCGTTTATCGGCGCCTCGGCCATTCTGCAATTTGCCTATTTCCAGCTCGTCGCGGCCGCCTATCGTGCGGGCGACATCGGCCTCGTCTACCCGCTGATGCGCGGTGTGGCACCCCTGATCATCGTTTCCACAAGCAGCTTCATCCTCAAGGAATCACTGTCGGGCGGCGCGCTGATCGGCACGATGACGATCTGCGCCGGTATCTTGACGCTTGCTTTCGAAGCCCGGAAGGGCAGTCGCCGGGCTATCCTGCTGGCGCTTGCCAATGCCATTGTCATCGCGACCTATACCTATGTCGACGGCATCGGCGCACGGATATCCGGCAACTCGATCTCCTATACGCTGTGGATGTCGCTCCTGCCGCCGGTTCTGTTATTCATATGGGCGATCTCGCAGCGTGGCATCAATGCCGTGGCCGCTCACATCCGCTATAATTGGTGGCGTGGGCTTATCGGCGGCGGCGGCTCGATCGTCTCCTACGGGCTGGCCTTATGGGCAATGACCAAGGCGCCTGTCGCCATGGTCGCGGCCCTGCGTGAGACGTCGATCCTCTTCGCGCTGGTCATATCAGTCCTCGTCTTGAAGGAGCGATCGAGCATTTGGCGCTACGTTGCCGGCGCGATTATCGCCGCTGGCGTCCTGGTTTTGCGGCTGGGTTGACGACTTAAATGTGTGGTATAATTATACCATATAAACAACACATTGATTTTGTTGATAAATTTTTGAGATTGCAAAATTCGGCTATATTGACGCCGATATCGGTTCGCTCTATAAGCCGCCGCAGATTGCAGCCTTTCCGGGCCGCTTTCTTTTTGGCCGGCATAAAGCAAGCCAAATCAAGCAACAAGAAACGCCCAAGCGCCTTCGGGCCAAGGGTCCTATAAAGAGAGTATGCAACATGGCAACCTTCTCCCAGAAGCCTGCAGAGGTGGAGAAGAAGTGGATCCTCATCGACGCCGAAGGGCTCGTTGTTGGTCGTCTCGCTTCTATCATCGCAATGCGTCTGCGTGGCAAGCATAAGGCTACCTTTACGCCGCACGTCGACGACGGCGACAATGTCATCGTCATCAATGCCGACAAGGTCGTCCTTACCGGCAAGAAGTACGAAGACAAGGTTTACTACTGGCACACCGGTTATGCCGGCGGCATCAAGGAGCGTACCGCTCGTCAGATCATCGAAGGCCGCTTCCCGGAGCGCGTCGTTGAGAAAGCTGTCGAACGCATGGTTCCGCGCGGCCCGCTCGGCCGTCGCCAGATGAAGAACCTGCGCGTCTACGCCGGCTCGAACCATCCCCATGAAGCCCAGCAGCCCGTCGTTCTCGACGTCGCCAAGCTGAACAAGAAGAATGTAAGGAGCGCCTGATAATGGCTGATCTCTCTTCCCTGAAGGATCTCGGCACGGCATCGGAAGCTGCTGCTCCGGTTCACGTCCGCAAGGTCGACTCGCTTGGCCGTTCCTACGCAACCGGCAAGCGCAAGAATGCTGTTGCCCGCGTATGGCTCAAGGCCGGCTCCGGCAAGATCATCGTCAATGAAAAGGACTACACGGACTATTTCGCCCGTCCGGTCCTGCAGATGATCCTGCGTCAGCCGATCTTCGCTGCTGCCCGTGATGGCCAGTTCGACATCGTTGCTACCGTTGCCGGTGGTGGTCTTTCCGGCCAGGCCGGTGCCGTTCGTCACGGCCTGTCCAAGGCCCTCACCTACTTCGAACCGGGCCTGCGCTCGGTCCTGAAGAAGGGTGGCTTCCTGACCCGCGACAGCCGCGTCGTCGAGCGTAAGAAGTACGGCCGTGCGAAGGCACGTCGTTCGTTCCAGTTCTCGAAGCGTTAATCGCTTATCCGAGATCGGATTTTGGAAAGGCCGGGTGCAAACCCGGCCTTTTTCTTTTGCGCATTGTCGCATTCGGACGCTGCTGGTAGATAAGCGCAACGCCTCGCAATAGCCGAGGCCACAGACAGGACCAGACGATGGGAAGCACCAAGTCCGCAGACAGATAGGCCGCAGCAGCATTTTTGTTGTTGCGGCGTCTGTCCCAGCCAATCTGACCATGATGAAAGACAGGCTGCCGCCAAATCCAGTTATTTGAGCGGGTGTCTACTCATGCCTTCAAAAATCCAAACGTGGAACTATCGCCTGCCGGCAGCGCTGCTGCTGATGGCGCCTTTCGATATCCTTGCGTCGCTCGCAATGGATATCTACCTCCCGGCTGTCCCCATCATGCCGCGTGCACTGGAGACTTCGCCGGCCGTCATTCAGCTGACCCTCAGCCTCTACATGTTCATGCTCGGCGCGGGCCAGATTGTCTTTGGGCCACTGTCCGACACTATCGGACGCCGCCCCGTGCTCATCGGCGGTGCGGCACTGTTTGCCGCGGCATCCTTCCTGCTTGCGGGAACGTCCTCCGCCAGCCTCTTCGTCGTCCTGCGCCTGCTGCAGGCGGTGGGGGCCTCGGCGGCGCTGGTTGCGACCTTTGCAACGGTGCGGGATGTCTATGCCGAACGTCCGGAAAGCGCCGTGATCTATAGCCTGCTGGGTGCCATGCTCTCTTTCGTGCCGGCTCTCGGCCCAATCCTCGGCGCCTTGATCTCGGATCACTTCGGATGGCGTGTCATATTCCTGATTCTCGGCATCCTGACACTACTGGCTATCCTTCATGCCATCCTGCGATGGCATGAAACCCGGCCGATCGTCGAATCGAAGCAAAGGACAGCCTTTCGCCCAATCTTGAAGGATTTTTCCTTCTGGACCTACACGATCGGCTTCAGCGCGGCCATGGGCGCCTTCTTCGTCTTCTTCTCGACCGCGCCGCGCGTGCTGATCGATCGGGCCGGTTTCTCGAGCCTCTCCTTCAGCCTTGCCTTTGCGACCGCGGCGGTGGTGATGATCGTCACGGCGCGTTTTGCCGGAGGCTTCGTCAAACGATGGGGGACGGCCGGCAGTCTTGCCAGGGGGATGATGCTGCTGCTCGCCGGAGCTTTGCTGCTTGCGGCAGGAGAACTGCTTCTGGTTCCGTCGTTTGTCAGCTTCGTTCTGCCGATGTGGATCATTGCCATCGGCATCGTCTTTACGACGGCGGTCACGGCAAATGGCGCACTTCAAGCCTTCGGCAATACGGCGGGGACCGCAGTGGCACTCTACTTCTGCGTGGAGAGCCTGATCGTCAGCCTTGTCGGCACCTTGTTCGTCGTCTTCCTCCGAGGAGATACGGCATGGCCGCTAGCCGGCTATTGCTCCGTCATGGCTCTTGTGACGCTGTTTGCCCTTTGGCACCTGCGGAGGAGAAGCTAGAACCGCCCAAAAACCGGTACCAAGTCATTAGCCGGGATCGGATTTGGAAAGGCCGGGGTTTGCCCGGCCTTTTTCTTTTTACACTTGCACGGCAAAAGTGCATATCTGTCGAAGAAGTCATGCTTTTGATGCAGGCTCGGGCCTTCTAAGTGAGGGATGCACATGCTCAGATTCGCTTTGCCCATCTTGTTTGTGATGGCCGGCATGTCGCCGGCCCTTTGCGACGATACCGTGCCACCGCCTCCGGAGAAGGCGGTGGAGATGCAGAGCATGCGGGACTTCCTGCAGGCGAACACGGATTGCCAGGCTTTCACCGACAGCTGTTCCTACTGTGTTGTCACAGACGGCTTGGCCCAATGCTCCACGCCGCAGATCGCCTGCGTGAAAAAGGAATATCAATGCACCGCGAGATCGGGCAAATAATCCATCGAGGCCCATTCCCTTACGATTCACATCAAACCCGCGATTCCCGTTCGCCCGAAGAGGCACGCCATGAGCACAGACAGATCATCGCATTTTGCAAACACACCCGAGCCGCCCTACTACATCGTTTCCTTCTCCTCCATCCGCACCGAGGGAGACAATGGCTATGGCGCCATGGGCGAACGCATGGAAACGCTGGCGCTGGCACAGGACGGCTGTCTCGGGCTTGAGAGCGCGCGCGGCGCCGATGGCTTCGGCATCACAATCTCCTTCTGGCGGGATGAGAAGAGCATCCACGCCTGGAAGAATGTCGTGTCGCATCTGGGCGCGCAGAAACTGGGCCGTGAGCGCTGGTACGAGCAATATAAGGTTCGCATAGCCAAGGTAGAACGGGCCTATGATTTCCATGCGAGCAAAGGAGAGGCCCTTGCCGAGCACGTCGATTGACCACGCCTTCACCGCGACCAGCCTGACCTCGGCCGCCAGCGACCCGACCTTTGCCGGCGCGCTCTCCTTCATGCGCCGGCGCTTTACCAAATCGCTTGAGGGCGTCGATGCCGTGGTGTGGGGCATCCCCTTCGATGCGGCGACCTCCAACCGGCCGGGAACGCGCTTCGGGCCGCAGGCGATCCGCCGCGCCTCGGCGATCTTCGACAATGATCCGCAATATCCGTTCAATCGCGATCTCTTCGCCGAGCTATCCGTCATCGACTATGGCGACTGCCTGCTCGATTACGGCAATCATCAGGAAACACCCGGCGCTATCGAGCGACAGGCCACCACGATCCTCGACAGCGGCGCATTCATGCTGACACTCGGCGGCGATCATTTCATCACATGGCCGCTGCTGAAGGCACATGCTGCCAAACATGGGCCCCTCGCCCTGGTGCAATTCGATGCGCATCAGGACACCTGGTTCGATGATGGCAAGCGGCTCGATCACGGCTCCTTCGTCGCCCGCGCCGTGCGCGAAGGGTTGATCGATCCCGACCGTTCCCTTCAGATCGGCATCCGCACGCATGCGCCCGATGATTTCGGCATCCATATTCTCTATGGCCATCAGGTCGAGGAAATGAGCGCCGCCGATATCGCCTCGACGATCATCTCTCACACCAAGGGCTCGCCCGCCTATCTTACCTTCGATATCGATTGCCTGGACCCGGCCTATGCACCGGGTACGGGAACGCCGGTGGCCGGCGGCCCCTCCAGCGCGAAGATCCTGTCGGTGCTGCAAAGGCTGCATCAACTCGACATCAGGGGCGCCGATGTCGTTGAAGTGTCACCGGCCTATGATCATGCCGATATCACCGCCATTGCAGGGGCAACGGTGGCGATGTATATGCTCGGTCTCCACGCTGAAAGGCGTGCGGCTGGGCGTTAGGCATGATCCCGAAAAGTGTGAAACGGTTTTCGGACAAGATCGTGATCGGACAAATCCAGCTGTTATCATTTTGAATCAACTGCATGGCAAACTGAATCCGGAAATACTCTCAACCTGTTGAAAAAGTGAGATATAACATGGCACCGAAGATCTTCATCGATGGCGAACACGGAACCACGGGCTTGCAGATCCGCACGCGCATGGCCGACCGCCGCGATGTCGAGCTTCTGTCCATTCCGGAAGCCGAGCGGCGCAATGCCGCGATCCGCGAGGACATGCTGAACAGTGCCGATATCGCCATTCTCTGCCTGCCCGACGATGCGTCGAAGGAAGCGGTGAAGATGGTGGCGGCCAACAACAATGTCCGCATTATCGACACATCCACTGCCTTCCGCATCCATCCGGACTGGGCCTATGGCTTTGCCGAAATGGACAGCGATCAAGGCAACAAGATCAAATCTGCGCGCTTCGTCGCCAACCCGGGCTGCTACCCGACGGGTGCCATCGGCCTTATCCGGCCGCTGCGTGCCGCCGGCATTCTTCCGGCCGACTATCCCGTCACGGTCAATGCCGTTTCCGGCTATACCGGCGGCGGCAAGCAGATGATTGCCCAGATGGAAAACGCGGATCATCCGGATGCGATCGACGCGCCACATTTCCTCTACGGCCTGCCGCTGACCCATAAGCACGTGCCTGAAATGACGACGCATGGCCTGCTCGATCGCGCGCCGATCTTTTCGCCATCCGTCGGCCGCTTCGCGCAGGGCATGATCGTGCAGGTGCCGCTCTATCTCGGCGATCTGGCAGAGGGTGCGACGCTGGAAAGCATTCACGCCGCACTGGTGGCCCACTATGCCGGCCAGGATATCGTTCAGGTCGTTTCGCTCGATGAGAGCCGCGCCTTGCCGCGTGTCAACGCAGTCGAGCTCGCCGGCAAGGATACGATGAAGCTGTTCGTGTTCGGCACGCCGGGCACAGGCCAGGTCAATCTGGTGGCGCTGCTCGACAATCTCGGCAAGGGTGCTTCGGGCGCCGCCGTGCAGAATATGGATCTGATGTTGAGCGCCTGAGGCGACGAAGTCAGCCTACCGGCCGTCACTCCATTCGCCCGGCCAATTGTTCGCTCTGAGCGACCGATTGGCCGGGCTTTTTGATGCGCAGTTGGCGCCTCAGAGTTCGACGCCTACTTTTGACAGTCGGCAGCCACAATTTTGCCTTCCCGCTAAATTAGCAGGCGCTACACGGAAAATTGATCGACCGTGATGCGGCGCGACCCATTGTCGGCCGGATTCATTCTTTATCGGCTTCAGGGCCCGAGTGAATTGGTCGTCAAAGGCATCCCTTTTTTAAATGAATATCCAAGAATGAAGCAGCGTAAAGGAATTGGTTACCATAATTCGGCATGCTTCCAGACAGTCGGCAATGTGGTGGTCAGGCGCAGGTTCAGCGTCAGGGCGACGTGTGCATTTGTGAGCCGGCATAGTGTCTGTGTAGTTTGGATAACGAGTATCATGGCGTTTGTGACCGAAGGCTTCGGTAACCTCAATTCGCGTTCCGGCTACGCCTCGCGACGGAAAAAATCCTTCAATATCCGCCCCGGCACATTGGCCACCGGCGTCGCCGTGGTGGCTTTCGCCTGGGTCGCCGCGACGCTGATCACCACGCAATCGATGGTGCTGTCCCTTCCGGGCGCGACCACCGCCGCCAATGATTTCCTCACGCCGCGAGCATCGGCTTTCATCGTGCCGCAAAGCCAGATGGCGCACCCTGCGCGTCTCTCCAGCCAAGTCGCATCGCTGAACGACCGGAACCGCTTCGCCGGCGTGCCCGCCAACGCTCCTGTCGGCGGCGCGGCCTATGCGCCTGCCCAAGATGGCATGGTTCAGTCGAAGGATGCCCTGCGTTTGCATCTGGCGACTGCACTCGCCCAGCAGGCATCTGATATCAAGCAGGCGCAAAGCGCATCCGCCAGCATCAAGAGCGGCCGCGTGGAAATAGCAGCAGCCTCACCGGAGACGATCGACCATCTGCGCAAGGTGATCGCCATCAATTTCGCGACGGCGGTGCAATCGCTGGCGCAGGTAAAATATGCCGCGGCCTCGATCCCGGCAGCAGGCCCTGCAAAGGCGGCGCTGCAGCCGCTGGCAGTCGCCTCGGCAGCACCCGCAGGCTTGCCGGCCATCGCCGAAGCGACGCCACTGCCCGCCAAGGATGCCGATATCGCCATGGCCGAGGCTGTGCTGAGCGTAGTGCCGCTGGCCCGCCCTGCCCGCGACGCGGATGTGCAGCGTGCCAATACGCCAGCCACCGCCGCGATCGCGAGAGCAACGGTCAAGGATACCGCCACGGCGCAGCCACCGGCGCGCCTGATGGCTTATGCGGATCCGGATGACAGCTCCGTGCGCAAGGCCAAGCCCTCGCTCAATCCGTTTGCGGCCATCAGCCCGGGCGAAGGTACGGCGATCTACGATATCGAAGCCAAGACCGTCTATCTGCCGAGCGGCGAGCGTCTGGAAGCCCATTCAGGCCTCGGCTACATGCGTGACAATCCGCGTTATGTCGACCGCAAGAACACCGGCCCGACGCCGCCCGAGACTTATAAGCTGACTTACAGGGAAAGCCCGTTCCATGGCGTACAGGCGCTGCGGCTGACACCCACAGGCGGCTCCCGCGTCTATGGCCGTGACGGCCTGCTGGCTCATACCTATATGCTCAGAGGAGGCCGTGGAGAGTCGAATGGCTGCGTGGTCTTCAAGGACTACAATCGCTTCCTCGCCGCCTTCAAGCGCGGTGAAATCAAGCACTTGAAAGTCGTATCGCGCATGTCGTCGGCGGCAAGCGTCGCCTCGCGCTAGATCATTTCCAAGGAAAATATATAGAGGTTTCCCGTCCGGAAACCTGCAAAGCGAAAGGAATGAGGCGCACAGTGGCGCCTCAACCTCCCACGACAATCGACGTCTGGCGCGGCAATTCCCCGTAAAACCCGCGCCAATTGGCAATGGCAAAGCCGAAGACGATCAAAGCGCCGGCCTGGTGCGCCAGTGCCAGATGCAGCGGCACTTGCAGCAGCAGCGTCGAAATGCCGAGGATCGCCTGGATAAGCACCAGCACGAACAGGACGACCGAACGGCGCGCATGCGTCGTTTGCGCCGCCGCGCGTAGCGAGATGATCATGTTGATGGCCACCACGATGAAGAGCGCATAGGCGCCGAGTCGATGCACGTATTGCACCGTCTTCGGGTTTTCGAAGAAATTGATCCAGCCGGGCGACTGCACGAGCAGACCGTTCGGGACTATGGCGCCATCCATAAGCGGCCATGTGTTGTAACTCAGGCCGGCATCCAGCCCGGCAACGAGCGCACCGAGATAGATCTGAAACAGCGCCATGATGGCGATGAGGCCTGCCAATTTCGCCGAATAGCGGGTCGGCGGCGCCTCGTTGGAATGCGGCGACAGCGCCCGCATGAACCACATGCAAGCGGCAAAGATCAGACAGGCCGTGACAAGATGGGTGGCAAGACGATACTGGCTGACGTCCGTGCGCGCCTCCAGACCTGACGACACCATCCACCAGCCGATCGCGCCCTGCAACCCGCCGAGCACGAAGATGCCGGCAAGCGGCAGCCAGAGCTTCCGCTCGACACGGCCGGTGAGCACGAAGAACAGCAAGGGCACGCCGAAGATGATGCCGATGGCGCGCGCAAGCAGCCGGTGCGCCCATTCCCACCAGAAGATGCCCTTGAACTCATCGACCGTCATGTCCTTGTTCAGGAGCTGAAATTGCGGGATGCGCTTGTAGAGATCGAACTCCTCCTGCCATTCCTGCGCGTTCAGAGGCGGAACGACACCGTGGATCGGCTGCCACTGGGTGATCGACAGGCCGGAATTGGTCAGCCGCGTCGCGCCGCCCACCAGCACGAGGCCGAAGAGAACCAGCAGCACGCAGGCAAGCCAGAGGCGGATGGCTCTGCGATTGCGGTCCTGACGGACCACTTCCTTCATAATAGCCTGTTCCGACGTGAAATTAGTGGCAGCCATGTCGTCTCCCTTCGATCAGGCTGTTGATTTGCCCGATAGGGGCGTGCAAAACAAGTCCCGGGAGTTTGCGGCATGCCGTCGCGGCAAGTCGTCGTAAGAGGAGAAACCCACTCGTGCCCCTTCGCCTGCGCAAATTCATCGGCATGATCCTGCTTGTGCTTTTGGTTGTAATCTATGCGATCGTTGCCATGATAGTTGCAGTGCGTACGCTCGGAGATCAACCCGGCTGGGTCCATTTCCTCTACTTCCTTTTCAGCGGTATCATCTGGGTGCTTCCGGCCATGGGCATTATCAAATGGATGGCAGGGCCACGTCCGCAATAGTCGCGGCACGCGCAGCGTTTACGCAAGGCTAACCCTGATCCACGGGATACTCAGGCAAATCGTGCCCTATTAAGCCAAAAATAAACCGCTCCCCGTAGGGTTGTACCCGAATGCCGCCAGCGCGGAGAGGATCGGATGCAGACCCAGACGCGAGATATCGCCGATATGGCCGCCGCCGAGGCAACGGATGAGCAGACAGCATCCGTGCCGACGCAGACTGCCGCAGGCACCCATCTGCGCGTCGACATCTTCGACAGCATGGCGCCGCTCGAAGCGGAATGGCGCGCGCTGGAGCAAGACGACCTGAGCTCGCTACACCAAAGTTATGACTGGTGTGCCGCCTGGGTGGAAAGCTTCCAACGACCGCTGACCATCGTCCGTGGCTCCATCGGCGAGCATGTTGCCTTCATCCTGCCGCTCGAGATCATCCGCAGCCGCGGAATACGACGGGCCGAGTTCATCGGGGGTCACCATAATAATATCAATACCGGCCTGTTTTCGGCCGGCTTCCTGGCAAATGGCGAACTGACTTCCATTCAGGCAAACGCCATATCGGCGGCTCTGCGTGGCAAGGTCGATGTCGTCGTCCTGCGCAACGTTCCCCTCACATGGCGTGGCCGCGGCAGCCCGCTCGCATCGCTGACATCAATCGAAAACCAGAACCGCGCCTTTCAGCTTCCCTTCCTCGGCAGTTTCGAAGCAAGCCTGAAGCAGGTGAACGCCAAGCGCCGGCGCAAGAAGTTCAAGCATCAGAGCAGGCTCCTGGACGCCAAAGGCGGCTACGAGCACGTCATTGTCGATTTCGAACAGCAGGACGCGTTTCTCGACCTGTTCTTCCGGCAAAAGGCGGTCCGCTTCAAGGACGCCGGCCTGCCGGATGCCTTCAAAGACACCCGCATCAAGACCGCGCTGCGTGCGATGTTGCACCGGGATGGAAATAGCGGCCTCGATGCGACGCTGCAGATCCACGCGCTGCGACTAAAGGGTGAGCATGAGGGCCATATTCCGGCAATCGCCGCCCTCTCGCGCAAGGGAGACCATGTCATCTGCCAGTTTGCCTCCATCGACGAGACGCTCGTCCCCGAGGCAAGCCCCGGCGAATTGCTGTTCTGGCTGATGATCGAGCGGCTGCATCGCGAGGGCGCCGCCCTCTTCGATTTCGGCATCGGCAACCAGACCTACAAACGCTCATGGTGCCCGATGGAAACCGTGCAGCATGATCTGTTCCTGCCGATTTCGACGATGGGCCATCTGGCTGCGGTGGCACAACGCGGCATTACGCGCACGAAGGTGGCGATCAAGTCCAATCGACGGCTCTATTCCTTCATCCAGAAAATACGGGCGCGACGTGACGGCGACGCTGCATCGGCAGACGATGGCAGCGGCGGGGATGGAGATTGATCAGGCGGCGTCGCGGCGCGTGTCCGGATCATGCTCCTCGCGCCAGCCGGACATCAGGATGATGTGCTCATAGCCGGCCTTCTGGAACTCAGTCATCGCCACAAGGAACTGCTTTTCGTCAGGCTCGGGCATGGAAAGAATGATTTCCGTTTCCTTGCTTCGCGTCAGGCGCGCCACTCCGGAAACCTCGGCTGCGCCGCATTCCACCAGAACGATATCATAGGCCGAGCCAAGCGCATCGAGGATCAGCGACAGGCGATCGGCGCCCCGCATCGCACGGCCGAGATCGCTCATGCCTTGCGGCACAAGATGGGCATCGGAAAGCCGGTCCGGATGAATAGTGTCGGCAAAGGCGGTCTCGCCACAAAGCAGGTCCGTCACGCCGGGAAGCTCGTCATGTTCCGCCATGAGCCTGGAGGGACAACCGGTTCCGGTCATGTCGACCAGCACGATGCGGTTTCCGGCATCGGCGATTGTACGCGCAAGCATGACCGTCGCGGTGGAACCACCATCACCGCTCGGTGATATGGCGATTGCCAGCCGTGAGCCGCTGTCGATCAAATAATCGGCAACCGACTGAATGGAGAAATCTTCCTCTTCGGTTTCCTCAACCACCTCCGCCGGCTCATGCACCGGATCGACCGCTGCTTCCATTTCCTGCGCCAACGCTTCATCAGCGGGCACGGAGAGCATGCTTGCAGGGACATCAGCACGCTTGCTGGCAACAGCTTCGGCGCGGATATCAGGCTGAGGGCGAGACGAAATTTCAGGCGCAGCCCGTTCCTCGCGGCTCGAAGGACCAACAGGCCGCAATGCGCGTCCGCTGAACAACTCCGCCAGCATGATGACAATCGAGGTCAGCAGGAAGCTTGCGACCGCCGCAACCACCACGATGGGACCCACCTTCGGGAAGGCGGGATCGGCCGGCTCCACGGCCTTGGAAACGATGCGTGCATCGGCCGGGCTCGAATTCTTGTCGGCGCGGGAGGCTGCCTCACGGTAGCGGGCAAGATAGGTTTCCAGCAATTGCCGCTCGGCCGCCGCTTCGCGCTCCAGCGCGTTCAGACCGACCTCATCCTCCCCTGCCCTGGCGCTATCGGCCTTGAGCGTGTTTGATTGCCCCAGCAACTGCTGCTCGCGCAGCTGCGCCACCTTGGCTTCATTCTCGATGCTGGTCAGGATCCGCTGGGTCTCGCGGTTGATCTGCTGGCGGATATCGGCAAGCTGAGCCCGCAGGCTCTTCAATCGCGGATGGCCTTCCATCAGCGTCGTCGACAGATCCGATATCTGCGATTCCAGGCTCGATTCCGTCGCCTTCAATCGCTGAATGGCCTGAGACCCGGCAACATCGGCAAGCGTGTCGGTGGAGAGGCCGCTGGCCAGAGCGTTGCGCACAGCTTGAGCACGCGCCTCGGCATTGGCCTTGTTGCCGCGCACCTGTGCGAGCTGACCGGAGATATCGGCAAGCTGCTGTGTGGCGAAGTTGCCGTTCTGGCTGGTCTGAAGAAGCCCGTTGGCCGAACGATAATCGGCAACCTTCTTTTCGGCTTCGCTGACCTTCTCGCGCAGATTGGCGATCTCCGGTTCGAGCCACCGCGTCGCCTCGCTATTGGAATCGAGCTTGGCGCCGCTCTGCATGGACAGATAGACCTGTGCCACGGCATTGGGCACGCTGGCGGCGAGATCCGGGTCACGGGACGTGAAGCTTATGCCGATCACGCGCGAACTGTTGATCTGGTAGACTTGCAGCCGGCCGGTGAAGGCGTCCAGCATGCGCTCTTCCGGCGCCTTGTCGGCGGCGCCACGCTTCAGGTGCAGCTTGATCAGCAGATCGGAAAGCGCGGAGCTGTTGTTGGCCGCGGCGAACTCCGGATGCTCGTAAAGCTTGAGATTGGTAATGACCTGCTTGATGAGATCTGCCGACTGCAGGATCTGAACCTGGCTGGCAATATTCAGCTCGTCCAGCAACGGCGCTGCACTGGAATCATTATTGGTCGTCGTCGTTGCAAAGGCCGGAGCGCGCTGCTCGATCAGGATACGGGTCTCGCTACGATATTCGGGCGAGACGAGCTTGGCGATGACAAGCGC
>BFBZ01000008.1_pt67 | contig 25000 bp, 24 predicted proteins | sample 1888401 | NCBI WGS metagenome assembly BFBZ01 (sample SAMD00112614, study PRJDB3348) | symbiont metagenome | host: Chara braunii
CATGCTGAGTTACCTGAAGAAATTTGTGATGGACATCTTGCCCTCGGTGGCGGCGACCATCATCGGGGCATACATCGTTAATCACTACATCGTGGCCAGGCCGGAAGCGCCGGCAGCCGCGGCCGTGACCGCCGCCAAGACCGTTGAAAAGCCCGCCGAAAAACCCACCGTCGTCAGCAGCCTCCCCGAAGCCGGCGTGAAGGCCAAGGGCATGTCCGAGCGCACATTGATCGAGCGCTCGGCATCCGAGAAGGCGACCGTCACCGAGAAGCCCGCCGAGAAATCAGCCGACCCCAAGGCTTCAGCGGACTCCAAGGCTTCAGCGGACTCCAAGGCTGATGCGCCCGCCGAGACGGCCAGCATCCCCGCCGATTCGCGTCATCATCAGGCGGCGCCGAAGGCGGTCGCGAAAGTGACGCCCGCCGCACCGCAGCCGGTCGAGGCCGCGGTCGCGCCGGAGGAGAACCGCGACGCCAACGATCTCGCGCGTGCCGCCATCGAACGGCTGCGCAAGGAGCGTCCGCAAGAGGCTGCGCGTTCCCAGGACGCTGCGCGCTCCCAAGACGCCGCGCGTTCCCAGGACACACAGCGCACCGATCTCGCCCGTCTGCCCGAGGCACAGCGTCCGCCAGCCGCGTCGGCGATCCGGCCGCTGCCACCCCCAATCATGGTGTCGAACCCGTCGGGTGAGAATGTCGATCAGTCCTCGCAGCCGCGGCCGCCCTACGCCGCTGACGCTCAGGCCAACGCCCAGGATTCGAACCGGCTGACGCCGCCGGCCGATATCCCGGTTCCGGTGTTGCAGGCCCCGCTCGATCTGCGCGCCGACGCCGTCATGCCGGCGCCCAAGGGCGAGCGCTCGTCGGTGACCGACGACATGTTCTCCGGCATGAAGTCGATGTTCCACGCCGTCCTGCCGAAATAATCCGACGAATCAGATCATGTTTTGAGCATGATCTTTTCGGAGGACCGGTTTCCACGTTTCCGGATCATGCTCTAGCTGTGGAGCCTCAACAGGTTGTCCTCGGAGAGGCCGAGTCTGCTGATCGGTATTTGTAACTTTATGCCGCGATGCGGCCGATGCCAATTGTAGCGGTGCATCCAGAAGGGCAGTTCCTGGGCGCGTCGTTCCGAGGTCGGATAGGCTTGCGCGTAAGCCCATTCCCTCAGCGCGGTCTGAATGAAGCGCTCGGCCTTGCCGTTGGTTTTCGGCGTATAGGGTTTGGTGCGGATGTGTTTGAGGCCGAGCGCCCGGCAGGCATTGCGGAAGTCGAATGATCTGTAACAGCTGCCATTGTCGGTCATGACGCGGCTGACGGTGACGCCGAGGCTGGCATAATAGGCCACGGAAGCCTTGAGGAAGGCGGTGGCGCTGACCGCCTTCTCGTCAGGCAGGATCTGCGAGAAGGCGACGCGGGAGGCGTCGTCGATACAGACATGAACGAACTCCCAGCCGACGCCGCGGCTTTTGCTTTGGCCAGTCCGATCTCCGGTGATGCGATGGCCGACTTTGTCGAAGCGGCCAAGCTTCTTGATGTCGATGTGGATCATGTCGCCGGGATGTTCTCGCTCGTAGCGACGCACCGGCTCGGCCGGCTCCAGATCGCGAATGCGGTTCAGTCCGAGCCGCTTCAGGATGCGGCTGACGGTCGCTGGCGACAGGCCGAGGTCGGCGGCAATTTGCTGGCCGGTCAGACGCTGGCGGCGCAGGCGCTCGACCTGTTCGACGGCCGCAGCAGGCGTCGGCCGATACAAGCGCTGCGGCCTGGACGAGCGATCGGTCAGGCCCTCACGTCCTTCGGTCTGGAAGCGGCAAACCCATTTGCGAACCGTCCGCGGGCAGACGCCTGCGGCTTGTGCGGCGGCCTTCGGCGTCTGCCCGCTCAGCACCGCCTGCACCAGCCGCTCTCGACCAATCGGCGTCAAACGGGCATTCTTGTGCATGTTCATCCGGTCCCTCCGTGGAACACTGAAGCTTCGCAACCTCAGCTTCCTCGGTCCGGACCGGATGGACAACCTATTGAAAGCTCACATCTAGCCGCCGGTGCGGGCCAGCCCGCCGCGCGCGTTCCCGTCATTCGGTCGCAGCGCGAGCGCGCGATTGTACGACGCCGCCGCCTTGGCCTTGTCACCCAGCCGCTCATAGGCCTGGCCGCGCGCACTCCACGCCGCAACGTTGTTGGGATCGGCCTGCACGGCTTCGTCGAGGTCGGTGGCGGCTTCCTTGCCCTTGTCCAGCGCAAGGTAGCTCGTGGCGCGGCCGACCAGCGGTTCGGCCTTCTGTGGCGCCAGCCTGCTTGCCGCCGTGAAATCGTCGATCGCCTGCTGATGCTGGCCGCGGCCCTGATAGATCAGGGCACGGCCATACAGCGCCTGGATGTTGTAGGGATCGGCTGTTAACGCCTGCTCGAACTCCGTCATCGCCTCATCGAGCTTGCCGGAATGCGCCAGCACCTGGCCACGCGTGACATGGTCCTTGGCGGTGCTGACGTCCTNGGGGCTTTGCCGTCGTGGTGGTCTGTCACGTGATCCTGGTGCTGCCGTTCGTCTTGCGCAGCGTCTACGTCTCGCTGAAGAATCTGGATCAAAGCTACGAGCTCGCGGCATCGAGTCTGGGCGCCGGGCCGCTGCGCGTGCTGTGGACGATCACGCTGCCGCTGTTGCTGCCGGGGCTGGTGAGCGGGTGGCTGTTTGCCGCGATCCTGTCCTTCAACGAGTTCACCGCCTCGCTGTTCGTGACGTCGCAGCGCACGCAGACCCTGCCGGTCGCGATGTACAATTACGTGCGGGAGTTTGCCGATCCGTCGATGGCGGCGCTGTCGGTGATGTACATCGTTGCGACCGCCGCGTTGATCATCTTCGCCAACGCGTTCCTGGGTCTGGGCAAAGTCCTCAACATTGAACAAGAGCACCGATAGGGAGCGGCGATGTCCGAAAGCAGCAGGCGCGAGCGCAAGGATGCGGCGGTTCGATTCGACGCGGTGACCAAGCGGTTCGATGACGTCGTGGCTCTCAACAACGTCTCGCTCGACATCGAACCCGGCGAATTTCTGACGCTACTCGGTCCGTCGGGCTGCGGAAAGACCACGCTGCTGAAGCTCGCCGCAGGTTTTCTCGGGCCGGATGGCGGATCGATCGTCATCGGCGGCAAGATGGTCAACGAGGTGCCGACCTATCAGCGCGGCATCGGCATGATGTTCCAGAATTATGCGCTGTTTCCGCACATGACCGTGGCCGACAATGTCGCGTATGGCCTGAAGACGCGCGGTGTCCCCAAGGCCGAGCGGGATCGTCGCGTTGCCGACGTCCTGGAATTGGTCAAGCTCACGGGGAAGGAGAACAGACGGCCGCGGCAATTATCCGGCGGCCAGCAGCAACGCGTGGCGCTGGCCCGGGCCCTCGTGATCAATCCGACCGTGCTGTTGCTGGACGAGCCGTTCTCGGCGCTCGACAAGAGCCTGCGAACGTCGATGCAGGTCGAGCTGCGCGAAATCCAGCGCAAGCTCGGTCTCACCACGATTTTCGTGACGCATGACCAATCGGAAGCGCTCAGCCTTTCGGACCGCGTCGCAGTGATGTCCGAAGGGCGCATCCGGCAGCTCGGCACGCCGGTCGAGATCTACCGGGCGCCGATGGACCGGTTCGTCGCCACTTTTGTCGGGGATAACAACAGATTGCGCGGGACACTGGTCGGGGTTGAGGCCGCCGATGCGATCATTGCGCTTGGCGACGCATCGGTCCGGGTTCCGAAGCAGGCGCTCGCCAGCCTCGACCGCGCGTCGGCGGTCGACGTCTTCGTTCGGCCCGAGCAATTCAACGTTGTCGGGCCGAATGAACCCTGCGCCGTCAGCGGCAGCGTTGTGGCCCAGATCTATCAGGGCGGGCATGTCGACCTTCACGTCGAATGTCCGGGACCGGCCCATGGCCGCCTGCTGATCAGATCGCCCGGTGATCTCGCCGTCGCGCGCTGGCCGACGGGAGCGCACGTCGGCATCGCAGTCCAGGCGAGCGGATGCGTCGCCTTTCCGGCCGAGTAGGATTTGCCGTAGCGTTCGATGGACCGCCGCCTTGGCGGATTCATCGCGCAGCGATGAAAGTCCTGATTGCAGCCAGAGCGTCGATCGAAGGCATGTCCCTTGCCGCATCCGGACCGGAGCACCACGGATAGGGGATCGCGGCGAGCCAGGGCAGGATCCGCCGTGCGTCCTTGGCCGGCAGCACGGACATCAGCGCAATCTCGATCGACAGCCGCTCGACCCGTCCGTCTCCGGAGCGGAAATGCCAATCGTAATGACCGCATCCGACACGGACGGCGCCATCCTGCCGGGCGGTCATTCCGACCAGCCAACGGCAGCGAAACTGAGCGGGGTGATCGGAGGGCGGACGCGACAGGCAGAAGGTCCGTACGTTGTCGTACTGGGCCGAAAAGTCACGGACGAGAACGCGGGTGACCTGCTCCAGTCCAACCGCCGCGCTCGGGAATGAAATGGCTGTCGTCTTGACCACCATCTCGAGCTCGCAGTCGTCGAGGAAAGCGTCGGCCATCAGCTGGGGACGGTCATGGTCCTTGGCTTCGATGTAGGTGGCGATCGCGTCGGTCGCGGAGAGTTGGTCAGACGCCATGCTTGATTCCGGTGATGTAAAGACAGATGAGGTTCGATCGGCGCAAATGGCCGGCGCTGCCGCTCGCAGATGTGATGGTGACCGCGCAACTCGTGCCAGGAATTGTCGGTCTCCATGGGTTAGTGTTTGATCCGATTGAGGCCCAAAGTAAATGATCGAAATTACAATCATCGCTTTTCACGGACAGGATACGGAATGAACACGCATTCGATCGAGATCCGACGATTGCTGGCCGCGGACGCCGCGCTCTACCGCGATATCCGCCTCGAGGCGCTGCGCCTCAGTCCCGAGGCGTTCGGTAGCGCGTATGAGACGGAGAGCGTTCATCCGGTCGGCTGGTTCGCGGAAAGGCTGGAGCGCGGCGCGGCGATCCTCGGCGCGTTTCAAGGCGGCGAACTCGCCGGCATTGTCGGCTTCGTTCGCGCGGACGGGCCGAAGCGGGAGCACAAGGGCGCGCTGGTCGGAATGTATGTGCGGCAGGCGGCGCGCGGCGCCGGCGTCGGCCGCCGTCTGGTCGATGCCGCGCTCGATTTCGCCGCGCAATCGGTCGAGCTGGTGCAGCTCATCGTGGTGAAAGGCAACGAGCCGGCTCTTCGGCTCTATCAGGGCGCCGGGTTTGTCGAGTACGGGCTGGAGAAGCACGCCCTGAAGATCGACGGCCGCTATTGTGACGACATCCTGATGGCGAAGGATCTAGTCCGGCGCGGCTAGCTGCGTGAGCGATGCCGCGACACAGTTTCGTCGTGGCGTTGCGATAAGAGAGCGCTCGCGTACGCGGACATCGGTTCGCCTGCAAAACAGCCGGGAAACTGCCATGCCGAAGATCGACCTGACCAAGGTGCCGGAGCGCAAGGGGACCGGCTACCCGGCCGAGTTCGCCGCGGCCAGCGCCGAGCGCGTGCGCCAGCGTCTTGGCGACGCCGGTGGGCTTGCCGACTTCGGTGTCAATTTGATGCGGCTGCCGCCCGGCAACTGGTCGAGCCAGCGCCACTGGCATTCGGACGAGGACGAGTTCGTCTATGTGCTCGCGGGTGAGCTGGTGCTGGTGGAAGACGGCGGCGAGACGGTGCTGCGCGCCGGCGATTGTGCCGCATTTGCGAAGAATTCCGGCAATGGGCATCACATGATCAACTGGTCGCAGACGACCGCCATCTATCTCGAGGTCGGCTCGCGCTCGCACGCCGACGTGATCACCTGCTCCGACATCGACATGATGAGCCCGAGCTCCGACGGACGCTTCCTGCACAAGGACGGCAGGCCGTACGAATAGACGCTGAGCCGCAGACCGCCGCCAAATTCAGCGTTGCGGATTGGGCGGCGAAGGATCAAGCTTGCCGTGAGGGAGATTTGGTCGCGTCCATGGCGGAATGGTATTTCATCTGGATCGATGGTCCGCGCGGGCCCGAGCCGCAGAAATGGTCGTCCGACGCGCTGTGGGGACAACTTGGCCGCCAGGACATCATTGTCCGCTTTCCCCTGAGCGATCGCGAAGCCGGTCTGTCGCTCGACCAGCTGGCGCGGCTGCATCCGGTGCCGCAGTGAACTGCGCGGCTGGAGAGCGGGGCTGTCTCACACCACCAGCCGTCCTTCGCGCTCCGCGACCGTGATCTGCGCTTCCGTTCCTGAATTGAAATCGAGCCGGTCGGCCTCGATCCCGTCACTGAAGATGACGCCGTTCTCCGGCATCAGCGAGCGCACGCTGAGGTGCTCGGCACGGTCGAGGCTGCCACAGACGAGACTGACCTGCGAGGTGCGGCTCGGAAACGGCTCGCGCACCGCGAAGCGCAGCGCACCGGCGTCCCACGCCTGCGGCAGATAGGGCGGGCTCTCGCTGCCGCCGCCGAAGGCACCAGCAATCGCGAGCGAGCCGGTGACGATGCTCTTGAACCAGGCGGTCGAGCCGAGCCCGGTTGCGACGATCAGGCCGCTGGAGGATTGCCGTTCCTTCTGCTCGGCGAGCGCGATCTCGTAGACGGCCGAGGTGTGCGTGCGCGCGCCGATGAAGAGGTCGTTGACGGCGTAGAGCACCTGGCCGTTGGTGAGCGCGGCCTTGGCCATCGTCACCGCCTTGTGGCTGCGCTTGTTGGCGGCGACTTCGCGCAGCAGGGCAGGGAGATCGCGCGACACGAACGGCAAGAGGATGCCGTCATAGCGCTTGGCATCCGGGTTGAGTCCGATCAGCGGATGGCCGTCGAGATACTTCATCGTGTTGGCAACGACGCCGTCCTGGCCGAGCGCGACCACGATATCGGACGGGCCGAAGATGAAGTTCGGCAGGAAACTCCTGTCGATGATCTGGTAGCGGCCCCATTGCTCCAGCGCCTGCACGGTGACGTGGCGCTCGGCGAGGTAGACATCGTGCTCGCGCTGGTAGTCGGAGAAGTCGGCGCCGAGATGCTCGACATAGAAGCGCGCCTGCGCGGCCGTCAGGTATTTGGCGATCAATTCCTCGAGCCGCGTCTTGCGGGTGACGAGGACGATCTTGCGGTCATTATCGGCGGGCACGGGGGGCCTCCACGGCGGCGGGCTTTTCCAGTAGCGTGGTGAGCAGGTCGGGCGAGACGTTGAGCTGGCCGATCTTCTCGGCCTTCTCGGCAATCCCGCTGAAGGCCTGCGCGATCAGCTGTCCCGGCTGCATGCCGGCGGCGGCCAGTGCTTGGATCACGCGGGTATCGACGCCCTCGAAGATCTTCATCAACGCACCGACCCGATAGGCCTCGGCATCCGCCAGCGTGCGGGTGTTCTCGGCATTGAGGCTGACGAAGTCCTTGCGCTTGCTCTCCAGCGTGATGTCGGCGACCATTCCGGCCTCGCGCAGCTCGGCCTGCTTGGCCGCGACGCTCGCCTCGGCGTCCATCTGGGTCTCGCGGATCGAACGCTTCTTCTGCTCGACCGCGATCTCGGTGTCGAGCTCGCTCTCGCGGATGGCGCGTTCCTGCTCCCGTCTCTTATACACATCTAGATGTGTATAAGAGACAGGCACCGCCCCGATGTCGGCGACCATTCCGGCCTCGCGCAGCTCGGCCTGCTTGGCCGCGACGCTCGCCTCGGCGTCCATCTGGGTCTCGCGGATCGAACGCTTCTTCTGCTCGACCGCGATCTCGGTGTCGAGCTCGCTCTCGCGGATGGCRCGTTCCTGCTCGACCGCGAAGTTGCGCCGCGCGAAGATCGCCTCGTCCGCGCCCTTCAGGATCGCTTCGCGCGCCTCGGCCTCCAGCGCCTTGGCGGTGTCGGGYGTCGGCTTCACGCCRCGGATCGAGACGCCGAGGATTTCGAGGCCGAGTGCCGCGATATCGGCACGTTCGCGCAATCCGCTCTCGATCAGGCCGGCGATGCGGTCGGCGGCCTGCAACGCTTCCTTCAAGGTCAGTTCCTTCACCGCCTGCTGCGCCAGCACTTCGACCGTCGCGAGGATCCGTTGCGGCAGCTTCTCCGGGTCGTCGGACTCATAGGTCTTGCCGTCGGCCTTGAGGGTGAAGTTGAGCATCGCGGCGGCCTTTTGCGGTTCGCTGATCCGGTAAGTGACATGGCCCTGAACGGTCAGTGCCTGAAAGTCGCGCGCGATCTGTTGGAAGATGAAGGCGGCGTCGCGGCTGCCGATCGGAACCGCGACCAGCGAGGTGACCGGCCCATAATAGAAGCCGGACAGGCCGGCGCCCTGCTGGGTCACCGCGCCGCCACGGTATTTCATGAGATAGGTGGTTGGCTGGGCCTTGATGAAGCGAAGACCGAACATGGTGAGGTACTCCAGATTAAGTGTGTCTAGGCAACTAAGTTAGTTGGACTGTACAACTAAGCATGCTATTGTCAAGCCGGGTCGTGAAGAGGTTCACGCCGCGGAGCGTTATTGTAGGAAGCGGACACCGGTTCGCGTGAAGACAACGCGTCCCGACGAGAAGGAGCGGGCAGAGCATGCACAAGAAGCCGGAACTGGACTTTCCGCGACCGTTGACGACCGTCGACGTCGTCATCTTCGCCATCAGGTCAGACGCGCTTCAGGTCCTGCTGGTTCAACGCCCGAACACGGAAAGCGAGCCGTTTCCAGGAGCTTGGGCGCTGCCCGGCGGTTTCGTCGATATCGCGGGGGATCGCGATCTCGAGGCCTGCGCGGTGCGCAAGCTGAAGGACAAGACCGGGGTGGTCAGTCCGTATCTGGAGCAGCTCGGCAGCTGGGGCGGTGCGGCGCGGGATCCGCGCGGCTGGTCGGCGACGCATGCTTACTTCGCGTTGCTGCCGGAGCACGCCGCCGGCGGCGCGCTGGCCGCGGATGCGCAGTGGTTCGCGGTCGAGGGCGACAAAGTGAGGCCGAAGCTCGCCTTCGATCATGCCGTGATCTTTCAGGCGGCGGTCCAGCGTTTGCGCAGCAAGGTCGAGTACACGTCGTTGCCCGCCTATCTGATGCCGCCGGAGTTCACGCTGCCGGAATTGCAGCGCACCTACGAGATCGTGCTCGACCGTCCGCTGGAGAAGAGCGCCTTCCGCACCCGCATGCTCGCCGCCGACCTGATCGAGCCGGTCGCGAAAATGCGCAAGGGCCCGAACCGGCCGGCGCAGCTCTACCGGTTGAAGAAGGCCAGGGCGCCGGTGTTCTTTGCGCGGACATTCAATCCGCCGGATTGAACTTCAAACCGAAAGATCGAAGCCCGGCGTTGCAACGCCCGTCAGGAACGAAGTGACAAACATCTTGCCGAGCACGTGCTTTCCCGAAGGCGTGCCGATCCTGAACCTGCCGGTGCGGCTGGCGGCTGCGAGTTCGGCAAGCGTCGGCGCCGCAAGGCTCGTATCGGGCGTGCTGCGCCGGGCAGTCGCGGATGCGCTGAGCAACACGCCAGCATAATAGAGCCGGGTGAGGGCGCGGACCAATTGCAGCCGGGCGGCCAGCGCATTGTCGAGCGGGCGGCCGCGCCAGGCGCGATGCAGGATAGTCTCCAGCTCCGGCGTTCGCGCGAAGCTGTCGCCGACGATGGCGAGGTCGACCAGCGGATCGGTGCGGTAGGCGGATTCCCAGTCGATCATCCAGAGCCGGTTGCCGTCGAACAAGATGTTGGCTGGAAGCGAATCGTTGTGGCTGGAAACCGAGTTCGCATCATCCCAGACATAGACGGCGCGGATCCGTTCGAGATGATCGTTGCAGCGGTCGAGCACGCCGGGCGCGAACAGTCCGGTGCGGCAGACATGGGCCCAGAGCCGGGCCACGATGTCGGGGTAGCGCACGAAGGCGGGAAAGGTCGGCGTCGCCTGCAGGCGCGCCAGCAATTCGCCGAGTGCCTTTGCAAGCCCGGGCAGGCCACCGGGATAACCGCCGAGTGGTTGTCGCTCGATGAAATCCATCACCGCGACGCGCGAGGTCTCGTCCACATAATAGAGCCGCGGCGCGATACCCGCCTCGGCCGCGATGCGCAGCGAGACATATTGATGCGGATTGCGCAGTGGACTCGGCTCGCCTTCCATTCGCAACAGAAAATGCCGACCGCCCGCATCGACCCGGAACAGCCGCGCCGCCGTGGCGCCGCCCGAGACGGGCGTTACCGTGTCGACGCTGATGGTGCCAAGCACCTCGCGCAGTGCGGCGTGCGCGGCTTCGCGTTCCGGCGGCGGAAGTGAATCGAGAATGTTCATGGCTTTGCCGCCGCTGCCGGCTCAACGCTCGATACGTCGCTGCCGCCGCTGTCCTTCCGCTTCGCTGTGCCGAAGCTGCAAGCGGTGCACGAAGACCTCGGCGGCATTGTGGATGTGCAGGCGGCTCAGGCGCTCGGCAGCGTCGCCATCGCCGGCAATCACGGCGTCGAGAATTCCGGCATGCTCGTCCCAGATGTTATCGGGCATTTTCAGATCGCCGCGCAGCACTTCGCCCATGATCCGCCGCAGATAGGGCCAATGCGGCTCGGTGGTCTGATCGATCAGCGGGTTGCCGGACAGTTCGCACAGGAAGCCGTGAAACTTCATGTCGGCTTCGATCTGTGCGTTCAGCACGCCGCTCGCGATCGCGGCGCGGCCCGCGGCAAGAAAGGCAGGGCCCTCCTTGGCGGCGCGCTTGGCACCGTGCTCGGCCGCCATCCGTGCTGCGAGACCGTCGAGCATCGCCCTGATCTCATAGAGGTTGCGGGCGAATTCGACATCGAGCGGCGGCACGATCAGGCCGCGCCCCGGCGCCTCGCGCACCAGGCCGCGGGTCTTCAGCAGGAGGAGGGCCTGCTGCACCGGATGGCGCGACACGCCATAGGCCTGCGCCAACTCATCCTGAATCAGGCGCGTGTTCGAGGGCAGATCGCCATCGACAATCTCGGAAATGATCGTCTCGACAACCCGTTCGACCAGGGTCGGCTGTGCCGGGATCGTGCGCATGCGGTCTCCATAATTCCCGGCGGAACCTACCATTTCGGCCCTTAAGAGACGATTGCCTGGCATTCGAATTCAGTATATGAATTCTGAATTCAAAGATCGAGGGCGCGACGATCGCCCCGACAAGGGAGGACGGCGGTGGCGGGCGGACCTGCGGTGCGCAGCGTTAATCGTGGGTCGGATTCCGGCGAACGCGCCGGTCCGGTCGTTCTGACGTTGCTTCGCCCGATCGTGCTCGGCACCAAACTCCTATGTTGCGACCGCCCGATGTTCCTCGCCTGGAGGGAAGCATGAGCGGTCTGCGCAGTCCCGGACAAATGTTGTCGGTCCACGCCAGGCTTCGACCCGATGAAGTCGGGATTCGCGATCTCGATCGATCACTCACGTTCCGTCACTGGAATGCACGCGCGTGCCGGCTGGCGAATGCGCTGCTTGCGCTCGGGCTGAAGAAGGGTGACCGCGTGGCGGTGCTCGCCTACAATTGCATCGAATGGGGCGAGATCTACGCGGCGACCGCCAAATCGGGCCTGGTCGCGGTGCCGGTCAACTTCCGTCTGGTCGGACGCGAGATCCGCTACATCGCCGAGGATGCCGGCATCGCCGCGCTGATCGTGCAGCACGATCTGGTCGACGTGATCGAGGAGATCCGCGATCAGCTCACGCTGCCGCGCGATCGTTTCATCCTGTTTGGTGCCGCCACGCCGCGCACCGGCTTTCGCCTCTACGAGGCCTTGCTGGCCGGCGCCAGCGATGACGAGCCGACGGAAAACGTAGCCCCCGGCGATCCCTGGACCCTGATGTACACTTCGGGCACCACGGGCAGTCCGAAGGGCGTGGTGCGCAATCATCTCGGTGCCGCGCATCTGTCGCTGGTCACGAGCGTCGAGCTCGGCATCCGCAGCAACGACACCGCCTTGTTGGCGATGCCAATGTGCCATGCCAACTCGCTGTATTTCTTCGGTGCCTTCACCACGTGCGGCGCGGCCTGCACGATCTATTCGCGCAAGGCGTTCGATCCCGAGAATTTCCTGCGCGTACTCGCCGGTGGCGGCGCGACCTTCACCTCGCTGGTCCCCACCCATTACATCATGCTGCTCGGCCTCAGTGAGGCGGTTCGCGCGTCCTGCGACCTCACCCGGGTGACACGCCTGATGATCTCCTCGGCGCCGGCTCGGCCCGATACCAAGCGCGCCGTGATGGAGATGTTTCCGAATTCGGGCCTGTTCGAGCTCTACGGCGCGACCGAGACCGGGTGGGTCACTATGCTGCATCCGGACGAGCAGTTCAGCCATCTCGGCTCGGTCGGCCGCGAATGCGTTGGATCGGCGCCGATCCGGATTCTGGACGAGCAGGGCCAGGAAGTGCCCGATGGCGAGGCGGGCGAGCTCTATTCTTGCACGCCCTACACATTCGACGGCTATTGGGGGCTGCCCGAGAAGACACGCGCGGCCTTCCATGGCGCCTATTGCACGGTCGGCGACATGGCGCGCCGCGACGAGGCCGGCTTCATTCGCCTGGTCGACCGTAAGAGCAACATGATCATCTCCGGGGGCGAAAACATCTACCCGTCGGAGGTCGAGACGCTGGTCGGCGGCCATCCGATGGTGAAGGACGTCGCCGTGATCGGCGTTCCCGACGAGAAATGGGGCGAGCGCGTTCACGCCGTCGTGGTGCCGCATGACGGCGCGCCGATCGATGAGGCGACGTTGCAGGACTGGGTGCGCACGCGTATCGCCGGTTACAAATGCCCGAAATCCTATGCCTTCATCGCCGAGACCGAAATGCCGCGAAACGCGACCGGCAAGGTGCTGCATCGTGAGCTGCGGGTGCGGTTTGGTGGTCAAGCTGGAGGAAAGCCATGAAGCTCTCGCCTGACAGTGTCGCCTCGCTGATCGCGCAGGTGTTGAAACGGCGTGGCGTGCAGCGAGTCTACGCGCTGTGCGGCGGCCACATCATGCCGATCTGGATGCGGCTCGATGCCGAGGGCATCCGCATCGTCGACGTGCGCGACGAGCGCGCCGCCGTGCATATGGCGCAGGCCGAGGCCGAGCTGACCGGCGGTCTCGGCGTCGCGCTGGTGACAGCGGGACCTGGATTGACCAATGCCATCACCGGGATCGCCAACGCCCATATCTCGCGCGCACCGGTCCTGGTGATATCGGGCACCAGCCCGCGGCCGCAGGAGAATCGCGGCGGCTTGCAAGATCTCGACCAGGCCGGCCTGGTGCGCGGCATTACGCGCTATGCGCGCACCGTCCGCGAGCCGTCGTTGGTGCTCGCCGAGCTCGACGAGGCGATCTCGCGCGCATTCGGCGAGGCCGGCGAGCCAGGGCCTTGCTACATCGACTTTCCCACCGACACACTGCGCGCAGAGGTGCCGAAATCGCTGCAACTCGACGAGCATCTCCGCCCGAAACCACCGGTCGTCACGGCGCCCGATCCGCAGCGTGTCGCCGCGGCCGTCGATCTGCTGTGGTCGGCGCGGCGCGTGCTCGTGATATCCGGTCGCGGCGCCCGCAACGCCGCGCCCGAATTGACCGCGCTGCTCGATCGACTCGGTGCGGTTTATCTCGACACCGGCGAGAGCCGCGGCCTCGTGCCCGATGATCATCCCTCGATCGTGGCCGCGATGCGCGGCGCCGTGATGGGCGATACCGACGTGGTGGTGACGGTCGGCCGCCGGCTTGATTTCCAGCTCGCCTTCGGATCGCCCGCGATCTTCCGCGATGCGCGCTTCGTGCGGATCGGCGACACCCCGGGTGAGGTGCGCGACAACCGGCGCGGCGAGGTCGAGTTGTTCGGCTCGGTCGCTGAAACGCTTCGTGCCATGCTGGCGCAGGCCGGCAACCGTCCCTCGCGGATCGATCCCGAATGGGTGGCGCGGTTGCGGGGCGAGCATCTTGCCCGCGCGGTGAAGCTGCGCCAGACGATGGAGCAGGCTGCGCCGGGCTCCGACGGCAAGCTACATCCGAACCGCGTCCTCGCCGCGTTGCAGGACGCCGTTGGCCCCGATGCCGTCGTCATCACTGACGGTGGCGACTTTCTCTCCTTTGCGCGCGTCGCGCTCAATGCGCGCACGATGCTCGATCCCGGGCCGTTCGGCTGCATCGGCATTGGCGTGCCCTACGGCATCGCCGCGAGCCTGGTGCATCCGGATCGGACGGTGTTGGTCGCAACCGGTGACGGCGCGTTCGGCTTCAACGCCATCGAGATCGATACCGCCGTGCGGCACAAGGCGCCGGTGCTGATCGTCGTCGCCAATAACGGAGCCTGGCAGATCGAGGTGCACGATCAGAAGGTTACGCATGGGAAAGTGGTGGGCACGCAACTGCAAAGCTGTGATCACGCCGCGATGGCGCGCAGCTTCGGCATGCATGCCGAGCGCGTCGAGACCGAGGCACAGCTCGGGCCGGCGATCTTGCGTGCACTGGCTAACCGGCCGGCGCTACTCGACATGGTTGTAACACCAGAGGCCATATCGTCCGACGCGAGGAGTGGATTGGCGTGGGTTCCAGACTTGCAGCCGCTCGAAGCATGGGACAAAGCTGAACGGTCATGGAGGGAGAAAGCCTGATGCCGTTCAAGCGAGCCGCACTTCGCGTCGCAACATGTGTGAGATTTTTTGCGTTGCCATCGTTCTGCCTGATCAGCGCGTTCGGAGTAGCTGGCAGCGCCGTCGCGAGCGAGTCACTTCAGATCGTGGATGCGCGCGTGCCGGCGGCCGATAAAGCGGGCGGGGACCTTCCGTTGACGATGACGATCAAGAATGAGGCAGACAGCGCCGATGCGCTGCTTCGCGTCCGTTGTCCGGTAGCAAATTTTTCCGAGCGCCACATCGTCGACCGCGGCGAAGGCGCACCAGCCATGCGTTCGATTCCGAACATTCCGGTGCCTGCCAAGGCTACGCTCGAGTTGAAGCGCGACGGCTATCACGTCATGCTGCTGCAGCTGCGTCAGGCGCTCGCGCCAGGCGAGACGTTCAAATGCGCGATCGTTTTTCAAAAGGCTGGAACAATCGAGACGGAGGTACAGGTCCAGAAGTGACCCAAGTGACTAAACAGAACGAGTGACTAAAGAAGGCGGCGGACGGCACAGCCATTCGCCGGGACTCAAGGCTTCTCGCGTGATCGCCCGTATATGACGGACGATTCGATCAATGAAGAATGCTGGATCCGGAGGAAACAAACCTATGGCAAGGTTGAATTGGGTTAAATCGCATATGCTCGCAGCGGCAGTAGCATCCGCAGCGACCTTCGCGGGCTCTTTCGCGCTCGCCGACGATGTCAGCCAGGAGCGCCTGCTCAACGCTGACAAGGAAGCAGGCAACTGGCTGCACCATCACAAGAACTATTCGGCGACCCGGTTCTCGTCGCTGACCGATATCAACAAGGACAACGTCAAGAATCTGAAGGTCGCCTGGACCATGCATCTCGGCGGCGTCGAGGGCGGCGGAATCTGGTCGCATGGCGGTCTGGAGGGAACGCCGATCGTCGAGAACGGTTTCATGTACGTCACGGACGGCTGGGGCTCGGTCTACAAGATCGACGCCCATGGCGGCAAAGGCGTGATGGTCTGGAAGATGGATCCCAAGACCGATCACGACTGGGCCGGCGCGGTCGCCTGCTGCGGCGTCGACAATCGCGGTGTCGCGTTGTGGAACAACCTCGTCATCTCGCACACGCTCGACGGCCGCCTGGTCGCCACCAACAAGGAGACCGGGCAAGTCGCCTGGCAGCGTCAGGTCGCCGATCCCGACAAGGGCGAGGTGATCACCGGCGCACCACTGATCGTCAAGGACATGGCGATCTCAGGTGTCGGCGGTGCCGAGTACGGCATTCGCGGCTGGGTCGCTGCGACCGATCTGAAGACCCAGAAGGAAGTATGGCGCACCCACACCATTCCTGTCTCTTATACACATCTAGATGTGTATAAGAGACAGCGTTCGACCAGCTCGCGCATCTTGCCGATGATCGCCTTCGCCGCCGCCGAGACGATCGAGCCCGGGCCAGCGACCGTGATGACGAGCGGTGGCGTCCGGTCGGTGTCGGTCAGCCGCATCGCAATCGCGCTCAGGCCTGGCGTTCCCATGTCGCGCGTGTAAGCGAAGCCCTGTCGGCGGATCGTCGCCAGCGCCGGCTGGATATCGCCGAAGCGGACGGCGGATGACGGCGCTTCCTCGGCATTGATCCGCTGCACGATCCGCCGCGCGTCCTCGTCGTTCATCAGGCTCAGGAACACCCGGCCCGGGGTGGAATGGGTCAATAGCCGCCGCGCGCCGGGCTCGAGATAATAGCGCACCGCTGTCGTGCCCTGCAGCACGCGGATGTACTGGCTGTAGAGCTGATTGCGCGCCACGACGAAGGTGGTCAGCCGCGTCGCCTCATGCAGCTCGTGCGTGATCGCATCGAGCGTGATGCCCGGAAGCGTTTGGTTGTTGAGCCAGCCGCCGAGCAGCGCGACACGAACGGTCGGCAGATAGCTGCGCGTCTGCCGGTCATGGTCGAGATAGCCGAGCTCGACCAGGCTCTTCAGCAGCGCCGACGTGCTCGACGGCGGATAGTTCAGCCGCCGTGCGATCTCGGTCATCGCCGCCGGTCGTTCGATCTCGGCGAAATATTCGAAGATGCGGAGCACGCGCTGCGCCGATTTGACGACGGACGGATCCGGGCTGCCATCGGCGGCACGAAACAATTCGGCATGGCGGTTGGCCTCGATCACCGTCGCCGAGGGATCGTCGGGTTGCGCCCGGACCCGGTCGGCGACGATGCGCCTGCGGCCTCGCCGGGATGGCGGCGCGCTGTCGGAGCGGGCTCCCTTCATCTCTGTTGCCGTTCGTATCCTTGGTGCGTCGCAACATGCTGCACGTCTCGTGGTGAGTGTGCCGCGAAACCGATCGAGGTCAATACTTCGCGGTGTGGCCTCAGCCTGACGCGCCTTCCGCGCGCCCGGCATTTCCTCCACGTATCTGAAATTATTTCCACGTGGTGGACATCGCAGCGCTGGTTCTCGATGTTGCAGCGGGAGTTTGAACACCGGGACTGGCATCCCGCACAGCGGCACGGCTGGTGCGACGTCACCCGAAACAAGGAGAGCCCAGATGCAGATGAGTGCGCGCAACCTTCGCAGCCCCGACGATGCCGCAGAGCCGGCCGATCCGGCCCGTCATATCTCGCATGATTGCGCGGGCCTCAACTTCTACGACCTCGACCGCGGGCTTCGCGGCCTGCTCGGGCTGTATCTGTCGCACGCGGATCGCGAGACGCTGGAGCCGCATTTCCACCGCCTTGGCGCGTTGGCGGGAGGCCGCCTCGACCAGCTTGCCCGGATCGCTGACAAGCACGCCCCCGTCCTCAATCCAAGGGACGTCTACGGCCGCGACGAGGATTGGATCGACTATCATCCGGCCTATCGCGAGATGGAGGCGATCGCGTTCGGCGATTTCCAGTTTCATGCCATGAGCCATCGCGGCGGCGTGCTCGGCATGGACCGGCCGCTGCCGGCGGTGGCCAAGTACGTGTTCCAGTATCTGTTCGTGCAGTCCGAGTTCGGGCTGATGTGCCCGATCAGCGTCACCGACACCTCGACGCATCTGATCCGCAAATTCGGCTCCGACGAGCTTAGGGCCTATCTGCTGCCGAAGATGCTGTCGGACGACATGGCGACGCTGTGGAAGGGCACGCAGTTCATGACCGAGCGGGCCGGCGGCTCCGATGTCGGCGCGGTCGAGACCGTGGCGCGCCGCGATGGCGATGTCTGGCGCCTGACCGGCGACAAATGGTTCTGCTCGCACGCCGATGCCGACGTCGCGCTGATGCTGGCGCGGCCGGAAGGCGCGCCCGCGGGCACCAAAGGACTCGCGCTATTTGCGTTGCCGCGTCGCCTCAAGGACGGCCGGCGCAACAGCTATCGGATCGTGCGCCTCAAGGACAAGCTCGGTACCAAGTCGATGGCATCTGGCGAGATCCGTCTCGACAACGCGGTGGCCTATCTGGTCGGCGATCCCACCCAAGGCCTGAAGCAGATGATGGAGCAGGTCAACCTGTCGCGGCTGTCGCATGGCGTGCGCGCCGCGGCGATGATGCGGCGGTGCGTCAACGAGGCTGTCGCCAGCGCGACCTCGCGGGTGGCGTTCGGCCAGCGCGTGATGGATTTTCCGCTGCTGCGCCGTCAGCTGATGAAGCTGATCGTGCCGACCGAGCAGGCGCTGTCGATGATGCTGGTCGCCGCACGTGCGATGGATGATGCCAACGCCGGTTCGGCGCAGGCGAAGGATCTGCTGCGCATCCTGACGCCGCTGTTGAAGTACCGTACCTGCCGCGACAACATCCCGGTCGCCACCGGCGCAATGGAGGTCCGCGGCGGCAACGGCTACATCGAGGAATGGGTGCAGCCGCGGCTGGTGCGCGACGCCCATGTTGGCGTGCTCTGGGAGGGCACCAGCAACATCAACGCGCTCGACATCATTTCGCGTGCCGTCGGCAAGAGCGGCGCGCACAAGGCGCTGGTCGCGGCGCTGCATGCGCGTCTCGGCGAGGCGAAGGCGCTCCCCGAGCCGTTCCGCCAGCGCCTTCGTGTGGCGCTGGACCGCGCGATTGTCTTTGCCGAGCAGGTCGCGGCCGATCGTGAGGCGGAGCATAAGGCCCGGCTTGCGGCCAGCGCGCTCTACCACGCGACATCGGCGATCACGCTCGCCTGGGAGGGATGCCAGCCCGAGGTCGACGCCAGGCGGTTGTTGCTGTCGCGCTTCGTGCTCGAGCATCGCCTGACCGCGAAGGACCCGCTGGCACCGGCCGAGGATGTATGGGAGCGCGGCGCGATCGCGCTGGTGCTGGGCGACGAGGCGGTGCCGCTCGCACGCGCGACGGCGTTGCTGGTTGCCTGATCGCCGGACTGGCGCGGATCAATGCCGCGCCAGCAACACCACGATGATGACGGCCAGGATGGCGCACAGCACCTTCCAGAATGTCACGGGATCGCGGTCGTGCAGCGATTTGCGGGCCGTGACGGCGGGGCCGGCCCAGGTCGCGCCGTTCTCCAGCTCGTGCGCGAACTCGATGGCGTCGCCGAAGCGCTGTGCCGGCTCGACGCTGAGCGCCTTGCCGATCACGGCATCGAGCCAGGCCGGCAGGTCCGGCCGGTAGCGTGACAGCGGGGCCGGTTTGCCGAAGCGCGGCCGCGAGAACGGCTCGATCTCGCCGAACGGATAGTTCGCGGTGAACATGCGGTAGACCGTGACGCCGAGCGCGAACAGATCCGAGGCCTCGTCGCCGGCCTTGCCGCCGAACAGCTCGGGCGCCATGTAGCTCGCGGTGCCCGGAATGTCCTCGGCGGGAAAATCCTCCAGCAGCGGCACCCGCGCGACGCCGAGATCGACCAGCCGCAATCCGCCATCCCTGAGCAGGATCACATTGTCCGGCTTGATGTCGCGATGGATGATGCCGGCGCGGTGCAGCGCCGTGACCGCGCGCACCAGCTTGGTGGCAATGCTGATGCCATCGGCAAGCGACAGCCTTGGCGAACGCGTCAGCCGCTGTTCCAGCGTTTCGCCTTCATAGAGCGGCATCGCCGAATAGAGCCTAGTCTGACGCTCGGCCGGCACCTCGATGATCTCGCCGATCCACAGGCTGCGCACGCGCGCGGCGACCCAGGCCTCGCGCACGAAAGCGAGACGGTAGGAGCCCTCGCTCGCGACCCGGGGATGCGGAAATTTCAGCACGACCTCGCGGCCGGCGCGCGTGTCGGTCGCCTTGAACAGGCGGCTGTAGCGTCCGTCGGACAGCACGTCGCCGAGCACGAAATCGTCGATCACCTCGCCGGTCTCGGGCAGGTCGAGGATCGGCAGCGTCGCGATCGCGTGCGTAAGCTCGTCGCGATCCGCCGGCGGCAGGTCGACGATGTCAAGCACCGACGCAGTGGCGTTGTCGCTGCCGCCGGCCGCGAGCGCTGCCTCGACGATGCTGCGTGCCGACTCCTCCGGCGGCGTGCGTTCCTCGAGGAGTTGCTGAAGCCGGGAATCGCCGAGCGCGCCGTGAACCCCGTCGCTACAGATCAACAGGCGATCGTGTTGCCGCAGCCCGACCGACGTGGTGTCGAAGCGAGCGAACTCCTCGAAGCCGATGGCGCGGTTGAGCATGTGCGCAAGCTCGCCGCGGCCGGCGATATGGTCCTGCGTCAGGCGGTCCAACCGTCCTTCGCTCAGCCGGTAGACGCGGGTGTCGCCGATATGGATCACATGGCACGTCCGCCGCGACAGGATGACGGAGGAGAAGGCGCAGGCCATGCCGCTGCGCGTGGCATCGACACGGCCCTGGCCATAAATCCAATTGTTGGCGGCCTCCAGTGCCCGCGCTGCGCGGCGGCGAACGCCAAGTGTCTCCGGCAGGGAGTAGTAGGCGTCGATGAAGCTGCGAACGGCGATCTCCGCGGCCTCGCGACCGCCCTTGTGGCCGCCGACACCGTCGGCGACCGCCGCGACGACATCGCGATTGAGCGCGCCCGGTCTGCCGAGGCAGGCCGCGACATAATCTTCATTGGCGGCGCGCTTGCCGGTCTCGCTGGCGAAACCGACGCGAACGCCCAGGTCCGGTTGCGCGCCGTTCGCCACGTCCGAGCTATCCTCTCCCGAGGGAGCGGGCCCTTACACGCGCGCTCCCGACACTGCGCCCCAGGTGGTGCGCCAGCGGACCTTGACCATGGCAAGTCCGATGAAGCCAAGCAATGCCAGCGCGCCGAAGAACAGGAAGCCGGCGCCGAAGCCGCCGGTCATGCCCTTGGCGGTGCCGAGGGTTTGCGCCAGGAAGAAACCGCCGATGCCGCCGGCGCAGCCGACCAGGCCAGTCATCAGGCCGATCTCCTGGCGGAAGCGCAGCGGGATCAGCTGGAACACAGCGCCATTGCCCATGCCGAGCGCCAGCACGCCGATCGAGAACARCAGCACCGAGATCCAGGCGATCCGCGGCATGTTGCTCAATGTCCAGCCGCTTTGCGCCGACGCCACTGGGCCTTCGGGCATGAAGGCGATCACGACATAGGCGGCGACGACGACGCCGAACAGGATCGACAGCGAGCGGATGCCGCCGATGCGGTCGGCGATCATGCCGCCCACGGGGCGGAATCCGGAGCCGAAGGCGACGATCAGTGCGACCAGCATGCCGGCCGCGACGCCCGAGACGTGATACTGCACGGTGAAATACAGCGGCAACGCATTGGCGAGGCCGACGAAACCGCCGAAAGTGATGAAGTAGAAGAACATGAACCAGCGGGTATCGGAATCCTTCAGCAGCGTGCCGTAGGCCTTCAGCGAAATCGGCTTGCGTTCGCCCGGCGCGTCCTTGGCTGCGAACGCGTAGTAGGCCAGCACCATCAGCATCGGAATCAGCAGGCATCCGAATACGGCCTGCCAGCCCCAATGCTCCGCGATCGAGGGGGCGAGCAGGGTATCGAGCACGACACCCATATTGCCGGCGCCGGCGATGCCCATGACGACGCCCTGATATTGCGGCGGATACCAGCGGCTGGCCTGGGGCAGGGCGACCGCGAACGAAGCCCCGCCGACGCCGAGTGCGACGCCGAACAGCTCGATCGCGAGCTTGCTGGTCAATCCGAACTGCCAGACCGCTACGGTCGCTGCGATCACCACGAGCTGGGCAATGATGCCGGTACGCTTGGCGCCGATGACGTCGGCGAGAATGCCCATCGGCACGCGCAGCAGTGCGCCGGCCAGCACGGGTATGGCGACGAGGGTGAACTTCTCGTTGACCGCCAGATTCATGTCGCGCGCGATGTAGACGATCAATGGTCCGAGCGCGACCCACGCCATGAAACTGATGTCGAAGTAAAGGAACGCGGCGAGCAGCGTCGGCCAGTGACCGGTTTTCTTGAACTCGGCAAGTTTCATCGCAAGCATCTCGCGGTGATGCGGCGGAGACAGCCGCAGACGCGCGGCGTTCTCGGGCGCAGACAAATCGAATGTGGGTGAATGTGTGAATGCGCTCGTCGTTGAGACGCACTCCGACAACAGATGAGGTCAGCAATTTGCGTGCCATCGAATTGATCGCGTCGCTTTGCCTTGCAGACGCAAGGCGTTGCCGCGAGTTCGCAAACTGCGTTCAACGATCAGAATTGGCCTAGCTTGCGGCAGGCGCCGCCGCACAAACGCGCAGGCTGATGCTTTCTTGTGCGATGCGCCACGAGCAAGCGATGGCGCGTTGATGGCGCGCCCGCGATCGCCATCCCTGACCTCGATGCTGTGATGCACAAGAGATCATCGGCGTGGCTAAAAAATCGGCCAGCGATCTCGGTGGCGCATCATCAGGCTGATTCGATGTTGCCGAAAACAGATTGATTCTACTGCTAAATTTGTCCGCGGCGAGTTGGCACGTGTTTTGAATATCAATCGGTAACGGAACATCGATCGTCATCGACGACGGTCTGCGCCCGCGGCTGGGCTTCCTAACAACTCCAAACCTCTATCGGTGTTCGATCAACGACGCGCGTCGCGTCGCTGGGCAACGCCGTCGGATTTGAAAGGCAGACCATGCTCGACAAGGTGATCAAGCAGAAGCTCGTGGTGATCGGCAACGGGATGGCCGGCATCCGCACGGTGGAGGCGCTGCTCGAGCGCGCGCCTGATCTCTACGACATCACCGTGTTCGGCTCCGAGCCGTACGGCAACTACAACCGCATCCTGCTGTCGCCAGTGCTGGCTGGCGAGAAGACCGTCGACGACATCATGCTCAACACGGTCGATTGGTACGAGGACAACAACATCACGCTGCGCAAGGGCGAGACGATCAGCATGATTGATCGCCGGACCTGCGAGGTCGTCACCGAGGCGGGTGCCCGCGTTCCCTATGACCGGCTGTTGATCGCGACGGGCTCGAACCCGATCGTGCTGCCGCTGCCGGGCAAGGAGCTGCCGGGGGTGATCGGCTTCCGCGACATCCATGACGTCGATCGCATGATCAAGGCCTCGACCGACTACCGCAACGCAGTCGTGATCGGCGGTGGCCTGCTGGGCCTCGAAGCCGCCAATGGGCTGATGAAGCGCGGCATGAACGTCACGGTCGTGCATCTGCTCGACACCTTGATGGAGCGCCAGCTCGATCCGGTGGCCGGCGGATTGCTGCGCAAGTCGCTGGAAGAGCGCGGCATGGTGTTCAAGATGCCGGCGCAGACCCAGGCCATCCTCGGCGAGGACCGCGTCACCGGCGTACGTTTCGGCGACGGCACTGAGCTGCCCGCCGATCTCGTCGTGATGGCGGTTGGCATCCGTCCGAACTTCGAGCTCGCCAAGAAGGCTGGGCTCTATTGCGAGCGCGGCATCGTCGTTTCCGACACCATGCAGACCTATGACGGCCGCATCTATGCGGTCGGCGAATGCGTGCAGCACCGTCGCCAGACCTATGGTCTGGTCGCGCCGCTGTTCGATCAGGCCAAGGTCTGCGCCAACCACCTCGCGATGAAGGGGTTTGCCACCTATGACGGCTCGGTCACCTCGACCAAGCTGAAGGTCACCGGCATCGATCTGTTTTCGGCCGGCGATTTCGCGCCAGGGCCGGACAAGGAGGAGATCGTGCTGCAGGACGCCAACCGCGGCGTCTACAAGCGCATCATCCTGAAGGACAAGAAGATCGTCGGTGCCGTGCTCTATGGCGACACCATCGACGGCCCCTGGTACTTCCAGCATCTGCGCGACGGCACCGACGTCTCGCACATGCGCGAGCGTCTGGTGTTCGGCGCCGCCAATCTCGGCGATGGCGGCGTCAGCGGCCAGAACTCGGTCGCCGCGATGAGCGACGAGACCGAGATCTGCGGCTGCAACGGCGTCTGCAAGGGCGCGATCGTCAAGGCGATCTCCGAGAAGAAGCTGTTCACGCTCGACGACGTCCGCGCCCATACCAAGGCGTCGTCGTCCTGCGGCTCGTGCACCGGTCTGGTCGAGCAGGTGCTGGCATTCACCCTCGGCGGCGACTATTCGGCGGCGCCGAAGGTCAAGCCGCTGTGCAAATGCACCGATCACAGCCATGACGACGTCCGCCGCGTCATCGTCGAGCAGCAGCTCAAGACCATTCCCTCCGTCATGCGCTTCATGGAGTGGAAGACGCCGAACGGCTGCCACTCCTGCCGTCCGGCGCTGAACTACTATCTGCTTGCGACCTGGCCCGGCGAATACCGCGACGACCAGCAGTCGCGCTTCATCAACGAGCGCGTCCACGCCAACATCCAGAAGGACGGCACCTATTCGGTGGTGCCGCGGATGTGGGGCGGCGTCACCACGCCAGGCGAGCTGCGCGCGATCGCCGACGTCGCCGAGAAGTTCAACATCCCGACGGTGAAGGTCACCGGCGGCCAACGCATCGACCTGCTCGGCGTCAAGAAGGAGGACCTGCCGGCGGTGTGGGCCGATCTCAACGACGCCGGCATGGTATCGGGCCACGCCTACGCCAAGGGGCTGCGTACCGTGAAAACCTGCGTCGGCTCGGAGTGGTGCCGTTTCGGCACCCAGGATTCTACTGGCCTCGGCGTCAAGCTCGAGAAGTTCATGTGGGGCTCGTGGACGCCGGCCAAGGTCAAGCTCGGCGTCTCGGGCTGCCCGCGCAATTGCGCGGAAGCAACCTGCAAGGACGTCGGCGTGGTGTGCGTCGATTCCGGTTACGAGATCCATTTCGCCGGCGCCGCGGGCCTGCACATCAAGGGCACCGAGTTCCTGACCAAGGTCGAGACCGAGGATGAGACGATCGAGGTGATCGTCGCGTTGACCCAGCTCTACCGCGAGGAGGGCTGGTATCTCGAGCGCATGTACAAATGGTGCGACCGCGTTGGTCTCGAGCAGATCAGGAAGCGGGTGGTCGACGACGTCAATAACCGCAAGGCGCTGTTCGCCCGCTTTGCCCATTCGCAGCAGTTCGCCCAGACCGACCCGTGGGCCGAGCGCGCCAGCCGCGGCGTCGACCGCAACGAGTTCGCGCCTCTCGCCGAATTGGAGCTCGCATGACCAGCTGGATCGAGATCGGTGCGCTCGACGACATTCCGC